>SWCC01005939.1_pt1 | contig 39067 bp, 38 predicted proteins | sample 4692971 | NCBI WGS metagenome assembly SWCC01 (sample SAMN10267277, study PRJNA491770) | bioreactor metagenome | isolation source: DHS bioreactor inoculated with subseafloor sediment | place: Japan: off Shimokita Peninsula | collected 2006-08 | reverse complement strand
CGGTTTCAACAATGGTCCGGCAGGTTTCTTGCGCGGCAAAGTTGGTGCGCGGCAGGAACACCTGACCAACGGCGATCAATTCACCTTCGCGGGGGCTGTGGCCGGTGCGGCGCACCTGATCGTAGAAGAAATTAACGGGGATCTGCACGTGGATACCTGCGCCATCGCCGGTTTTGCCGTCGGCATCGACAGCACCGCGGTGCCAGATTGCTTTCAGCGCTTTGATGCCCGACAGAACCACATCGCGGCTGCACGAGCCGTCGATGTTTACAACAAGGCCAACACCACAGGAAGAATGCTCTTCTTCCTCGGAGTACAGGCCGTTTTCGGCCATATACGCGCGTTTCGCTTCTTCGCGGGCCACCCAGGCGTCATCATACTTGGTCATTGGGTTTCTCCTTCATCGGGCGCAAACAGCGCAAAAGTTTGTTTTCTAGTCAGTTTCTGATGATCGCCGGCTAAGGCATATCCCTGCGGACAATCATCAGTGAAATATTCCATTGCCAATGTGGCACCGCCTGCGTTTTCAAACAGGCCGGCTGCCAGATTGCGCGAATTGTCGTGGATCAACCCGTACCAAAGCGTCGATCCGCACTCCTCGCAAAAGGCGCGCTGTGCCCAATCCGAGGATTTGAAGACTTTGACCGGGCCGTTCATGACAATGCTGTCCTGATCGGTGCGGATGTTCACGAAAACCGAAGACGTATGTTGCTGACACATGATGCAATGACAGGCCCGCAAAATGGGGTCAGACGCGGTCGCTGTGACCGTGACTGCACCGCACAAGCAGCGACCTGACAATTCCAGTGGTGTCTGATCTTCGTTCAATTTTAGCTTCCCAATCTGGTGGCTATTGGCAGGTTATTCAGCGGCGATGGCGGTCGTCGCGCCCATATTCTCTAGGATCGCCTGCGCGCAATCACGCCCGTCTTTAATCGCCCAAACAACCAACGACGCACCGCGTACGATGTCACCAACGGCATAGACACCATCAAGTTCGGTCGCACCGGTGACGTAATCGGCCTTGATCGTGCCCCAGCGGTTCACGGGCAGTTCCGGCGTGCTCCACAAGGTTGGCAGGTCCTCGGGCTCAAAACCAAGCGCCATGATGACCAGATCGGCCTCTTCCACGTAATCGGCCCCCTCGATCACTTCGGGTGCCTGACGGCCTGTGGCATCAGGCGCGCCAAGACGCATCTTTTGCACCATAACACCTGTCACCGGATCGCCGACAAAACCCTTGGGCGCAGACAGCCATTCGAACACCACGCCTTCTTCTTCGGCGTTTTGCACTTCGCGCTGAGAGCCGGGCATGTTGGCGCGGTCACGACGGTATAGACACTTGACGGATGTAGCACCCTGACGGATCGACGTGCGCACGCAGTCCATCGCGGTATCGCCACCACCGATGACAACAACCTTTTTGCCATGGGCATTCAAACGACCGGATTCAAATTCCTCGACGGTGTCACCAAAGCTTTTGCGGTTGCTGACGGTCAGGAAATCAATCGCACGCTCAAGACCGACGCCACCAACACCGGGGGCCTGAATTTCACGGGTTTTATAAACGCCGGTCGCGATGATGACTGCGTCATGCTTGGCCCGGATATCGGCGAAACTGATGTCGACGCCGACATTGCAGTTCAGTTCAAACTTTACACCACCTTCAGCTAGCTGGTCATTGCGGCGCATCACTACGTCTTTTTCCAGCTTGAAACCGGGGATGCCGTAGGTCAGCAAACCACCCGCGCGGTCATAGCGGTCATAGATGGTGACCTGCACACCCTGACGGCGCAGCACGTCAGCGGCGGCCAGACCACCGGGGCCCGCGCCAATGATACCGACGGATTCAGTGCGCTCTGAGTGCGGCTTGATCGCTTGCACCCAGCCGTTTTCCCATGCCGTGTCGGTGATGTATTTTTCGACCGATCCGATGGTTACAGTGCCGTGGCCGGATTGTTCGATCACGCAATTGCCTTCGCACAGGCGATCCTGCGGGCAGATACGGCCGCAAATCTCGGGAAAGGTATTGGTGGCTTGCGACACTTCATACGCTTCTTTCAGACGCCCTTCGGCAGTCAGACGCAGCCAGTCGGGGATGTTATTGTGCAACGGACAGTGGGTCTGACAGTATGGCACGCCACATTGGCTACAGCGGCTGGACTGCTCTTTTGCTTTCTCATCCGCGTATTCTGCGTAAATCTCGTTGAAATCTTCACGGCGCAGATTCGGGAGCCGTTTTTCAGGCATGTCTCTTGAAACCGTTATAAACTTGAGCATGGGCTGCTTGGCCATGATTAAAAACTCCGCCTGAAAAACTTTGTTAGCCCCCCTTACACAAATGCGAAACGATAATAAAGGCAGCATTGCTGACCTTTATGAAGATTTTTTAGCACGCTCAAATTGGATATCACCTTTTTGGCGAAATATTAGGTCCGATCCGGAATAAACATAGCGCTTTGCATTCCTTACGGTGGGTTTATACCTCGCGCTAAACATAAGAACCGCAGGCCTGTATCATGACATTGTTCCAAATTTTGCTCGTCGCCATCATTCAAGGTTTGACGGAATTCTTGCCGGTATCCTCCTCAGGGCATCTTATTCTGTTGCCGTTTTTGACAGGTGGCCCCGATCAGGGGTTGGCGATCGATGTCGCTGTTCACGTAGGGACGTTGCTGGCGGTGATCCTCTATTTCTGGGCAGAGGTCGCCGAAGCCACCATCGGCATTGGCCGTCTGCTGCGGGGCAAGGTCGATAGCCGCGGCGCGCGCACCGCACTTTTGCTGATTGTCGCGACACTGCCGGTTCTGGCGGTCGGGTTGCTGTTCAAGCTTTTGGGCATTGATGAAATGCTGCGGTCTGTCGCCGTGATCGGCTGGACCATGCTGATCTTTGGCCTTGTCCTCTATTGGGCGGACAAAACCGGTGCCAAATCGCGCAGCACCACCGACTGGCGTATGAAAGATGCGATCTGGATGGGCCTTGCTCAGGCGGTCGCGCTGATCCCGGGAACGTCGCGGTCAGGCATCACCATTACGGCGGCACGCAAACTGGGCTATGACCGCGCCAGCGCGGCAACCTTATCGATGTTGATGTCGATCCCAACGATCCTGGCCTCAGGCGCGCTGCTATCGCTGGATGTGATCGGAGAGGCTGATTGGCAATTGGCCAAAGACGCATCAATCGCTGCGGCATTCGCCTTTGTCGCGGCAATGCTGGCGCTGGTACTTATGATGCGCCTGCTGCGCAGCGTCAGCTTTACACCCTATGTCATCTACCGCGTTATACTGGGTGTCGCACTGTTGGCTTACGCCTATTCATAAACGCAAAAAGGCCCCGCCACTATGGGCAGGGCCTTTTGCAAAAACATAGGTGGATTAGCTGCGCAGATCCTTGGCCGAGGCCATAATATCATCGTACTGGCCCGAAGGACGGAAGCGCCACAGATAATCCGGCAGAACCGAAGACATCGACACAGGCGCAATACCAAGCGTATCGAAACCCTTGGCCCCCTCAGCGACCACATTGTCATGCGCCAAATTTTTGACCTGATCACGTGTGACCATGAAATTCTTGACCAAGCCAAGCGTAACCGCCTGCAAAAGATCAAAGGCACCGGCCATAATCTTGGCCAAGGGCATTGGCACCGACCACACCAAACGGCGGCGATGCACGACATCCAACATCCGCTTCATCAATGCGCGAAAGCTTTCCACATCCGGTCCGCCCAGCTCGTAAACACCTGCGGGCGCGTCACCAGTCACGGCCATCTCGGCGACGCGGGCCACGTCATCCACATATACCGGCTGAAACAAGGTATCGCCACCAACCACTGGCACCACCGGGCTAAGACGCGTCATGCCCGCAAACCGGTTAAAGAATTCATCCTCAGGCCCGAACACGATCGAAGGGCGCAGAATGACGGCGTCCGGCACGTGCTTCAACACAGCCGCCTCTCCCATCGCTTTGGTTTGCGCATATTCGCTTGCCGATTCAGTATCCGCACCAATGGCCGAAATATGAACCAGCCGGCTGATACCTTCGGCGGCCGCGATCCGGGCAATCCGCTCCGCACCATCCGCTTGAATAACTTCGAACGTGCTTTTGCCGGTTTCAGCCAAAATACCCACGCAATTCACAACCGCATCGGCACCCTGCAACGCGGCACGCACCGACGCGTCATCGCGAATATTGCAGAAAACCGGCTCAACCTGTCCGACAGCACCATAAGGGCGCACAAAAATCGCCTCGTTCGGGCGGCGAACCGCAACACGAACACGCCATCCAGCCTTGGCCATACGGCGTACAATGTAACGCCCGACAAACCCCGAGCCGCCATAGATCGTCACCAGCTTTGACATGATGATGCTCCTGTCCAGAAAATCTGATCGATAGATACAGTTTTGCCTGTTTAGGAACAAGCTTCAAATCAGACCAGTTTGATCCAACTGGTTAAGACCCCATTACACCCGATGCCCCGCGCGGCAACTAGATGAAAGAATGTCAGCGAATCCAATTGACACCCCCGCCCCGCACGATTAGAGCAGCCCTCACAACCCCCCTGTGCCCAGGTGGCGGAATGGTAGACGCGCTAGCTTCAGGTGCTAGTACTGGCAACGGTGTGGAGGTTCGAGTCCTCTTCTGGGCACCAATTTATTACGAGGATATCTCGTAAGATACTGGTTGAGAATCGCTTTAGCCAAGCCCGATAGTATGTGGTCAAGGAACCCACCCTTGCCATCCATCGAAATGCGCACGTTTGAGCGCCGGAGACGGTCGGGCCAGACAAATGACGCGAACTGGCTGCGTTGGTGCGTGTTCATTCTAACCGGCGGGCCGAACGAGTGAATCGCCTCATTCAGCGCATCGACGCAGAAGCCAGCCTGCATCGTATTTGATATCCGTGCATCAAACCTGATTTGGCCGATCCAGATGCTGACCGCGCAGCAGATAGGGATAGGTCCCGTCCCCCTCCGCCGCGCTACTTTTGTTGGGCTTCTGATGGACCGGCATGAGGCGCATCAGGCGGCTGGTCCGCTTTTCATCGAAGAAATGGTCTTCATCGCGAAGGTGCCTATTCCTCGGATGCCGCGTCTTGGTTTTGCAGCCAGCGCACAACGGAAACCCGCTTGGACTCCATGTGGTCGCGCAAGGTTTTTGCTAGTTTGTTGCCGTTTCTTTCGGCAACAAAGGTCAGTATCTTTTCATGCTCTTGCACGGCATCGTACCAACGCCCTTCGGTCATGTTGGCAAGGTAACGCGCCCGTTGCATGCGCAGCGACAGGGCCTGACAGGATGTGGTCAAGGTATCATTCCGCGCGGCAAGCAAAATTGCGTGGTGGATTTTCTGGTTGATCGAGAAATAGCTGTCCAGATCGCGGCGTTCGTAGCTTTCGATCATCTGGCTGTGCAGGGCGCGGATTTCGTCGATTTCCGCATCGGTGATGTGCTCGCATGCCAGTTCGCCGGATATGGCGTCAAGCGCCCCTAGCACCGGAAAGACTTCGTTAACCTCGCTGACCGTAACCGTCGTCACCCAAGCACCGCGATTGGGTTCCAGCCTGACCAGCCCGTCTGACGCGAGTACCTTCAACGCCTCTCGTAGCGGCGTACGCGACACCCCAAACTGCGCGCAAAGATCCCTTTCCGGTACTTTTATGCCCGGGGCCAGTTCGCCGCCAATGATAAGAAGTTGAAGGCGATCCACCAGCTCCCGATGGAGCGAGGTACGGGCGATCACTTGAGGGTTTTCTTGCTGTATCATCGGATAGTTTGCCTCAGCTCTTCAACGCCATTTCTAGTAGACGCGCAACATGGATAGGTTTGCGCCCGGTTGTATCCGCCACCTGATGCCGACACGAGGTGCCATCTGCAACGATCAATGTGTCATTCTCTGCATTTCTGACAGCCGGTGCCAAACTTGCCTCTGCCATTTTCAACGAAACTTCATGTGTGTCTACCCCATAGCCGAATGCACCTGCCATCCCGCAACAGCTTGTTTCGACGACCTCGACTTGGGTGTCAGGCAACTGCGCAAGGGTCTTTTCAATGCTCGACATGACCCCCATCGCTTTTTGATGGCAATGACCGTGCACCAAGATTTTCGGAGCAGGGGACTGTAGCGGCAGCTTGAAATCAGGGTTATCGGCCTGATCGGCGATGTATTCTTCAAGCATACGGGCATGTTTTGCCAACAGCTCTGTGTCTTTGCCGGGCAGCAGGGACGGGATTTCATCGCGCAGCGTGAGCAGGCAGCTGGGTTCCAACCCGATGATCGGCAAGCCTTTCTCGGCGTAGGGCAGCAAGGCATCGACCAACCTTTGGGCTTCGATCTTTGCCTCATCCACCAGACCCGCAGACAGGAAAGTGCGCCCGCAACACAATGGCCGCTCGCCTTTGGGCGCACCGGCAACAACAAAAGGGACGCGGGCAGCGTCAAGCACCTTTGCGGTGGCGCGCAGGTTTTCGGGTTCAAAGTAACGGTTGAAACAATCGGCAAAGACCACGGCTTGCGGGGCGTCTTGTTTGGCGATGTCGTCGTTCCTGAAAGGCCGCGCGCTCCAGGTTGGCAGATTTCGGGTGGCGGTAAAGCCGGTCAGCGTTTCTGTCAGTTTCGCCAACACCGGTATCCGGTTTCTAAGGTTGGCAAAGAAATGAAGCCGCGACATCATTGGCGCATAGCGCGGCAGATAAGCAACCAAACGGTCACGAAAGCTCAGCCCGTGTTTCTTCACACGCGCGGCCTGCACCTCGATCTTCATCTTGGCCATATCGACGCTGGTGGGGCATTCGCTTTTGCAGGCTTTGCACGACACGCAAAGCTTCATCGTCTCGGTCATCTGGTCAGAGGACAGCGCGTCCGGCCCCAACTGCCCCGAAATCGCCAGCCGCAACGAATTGGCGCGGCCCCGGGTCAAATCCTGCTCTTTTCGGGTCACGCGGAACGATGGGCACATCACGCCGCCTTTCAGTTTGCGGCAGGCCCCGTTGTTATTGCACATCTCGACTGCACCCTGAAAGCCGCCGCCCGAACCTGTCCAGGCGGACCAGTCCAATTGGGTGTCAAAGGCTGGAACATTGTAGGTCGCATTATAACGAAACAGGTTGCGGTCATCCATTTTGGGCGGGTTCACGATCTTGCCTGGGTTGAACAACCCGTGGGGATCAAAGCGCTGTTTCACTTCGGCGAAATTAGCGACCATGCGTGCGCCGAACATCTTTTCGTGGAATTCGGAGCGCACCAATCCGTCGCCATGCTCTCCTGAGTGGGAACCCTTGTAACGCGCCACCAAGTCAAAGCATTCCTCGGCGATCGCCCGCATTTTTTTCACGTCTTGGTCCAACTTCAGGTTCAGGACCGGGCGCACATGCAAACACCCGACCGAAGCATGGGCGTACCATGTGCCACGGGTGCCGTGCTTCTCGAAAATCTCGGTCAGCCCTGCGGTGTAGTTAGCCAGTTCTGGCAGTTCAACGGCGCAATCCTCGACGAAGGAGACAGGTTTTCCGTCGGCCTTCATCGACATCATGATATTGAGGCCCGAGCTGCGCAAATCGGCAATCTTCGCCTGCATCTTGGGGTCGGCCACCTGCGTGACACCGCCCCAGTTCTTACCCGTACCGGACCACGAAAACCCCAGATCGCCGATCATTTCCTCAAGCTGGTTCAGTTTTTTCAGATGCTGGCTGGCATCCTCTTCCGCAAACTCCACCAGCAAAAGGGCGTCGGGCTTGCCAGTCACAAACTCTTCGATGGTTTGACGGAACATCGGAATGTCACGCGCCAGTGCAATCATGGTGGCATCAACCAGCTCGACCCCCTGCGGGTTCAGCGTGACCAGATGTTGTGCGGCGTCCATCGCCTGCTGAAAGGTGGGGAAATGACAGACGCCCAATACCTTGTGCGGGATCAGCGGCCAAAGCTTCAGCTCGATCGCGGTGGAGTAGGCAAGTGTGCCTTCCGAGCCGACCAGAAGATGGGCCAGATTGTTTGGCGTATCCTTTGGAACAAGCGCGTCGATGTTATAGCCGCCGACGCGCCGCATTACCTTGGGGAATCGCGCATCAATTTCGACGGCTTCACGCGCACCGAGGCGCAACATGTCATCGGTAAGCGCGGCATATTCGGGCGATGACGCCGCCCCCACAGGACCAAAATGATGCTTGCTGCCATCTGCCATAAGCACATCAATGGACAGCACATTGTCGCGCATCATTCCGTAGCGCAGGGATTTGCCGCCGCATGAATTATTCGCCGTCATCCCGCCAATTGTCGCCCGCGACGCTGTCGACACATCAACAGGAAACCATAACCCATGGGGTTTTAGGGCGCGGTTAAGTTCGTCCAACACAATACCGGGCCGCACGACACAGCGTTGCCCTTCGATATCCAGCTCCAGGATATCATTGAAATACTGTGTGTTATCTAAAACCAGCGCATTATTCACGGTCTGACCGCATTGCGATGTACCGCCGCCACGCGCCAGGATCGGCACGTTTTGTTCTGCGGCAATATCAAGGGCAGCGCGAATGTCATCCTCTGACTTTGGCGACAAAACACCCAGCGGCATCATCTGATAAAGCGACGCATCGGTCGCATAACGCCCCCGCGAAAAGCTGTCGAACATCACATCACCCGCAACACGTTTTTTCAGGGTGGCAGCAAGTTGAGACATGTCTGGTCCAATACGATTTAGGAAAGGGAGCGCGAATATTCTTGTTGACTTAATTATGAATTCAAAATTACGTTGATACAACAGAAAAGCGAAAACAGCCGGCCCAAAGGGGCCAAGGGCTGCAAACTCCAAAGAATGTGAGACCGATTGTCATGAGAAAAGCAGGCCGCCATTTTCTTCAAATCCCCGGACCCTCTGCGGTACCGGACCGGATCCTCAGCGCCATCGGGCAGCAAACCATCGACCACCGCGGGCCGGATTTTGCGAAAGTTGGAATGCGCGCGCTGGACGGGTTGAAGTCGATCTTCAAGACCGAAGAGAACGTATTCATCTATCCGGCGTCAGGCACCGGTGCCTGGGAGGCCGCTTTGGTCAATACCCTGTCGCCAGGCGACCGCGTGTTGATGTTTGAAACCGGTCATTTTGCGACCCTTTGGAAAAAGCTGGCCGAAAAGCTGGGGATCAACGCCGAGTTTATCGAAGGCGACTGGCGCGGCGGCGCGGACCCTGACCAGATCGAAGCCTATCTGGCCGAAGACAAGGAACATAAAATCAAAGCGGTCTGTGTGGTCCATAACGAAACCTCGACCGGATCGGTGTCACCCGTTGCAGCGGTGCGCAAAGCGATCGACAATGCGGGCCACCCCGCGCTGTTTATGGTCGATACCATTTCGGGCCTTGCCTCGCTTGACTATCAACATGACGCATGGGGTGTCGATGTGACCGTATCTGGGTCGCAGAAAGGGTTGATGTTGCCCCCCGGCCTGTCGTTCAACGCGGCCAGTGCCAAGGCTATGGCGGCAAATAAAACCGCGACATTGCAACGGTCCTATTGGGATTGGGGCGAAATGGTCGGCCCCAACAAAACCGGATATTTCCCCTACACGCCGGCCACAAACCTTTTGTATGGCCTGAATGAAGCCGTCGACATGTTGCATGAAGAAGGGTTGGACAATGTCTTTGCCCGCCATGCGCGTCACGGTGCTGCGGCCCGTGCTGCGGTACGGACTTGGGGGCTGGACGTGCTATGCGCCAGCCAGGGACAGGAAAGCGGCGTGCTGACGGCCGTGAAAATGCCCGACGGGCACAGCGCCGATGCGTTCCGCGCCTCGACGCTCGAGCATTTCGATATCTCGCTCGGCAACGGGTTGTCCAAGGTCGCGGATAAGGTTTTCCGCATCGGCCACTTGGGCGACTTTAACGACCTGATGCTTGTCGGCACGCTGGCAGGTGTCGAAATGGGTCTGAAAAAAGCGAACGTACCCCACAAAGAGGGCGGTGTGCAGGCGGCTATGAGCCTGCTTATCGGAGCGTAAAAAGTTCGCCAGGCTGAAAGTGAAGTACATTCAATCTCTGGGAGGAGAACGTCGTGAGGATAATCGCAAAACTACTTGCCGCAACGGCAATCGCGGGACTGGCAACCAGCGCAACCGCAGCCGACATCACCATGAAATTCGGCCATGTCGGCGCGCCGGGATCGTTGTTTGAAGCGACCGTCGATAATTTTGCCGAATGCGTCAACACCACGCTGGCGGGCGAGGTCGAAATTCAAACTTTCGGATCGTCGCAGTTGGGCAAGGACAAAGAACTGCTGCAAAAGCTGAAACTGGGTCAGGTCGATTTCGCGCTGCCCTCATCGGTGATGTCATCGGTTGACGACAGCTTTGGCATTTTCGAAATGCCCTATATCATCAAGGATCGTGACCATATGCGCCGCGTCCAAGGTGTTATGATGGACAAATTTCAGGCGGCCGCAAATGCCAATGGCTACCAGATCGTCGGTCTGGCCGAAAACGGCTTTCGCCACATCACCAACAACGTGCGCCCGATCAATTTGCCCGCAGACCTTGAAGGCATCAAACTGCGCACACCCAATGGTGTATGGCGCCTGAAGATGTTCCAGGAATATGGCGCGAACCCGACGCCAATGGCCTTTTCCGACGTGTTTACCGCGCTGCAAACCGGCGTGATTGACGGTCAGGAAAACCCCTATGCGCAGATCGCATCGGCCAAGTTCCAAGAGGTCCAAAAATACCTGTCGATCACCGGCCACGTCTATACGCCGGCCTATATTCTGGCGTCCAAAAAGAAGCTAGACGCTTTGCCTGCGAATATTCAGACAGGATTGACCGACTGCGCAAACAAAACGCAGGACTTCACCTATGAGAAGGCCGCCGAGTTGGAAGCCAGCCTGCTGAAAGTGATCGAAGACGCGGGCGTGACAGTGAACACGGCGGATAAGGACGCGTTCATTGAGGCCTCAAGCCCGATCTACAAGCAGTTCGCCGAAGAAGTCGAAGGCGGACAGGAAACGATCGACACCGTTCTTGGGCTTGCAAAAGCAAACTGATCAACTTTTGGGCGGCAGGGCAATCCTGCCGCCCACGTTTCTTATCCAAACAGAATGCCATCCTTCTCAGGTGCCAACGGCGCAGGATTGATGCATTCAACAGGTCAGGCCGACATGGAAAATAAATCCTACCCCACGCTGTCGCGTATCAACCGCTTTGCCAGCAAGATACTCGAGTGGACTACCATCACGCTTATGGTGGCACTAACGTTGATCGTCGCGGTAGCTGTGATAGCGCGCCTGATGGGGCAAAGCTTTTCGTGGTATGATGAAGTTGCGGCGATCATGCTGGCGTGGATCACCTATTACGGATCGGCGCTTGCCGCGTTGCACCGCCGCCATATCGGCTTTGATACGGTGCTTCTTTCAATGCCCTACAGGTTTCGCATCCTCGCCGTGTTCGTGGGCGAAGCGATTGTACTGACCTTCTTCTTTCTGATGGCACGCGCCGGGTTCCAAGTGCTTGACGTACTGGCGGGCGATACGCTGATCTCGCTCAGGTGGGTGCCCATTCAGTTCACGCAATCCGTCATTCCCATCGGGGCCATTCTGTTCATGCTGTGCCAGCTTCTCAGCCTGCCTGCATATCTGAAAATCACGGCAGAAGGCATGTCGCTTGAGCACGCGGAGATCGAAGAAGAAGTCGAAAACGAACTCAAGAAAAACAAGGACCGCACCTGATGCTGATCACAGCTATTTTCTTCGCAATGCTGTTGATGATCTGCATCAACATTCCAATTGCTGTCGCCTTAGCCATGTGTGGCGTGTTGGGGCTGTTTTTTACCGAAGGATCCGACAGTCTGGTCAGTATCGCGCTGGATATGTACGATGGATCGACCAAATTTTCGCTGATCGCGATCCCGATGTTCGTGCTGGCCGGTGCCATCATGAACGCCGGCGGGATCACCGACAGGTTGATCAATTTTGTCACCGCGATCATCGGCTTTATCCGGGGCGGTCTTGCCATGGTCAACATTGGCGTGTCGCTGTTCTTCGCTGAAATCTCGGGCTCTGCCGTGGCGGATGTGGCCGCGATGGGGTCGATCCTGATCCCGCAGATGAAAAAGCGCGGCTACTCCAAGGAATTCTCTGCCGCGGTCACCTCTTCCTCGGCTTCGCTGGCGATCATCATACCGCCGTCCATCCCGATGATCCTTTATGCGGCCTCGGCCAATACGTCGGTCGAACAATTGTTCGTCGCCGGCCTCGTGCCGGGCCTGTTAGGGGCCGCGGGGCTGATGGTGGTCGCCTATCTTTTCGCCAAACGCTATAACTTCCCGACCGAAGCCGCGTTCAACATGGCGCGCCTGCGCGAGACATTCATCGACGCTTTACCCGCCTTTACCCTACCTGTGATCATTCTGGGTGGCATCTTTGGCGGATACGTCACCGCAACCGAGGCGGCCGGTCTTGCCGTGATTGCGTCACTTGTGGTGTCGGCATGGTACCGGAACCTGAATATCAGTCACCTGCGCCGCGCCATGCTGGACGGCGGCATCCAGACGGCAGTGGTCATGTTGCTGGTCGCGGCATCGGTCCTGATGGGGGGCTTTCTGACCCGTGCCCAGATCCCGCAGCAACTGGCCGAAAGCATTCTGTCGGTGACCACCCAGCAATGGGCGATCCTGCTGATCCTCAACTTCTTTTTTCTGGTCATCGGGTTCTTTTTGCACTCTGCCGCTGCGATCATTCTGGTCATCCCTATCGTGATCCCGCTGATCACTGCGGCGGGGATTGATCCGGTCCACTTTGGCCTTGTGGTCACGTTGAACCTTGCCATCGGGCAACAAACCCCACCGGTGGCGTCTGTCCTGATCACCGCCTGTTCGGTGGCCCGCGCCAACATCTGGGAGGTATCAAAGGTCAACATCTGGTTCGTCGGCGTCCTGCTGGCCGTGCTGATGCTGTGTACCTATGTGCCCGCCGTACCCATGTTCCTTGTGGAGTATTTTTACCGATGACATCTGAAACCCCAGACATCACCGATGAGATCCGTGATGGCATCATGTGGATCACGTTCCAGCGACCCCAAGCCCGCAATGCGCTGACCTTCGAGATGTATGAACGGCTTGCCACACTGTGCACCGACGTTCCGACAGACAGGTCTGTTCGTGCCGTGGTCCTGTCGGGCGCAGGGGGCAAGGCCTTTGCAGCCGGCACCGATATGACACAATTTCGGGCGTTTGATACGGCACAGGACGCGCTGGATTACGAGGGCCGGATCGACGCTGTTCTTGAAGCCGTCGAGCGGTGCCCGGTGCCCACAATCGCCGCCATCCACGGGGCCTGCACCGGCGGTGGTGGGTCCATCGCTGCCGCTTGCGACATTCGCATCGCCTCGGAAAGTCTTAAATTCGGATTCCCCATTGCCCGCACTCTTGGCAATTGTCTGGCCGCAGGCAATCTGGCCCGCCTGACCGAATTGATTGGTGCAGGGCGCGTGCGCGAACTGATCTTTACCGCCCGCCTGATCGAAGCCCCCGAGGCGCTGGCCGCAGGGCTGGTGAGCGAAGTTTTGGCAGACGAAGACACCCTTTTGGCGCGCGCGGCCGCGCTTGCCGAAAAGGTGGGATCAATGGCCCCGCTGACCCTGCGGGCCACGAAAGAGGCAATGCGCCGCAACCGCGTGGCCAGCCAGGTCGACGATGCCGATCTTATCGTTTCATGCTACATGAGCGACGATTTCCGCATCGGCATGGAAGCATTTTTAGGCAAGGTCAAACCCGCATGGACAAGCAAGTAAACGCGCCAACAGGCCCGCTGACAGGCATGCGGGTCATTGAACTGGCCCACATCATGGCAGGTCCGGTCTGCGGGTTGATGCTGGCGGATATGGGGGCCGATGTCATCAAGGTGGAAAAACCGACCGGCGACGACAGCCGCCGCTTTGTACCCCCCGAGATTAACGGTGAAGCCGCCGCTTATATGATGATGAACCGCAACAAGCGTGGCATCGCCCTGAACCTCAAAGACCCCGATGCCGTCGATATTTTGCGCAAGCTGTTGGCCGAGGCCGATGTGGTGATTGAAAACTACCGCAAAGGCACGATGGAGAAACTGGGCCTGTCCTACGAAGATCTGGCCGCAATCAACCCGCGCCTGATCTATTGCGAAATTTCCGGCTTTGGGCGCACCGGCCCCTATGCTGATCGGGGTGGTTTTGATCTGATCGCCCAAGGCATGTCCGGTCTGATGTCGATCACGGGCGAAGGTCCGGGCCGGCCCCCTGTCAAGGTCGCGGCTCCCATTTCCGACATCAACGCTGGCATCATGGGCGCTATGGGCGTCTGCGCGGCCTATTCCAACATGCTACAAACAGGGCTTGGGCAACGGGTCGACACATCGCTGTTCGAAGCCGCTATCGTGCAGACCTACTGGCAATCCGCCATCGCCTTTGCGACCGGCAACAAGCCTGAACCCCTTGGCTCTGCCCACCCTATAAACGCGCCCTATCAGGCGTTTCAGACCAGTGACGGCTGGATCAATGTCGGGGCCGCAAACCAAAGCAACTGGCTGCGGTTTCTGGATGTCATCGGCGCACCTGAGCTGAACGACGATCCGCGGTTTTCATCTAACGCGTTACGTATCCCGAACCTGCCCGCGCTTGTCGAAATCCTGAACGGGTATTTGTCGCAAGACACCACCGAAAACTGGTTGCGGCGTATGGAAGACGCGCAGCTGCCCGCCGGTCCGGTCAATGACATCTTGCAAATGCACGCGGACCCTCAGGCCCGCGCACGCGAGATGATTGTCGAAGTCGACCACGCCACGGCGGGCCGGATTGAAACGATTGGCCATCCGGTGAAATACAGTCGCACCCCCGCCAGCATTGACCAAGCAGCCCCGGTTTTGGGCCAACACACCCGCGAGGTCTTGGCGGAGGTCGGTTTGGATGACGCCCGGATTGACGCGCTGATCCGGTCGAGTGCGGTGATTGCCGCCTGATCATTCTCTTTTTATGCAAGGACATCATTTATGACGCTCACTTTGAAACAGGCCCAGACCATCATCAGCGACTGCCTTGAGTGGCGCAAGGCCAACGGGCTGAAACCCCTGACCGTGGCGGTGCTGGACAGTGGCGGCTACCTGTTGGCCCTTGCCCGAGAGGACGGCACCAGCAATCTGAGGCCCGATATCGCCCAAGGCAAAGCCCGCGGTGCTGTCGCCATGGGCCTCGGCTCGCGCGCCCTGTATGAACGCGCCAAGGTCGAGCCGTTCTTTATTCAATCGATGAATGCACTGTCAGACGGATCGCTTGTTCCCGTCGCAGGCGGCGTACTGATCAAGCAAGACGGCGCTATTCTGGGTGCCGTTGGCATCACCGGAGACAACTCCAACAACGACGAAGCCTGCGCAATCGCAGCAATCGAGAAAGCCGGATTTGTGGCGGATGGGGGCTGATTGGTCGGCATCTGCTATCGACAACCGGACTATCGTGCTTAAAAAATGCGTATAGAATTTCGCTTTTGAGGTGACGGGTTTCACACCTGTAACGTTCTAATAATTGTCGCGGGGCGGAATCCCTGGTCTGGTGTCGCGGAATACTGTCGCCACAACGCTCAACCCGGATACTTTGAAGATTGCACCGCTCCGTTTCGCGCTACCGGTGCTGCCTTCTGGCTCCGACGCAAGATGCTGAAGTCAGGCACTGACCAGCACTTTCATAGTCAGGCAGGTTTGGATCGTCGCATCGCTACAGGCTTGCTAATACCCACGATCACCTGACGGCTTCGCCTCCCACGCGGCCTCCACATCAAACGAACCTCTCGGGACATTGCTGCACAATGCCCTGCCAGTTTCATCCGATACTTTCGCCAGTCATAAATGTTTCATGAAACCGCAGCGTTGTTGATACGCCCCCCTCTCTAAGTTCAACGAAATTTAACTTGGAGTGTGCAATGAAACTCAAATCTCTTTTGCTGGGCGTCAGCCTTGCGGCTGTCTCGGCCTTTTCGGTCGCTGCGGAAACTTGGAAACTTGCTGTCACCGACGTTGAGGGCATGGAACGCCTGCAGCTGGAATGGGGCCCGTTCAAGGACGCGCTGGAAGCGTCCACTGGCGACACATTTGAATTCTATGCTGTGAATTCGCGCACAGCGGCAGCCGAAGCACTGCGCGGCAAAACAGTGGATTTCGTCGTCTCCGGTCCTGCGGAATATGTGGTCATCAACAAACTGACCAATGCGCGGCCACTGATCGGTCTGGGTCGCCCAGACTATCACTGCGCCATCATCGTGCGCGCCGACAGCGGCATCAACGTGCCAACCGACCTCAAGGGCAAGAAGGTGGCCTTTGGCGATATCGGTTCGACCTCCAACATGCTTTGCCCAATGCAGGTGCTGGCCGACCACGGTGTTGATCCCGTCAATGACATCGAGAAAACCCACACATCGCGCAACATCGCCCATGAAGCGCTGAAAAATGGCGATGTGGATGCTATCGGATCCAACGCGGGCAGCTGGTTGAGCGTGCGCAACAAAGAAACCGATCTGCCATATGGTTTCTTCAAGATGATCGCGCGTTCAGGGGACCTGCCCAACGACATGATCATGGTCGGTGCGCATGTGCCAACAGACGCGGGCAACGCCGTGCGCGATGCGATCCTTGAAAACAAGGACGCGGTCATCGCAGGCATCACCGCCCATGAAGAGAACGACAAATATGTCGGCATGGACCTCGTCGCGATTGAAGACAGCGCCTATGACTATGTCCGTTCGATGTATTCGAACGCCGGCTACCCTCAGTTCGATAACTTCATCGGTGACTGATCTTTCGCTGAAGGAAAGGACGGTCGCGCCAGCGCCGTCCAAGCCAACCGGGGCGGCTTTCGCCCCGGTTTCACCTGTTGATATCGAGGCGCGCGCCGTCTCTAAGAACTTTGCTGATACGCCGATCTTTTCGGACGTCAGTTTCCGCCTTGCGCGTGGCGAAGCGACGGCCTTGGTCGGTGCGAATGGTACCGGGAAATCAACCTTGCTGCGGTGCCTGATGGGATTGATCCCGACCACTGACGGCAGCGTGCATTTGCTGGGCCAACAGATAGATGCGGCCACGGGACGACAGATGCGCGGGCTTCGCGCACAAGTCGGTCTTGTGTCTCAGAAACACAATCTGGTGCCCCGGCTTTCGGTTCTGTCGAACGTTGTGCACGGCATGCTGGGCAAACATCCCGGCCTGCGCCACTGGAGCCATTCGCTGGCCCCGCAATCCTCCAGAGATGCGGCCATGCAGGCGCTTGAGCGTGTCGGCCTCGCTGATTATGCAAATAGGCGCGCGGATCGCTTGTCAGGCGGGCAATCACAACGTGTGGCCATTGCCCGCGCCATCGTGAGCGCGCCAAAAATTCTCTTTGCCGACGAGCCGTGCGCCTCGCTTGATCCAAGCGCCGGCGAAGATGTGATGGAGCTGTTTTTCCAGCTTGTCCGCGACGAAGACGTCACCGTGGTTTTCACCTCCCATAACATCGCGCATGCGCTGAAATATGGCGATCGGGTGCTGGGTCTTGCGCAGGGGCGGATCAAGCTTGATGCAACGTCTGCCTCGCTCGACACTGCTGATCTAAGAGGTCTTTATGATTGATATCGCCCCGCCGCGGTCCGGTCTGGTTCGTTTTGAACGGCCATCGGCTCTCAACTTTTTGGGTTACGCCTTGGGCCTCGTCGTCATTGTTTGGTGCCTCGCCGGTGCGGGGTTCTCACTCGATAAAGTGGCAAGCGCCCCGCCCCGCTTTGCCGATTTTGCCCAACGCGCCTTCCCGCCCAACCTCGAACCGCAAGTGCTTGCCCGGCTTGGTTGGAAGATGGTCGAGACCCTGCAAACCGCGGTCGCTGGCGCGGTGATCGGGGTGATCCTGTCCGTGCCAGTTGCGCTACTGGCCGCCAAAGGACTGATCGCCGGACCGTGGGTGAACCAGATTGTGCGCACAGCGCTAAGTTTTATTCGCGCCGTGCCGGATATCGCCTGGGCGCTTGTATTTGTTGTGGCTGTCGGCCTTGGACCCTTTGCCGGCATGCTGGCCATCGTGATCGACACCATAGGATTTTGCGGACGCTTCTTTGCCGACGATATGGAAGCGACCGACAAAGGCCCCGCCGAAAGCCTGACAGCCACAGGAGCGCGCAAACTTGATGTAGTGGCCTGTGCGACAATCCCCGGCAGCCTGCCTGCTTTCATTTCCACATCGCTTTTTGCGTTGGAAAAAGCGGTGCGTTCGTCGACCATCCTGGGTCTTGTCGGCGCGGGCGGGATCGGGATCGAATTGAAAGTAGGTTTTGACCTATTTGATTATCCCACTGCAATGACCGTGATCTTGATGATTGCGATTGTGGTCATCGGCATCGAACAGATTTCGGGCTGGGCCCGCACACGTATTATCGGAGAACAACGGTGAAGTCAGATACAGCCGATCAGCACTGGAACGATCAATGGAACACCATCGCGGCGGACAGCAAATGGCTGACGCCCGAACCAGATGTGCAAGACTGGGCCGCGGGCCTGACCAAAGGCGCGCGTATCCTTGATCTTGGGGCGGGTGTGGGCCGTCACGCGCTTTGGCTGGCCACCCAAGGCTTTGACGTGGTCGCTTTGGATGCCGCTCGGGGCGGGCTGGCAGAGATCGACAAGGCCGGCGGTGTGGACACGGTTCTGGCCCGCATGGACGCGCTGCCCTTTGATGACCGCACGTTTGACCACGTGCTGAGCTGGAACGTCATCTATCATGGCGATGAAGACATCCTGCTGCGCACAATTGCCGGGATCCGCCGCGTGTTGAAGCCCGGCGGCAACTTTATGGGCACCATGCTGTCAAAGCGCCGCCTGCCCTATGAACAGGCCAAACACGATGGCCACGAGATTGGTCGCAACGCATGGGTGTTTGATGCGCCCGAAACAGATAAGATCCATCCACACTACTTTTGCGCTGCCGCCGAGCTGTTGGCCCTGTTTTCAGGCTTTGAATGCTTACGGCTCGAGGACCGTGAACACGAAAAACCGGGGTCTTGGCATTGGCATCTGACGATGGAAAAACTGGGGTCACTGACGTAAATGATTACCTTTGAAGGCGCGCAGGTTTATCTGCCGAACGAAATCGCGGAAACGACCGTGGCGGTCAGCAATGGCCAGATTGTCGAAATAGGCGGCCCCGCACAGGGCGAGGTGATCGACGCGCGCGGGTTGATCCTGGCCCCTGCCCTCGTCGACGTGCACGGAGATGCATTTGAGCGGCAATTGATGCCCCGTCCCGGTGTTTATTTCCCCACCGAAACCGCCTTGATCGACACCGACCGCCAGCTTGCGACCAATGGCATCGCCACGGCCTATCACGCCATCACACTGGGATGGGAGCCGGGCCTGCGCGATGTGGCGCGAGGCCGTGATCTGATGCAGGCCATGGTCGATCTGGCCCCTCGACTGACCGTTGAGAACCGTGTGCAGCTGCGGTGGGAAACCTTCGCCTTTGAGGCTTTGGACGTCATCAAATGGGCGCTTGGCGGGCCGCTCCTGCCCTCGGTTGCGTTCAACGACCACACCTCGATGACCATGCGGGCCTATGACGTGCAGATACAAGACCGCGCGTTTGAGCTGTCACCGGATTTCTCGATCGCGTCGCTCGACGATGACCGGATGAAAAAGCGCACAGCCTCCAAGGCGCATCGCGCAGGGCTGAGCGAGCAGGATTATATCGCCCTTTTGGCCCGCGTCTGGGATCGGCGCGCCAAGGTGCCGGCGGCCATCGCCGAGGTCGCGCAGATGGCCCGTGCTGCGGGTGCGCCCATGCTCAGCCATGATGACACAAGGGCCGAAACCCGCGCATATTTTCGCGATCTTGGCGCAGGGGTTGCCGAATTTCCGATGGTGATGGAAGCAGCCGAGGCCGCCCGCGCTGGCGGCGATCCGATCATCTTTGGCGCGCCCAATGCGGCGCGCGGTGGCAGCCACATCGGCTCTCTCGGGGCCGGAGATATGGTCGAGGCAGGGCTGTGCGATGCGCTGGCATCGGACTATTTCTATCCCGCGATGCTGGCCGCGATTGCCAGACTAGATGCAGAGCGGCGCGCAGACCGTTTGGCGCTTTGGTCGCTGATCTCTGCAGGCCCTGCGCGCGCAATGAACTTGGACGACCGCGGCGAGATTTCCGTTGGTAAAAGAGCAGATTTGGTGCTGGTCGATTGGCCTGATGGGTCTGCTCCGGCTGTTCAAGGCACATGGGTTGCGGGGCGCTGTTCCTACCGTGGTATGCCCGCTGGATAAACCTGCCACGCCTTGACCGCGACGCCCCCCCCCCGCCATCGGGCTCGGCGTCACCCAGATCATGGGCTATGGCACATTGATGTATGCCGATGCGGCGCTGTTGCCGGAAATGGCCAAAGACCTTGGGTTGACCCACTCAGAGGCCTTTGGCGTGTTGTCGTTGGGCCTGTTTTTCGGCGACTTGGTTTCTCCTATTACAGCCAGTGATGCCGATTATTCTGGCCAGACGACACGAAACCCCTGATGCGTGGTTGTGCTGTCGGGTGACGTGCCTGATCGCGCGGCGATACGGTATCTGTAGCAATAACTGCGGTGGCACAGGAACGAGCCCCCTTTGGATGTGCGATAGCCTTTCATGCCACGCAAATGCTCTCGCACGTGACGTTTAAGCGACGAAATTTTGTAAATGTCCGCCGTCCATTCCCAGACATTCCCGACCAGATTGAACAAGCCAAGCCCATTCGGCGCAAAGGACCGCGCGGGCGCTGTGGTCAAATACCCATCGGCACCGCTGTTCATCGCAGGAAACTGCCCCTGCCAGATATTGCAGGGCAACGTTGTTTTGTCATCCGGTTCGGCATCGCCCCACGGGAAACGTACATCCCCAAGCCCGCCGCGCGCGGCATGTTCCCATTCGGCCTCGGTCGGTAGTCGCCCGCCTGCCCAGCTGGCATAGGCGCGCGCGTCATTCCAAGACACCTGCACGACCGGATGATCAGGAAACCAAGCCCGCTCTGCGGTTTCCGGCCCGTTGATGTCGCGCCATGTGGCACCTTCGACCTGCCTCCACCATTCGACCCCGACCACACCTCGCGTCGCGCCGACTTCGGGGCCGACCTCGCTGTGGAACACAAAAGACCACCCGAACCGTTCGGCCTCGGTCACATAGTCTGTCGCGTCGATGAACCGCGCAAATTCCGCGTTGGTTACGGTGGTGGCACCGATCCGAAACGGCTTGAGCTTTACCTGCCGCAGCGGGCTTTCCCCATCGTCGCGGATGCCGGGATGGCGCGTGCCGACCAACGCGTTACCGCCGGGGATCAAAACCGCGTCAGAACGGGCTAAACCGATTGGATCCGGATCAAAAGATTGCGGTGCGCCATCCGCCGCTTTGCGTCCCGCAGAGGGGCTACAACAGGCTTTGGCGTGCGGCGCATCCGTCATTCGGATCGCACTGCCCGAAAATCATGGCACCCAAAGATGCCATGAGGAAAGTGCGGTTCGCGTGATCCGGGTTTCATGGTCGTACCTTCCTAAGCCATACCGACCTGAACACCATTCGGACGCATATCGTCAGGACGCGTCATCAGTATCGCAGAGAGTTCTTCCCGCAACCCGCTATGCGCAGGATCATCGAAAAGATTGGTCAGTTCTTGCGGATCATTGGCCAAATCGTACATCTCGCCCGCACCGGATTTCAGGTCCATCGTCAACTTGGCAGTGCGGGTGCGCACGGTGCGGAGGCTTAGGCCCACACCGACCCGACCGGGCAACAGCTCCCATTCGCTGAACGCCGCGTCGCGGGTGCTATCGCCCGCAATAACGTCCCGCATCGATGTTCCGTGAATATCCATAAGGCTGTCCGCACCGGCCCAGTCCAAGAAGGTCGCGCCCAGATCCAGCGTCGACATTGGCTGATCCGACACCTTGCCGACCGGCACATCCGGCCCTTTCACGATTGCCTTGACGTTCAACAGCCCCTCGAATGGCATCGGCCCCTTTAGAACCATACCATGGTCGCCCAGCCAGTCGCCGTGATCCGCCGTGTAAACGATATAGGTGTTGTCCCCCAAACCCTGCGCCTCAAGCTCGGTCAGGATGCGCCCGACGGAATGGTCGATCAGGGCGATTTGGCCATAGGTGTTGGCGATCACCTCGCGCAGGTGTTCGTCGCTGAGTTCGGCCATGCGTGAATATGCCTCGCGGATGGCGCGGTGCTCTTCCGGGATTTCGGATTCCAGCGCAGCCTTGTGCCACCACGGCCGACCTTCAAGGTCGCGCTTGCGGTGTTCAGGCAGGTCCACATCCTCGGGGCGGTGCAGGGATGCCCAAGGTTCTGGACAATCGAAAGGGTGATGCGGATCGGGAAAGGAAACCCAAAGGCAGAAAGGCTCTTCGCGGTCCTGTTTCAGAAAATCAATCGTCCGGTCCGCAATCCAGGTGGAGTTGTGCCATGCCACCGGCAATTTTGACGACCATGTTTGCGGCGCACCTTTGTGGTCACGGCTGCTTTCCCACAACAGCTTGTTCTTTAGATCGCCGCGCCCGTCGCTGTAGTACCATTCCTCATAGGCCAGTCCGGCTGGCGGCTTCTCGGGGAGCCACCAGTTATGACCGATATGGGTCAGTTCGACGTGATCGAACCCCATATACGGCCCGCGCCAGCCAGCGGGGGTATCTTTGGTGCCGGGGATGCTTTCGGGTGTGCGGTGATCGCCAAAGACATGATAGGTGGAAAAATGCGCTTTGCCGATGATCCCAGTGGTGTACCCCGCAGCAGAGAGCGATCCGGCAAAGCCTTTTTCACCGATTTCGGGATCAAGGTCGATCCCGTTATCATGTACGCCGTGGGTGCGCGGCAACAGCCCGGTCAGGATAGAAGCACGCGCCGGCTGGCACACAGCACAAGGGGTGATGACCGTTTCCAGACTGGTGCCTTCGCTGGCCAGAATATCCAGATGTGGCGTTTGGACATTGCGGCCGCGAAAGCCATAGCAATCACCGCGCTGCTGGTCGGATGTGATGAACAGGATATTTGGGCGTGTCATTTGAGAGCTGCCTTTGGTTTACGTACAGAGAAATAGACGACGGCAACGGCACCAATGATAAATAGTGCAGCTATTGGGCTTTTGAGCAAAAAGAACGGGTCGCCTCCGGTTGCGGAAAACGCCTGTCGCGCGGTGGCTTCCAATCGGCCGCCCAGCACAAAGCCGATGACAAACGGCAATGGCGAAATCCCGAAACGCCGCATGAAATAGCCCAGCACGCCGAAACCGAAACCGAACCAAACCGCGCTCATCGCGGTTTCTTGCACATAAAGCGATGCGAGCGTGAGCAGCAGTACGACGGGCAACAGATGTTGTTTGGGAATGCGAACAAGAACACCAAGCCAGCGCATCAAAACGCCGCCGACCGTCCAGTTCAGGATGTTGGCAATGATCATCGTCGTGAACAGGCCGAAAGCTATCACAAGCTCGGGGTTCAGATCTGTCGAGAACTTGAAAACCGCTGGACCGGGAGTGAAACCCCCGATGCTATCCGCCGCCAAGATCAAGAAAACAGCCGCAGTGTTGCCGGGAATACCCAACGACAAAACAGGAATGAGATTGGCACCAGAGACAGACGAATTGGCGGCTTCTGCTGCAGCTACCCCTTCGGGGGCGCCTTCGCCAAACGCCGGATCATCGGGTGCCTTTGTTTGCCTGTGCTTTCGTGCGCCCGTGGCATACCCAATCGTTGCCGCAAGGGTGGACCCGATCCCCGGAAGCGCGCCAATCGCCGTCCCGATCAGCGCCGAGCGCCCAATATAGGGGAGGATGCGCCGGATATCGGCCCAATGCAGCCGTTGATCACCGACGTCCTTTGCGATCTCGATGCTCCCGGTCCGGCGGGTCTGGTGCCAAAGCTCTTCGAGTTCTATGAAAATCGCACCGATGACGAGGATGCCAATCACAGCCGCAGTGATCGAAATACCATCTGACAGGGCTTCAGTGCCAAAACTGAGACGCGGATAGAAATCTTCTCCGGTGCCGATATAGACCGCGAGCAGCCCCAGCCCGCAGCTCAGCAGACCTTTGGCGGCAGAGCCACCGACAACGGCGGCGATGAAACTGAGCGACAGGATCAAAAGCGCGGTTTTTTCGGGCAGGTCCAGATAAGATTCAACCAATATTGCCAAGTGGGGTGCGCAGATAATGAGAACAATATCCGAAAAAGTGTCCCCGGTGACGGACGAAAAATGCGATATTCTTAACGCTTTGCTCGCTTTGCCGGATTGCGCCATCGGGTAGCCGTCCAGCGTTGTCATGTAGGCATCCGGCGTGCCGGGGGTATTGAACAGGATTGCAGGCACCGCACCGCCAACGGTCGATCCCTTCATCACCCCGATTAGAAAGCCCAACACAGGCAAAAGCGCGTCCGAGCTAAAGCCGAAAATGGAAATCAGAATAGGCAGCGAAATTGCCATGGCGATCACACTGCCAAGACCGGGCGTCGCACCTACCACGAGGCCCAGCAGCAAGCCAAATGCAACCATCATCAACGTGATGGATACGGGTAACCCAAAAACGCTAAACGCCTCCGGCCCCTGAAAGACTGCAAGAATTCCAAGCCAGATATAGTCGAGAGTACTGAGATCGGTCATCACACGTCACCGTTAGGGGGCAGCAGAACATCATCGAATGGCAGGTCGTAAAGAAGGATAATTCCGACAACCGCCCCTATTGAAATCAACAAGGCCCGCCAGCTGAGGCGTTCTTCGACAAAACAGATCAAGGAAAACACCAACAATATGCCTCCGATCACGAAACCGGTGTATTTCCACGGCACGGTGTCGCGCAAAATCCGGTATTCTTCGCCGCCTGAAAAGAAAGAGGCCACCATCGGTCCGGCCCAGCGCATCACCAGCAAACTGATGATCCCGAAGCCGACCATCGCACCGATAAACCGCAGGTTATCACGATTGGGCTTGTCGTCTTGGTCGCTGCGACCAAACACCAGCATCATGCCCGCGATCAAAATGAAAGCGGCCGCTAACGTCGGCGCAAGACTGTCACCGACGACAAACCGCCCGCGAGACCGTTCAACGAGCCCCGTATCGCTGTCGAGGGGAATCCAGATAAATGCAAGAACGACGCCAAGGACAACACAGCCCAGACCAAGCGCCTTGTTGGCAGAGAGTTTCTGCATATCGGTCTCGCTGTTTTGAATGAAAGTTGGACGGCGCGAACGCGGCCCTAAGAAATCTTAGCCGGCCTTATTCAGCCGCCGCCGCAATCAATGCACCCGAAGAATCGAAATCCTTCTGCACAGCTGCTTCAAGCTCGGCACCGGACATGACGAGGGGGCCACCGAACCCGCGTGTAATGAATTCGTTTGCCTTGCCACCTTCGTCGGTGACGATCTCTGCGATTGCAGCTGCGATGGCGTCACGGGCGGCCGGATCCATACCTGCCGGACCTGCAAACATGAACGCGATTTCATTGACGAATTCGACGCCATAGTCAGACAAAAGCGGCGCATCGGGCGAGTTAATCAAAGGCTCGCTTCTGGCTGAGGCCAGTTCGACCAGATCGCCCGCTGCAACAGCTTTTGCCTGAATACCGGCCCCAAAGCCCACATCCATGTCACCAGCATTCAGACCGTTCAAGACAGCCTTACCACCGCGTACAGAGATGATGTTGAAGTCGACGCCGTTTTCCTTGCCCGTGACATAGGCAAGATCGCCCAGCATTCCGGTCATCACGCCAAAGCGGATTTGCTCGCCTCCTTTGGCGGCCTCGATCACGTCACCAAGGGTCGTCCAGCCTTTTGATGTGGGTGCGACAATTGCCATTTGTGTACCGGCAGTGGTGGTGATCGCCGTTACGTCTGTCGGGTTTCCAGCTTTCGCAGACGCCATGTTGTACCCCAGCGTCTCGGACACGATCATCGCAATCGCCGTGCCATCGCCCGGCTCGCCCTTCAGGGCGTTCACGGCGTTCAGCCCGCCTTTGCCAGTGACTTGCTCCGGAATAATCTTCCACCCGTGGCGGTTTTCCAGTTCTTCGGCGATCAACCGCGCCTGCGTATCCGCACCGCCGCCCGCAGCAAAGGCGATCATCATTTTGATCGGGCCGTTCGGGACCCAATCATCTGCGTAAGCACTTGTAGACAAACACAAAGCAGCCACAGCAACGGCTGCCGATTTCATAAAACTCTTCATGTTTTCCTCCCAGAAACAGTCTTTTTATTGTCGTCGCTTTTCATGCAAAAAGGTGGAAAAGTCAACGATCAAGTTGACAAATCCACCAAATACGCAAAAACTCCTTTCGGACCGGGGGAATACAACGATGACCAAGACAGGCGACAATGCAATAGATTTGGGTTTACACCTGCCATTCCAGATTGCGCAGCTCCATTCGGCTCTCAACGCCCAGATCAAGGTGATCTTGTCCAGATACGGGGATTTGAACCTTGCTCAGTGGCGGATCGTTCGGGTCGTTGCCTTGGGCATCGCCGATACATCCACGGCCGTCCGTAACGCCACGGGCATCGACAAGGGCCAGTTCAGCAAGATGCTCAGCGTGCTGGTAGAACGCGGTTATATCGTTCTGCATCCCTATGAGGACGACAAGCGCCAGAACGTGATCGAGCTAACCAAATTGGGGCGCGCCTCGCATGCGCGTCTCGGGCCCCTTCTGGACGCCCGCCAAAAACATCTGTTGGCCTCTCTTAGCGAAGACGAGCAGGCCGTGGTAAAGAAGGCCATAAAGGCCATCGCAAAAGCCGCGAACAAGACCGATTTTGATATCCCTGTTCCCCCTTTGGAAGGCCTAGATTGATGGCAAAAGTTCCGAATTTGTTGGTTATCCTGTCTGACCAACACCAATCACGCGCCATGTCATGTGCCGGCCATCCCGTAGCGCAAACGCCCAATCTTGATGATCTGGCAGCCCGCGGCACACGTTTCACCAATGCCTACACGCCTTCGCCGATCTGCGTTCCGGCGCGGGCGGCTTTCGCCACGGGGCGGTACTGTCATGACACCCACAACTGGGACAACGCGATGCCCTATACCGGCGAGCCGCGCGGTTGGGGGCATGCGCTTCAGGAAAAGGGCGTTCGTGTGGAATCCATCGGCAAGCTGCATTACCGTGCCATCGAAGATCAGACCGGTTTCGACGTTCAGCATATCCCGATGCATGTGCACGAAGGCGTGGGTATGGTCTGGGGTTCAATCCGCAAGGAAGACGAACGCGTCTACCACAAGGATGTGCGCATGATGGGCGATTATGTCGGCCCCGGCGAAAGTAATTACACGCAATATGACCGCGCCGTAACCGACCGGACCTGCGATTGGCTGTCCAGTGCCGCACAGGACGACGAGCCGTGGTGTCTCTATGTTGGGCTGGTCGCACCGCACCACCCGCTTGTGGCACCGCAGGAGTTTTATGATCTCTATCCGCTCGACAGCCTGCCGCCGGATAAATTGCGTCAGCGCGACGGTTACAAACAGCATCCGTGGCTGGAAAAAATGTCCCATGCGATGGTCGGTGAAGACGGCTGGCAGAACGAGGAAGAGCGCCGCAGCGCGATTGCCGCCTATTACGGGCTGACCAGTTATATGGACCACAACGTGGGCCGTATCGTCGACGCCCTGCGCGCCAGCGGCCAGTTCGATGACACCACGATCATCTACAGCAGCGACCACGGTGAGAACCTTGGCGTGCGCGATTTGTGGGGCAAGATGAACATGTACGAGGAATCAGCGGCGATACCGTTGATCGTAGCCCCAGCGCCAAACGCAGCGTCCGCGCCGCCCGCGACATGTGCTACGACTGCCAGCCTGCTCGATATCTCTGAAACGATCCTGGATCATTTTGACGCCGATCTACCCGGTGACCGCCCTGGGCAGTCGCTGTACGCTATGGCACAAACAGACGATAACACTGATCGGGCTGTATTCAGCGAATATCATGCAATCGGGGCGGTGTCGGGCGCATTCATGCTCCGCAAGGGCCGCTGGAAACTGATCGAATATGTGGGGTTCGAGCCTGAACTGTTCGATTTGGACGCCGACCCCGAGGAACTGACTGATTTGGCGCAAAACCCAGATTACGCTGACGTTCTGGCGATGTTGAAAGCCGAGATGCGACAGGTTTGCGATCTCGACGCCGTCAATGCGATGGCGTTTGCGGATCAGGAAGAAATGATCAAAGCCTATGGCGGCAAGGAAATCGCCGCGACCATGGGCGCTCCGTCATCGACGCCGCCACCAAAAACCTGAGGGAGCATTGCCCCGGTCCCGCATATCGGGACTGACAAGACCCCTGTGACCCTTTGCGGACGTTCTGCCGTGCTTCAACACGCGTCTGCTAAAACTTTAAACTACTGATCCACCGCTCGCGTTAAACGTCCTTTTTAGGCGCTTTGCGTGAAACATTTGCACGCCCAAAATGATCTATCAGAAAATCCATAAACACGCGCACTTTGGCAGAGACGACATTGCTTTTCGGGTAAATCAGCCAGAGGGCGGGATTATTTGTTAACTCGTAATCGGACAAAACCCGCACCAGCGATCCGTTCTCAAGCTCCTTTTGCACGGCCCAGAATGAATTGATCGATATCCCCGCGCCTTCAAGCGTGGTTAATTTCTGGGTCAGTCCATCGTTCAATATCAGGTATTGGGCAGCACGTTTGGGATCAAACAGCGCCTGCGTGCCGACACTAGAGACCAGCGTTCTTGGCTCAAGGTCACTGAATGCAATCAATCGATGTTTCGCCAATTCCTCGGGGGTGTTAGGGGTGCCATAACGTTCAAGATAGGTCGGTGACGCGCATAGAATACGCCTATCATCGGCCAGCTTGCGCGCGGTCAGGCTGCTATCAGCAAGGACTGAATTGCGCAGGGCAAGGTCGTAACTACCTTCGATAAGATCGAACTGCGTGTCGGATAGGTGCAAGTCGAGCCGAAGATCGGGATATTTGTCCATGAATACCGGCAGCAGGGGCGCGATGTAGAGCTGTGCAAAGGTACTGGGCGCTGCGAAGCGCAATGTGCCGCTCACCTTGGTCCGGCCCTTACCAAGGGCGGCAAGGGCGGCTTCTTCCTGGGCGATCATTTCGCGCGCATAGGGCAGAAAGTCTTGCCCCTCCAATGACAGAGATACCTTGCGGGTTGAACGGTGTAATAGATCCGCGCCGACAAGATGCTCTAACTTCGCGATGCGCGTGCTCGCGACAGCAGGGGCCATGCCGAGCGTACGGCCAGCGGCGCTGATGTTCAGTTTCTCGCAAGCAAGAACAAAAAGGCGGAGGGTTTGAGTGTCCATATCATTTACTTTTTCGGAATACTGAAAACAAATCTACCTTCTTTATATCAATTTTAGAAGTGATACCTGTTTTCATAAGATGAAAGCAGGAGCACGCGATGGCCCAGACCGCGACCGTAAATTACCACGTCCACAAGCCCGAGCGGCAGGCCTTTGAACTTGATGCTGGCGGGATCGTCGGCAACCTGATTTCACCCGAACTCGCGTCAACGCTGGTGCAGGTTCGTGATGTACGCACCGCTACGGCCCACATGTCGTTCAACGCTGCTTCTGTCGGCTTCGCGACCTCTCCGACCGATGTTGTTTCCTTTGACGCCGGGCAGGACTGGCAGCAAAACTATGGCAAAGAGCTGTCCAAACTGTTGACCACTGAAATCGGCGCGCAAGAGGTCATCATCTTTGACCATACTGTCCGTACCGACGATCCCGACGCCGACCGTAAACCGGCCCGCAATGTGCATAGCGATTACAGCGTGGATGGCGCCAACAAACGGCTGATCGATATTCTGGGCGCGGACAAAGCCCCCGAATGGGCCGATGGGCACTTTGCATTTATCAACCTGTGGCGGCCCGTCGGCGCGGCGATCAATTCCGCCCCGCTGGGATTCATTCGCCCGTCCAGTGTTGCGGATCAGGATTGGGTTCTGCTTGATCTGATTTACCCAGACCGCACAGGCCAGATCATGGGGATCGCCGCGAACCCCGATCATGAATGGTTTTATATGTCCAAAATGACACCGGATGAGGTGGCGTTCTTCAACATCTTCGATAATCGCGGTCTGCCTTCAATCGCTCACAGCGCGCTTGATATGGTAGAAGACCCTAACATTCATACGGTCCGGCGCAGCATCGAAAGCCGTACATTGGTCCGCTACGCGGCCTAACCCACCCACATCGGACGACCCCGAAAGGATCACAAAATGACCAAGACAATTCTTATCACAGGCTCCACCGATGGCATCGGCCTGCTTACCGCTCAAACCCTCGCCGCTGAGGGGCACACCATCCTTCTGCATGGTCGCAACCCCGCCAAGTTGGAAGCCGCCGCGAAATCCGTCGGCGGGACGACCGAGCAATACATAGCCGATCTGTCGAAGATGGCGGAGGTGTACGCGCTGGCGACGGCCATTCGAGAAAAGCACAGCCAGATCGACGTGGTTATCAATAACGCGGGCATCCTAAAGGCACCGAGCACCGTGACCGAAGACGGCTCTGATATCAGGTTTATGGTGAACACTTTTGCCCCCTACGCGCTGACCGTTGCCTTGCTGCCGATCATCGCCAAAGACGGGCGTGTCGTGAACCTGTCCTCCGCCGCACAAGCGCCGGTTAATCTGGATGCTTTGCGCGGACGCAAAAAGCTGGACGATATGGGCGCTTATGCACAAAGCAAACTGGCTATCACAATCTGGTCCCGCGAGATGGCAAAGGAACTGCCGGATGGCCCTGTCATTGTGGCGGTTAACCCCGCGTCCCTGCTCGCGTCTAAGATGGTTAAAGAAGGTTTCGGTATCGCGGGTAACGATCTGAGCATCGGTGCGAACATTCTGCGCGAAGCCGCATTAGACGCGTCCTTTGCCGATGCCAGCGGCAAGTATTTCGACAACGATAGCGGGCAATTCGCGCAACCCCATGCGGCGGCGCTTGATGCCGCTCACAGCGCCGAAGTGATGCAGGGGATCAAGGATGTGCTCGCCCCGCCGCGCTAAATTTACAAAGGTCCGCGCACCGACGGACCTTTGTTCTTTGGCTGTATGGTGATCATGTTCAGGGGCCGCGATACGCACGGCCCTCGTTATGCTGTCAGGCATATTGCACCCTATTATATCTAAAAACGGAAAACTGAACTTAATATTAGGTCAATTTACTGCATTTCAGAAAGCAATAAGTAGCGCACATCACTCATTTTTAAGGATGTGCACAATGAAAGCCATGACCATCACCGCTTACGGCGAAAACGCAAAATTCGAAGCCGCCGACCTGCCGAAACCAACCCCAACACAGGGCCACGTCGTCGTGCGCATTGCGGCAAGCAGCGTGAACACAGTCGACACAATGATCCGCGCAATGGGCAGTGATCTGCCTTTGTCCCCTGCACTCCCCGCGGTTTTGGGCATGGATTTCGCTGGCGTTATTGAAGCTGTCGGCGAAGGTGTGACCGAATTTTCCGTAGGCGACGAAGTTTACGGCTGTGCGGGTGGTTTGGCCGATCTTCAAGGCGCATTGGCTGAATTCATGCTGGCCGACGCGAAACTGATCGCCCACAAGCCGAAATCCATCTCGATGCGCGAAGCTGCCGCTATGCCATTGGTTGGCATCACGGCCTATGAGGGTCTGGAACGCGCAGGCATCACAGCAGGTCAAAAGGTTCTGGTTCAGGGCGGCGCAGGTGGTGTTGGTCACCTTGCGCTGCAACTGGCCAAATACTTTGGCGCTGATGTCTATGGCACAGGCACCGGCGACAATCAGATGGGCGTGATCAAAGGATACGGCGCGACGCCGATTGATTTCGCGGCTGAAAAGATCGCCGATTATGTAGCGAAATACACCGACGGCGCAGGGTTCGACCTGATCTTTGATACGGTTGGCGGTGCTAACATGACCAATTCATTCGAGGCCGCAGCGCTGAACGCCAATATCGCATCAACCGTGGGGCTGCTGGAAATTGATCTGTCGCCCGCACATTTTAAAGGTCTGTCGCTGCATATCATCTTTATGCTGCTGCCAATGCTCAGCAACCAAGGGCGCGAAAAGCACGGCGCGATCTTGGCCAAGCTGGCAGAGATCGTAGACGCAGGCGCGGTGAAGCCCTTGTTGGATGACCAGACATTCGACCTTGATAACGTTGGCGGGGCATATGATCGCCTGACAAGCGGGAAGGCCATCGGCAAGGTGGTCGTTAACGTCTGATCACTACAGGATACCCAAACGTGTGGTTGCCGGGGAAATGCAAACCGGCAACCGCTCAGCGGGTCTTTGGCTTGATCAAGCCAGACAAAGAATAACGATCGAAACTGGGCATATGCGGGATAACCAACGTGCAGACCCGTTGCCCCAGAAAAGGTTAACAAAAGGTTAATCACGAGTTGACACATCCGTGACTTTCCCCCACTAGTTGCACACCAAAGGTATTGCGCGAGGCGACCTGTGCCACTTGCGAAGATCAATGGAAGACTTCTCCACTTTATCCATATCCCCAAGACTGGTGGATCCGCTGTCTCGAGCTATCTCAGGGCAAAAGGGCCGATGGCGCTTTACAGTCGTGAGCGCGTGGAATGGTCAAAGTCGACGCCGCAACACATTGAGTTGGCAACACAGAATGTGCTCATACCGGATGGGTTTGCCGACCACAGCTTTGCAATTCTGCGCGACCCATTCGATCGCCTGCTAAGCGAGTATCGCTACCGTGCCTTGCGGCGAAATCAGGTCGAATACCTTCCCGACAGCATCGGCCCCTCCGACAAGCTTACGGTGGAGTTTGATTGGGATGCTGCATTTCACGGCACCTTCGATGAATGGGTCAGGGAAATCTTTTCAGGCCAAGCCAGTGATCCGTATCTCTGCGACAATCACGTCAGGCCGCAAGCCGATTTCATCGGGAGAGCGGCAACCGTGTTTCTGTTCGAGGACGGCCTTGAGCAGGTTTTTAACTGGATTGATGATGTCACGGATACCGAGCGGGCTGCCGTCAAACTGGACCGTAATGCCAGCTCGCAGTTCGCCATCGAGATGCTTGATACCACCCGCAAGATGATCTCGACGTATTACCATGAGGACTTCTTGTTGATCGAAAAGACCAAGGCCGCCCGCGCTTCGATATTTGCGTCGCGTATCTAGGCTGCGGGCACCAGTGATGCGGTGCGGCTGTCATGCTGCACAGGAACCAGATCCAATTCGATCCAGAAAAGCGACCCTTCCCCTTCGACCGACCGAACCCCGATTTCACCGCCCAGCAGGTCCATCAGCTGCTTTGTGATGCTCAGACCCAGGCCGCTACTCTTGTTGCCAGCGGTGGTGCCGGGGTTGATCTGATGAAAGGGCGCAAAGATGTCATCCTGCCGGTCGGCGGGGATGCCTATACCGTGGTCGGTGACCTCGATCCGGGCCACCTGTTTGTTTCGTGTCACGCTGATTTCGACCACATCGCCCGAACCGGTGAACTTGGCCGCGTTAGAGATGAGATTGACCAGAACCTGCGTAACGCGCGCACTATCGGTCAACGTTATCATCTTCTCATCCGTCGTCGTGATACGGTAACGAACACCAAGCTTTTCAGCGTAGACATGACAGCTTTCAACCGCCGTCGCGACAATTTCATTAAGGTCCGCGGGTCTACGCTCTATCGAGACTTTACCTTCGCTCAGGGCTTGGGCGTCCAGAATGTCATTAACCAGCATCAGCAGGCGATCACCGTTGCGGCTCGCCACATCGAGCAACTTTAAGATGGATTCGTCTTTTACTGTGTTGCCGACCCGGACTTTCAACAGGGCAAGCCCACCAAGGATCGAGGTCAGAGGGGTGCGCAGTTCATGACTGACCACACTCATAAAGTTCATTTTCATCCGTGATGCCGATGTCGCCTCTTGAGCGAGCATACGCATTTCGTTCTCGGTGTTTTTGGCGACCCTAAGTTCGATCATGAGCAAAAACACGAAGAGGCCGAAAAGGGTCAGGATCGTCGCGCCGAGATATGCAACGGCACGCGAAAGAGACAGCATACCGGTTCTGAACTCGGCCATCGCGTCGTTCTTTGCATGCGCGAGGGCCAGCAAGAATTCTCTGAGCGCCTGATCAAAGCCGTCAAGCTCGGTTAGAATGGTCCCAGCCTGCTGGCCGCGCATCTCGTCGCTCAATCCTGACGCAGTAAGCCCCTGTATCCGAGGCTCAAGGGCCATGAATGTCGCCTCGAGGTCGGCCAGAACGCTCCGGTCTATCTGGAATTCTTCGAGCAGCCGCGACAGCTTGCCTTCCTTCAGGATATTGATCCGGCTCCAGGCGATATCAAAGCGTAGCGTCGCCGCTTCCGCAGGCTTGTTGCCGAGCGCCACCTCACCGAGGTCACGCTCGAGTCGCAACAGTTCAAACTGCAACTGCGACCCGATCCAGAGAGGATCGCTCTGCTCAGCAGTCTGGACATTCCGGACCTCATTTCCCAGCTTGTAGATCACGCCGATGCCAAAAAACACGGCCCCCACAAACAACGCCAGGAACACAGCCCGGATTAACCTGCTCCGGTGGGTCACTCGACTGAGATGCTCTTGAGCTGCCATACTAACCGACCATTATAGACGTCATCCTGAAGTTCGGGGTTGTCGTCCATTGGATAGATGACCCAGATTGGTCCTTTTTCCCGCACCGACATCTCCTCGCCATTGCGGAGCACCGCCAGAATAACGTCATAGGCGAAAGCATCCTCGGCGGGTACTTGAGAGGCAAAATCGTTAAGTGCGACCATTTTCAAGTTCGCATTTTGGTCGACATCCATCTTTTCGAGGACCAACCGCAGGCTCGGCCCTTGGAACGTTGTCAATTCGTCCACATAATCGTTTGTCGTAACGACGGTTGTCTGCGGCATCGCCAGCAATTCTTCGAGGGTATAGGTCGCTGAATTCTCGGAATTCGTGACTGTCAAAACTGTCTGCGCAAAACCAAAGCTCGGCAGCGCAAGCAGGGAGGCCGCGAGGGCGGCACGCATTGTTCTCTGAATATCCATTTTCGATCCTTATTAACTTGGTCTGTCGACCAAAACACTGGCACACGCTTATGGCTTTTTTCGGACAACTTCCGGAGTATCCACACTAACATATACAACACCGGACTTGAAGCACGCAGGGCGATTTGCCGCCAAGCGATCCTGTGCGGCGCTGCGTGGCACCGCATATCCAAGTTGATATCTTTTCGCAATCGACCTCAGAGAGAATTGCGATGAATCCGCACCACCGGTAGGCGTGTTCACGCAAGCAGCGGAACAGAACCGGCCAGACGGACCCCGGCAGGGTTTGTGCAAAAAAGCCAAAATGTGCCGGAACGGTTTTTGAAATCCAGCGTTCAACCATAGCGATACAGCGTTATCGCGATCCTAGTAATTTTTATCAGTAAAGAGGACGTAACAATGGCCAAAACGAAAACGCTTGATGACCTTTTTCTAGATACCCTGAAAGACATCTACTATGCCGAGCGCAAAATTCTGAAGGCACTGCCCAAGATGAAACGCGCGGCAACGGATGAAAAGCTGGCGCAAGCCTTTGAGAAGCACCACAGCGAAACCGAAGAGCAGATCGAACGGCTGCAAAAGGTCTTTGAAATCTTGGGTAAATCTGCCCGCGGCAAGACCTGTGACGCCATTGAGGGCATTATCTCCGAAGCCGAAGAAATCATGGACGAGTTCAAGGGCTCTCCCGCACTTGATGCTGGCTTGATCTCCTCTGCTCAGGCCGTCGAGCACTATGAAATCACACGCTACGGCACGCTGCACCGCTGGGCAAAAGAGCTGGGCATGACTGACGCGGCCAAGCTGTTGAATGAAACCTTGCAGCAAGAGTGGAAGACTGACGAAGACCTTACCAAGCTTGCTGACAAAACAGTGAATGATGCCGCAAAGGCGCCAGAAAACGCCTGAGGATGAATGTGGCGGGCGGGGGTGTTCGCCCCCCTGCCCGTCAATCAAATTTCATCAGATTTGGGTTTCCAAATGTGGTTGCCATGATCCGAACGGTTTCGTCTGGCGCAAGCGGTCGGATTATACCGTCACTGCGATCCCTGATGCCATTTTTCAGCGGAATGTCTTCTTTTTTCAAAGAAACACACCGCCGATCATGGGTCACACATGGTTCAACCGTCCGGGCTGATGCCCGCATTATCCAGCAGCGTCGCCACCGACGAAAACGCCACTTCGGGTGCAGTCTGCTCTGATTTGCGTTGCGTGAGGAATGCCTCGCACGGGCCGGAAAAGGCAATGGCACGGTCCAGTTCGGGGTTGCTGCCGCTCCGGTACGCGCCGATGCGGATCAGTTCCTCCATATCGGCATGGGCGGCCAAGGCGCGGTGCGCCGCAGTCAGCAGGATATATTCCAATTCACTATGGCATTCGGGCAGCGTCCGCGAAACGCTGGACAAAAGATCGATCGCCGGATAGCGCCCCTTTTCCGCGATGCGCCGATCCAGCACGATATGCCCGTCCGTGATCCCGCGCACGGCGTCGGCAATCGGGTCGTTCATATCGTCACCATCCACCAGAACCGTAAAGATTGCTGTGATGTCACCCTTGCCCTCGGGCCCCGGCCCGGCGCGCTCCAACATCTGGGGCAGTTCGGAAAACACTGTCGGCGGATAGCCCTTTGCCGTTGGCGGCTCGCGCGAGGCAAGGCCGATCTCGCGCTGTGCCATGGCAAAACGCGTCACGCTATCCATAAGCAATAGAACATGTTGCCCTTGATCGCGAAAATATTCGGCAACCGCCATCGCGGTCCACGCCGCCTGACGCCGCGTGAGAGGCGGCTCATCGCCCGTGGCCACGACCAGTACGGCCTTTTTCATGCCCTCAGGCCCCAGATCAGAGGCGATGAAATCCTGCACTTCGCGGCCACGTTCACCGACCAGCGCCATGACGACCACGTCACATTCCGTGTGGCGGGCAAGCATCGCCATCAAGGTTGATTTACCAACGCCCGATCCGGCAAAAATCCCAAGACGCTGACCACGGCACAGCGGTGTAAAAATGTCGAGCGCGCGCACATGGGTGGCCAGCTTTGGCCCGATCCGCTTGCGGTCAAATGCTCCGGGCGGCGACCCGCGCAACGGGCATGCTATGCTGCCCTCGGGCAGATGGCCCTTGCCATCGAGCGGCTTGGCAGATGCGTTGATCACCCGGCCTTTCCAGCTTTCGTCGGGGCGGATCACATCGCCGCTGGTTTCGACCTCGACCCGGTCCCCCGCTGCCACGCCCCGCCACGACCCGAATGGCAGCAGCTCTGTGCCCTGCGCGCTCAGGCCCACGACCTCGGCATGGACGGGCCTATCAGCGCCATAAACAATGCAACGATCCCCGATGCCAAGCACCCGTTCCAGCCCGACCGCCGTCAGCGTAATGCCCGTGATCGCCCGCACTTCGCCGGTGATTTGGGCGTCGCCTGCGTTCCGCGCAAAGCTTGTCAGCTCGGAAAAGATGGTTTGCATGAATAATTTCCTCTATGAGAGAAGGTTATTATTTACTATACAAGAATTAACTAGGGGGTAGTATAAAAATGAACTTGTCTAATCTTTCTATCTTTGGCCTAGCTTCTGACCGGATGACATGGCTCGCCGCACGGCAACAGGTAACGTCGGAAAACATCGCGAACTCGGCGACGCCCAGCTTTCAGGCACGCGACGTGACTTCCTTTCAATCGATGTTGGAAAACCGGACATCCACCGATGCGGGGCTTGTCACAACCCACGCCAACCACATTTCCGGCACATCCGTTTCCGCACCGGGCATCCGCGAGGTCACCGACACCACCGCAACGGCCGCAACGCTGGATGGCAACACCGTGAACCTAGAAGACCAAGCGATCCGTTCGGCTGATATCAGCGACCAATACAGAATGGCAGCACAGCTCTACCGCAAGAGCTATGATCTTCTGACAATGGCAGTCACCGGCAGCAGGTAAGGAAAACTCATGGATCCTCTTCAGTCTATCGCCCGTATCGCAGCCAGCGGCATGACCGCACAAACGGCACGCCTGCGGGTCATTTCGGAAAACGTCGCCAATGCTGAATCCACGGGCACAACCCCTGGGGCCGACCCGTTTCGCCGCAAGACCATCAGCTTTTCAGAATTGGTTGATCGTAATAATGGCGCATCAATGGTCGAGGTCGGGCGCGTTGGGCGCGACCAATCTGATTTCCGGTTGGATTTCGACCCCTCGCACCCTGCCGCCGATGAAACCGGCTATGTCAAACGGTCGAATGTCGACCCGATCATCGAGATGGCAAACATGCGCGAAGCGTCGCGCAACTACGAAGCCAACATGAACATGTTCGAAGCCGGTCGCCGGATGCGTGGCCAGATGCTCGACCTGCTGAAGTGATATCAAAATGAGCGATCCTGCCTCCCTGATTTCCTCTGCCGCTGTTCGCGGTGCCTATCGCACCTCGCAATCCCTCACGGGGCAAAAAGGCGAAGGTGCTGCCGAAGAGGTCAGCGCCACCAGCTTTTCCAACATGGTGCGCAGCGCCTCGGAAGCCGCGCTTGAAACCGTGCGCGCAGGCGAGGCAACAGCGCAGGCCGGACTGCGCGGCGAGGCCGACACCCAAAACGTAGTGGAAGCAATGTTGGCAATGGAATCCACCGTCAAAGTGGCCGTTTCCGTCCGCGACCGCTTTGTCGAAGCGTATCAGGAAATCCTGCGGATGCCGATCTAGGCCATGACAGAGGTCGAAGCCTATGATGTCATCTCAGACACCGTGTTGGCCGTGCTTTTGGCATCCGGTCCGGTGCTGGGCGTGGCGCTGGTTATCGGGCTTGTGATCGCATTCTTTCAGGCGCTGACCCAAATTCAGGAAATGACCCTGACTTTCGTCCCCAAGATCGTAATGATCTTTGTCACCCTGCTGGCCGCGACCCCCTTCATGTATGCCACGCTCAAAAGCCTGTCGGACACGGTCTTCGATCTGATCGGGAGCGGCGGACTATGAGGGGCGCACGGTCATTCGTCTGGGCCGGTGTATTGGGGCTGATGTTGTGCAATGCGGCGAGTGCCGAAGGCTGGGCGCGGTTCTAT
>SWCC01000180.1_pt1 | contig 39171 bp, 35 predicted proteins | sample 4692971 | NCBI WGS metagenome assembly SWCC01 (sample SAMN10267277, study PRJNA491770) | bioreactor metagenome | isolation source: DHS bioreactor inoculated with subseafloor sediment | place: Japan: off Shimokita Peninsula | collected 2006-08 | reverse complement strand
AAAAAAGTTAGTATATTTATAAAAATTATTATTTTATGATATGAATTATATACTAGTAACGCTCGGAGCAGGAATTGGCGGCGGATTGAGATATTTTATTTCGAATTATGCGGCCAAAATATTCCCAATTTATTTCCCTTTTGGGACATTAATGGTAAATATATTGGGAAGTTTATTACTCGGATTTCTCATATTCGGATTAGACGACAAAGAATTATTATCCCAAAATCTAAAACTTCTTTTGGGAGTTGGTTTTTGCGGAGGTCTTACCACCTTTTCAACATTTTCATTAGAGACGATAAACTTGTTAAAAGATTCTCAATTTCTTTTTGCTGGATTAAATGTGTTCCTTAATCTTTTTGTTACGATGTTGGGCATTTACATAGCTTATATTTTATCAAAATAAGGGTGCAAAATGGTAGAAACTAAAAAGGCTCAATTACTTAGAATCTTCATTGGTGAAAATGATAAAATTGGGCCGATTAGTGTCTACGAAAAAATTGTTGTACTGGCCAGAGAAAATAATTTGGCAGGAGCTACGGTCTACAAAGGAATTATGGGTTTTGGCGGAACCAGTGTAATACATACTTCTAAGGTTTTAAGACTTTCTGAGGATCTTCCACTAGTTATTGAAATTGTTGATTCCGAAGCTAATATTAATGAGTTCCTCCCATTTCTTGATGATTTATTAGAAAAATCAAATTGTGGTGGTTTAGTTACTGTTGAACAGGCAAACATTATCAAGCATTTCACGCCGAACAATAAATGATTACCAAATTCAATAAAACAAAATATTTCTTTAATAAGTTTGCACTCATTGTCATATTGTTGCTGTCTTCAAACCAAATTTACGGCCAATTCAAATACAATTTTAAAACTCTGACAAATGATTTTGAAGATGTTGTTAGACAACCCAATAATTGGGATAAAAATGACTGGCTTACAATTTTTGGTATTGCCGGATTAACTTACGGAACTATGCATATCGACAAATTTGTTAGAGAAACTGTCCTAAACAACCATGACTACAAAAATACTATCCCAATTGAATTTGGAAGAATTTGGGGAGAACCTTTATCAACACTAGCCATTGGAGGAAGTTTTTATCTTCACGCGTTGGCTACAGATAATAATGCGAATAAAAAACTGGGTTTTGAGATTGGTGAATCAGCTCTATACACTTCTCTAATCACTATGTTATTTAAGTACGGTTTTGGTAGAGAGAGACCCAGAGAAAATTCCGATCCTTTTTCTTTTCATCCTTTTTCATTTAGGGATGATTTTTTTCTCTCTCTAAGTTCCGGGCATACTGCTCTAGCTTTTTCACTTTCCACTGTATTAGCCGAAAATACATCCAACAATTATTTAAAAGTTGTTCTTTTCGTGCCCGCATTCATGACAGCATTTTCAAGAGTTTATCAAAATCACCATTGGACATCAGATGTTCTTTTAGGCGGAATTATTGGTTATAGTGTTGCCGAGTTTGTAACCAGACTTCATAAATCCAAAAAAAATGATGATGAAGGAATAATTGTTCCTCAAACCACTGTAAATCTTTTTGATTTTAGAATACCATTTTAATAACATTACTAATTATAAATTGGTTTGATACAATCCTTTATAAGAACTCATTTTAAATAATAATTAAAATGAGTTCTTATCCTTTTCCTGTATATAATTTTCATATTTCTTATCACTAACTTTTATGTGACTAATCCACCAATTATTCATAAAGTTTATCATATCAATAGATAGGGTAATTTTATGATTATCATAATCTTTCTTAAACTGAATTATTTTATCGACAAAATATTCATGTTCTTTTTGATGCTTTCTCGTATCAGGATAATTATATTTTTTAAGATACCTTTCCTCTTTCGAAAAATGATAGAACGCGTAACTTATTAACTTGTCAATAATTTCACTCTGTATATCTTTAGATTTTTTGTTTTTCATTGCAAGCAAAAGTTCATTAACAAAATCAAGAAATTTCATATGCTGTTTATCTATGTCATCAATGCCTAGTACTAGACTTTCAGACCACTCAATCATACCCATTTTCACTCCTGGAAGTTTTAATTTGAGAGATAAATAATTCTACCTCATCCTAATAGCTTATCTTTAAAAAATAACACTAATTATAAAAGTTATTATCGGTTAGACATTAGGAGAAATTTAGGATAAGAAAAATAGATATGATGGATAGAATCATGAATGTATTAAAATGAGCTAAAAACTCATTAATTCTAAAAAAAAATAGAAAGTCCCTATCATAAGTAAATAGAATGATAAAGTAAGTGCCAGAATCTCAAAGTTAATAATTAAAATTAAAGATTCCGGTATTCGTCATTCGACGAAACCGGAATGACACACTTGAAAAATAAAAAAAATACTGTTAGGCAGTTCTTAGATTCTTATATATAATTGATGCGCTGATCAAGAAAAGTATCGAATAAAGAATTAAGTTCGTATAGAATCCAAACAATAAACTACCTAATCCGAATAAGAATGAATAAACCAAAACAACACCAAATATCCAGTTGACAAAAGCTTTCCCAAAATTCATTTCACTCTTAATGACACCAACTTTCTCTGAGATTTTTTTCCATCCAATGCCACCGGGGTATGTTCTTTTATAGAATTCAACCAATTTGTTTTCTTCTACCGGTTTTGTTAAGTAAGTTACGATCAACCAAACAATTGTAGTTCCAAAAACAATTGGGTAAAGAGTTATTGGCGACTCTAATCCAAAACCATATTTTGCAATGGGGTAAATAACCAATGGAGCAATCATCGCAGAAATTTCCGACCAGGCATTTATTCTCCACCAATACCATCGTAATATCAAAACAGCACCCATTCCTGCGCTAGCATTAATTATAAACTCCCAAGCCCCTGAGATTGTTGTGAGAAAATAACGAGTCACAATTAGTGAAAAGATTGTTACAACAAAAATTCCAATTCTTGAAACAACAACGTAATGCCCTTCTTCTGCATCAGGTTTTATAAATCTTCTATAAAAATCATTTATTAAATAAGACGTTCCCCAATTAAGTTGAGAAGCAATTGTCGACATATATGCTGCGAGAAAAACTGCAATCAGCATCCCAAGTAATCCTGCAGGCAAATACATAAGCATAAGTTTTGGATACATCAAACCCGGATCAACTGTGTTTTCATACTTATCATAGTAAGTTTTAAATTCTTCACTACTCACCAAAGATATTTCATTATCTGTCAAAACATTCTTTGCATGAAGGTTTTCTGCTGCTAGATAAAACTCATGATTTTCTATTTTTAGTTCTTCAACTGAACTTCTTGGGAGTAAAACTAAGGCCGCAAGTGCGACTATTATCCAAGGCCAGGGTCTAACGGCATAATGTGCAATAGTAAACCAAAGCGTTGCAAGTACACTATGCTTTTCATCTTTTGCAGACATCATTCGCTGAGCAACATAGCCACCACCACCAGGATCGGCTCCAGGGTACCAACTACTCCACCATTGCAGACCAACATGAGCAATAAAAGCTCCAACTGATAATGCAAAAGTTCCAGTCATTACCTGATTTACACCCATATTCCCAATAGACGGGAAGAACTCTAAAGTAGAAGCAGGTAATTTATTCTTTAATACTTCCAAACTTCCAATTTCTGGTCTTTGTACAACAATTATAGCAAGAATAATACATCCAATCATAGCAAAGACAAATTGAAAACTATCCGTTCTAGCTGTACCAAGTAAACCAGAGGCAGAAGAATATATAGCAATAATTATTGCTGTAATAACAACCAGAGTAAATGCATCAAAATCGGGTATAACAACAGAGAATATTTTTTCCATTGCTTTGTTAACCCATCCCATAACAATGGCATTCATGAAAAGACCAAGATAAATTGCTCTAAAACCTCTGAGAAACGCAGCAGATTTACCGGAATATCTTAATTCAACGAATTCAACATCTGTCAAAATATTTGCTCTTCTCCACAACTTGGCAAAGAAGAAAACAGTTAGCATACCGCCAATTGCTAAATTCCACCAAAGCCAATTACCGGCAATACCATTCTTAGCAATTAGCTCAGTAACTGCAAGTGGAGTATCAGCAGCAAATGTAGTTGCAACCATTGCAGTTCCGGCAATATACCATGGCATATTTCTACCGGAGAGGAAAAATTCATTAGTATTTTTTCCAGCCTGTTTGGAATAATAAGCTGCAATTCCAAATATTACTATGAAAAAAGAGATGATTACAGAAATGTCTAACCAGTTAAGTTGTCCCATAAAACTTCCAATATTATTTTATACTATTTAGTAATTTCTCAATTGCACTTACAATCATTAATTCAGTCTGAGCAACTGGTTCTTTTGCTTTATTAATGATATCTAAACTTTCTTTTTGCCATGATTCGGTTACAGTCCTTTCACCTAAAGTAATTTCCAAAATATCTAACCCAACTTGAGATAGATTTGTCAAATTTTCTGACATCAATTCAATTTCTTTTAATATAGGAGAATTTTCAATAACCTTTTTTAGTTGAAAATGATTGTTTTTCCAAAGTGCTAAATAACTCTTGATTTGCTGAACCTTTTTATTATCCACTTTCTTCTCTGATAAAAATTCATCAACAATATTTCGGAACTCTCTGGCATCTTTTGCATCTGCAGTTGCCGCATCAACTACTCTTGACAATGGAGTTTGCTGAGTTTGCTTTCTCAATCTGTATCTATTATAAATTTTTACCGGTTCAATAACCGAAATTAAATTTTCTAATGCCTCTGTATCCTTATTATTTGTAAGCCTTCTCAACATCATTTCATAATTTTTAATATGTGTTAATCCGTGTTCCTCTAACTGAAAACTAATATTTTCCAGTCGCCTATACATATCTTCAACATCTTTTATATTTTGTGGTGACCACAATCGTTCAGCAATTGCAGCTGTTCTCGGCCAAATTCTAGAGTCAATCGTTTCAGTTGAAATCATTTCTGACCACATTGTGGCTTCACCGCCTAAAATAAGATTTTTTTCAGATTCGTCGAGATCAACTTCTGCCTCTAAAGGATCATTTAAATAATGGAAATCCGTAGGTTGAATTAGATCTATATAATACCCATTCGATAAGATAGCTTGATAACCTTTTTTAGCAGCTTCAATCAATGCCTCTTTCCCGCGCCATGATTGAATTACTATATTATTAGGCATGCTAGAATGAAATATTTCATCCCATCCAACCATTTTTTTATCATACTTGGTAAGAATTTTGAGTAACTGATTATTGAAATATCCTTGCATTGCATGGTTATCACTAAAATTCATTTTCTTCATAAATTCTTGAATTTCCTCATTAGAGTCCCATTGCTTTCCATTATTTTCGTCCCCGCCGATATGAAAATACTCATCAGGAAAAAGTTCTGACATCTCCCCAAATAATTTATCAAGAAATATATAGGTCGTATCTAAAATTGGATTTAATGTAGGATCAAATATTCCCCAATCTCTTTCTATTTCATAAGGACCCGGTGCGCTTCCAAGTTCAGGATATGCTGCTAATATTGCTGTCGCGTGCCCAGGGACATCAAATTCAGGAATAACTCTTATTCCTCTATCACTTGCGTAATTAAGTATTTCTTTAACTTGTTCATGAGTATAGTATAGTCCATCAGAACCGAGCTCATGTAGTTTTGGAAATGTCTTACTCTCAACTCTAAAGCCTTGGTCTTCGGAGAGATGCCAGTGAAGAGTATTCATTTTAACGGCGGCCATTCCATCAAGATTTCTTTTAATTACATCGATGGGCATAAAATGACGGCAAGCATCAATTAACAATCCACGCCAAGGAAATCTTGGAGAATCATTTATAACAACTTCTGGGAAAAAGTAGCCTTCTTCATCAGAACTCAAGAGTTGAAGTAGTGTCTCAAAACCTCTAATTACTCCAATATCGGTAACTGCTTCAAGATGAATACTTTCTGTGTTAATTTTAATATAGTATGATTCATCTTCATTTAATTTTATAAGACCTTCTTTCTGATAACTAATATTAAAATTCGACGATGTTTCATCCAAATTAATCTCAGAGAATGGATCCTCAATAAACAGACCGGTTCTTTTAGCTAATCTGCTTAGAAATCTATCAGCAGCTTTTTGAGCTCTTCTACCTTGCTGATTTAATTTTGCAGAAAACTGTTCACTTATCCGAAATTTTCCACTATTAAGTTCCAAATTATCTGGATAAGGCATGAGATTAAGATTTTGCGATTGAGATTGAGAAAACATAAAATTATATCCTGATAAAATAAATGCGAAAAGTAATATTTTGAATTTCATTGAAGTCCTTAAAAAAACGTAATATTTTAATGATGTAAACTAATATATAAAAAATGTCATCTCCAAAAAAAAAGGCTATCAATAAATTGATAGCCTTTTTATAATATGTTAAATGAAGCTACAATTCTTTAATTTCGTTAACCAATTTACTAACAGCTTCTTTAGCACTTCCAAAGAACATTAATGTGTTTGGATAGAAGAATAATTCGTTCTGAATTCCAGCATAACCAACATTTAATGATCTTTTGTTTACAACAACCGTTTTAGCATAGTCAACATTTAGAATCGGCATTCCATAAATTGGAGAATTTTTATCATGACGTGCGGCTGGATTAACTACATCGTTTGCCCCAATTATTAATGCAACATCCACATTTGGGAAATCATCATTAATATCTTCTAAAGCAAAAAGTTTATCGTAAGAAACTTGAGCTTCAGCTAAAAGAACATTCATATGTCCCGGCATTCTTCCTGCCACAGGGTGAATGGCAAAGCGAACATTGATATTTTTCTTTTCTAATATGTTAGTTAAATCTCTAACTGCATGCTGCGCTTGTGCGACAGCCATTCCGTATCCGGGAACAATAACAACACTTTGAGCCGAATCCAAAATCATTGCTAATTCTTCAGCATCAACAGATTTTGCATCCCCTTGAGGACCATCACCTGGAACTGCACCACCAGAACCCGCATCTGCCCAGCCACCAAGAACAACATTCATAAGCGATCTATTCATACCACGGCACATTATTAATGTTAAAATAATTCCCGAAGCACCAACCAAAGCACCAGCAATAATTAACATATTATTTTGAAGTATAAAACCAGTCATAGACGCAGCTAAACCTGAATATGAGTTCAACAATGAAACTGCGACAGGCATATCAGCACCACCGATAGGGAGTACTAAAAGGACTCCAAGAACCAATGAAACACCTACTATTCCCAGTAGATTTAAATCATTCGCCGGCTCAATTACAACAATTACTCCAGCAGCTAGAACAATTATCAGGAGGAGAATATTTATGGGATTCTGTAAAGGATATTTTACAACTTTGCCAGTTACAAAACCTTGAAGTTTACCAAAGGCAATAAATGATCCTGTAAAAGTAACAGCTCCAATTAATACTGAAAGCACAATTGTTATGCTGGTTGAGATTTCTAAAGTTGATGTTGTGTTGATTAAGTGATAATATTCAGCAAAAGCAACTAATGCAGACGCACCTCCACCAAAACCATTTAAGACACCAACCATTTGTGGCATTCCTGTCATAGGAATTTTTAATGCTAAAATAGCTCCAATAGCTGAGCCCACTATGATTCCAATTATTATATACTCAAAGGTTAAAACTCTCTGATCAAATAATGTGATCACGACTGCTAAAAACATACCCAAAGCAGATAAAAAATTGCCTTGTCGCGCAGTTTTTGGTGATCCAAGCTTCTTAATCCCAAAAATAAATAGGATGGAAGCAAACAGATAAACAAGATAAGATACAATTTGCATTTTCTACTCCTATTTCTTTTTGAACATTTTTAACATTCTATCAGTTACAAGGTAACCGCCTACCACATTTATTGTAGCAAATATAAGTGCTACTAAACCTAGAATAGTACTAATTGTAAATTCTTCCAAGCCGGCACTTAACAAAGCTCCTACTATAGTAATACCAGAAATAGCATTTGATCCTGACATAAGAGGAGTATGTAAAGTAGGAGGAACTTTAGTGATAAGTTCAAATCCAATAAAAATGGCAAGGACAAATACATAAATCAGCATTATCAAATCATATATTTCCATTTGTAATCCCTAATTTTTTATAATAAACTTTTTGTTCTATCGTGAATTACTTCCTTGTTAAAAGTTATCAATGAACCTTTCACAATTTCATCTTCCAAATTAAGATCTAACTTGCTCTCTTTTACAATATGATCAAGAAGAGCCATTAGATTTTTGCTATAGACTTCACTGGCATTTGTAGCAACAAGGCTAGGTAAATTGGGCTCCCCAATAATGGTAACATCATGTTTTTTTACAACCTTACCATTTTCACTTATTTCACAATTGCCACCGAATTCAACTGCCATATCTAACACAACTGAACCGGGACGCATACCTTTAACCATATCTTCGGTAACTAATATTGGTGCTTTTCTTCCAGGGACCAAAGCTGTTGTAATAACAATATCGGCATTGGTTACATGTTTAAATATTAATTCCTTTTGTTTTTTAAGGAATTCCTCGGAAGCTTCTTTCGCATAACCTCCTTCATCCTGCATATCTTCACCTGTATCAACTTCAATAAATCTACCACCAAGACTTTCAACTTCTTCTTTAACAGCGGAACGAATATCAGAAACCTCAACTATAGCTCCAAGTCTCTTTGCCGTTCCAAGTGCTTGAAGTCCGGCTACACCGGCGCCCATAATTACAACTCTTGCCGGCTGAATTGTTCCCGCGGCAGTCATCATTAATGGAAAGATTTTGCCTAATTCATTGGCAGTCATTAATACTGATTTATAGCCAGCTAAATTTGCTTGTGAACTCAATGCGTCCATTTTTTGAGCAAGAGTTGTTCTAGGAATTGCATCCATAGATATAACATTGATACCTTTTTCAGCACAATGTTTAGCCACTTCGGGATAATGTAATGTATAGAGAAGGGCTATAAGTAGTGTTCCCTCTTTTATAAGATCGAGTTCGTGTTTCCCTTTTTCGGGATGGTCCATTGGTCTCTGTACTTTAAGTACAATTTCGGAAGAAGAATACAGTTCCTCTGGTGAATTAAAAACCTTTGCTCCAGCTGCAGAATATTGCTCGTCTGTAAAACCGGCACTTTTACCAGCACCTTGTTCTACATTAATTGTAAATCCTTTTTTGATGAGTTTTGAAGCAACATCTGGAACTATGGAGACTCGGTTTTCGCCAGGAAGAACTTCCTTTGGAATAGCTATAACCACGTTTTATCTCCTTATTTTGAGATTATTATAAGATTAATACAAGAACTAAAATAAGTCATTAGGACTTAATATCAAAAATGTTTGTCAAATATTTAATTTTCAAATGATTTGCAACTTCAGAACAATAGAAAGCTTATGATGAGACAAAATTCAACTATAAAAGATTATAATTTCTAAAATAATCCTTAAATAGGATATTTTTTTTTATTATTATTGGCACTTGTTGTTTTAAAATTTTTCCCTAATTTTAAGATAAGCGTATCTTTTATAATCTAAAACAATATCTATTAAATTTTTATGGTGATGTATGGCTAAAATAGTCTTAAAAGAAAAACTCTCTGAAGCTGTTTACAAGATGAAACTAGAAGCTCCATTGATAGCTGAGGAAAGACAAGCCGGTCAATTTATTATTCTCCAAATAAATGAGGACATCGGTGAGAGAATTCCTTTAACAATTGCTGATGCGGATGAAAATGAAGGAACTATCACAATAATCTTTCAAGTTGTTGGCAGAACCACTGATGAATTAGCTAAGTTGAATGTAGGTGATGATATACCAGTCCTTGTTGGACCTTTGGGTACTCCAACCCATATAAAAAACCACGGGACAGTTGTTTGCGTTGGTGGTGGAATTGGAGCTGCACCCTTACATCCAATAGCAGAAGCATTAAAAGCTGCAGGAAATAAGGTCATCACAATTCTTGGTGCCAGAAACAAAGAATTGGTAATAATGGAAGAAGAAATGAAATGTATTGCCGATGAATTTATTGTTTGTACTGATGATGGCAGTTATGGAAGAAAATCATTAGTAACTGAGCCGCTAAAAGAAATTTGTGAAAGAGAAAATAAACCCGATATGGTCATTGCAATTGGTCCGCCAATTATGATGAAATTTTGTGCAGAAACGACCAGACCGTATGAAATATATACAGAAGTTTCATTGAACACAATTATGGTTGATGGAACCGGAATGTGCGGTGGATGTAGGGTTAATGTTGGTGGAGAAGTAAAATTCGTATGTGTAGACGGTCCCGAGTTTGACGGACATAAAGTTGATTTCGATAATATGATGGCACGATTAAATTCATACAAAGAAATTGAAGCAGAAAAACATACTTGCTACATAGATTCATTAGTAGAAGAAAAAAGTTAGAGACATCTAGTTTTATGATATTTGTAACAAGGTTTTTTCAAATATCAAATAGGGTCATGCTGAATTTATTTCAGCATCTAGAATTAACCATGTTCGATGTTTTAGATTCCGGATCAAGTCCGGAATGACAGTTATGAGACAGACTCAGTTAAATCTATAATAGAGATTCTTCTTTGTCAACCTCTAATCAGAATGGCAACTAATGAATAACACAGAATAATCAGTTAAAGAAATTTGGAGTAAAATAAATGAGTTATCAATCACCTGATATACTAAGTGCAAATGCTAAAATAATATTAAATGACCACATTCATAATGTTGAGAATTTAAAAGCTAAAGATAGACTAAAAATTCCTCAACAAGATATGCCTGCTCAAGATCCAATCGAAAGAGCTTCTAATTTAGAAGAAGTAGCCATTGGGTATACAATGGAAGAAGCGAGAGTTGAAGCATTAAGGTGTTTAGAATGTGTAAAACAAACATGCATTGATGGATGTCCGGTTAAAATTGATATACCAGGATTTATTAAACATATAGCTTACGGTGAATTCCAAAATGCCGCTGATGTAATTAAGGATGCTAGTTTACTCCCTTCCATTTGCGGAAGAGTATGTCCACAAGAAACTCAATGCCAAGAAGATTGTAAAGTAGGTACTGCACTAAAAGATGTGGAAAAATCAGTTGCAATAGGCAGATTAGAAAGATTTGTTGCTGATTGGGAAAGAGAACAAGGCCACATTAAAATTCCTCATGTTAAACCGGAAACCGGGAAAAGAGTCGCAATTATTGGAAGTGGACCAGCGGGACTAGTTGTTGCCGCCGATGTAAGACGTGAAGGTCACTCCGTAACAATGTTTGAGGCTTTTCATAAACTTGGTGGTGTTATGAGATATGGTATCCCAGAATTTCGATTGCCTAATGATATAGTTGATGAAGAAATTGAAACTTTGGTAAAAATGGGCGTTGAAATTAAGAAAAATTATGTGGTTGGTAGAACAAGAAAACTAACCGATCTTATCGAGAAAGATGGGTTCGATGCAGTTTTTATAGGAACAGGTGCCGGACTACCTATGTTTATGGGAATTGAAGGTGAAAGCCTTGTAGGTGTATTCTCAGCCAATGAATATCTTACACGAGCTAACCTTATGCGTGCATTTGATAAAATAAATGCTGATACTCCAATATACCCTTCAAAAATAGTTGCAGTATTGGGCGGTGGCAATGTGGCCATGGATGCTGCCAGAATGGCATTAAGATTAGGAGCAGAAAAAGTTTACGTAATATATAGAAGAACTGAAGTTGAGATGCCTGCAAGAAATGAAGAAGTTGAGCATGCCAAAGAGGAAGGAATAGAATTTAATTTTCTAACTAATGCAAAGAAAATTTTTGGGGACGATAAAGATAAAGTAAATGCAATGGAATGCTTACGTTATGAACTTGGCGAACCTGATGCTTCTGGCAGAAGAAGACCTGTTGTAATTGAGGGAAGCGAATTTACGATTGACGTTGATACTGTAATTGTTGCAATCGGTAATGGAAGCAATCCATTAATCAAGCAAACTACTCCAGATCTGGAGACAAATAAATGGGGAAATATTATCGTTGATGAAAATCAGAAAGCATCAATGGATAGAGTATTTGCCGGTGGAGATATAGTACTTGGAGCAGCAACTGTTATTCTAGCAATGGGTGAAGGCAGAAAAGCTGCAGCCGCAATAAATGACATGCTCTTCAAAGAAATAGAAAAAGTGTCTTAAGATTTTAGATCTAGTTTGCTCAATAAGTCTTTAAATAGATATTTCGAAGAAATTGATTCTTTCTTCATATATGAATTAACAGAATAAGTTTTCTTAAGGAATCTTATTGCTTCTGCATTACATTTAGTAATTGTTTTGTATTTGTTTTTAATTGTTTTGTAATATTTAAGAGTCAGCAAAATAGTTATAAAGTCAACTATTTCTTCCAATCTATCTTTGCTAAAATATGTTTTTCCCTCATAATTGTTCACCTCTAGATAAGTAATGAACAATTCTTTATTCACTATCTCAGTTAAATACTCTCTATTATTTTCTAAAATATACTCGTATAATTTTCGTGGACTTCTTAACTTCAAAAATTCTTCCGAAGGATCATCGAATTTGTCAAAGGTATCCTCAAGTCTAAGCAATACATTAATCAGTAACATTCGAGATCCAATAGTGTTAGCATCTTTAAGGCTTTGAGCAAGAATAACTTTGATTGGTCTTGTTAGCATTAAATCAGAAATATATGATTTAGCCAATTCTTCATTTTCACTAAATAATTCTTTTAACCGAGTTATTGTTTTGAATAATAGTATTATTAACCAGCTCTCCTCCGAACCTTTATTTAATAATTTCAATAATTCAGAATTAACCTTGGTTTTATTTTTATTCAATTCAGCTTTTAATATGAAAACCGTATTAACATCATCAGTTAAGCCAGAAATAAATTTTTCTTTAATATTGGTTATATCAGGAGAAATTGCAACTTGTTCTGAGATTTCTTTAACTAAAGTAGAATAATTAAGATTAATTTCTTCTTTGTATAACCTAAATCCTCTTTTCTTTAGTTTCTTTGATGTAATAAGTTTGCCATATAATTCAACTAGTGGTTCAGAAAATAGATCCTCAAATGCGCCATGAATTGGAGTTAGTTTAATCTTCTCTAATTCACTCTTCAGATTGTAAATCCCCTTGCCATAATTCTTTTTGTAAAATTTATAGGCTTCACCTGTTGTGTCAAATATTTCCTCAAAAATCAAATAGACTCTATATTCATAACCACCAAGACTTACATACAGCCCGCTTGAGTTCAATTCACTTCCATTGTATAAATATTCCAATCCTGTTGTTACATCTCTTAACAGGTAAAAATGAAAGTCACTGTTATTAATCCCAAGATTCTCTGCAATATTTGTGTTGTGCAATCCTTTAGTGGAAGATGAATTTCCGTTAAGCTTTTGGCGAGAGAAATAAAATGATCCGGAGGTTGAATCATATCTATTGTTAAAAATCACTAATCCCTTCTCTGTACCGGCTTGGTTTGAAAATACAAAAACATTTTCATTTACATTTCCATCCTCATTTAGAAAATCATACAACCAAAAATTCTGTACTTCAGAAAATAAATATCTCTTCTTTAATATTGGGAAAATCTCTTTTTCATGCCGTTCAATTAGCCATTGCTCTGGTTGCTCATCGTAATATGCCCTTTGATATTCCATTCCATATTTTTCGGTATATCCCTCTATTTGTCCATGTGCAAACATTGGAAGACCCGGTAGTGTATTCATCAATACCAGAACACCAAAGTATTTGTCGCCATTCCCAAATTGATCAATAGCCGTTTCTTCATCAGGATTGCTCATAAAATTTACATAGCGCTTAAGTATTTCGGGTTCAAACTCAAGTGTATTTGTAATTAGCTCTCTGTACTTAAAATTTTCCTCATTCATCATCATATTCATGAATGCACTATTATAAACTCTGTGCATTCCCAATGTACGAACAAAGTAACCTTCCATTAACCAAAATGCTTCTGCTAATAAAAGAGTTTCCGGCATTTCTTTATTTATACGATCAACAACTTCTCTCCAAAATTCTTTTGGGAAAAATTCATCAAATTGTCTTCTAGTTAAAGCATGGTCGGCTCGTGAAGGAATATCTCCTCCCTTTCCAGGCTCTGGATACCAAAGTCTTGCAAAGTGCTTTTTTGCCAACGTCATTGCTGCATCAAATCTTATAACACTGAATTTTCTTGCAACATCAAAAATTTTCTGAATTAACGCTTCTCTAACTTCATGTTTTAATAAGTTTAGTTGAGCGGTATCATTCCAAGGCATAACAGTGCCATCATTACCATGGTAGAAATATTTTGTATCACCATTTCTTTTATCTTTTCTTTCAAATACAACGGCAGCATCTTTCATATTCCAATATTGATCTTCAATTCTCATTTCAATATATGGGTGCTCAGAAAGGTTTTCGCCCGTGAATGCATAATTGGGGAATGGTGGATGATCAAGTTGGACAAAATAATCTGGATGATTAATCATCCAATCGGAGTAAATTCCAGTATGATTTGGAACCATGTCACTAGCTAATCTAATTCCTTGTTCCTTTGCTCGCTCATTAAAAACATTGTAAGCTTCTTCGCCGCCAAGATCGTGAGCAATTTTATAATCATAGAGTGAATATGCAGAAGCAACAGCATCTATATTGCCCATTAAATGTTTTATCTTTTTTGATGCGGTACTACGTTCCCAAACACCTATCAGCCATAGTCCGTTTATATTCCAGTATTTCAACTGCTCTAATTCTTCAATTGGGATTTGGTCTAAAGTCCGAATTTCTCTTTGATGTTTTTTGGAAAGCTGATCCAACCATACATAAATATTTTTTGCTATTAAGACTAAATTAGGCATCCAATTAGTGTCAGGAGTGAAACGCTCTGGCTCTTCATATTCTTGTGTCGATTCTTCCGCGTAACGGAATCTTGATTTTCCTATCACTAGACTATCAGCATCAATTCGTTTCCCCTTATATTGAGGGACTGTTGTTGGAGTATTTCCACCATCACCAAAATGAGGCTCAAATTTTATACTTTCAACAAAGAGATCCTTACTGCTTTCAATTTTCATTAATAATTTTTTATCAATGAATATTCCCCATTCATTTTTAATATATTCTAGCTGATCCCAGATACTGTTTGAGTGAATAACATATGGCATACTTAAAAAATCAAATAAATCAGAATTATTAATTCCAAGTTTGAATTCTTCCCTCTTGAAAAATTCTTTTAAAGTAGATATTGTATTTTTATAGGTCTTCTTTTTATCCAGATATTTTTCATCAAAGAGTTCTTTAATTTTACTAAATGCAGGATTTCTGTTTGCGAAATGAAGTAATATTAATTCTTCCAAAAGAATTTCTCTATTTGGCAGGGAGTCTGTAAAGCCTTTGAGATATTCTAATGCCGTTAATTCTTTTTTGTAAACTTTCTGAGGAGGAAATACCCTTATAAATTCTAAAAGTAAGTTATCAAAATTATTTTCACCTAAATTTATCTCAATATTGGTGATTGCAGAGGGGAATGCATTTGGGAAAATATTCTTAATATAATTTCTAATTGCTATATGGTAAATTTCATCTAAAAGTCCGGCTCCGTTTATTTCTCCCGGAGAAACATGATTTGATGCATCTCTTTTATCATTTATTTTCTGTGCGAAGAGTCTTACTTGATAGAAGTTTGCAAAAACAACGTTTCCAGTTAAAGAGAAAAATGACTCATCTAATTTGTATTTCTCTCTAATTTTTTTTGCAACATGAAACTCAAATGTTGGATTGGGATTACCTAAAAATTTATTCATTTCTATTGTCATTTAGGTGATATAAATTATTTTTTGGACTTAAATATAATCAATTAACAACTTATCTTCATTCTTATACAAAATCAATAAATATTCAATTAGTTGAATTAAACTTAATGTTGCACTTAATTACTTGTTCAATGGGCAGTCAAAATTGATAAATAAGACATATTAAGGTATATTTTAAGTTTGGATCTACAATAAAAAAGAGCACAATTTAATATGTCTGCAACGCCTCTAATGGCTCAATTCCATAAAGTTAAAAATGATCACCCTGACACTATTTTACTATTCAGAGTTGGTGATTTTTTCGAGACTTTTGAAGACGACGCTATAACAGCCTCAAAAGTATTAGGCATTACTCTGACTAAAAGAGCAAATGGTAAAGCCAGTCATGTACCGCTAGCAGGATTCCCACACCATTCTATAGATACATACTTGCCTAAATTGGTAAAAGCTGGATATAGAGTGGCAATTTGTGAACAAGTTGAAAATCCTAAATTTGCAAAAGGATTAGTTAAAAGAGAAGTTGTTGAAGTTGTTACTCCTGGTGTTGTATTTTCTGATAAACTTCTTGAACACAAAAAAAATAATTATCTAGCCTCAATTTATTTGGAAGATAATTCAGCAGGAATATCTTATTGCGATATATCAACTGGCGAGTTTTTTACTTTTGAGACTTCAATATTAAAAATTGCAGAACAGATTGAAACAATTGCCCCAGCTGAAATTATTGTTGCAAAAAAACAAAAAAATGAAATTGAAATTTTAGTTAAGCGACAACAACTCAACATAAAAGTTACCAAAATTGATGATTGGGTATTTAACGATGAATATGGAAAAGATAATTTAAAGGAGCAATTCAAGACTCAGACACTTAAAGGCTTTGGGATTGAAAATCTAACAAGTGGTATTATTGCTGCCGGTGCCGTTTTGCACTATTTAAAGGATACTCAAAAATCTAATCTAGCTCATATTACAAAAATTGCCATATATAATCCTTCTGAGTATATGTATTTGGATTTGTCAACAAAAAGAAATCTGGAAATATTATACACAATACAAGAAGGACAGAGTGAAGGTTCACTTATTTCAGTTTTGGACAAAACTAAAACTGCAATGGGTGCCCGATTACTAAAAAAGTGGATTAACGCACCACTGAGAAATAAAGAACAAATTGATAAAAGAATAGAAAGCGTTGAAGATTTTTATAAAAATAAAAACCTCAGAAGTAATCTTCAAAATGAATTTAAAGAAATTGGTGATCTGGAAAGATTAATTTCCAAAGTTTGTACAAACCGAGCAAATCCTAGAGAACTAGTATATCTGAAAAATTCACTTAGAAAGATTCCATTAATTAAACAGTTATTGGATCAATCAAATTCAGAAGTTGTAAAGGTTATAAATTCCCGAATACTTGATCTGGATGAAGTTTTTGAAAAAGTTGAGTTAGCTATTGTTGATGATCCACCTATTGCAATATCTGATGGAGGCATAATAAGAAGCGGTTTTAACCCTGAACTTGATGAACTCCGCGATCTTTCCCTGAATGCAAAATCATGGATTGCAAATCTACAAAAAACCGAAAGAGAACGAACAAGTATTCCGTCTTTGAAAGTAAGTTACAACAGAGTGTTTGGATACTATATTGAAATTAGTAATACGCATAAAAATAAGATACCCGAGAACTATGAAAGAAAACAAACTCTGGTAAGCAGTGAGCGTTATATAACACCCGAGTTAAAAGAATACGAAGATAAAATACTTAATGCCGAAGAAAATATCGGCACTCTTGAACATCAGTTATTCAATGAAGTAAGATTGGCTGTAGCTAATGAAGCTGAAAATATTCAGAAAAATGCACAACTAATAGGAATGCTTGATTGTTATCTTTCCTTAGCTGAATGCGCAAACGAATATGGATATACTAAACCGGAAGTAAATGATACTGATATAATTGATATTACTCAGGGTAGGCATCCCGTTGTGGAAAGAATTTTAACTGCCGGAGAAAAATTTACTCCAAACGATTATAAGTTGAGTAACCTCGACGAACAAATAATTGTACTTACCGGACCGAATATGGCAGGTAAATCTGTTTACCTACGTCAACTAGGGTTAATTGTTCTACTCGCTCAAATTGGATCATTTGTCCCTGCAGAAAAAGCAAGTATCGGAATTGTAGATAGAATTTACACAAGAGTTGGAGCAAGTGATAATATCTCTGCCGGAGAAAGTACTTTCCTAGTTGAAATGCAGGAAGCAGCTAACATTCTCAATAATGCTACTAACAAAAGTTTAATTTTACTTGATGAAATTGGTCGCGGAACCAGTACTTTTGATGGTCTATCAATCGCTTGGGCAATTACTGAATATCTTCATGAAAACCCGGAAGTAAATGCCAAAACATTATTTGCAACTCACTATCATGAGCTTAATGAAATGGCTGATATTTTTCCAAGGATCAAAAATTTCAAAGTGGAAGTTAGAGAATATGATGATAAAGTTATTTTCTTACACAAGGTTTCATCGGGTGGAGCTGATCATAGTTACGGAATTCAAGTAGCTCAAATGGCTGGGATGCCGGAGTTTGTGACAAAAAGAGCAAAAGAAATTTTGCTAAATTTAGAGGATAAAGAATTAACCCCGTATGAAGTGAAAAAACAAAAAATACAGAAATTTAAGAATGATGAATTTCAAATCAGTTTGTTTGAAATGAAAGACGACGAACTCAGAAGTGAAATTTCAGATATCTCGGTCGATAAAATGACTCCGATTGAAGCTCTCAATAAACTCAACCAATTAAAGGAAAAAGTAAATAAGGATAATGCATGAAACGAAAAAAAATAATAATTCCAATTATTGTAATTATGCTTTTGGCAATCGTAATTTTTAATCGTTCGAATAACTATACGCCTGAAGAAGTTGAATACATTAAAAGTATTGAAGATACAAGAGTGGGAACTGATGTACATATGAAAGATGATCCAAACTCCCCTTTCAACTACAAAGGAAAAGTGGACTTTCATGGATTAAATTATTTTGATGCTAACCCGGAATTCGTATTTGAGAGCAAAATTATTGAATATGAAGACAAAAAAGACATTGCAATATTTGGAACAAAAGGGGAAGAAAGATCAGCTGCAAGATTTGGTTTTCTTCCATTCAAAAAAGATGGGAATGACTATAAAGTAAATTTGTATGAAAACATTGGGAAAGATAGTTCTGTCTATTATAGTATTTGGTTTACAGACAAAACAACAAATAATGAGACTTACGGTGTAGGAAGATATTTATCTTTTGAGCTTGATCCAAACAAAGATCATATTTACACTATAGATTTTAATTTGGCGTTCAATCCATATTGTGCTTACAGCGCGGACTATTCATGTGCAATTCCATCAAAAGAAGATTATATAGATTTGGCAATTTCTGCCGGTGAAAAAAAATATCACGATTAAATAGATAAGGATTAGGAAAAATGGTTGTAATTCTTGAGAATAACGCAACAGACGAGCAAATAAAAAATGTAAAACAACATCTAGAAGATTTTGGATTTCAAATTCACGAATCTTCCGGAGTTCAAAGAACAATTTTAGGGGCTATTGGTGTAAAGCCCGGATTTGATACAAGGAAAGTGCGAATACTTGAAGGTGTTGCGGATGTATATAGAGTTACCTCTCCCTTTAAATTAGCCAGTAGAAATTTTAAAGAAGAAAAAACTATTATAAAGATTAAAGATGTAGAAATTGGCGGTGATAAGATTGCAGTTATGGCTGGACCCTGCTCTATTGAAAGTGAAGAACAAATTTTCAAACTTGCAGAAGTTGTAGCAAAATCAGGATCAAAAATATTGCGTGGCGGGGCTTTCAAACCTCGTTCATCCCCCTACTCTTTTCAAGGAATGGGTGAAGAAGGATTAAAATTAATGAGAAAAGCAGCTGATGAATTTGGACTTTTGGTAATTACTGAAGTAATGCAGATTGATCAGATTGATCTAATAGGTAAATACACTGATATCTTTCAGCTAGGGGCAAGAAATATGCAAAACTTCTCACTTCTAAAAGAGTTGTCAAAATCAAGAATACCTGTTATGGTCAAACGCGGTCTGTCTGCTACAATTGAAGAATGGTTAATGTCCGGCGAATACATTTTATCAGGCGGTAACAAAAATGTAATTCTGTGCGAAAGAGGAATTAGAACTTTTGAACCTTATACAAGAAATACATTTGATTTATCAGCGATTCCTGTTGTTCAGAAAAGAAGTCATTTACCGATTGTTGCTGATCCATCTCACGCAACCGGATATCGTGATCAAGTTCCTCCAATGGCGAGAGCTGCTGTAGCTGCTGGTGCTGATGCATTAATGATGGAAATTCATCATGATCCGGAGAATGCTATGTCTGATGGACCACAAGCTTTACTCCCGGATACTTTTATTACTCTTATGGGAGAATTAAGAGCAATTGCTGCTGCAATTGGGAAAACGATATAAGTTGGGATCTGCAAACGAGTGGTTGATCGCAACATTGAAATTTTATTAATTTGTTTTTGTTTGTCATTCCGGTATGATTAAAGCCGGAATCGAGGAGAACTTGTGGATTCCCGATACAGTCATTCGGGAATGACAAGAAGTAAGACCATAGCATTTCGAACGAATGTGAGAAAGCAGTAACACAATAGAACATGTCATTCCGGCTGAACGAAGTGAATGCCGGAATCTTAGAATAACAAAAAAACGATAGATGCTGAAACTAGTTCAGCATGATAATTGGTTCATTGCACACTTTTTCTTTTAATTTAACATTTATTGTATGTCAGTAAAAATAAAAAATATCTCCATTATTGGTTTAGGACTTATCGGCGGATCGATTGCTAAGGCTCTAAAAAATAGTAGTGAATACTTTTTTATTAGTGCATTCGACAAGGATGAAGTATTAGAAAAAGCATTGCACGATAAAGTAATTGACTTAAAACTAGACAATCCCGAATTAGCCGTATCTTCAGATTTAGTTTTTCTTTGTCTGCCGTTAGAAAATAATCTGCAAGTATTTAAGCAACTAGCTCCAAAATTAAATGATGACACAATAATCTCCGATGTTTCCGGTATTAAATTACCTTTTCAGAAAGAATGGGATAAATTAGATTCGAAAGGGACTTATATTGGCGGCCATCCAATGACCGGGAAAGAACAAGGCGGTTATGATAATTCCGATCCTCTCCTCTTTGAAAATTCCGTTTATATAATTACTGAAGATCTGAATAAAAATACGTCACTAAGTGAGTTCAGGAAAGTAATTGAATTAATTGGCGCCAATATACTTTTTATTCCACCGAAACAACATGATGTTATTGCGGCTAGCGTTAGTCACTTACCTCAACTATTAGCTGTCACATTAGTCAACACAGCTTCTTTAAAAACAGATGAGTATAATTTTCTTGATCTTGCTGCCGGTGGTTTTAGAGATTTAACCAGAATAGCATCAAGTGATTTTAAGATTTGGGATGAAGTTATACAGCAGAATAAGAATCAGATATTAACAGCCATTGATGAATTTTCATATGAACTCGGCAATGTTAAAAAATGGATCTCCGAAAATAAAACTACAGAATTATTGCAATTCTTTGAGGATGCCAGAAAAAGCCGCGATGAAATACCAAAAAATAGTAAGGGATTTCTTACTCCCCTCCACGATGTTTTCATATTTGTAAAAGATGAACCCGGAGTAATCAGCAAAATCTCAACCAAACTCTACGAAGCAAATATAAATATTAAAGATATAGAGCTGTTAAAGATTAGAGAAGGAAGTGGAGGTACGTTCCGACTTTCTTTTGAGTCTAAAGTTATAGCAGAATCAGCTAAACTAATTCTTAGCGATTTAGGATTTAAGTTTAGAGAGTAAATTTGTGTATTTTTTTAAGAATCCCAATTGTAGAAGAATGTTTGAATAGAGAAGATTTATTAATACAATTAAATACGATTTAGTAATTTTAGGAATCATTATGAGTACTCAAAGCATCCCATTTCAATCAATAGATTGGACAAAACTACCAAAGACAGAACACAAAGGTGAAACCGGAATCGCGTATTGGCAGACCACACAATTTGAAGGATTGCGGATTAGAATAGTAGAATATTCTAAGGGCTATGTTGCTGATCATTGGTGCAAAAAAGGACACATAGTTCAATGTCTGGAAGGACAATTTGTCAGCGAAATGGGAAATGGTGAAAAGTTTATTTTAACTGAAGGCATGACATATGTTGTATCAGATGAATTAAGTTCTCACCGTTCTGTTGCAGAAAACAGAGTGAAATTATTAATTATTGATGGAGAGTTTTTGGGACAGAAATAAGACGCAAGATGTGAGATTCAAGATTCAAGACACAAGATTCAAGACACAAGATGAGAGATGCAAGATCACAAAGTGATTATAGGAAATGAGCAAAGCAAATAATAACATGCAAATTCTGCAAAATAAACCAAGTCTGGACCCATTTGTAAAAGACATTTTGTTTTTTGAAAGTGGTGAGATCAACATAGAAACGAAGCTCCCCTTCTATGCTGATGGTTTTCCGGGAATCATTTACTCAACATCAGCAAATCCATTTTATTTACAACCGAGAAACAAAAAACTTCCAGACTTTTACTTGTATGGTCAAACGATCAAACCCATTTCATTAGATGTAAAGGGAGAGTTCAAATTAGTTGTATTAAGACTTTATCCTTTTGCAGTCAGAATTTTATTAGAGGTTGACCCAAAAGTATTAAATGACGATTGTTATGACCTTATGAAAATTGAAAATGCTGATACTAAGGGAACATTAGAAAAACTTAGGAAAACAGAAGAAACAAACGACCTTATAAATATTCTATCTAATTACATTAATGAATTACTAACAAATGCTTCTGTCAATCCTGATTACAGAATAAAATTGGCTACAAATCTTATTCTCAAATCAAGCGGAAACATAGGTGTCAAAGAAGTGCGAGACAGATTGTGTGTTGCTGAGAGAACCCTTGAAAGACATTTCTTAAAAGAAATTGGAGTAACACCAAAACAGTTTGCCAAAATCATTCAATTTAGTTCTTCTATGAATCAAATTACTGAAGATGAGTACGTAAATTTAACAGAGATTGGTTATCATAATGGATTTGCAGATCAATCACACTTTATAAAATCCTTCAAAAGATACTCAGGAAAAACGCCCAAAGAATATCAAAAACAACTATCCGTTTAACATTCTCCATTTTATTTTGACGGTTTTGTACAATTATAATTATTGAATCCCCATTAGTTTTACCTATGCAAATGCTAGGAGAAGCTTATCACAGCAAACAAAAAATGTTAATAACTTTGGAGGATAAATAAAATGAAAAATATTATCATATTCGGTTCTACGGGAACAATCGGGCAGCACCTTATTAAACAAGCACTAGAATTGGGTTATCAAGTAACAGCTTTTACAAGAAATAAAAACAATGTAGATTATAAACATAACCGACTAAACATTGTTGAAGGAAATGTGCTTGATGTAGCATCAGTTGAAAAAGCAATTCAAGGTCATGAGATAGTAATATGCGCTCTTGGTGCTGGTAGAAAAGGAGTAGTCCGTTCAGAAGGAACACGAATAATAATAAAAGCCATGCAAAAAACTGGAGTAAAAAGATTAATTTGTCAATCTACTCTTGGTGCCGGAGACAGCTTTTCAACTCTCACTTTTTTTTGGAAAAATATAATGTTTGGTTGGTTTCTTAAAGAAGCCTTTATGGACCATCAGCTTCAGGAAGAATATGTTTTGCAGAGTAATCTGGATTGGATAATAGTTAGACCGGCTGGTTTTACAAATGGGAAGAAAACGGGAAGCTATAAACATGGATTCGCAGCAACTGACAAATCATTAAAATTAAAAATATCACGTTCTGATGTTGCTCAATTTGTACTTAAACAAATTGATAATAACAGCTATCTTCATAAAACACCTGGACTTTCCTATTAAATGGAATTTACTCTAAATAATGTCTTACTATTTCTTACTGCCATAATGACAGTTATTATGGCGGTTTTGTTTTTGGTTTAGATTATTTCGCAATTCCCAAATCAACATTTAATGATTATCACAATTCTACAATCAAGCTGAAATTATAATCCCTAAACAAAATTTTGTAAATTTACATATTCGCATAATATTATTGATCTAATAATTACTCTTAATTCATGATGAATAAAATATTAGAGATCTGTTGTTATTCTGTTGATTCCGCAATTAAGGCTGAAAAATCTGGTGCAGGCCGGATTGAGCTTTGTGATAATTATTCCGAAGGCGGTACAACTCCCTCTTACGGCGCAATTCAACAAACAATAAAAAAGTTAGACATTCCCGTTAATGTAATTGTTAGACCACGCGGCGGAGATTTTTTGTATTCAAACATTGAATATGATATTATAAAAGAAGATGTCCTACAAATAAAGAATCTGCATGCTAATGGTATTGTGATCGGTTTTCTAAAATCAGATGGCGAAATTGACATTGACAGAACAAAGGAAATTGTAAATTTGGCAAATCCTATGGAGGTAACCTTTCATAGAGCTTTTGACATGTGTAAAGATCCTCTGTTAGCTTTAGAACAGTTAAAGGAAATAGGCATTAAAAGAATATTAACTTCAGGATGTAAAAACACAGCAATTGAAGGTATTGATCCGCTTGTCGAACTTCGTAAATTAGCTGACAACAAAATTATAATAATGCCAGGAAGCGGAGTAAATGAATATAACCTCGAGGAATTAATGTCAAAAACTGGAGCAGTGGAGTTTCATAGTTCAGCCAAAATGTTTGAACCTTCTCAAATGAAATATTATAACAATAATATTAGCATGGGTGGCGTTGATGGCGTAAATGAATTTAGTAAAGTAAGTGTTGATGCGAACAGTATTAAAGCTATGATAAAAATATTAAGAGGTGATTCATAAGGATTAATTGCTATTAGAATTCTTAGCATAAGTGCCGCTGGAAATAGTAACTTGTCATTGCGAGGAGACTTTTCCCGAAGCAATCTTCTATAATAGAGAGATTGCTTCACCTCGACAAAATAAATCGAGATTCGCAATGATAAAGCAAAAAAATACTAAAATAATTATTCTAAATTTACTCAGAGAAACAGAAATGAAAAACATTCTAATCAGTCTATTATTGATATTATTAACTATTGGATGTGGTCAAAAAGGTAATGACAGAGATAAAGGAGAAAATCTACAAACAAATAATCTTCCTCGCATTGCAATTGCCGGATTAGCAATTGAATCAAGTACCTTCTCCCCTGCCCTTACGCATAAAGAAGCTTTTCATGCAAGAAGAGGGGATGAAGTTTTTACATACTATCCGTTTTTATCTCCTGATTCTCTGAATAGAAAGAGAGCAAATTGGTTCCCGACTTTAAGAGGTCATGCGCTGCCCGGTGGTACAGTTACAAGAGAGGCATACGAATCATTGGTGACAGAGACACTTGATATGCTTAAAGATAATATTCCATATGATGGTCTCTTCTTTGATATTCATGGCGCAATGAGTGTTGTTGGACTAGATGATCCTGAAGGTGATTTTATTATTAGAGTACGTGAAGTTGTAGGCAAAGAAACAATTATTTCAACATCAATGGATTTACACGGAAACGTTTCATGGCGATTGGCAGAAAACACTGACTTAATTACATGTTATAGATTGGCACCGCATGAAGACGCTCTGGAATCAAAAAAACGGACAGTTGATAATTTATTATCCAGAATTGAAAACGGTAATGGAAAACCAGCTTATAAAGCTTGGATTCCTGTACCTATTTTATTACCCGGAGAAAAAACAAGTACTAGAATTGAACCAGGTAAGAGTTTATATGCTAAGGTTGAACCGGCCTCTCTTCAAAAAGGAATTATCGATGCTGCAATTTGGGTTGGATATGCATGGGCTGATGAACCACGGAATCATGCGGTAGTAATGGTTACCGGAGATGACAAAAAAAAGGTTTCAGCAACTGCTGAAGAACTGGCGCAAAGTTTTTGGAATGTGAGATCAGAATTTGTATTTGTAGCTCCAACTGCCCCCCTTACTGAATGTTTAGATAAAGCAATTGCCAGTAATAAACATCCATACATCATCAGTGATATGGGAGACAATCCTACAGCCGGAGGAGCAGGAGATGTGACATGGACTATTAAAGAAATATTAGCTCGACCTGAATTTAGTTCAGAAAATGGTCCCTCTCTTATTTATGCTTCCATTCCCGGACCCGACTTTGTAGAAAAAGCTATTGAAGTCGGTGTTGGTGGAAATATTGAAGCACATGCGGGTGCAGATGTTGATGATCGATTTGCACCGCCAATAAAACTTTCAGGAACCGTTGAAGCTATAGAGCATGGAGACAAACATGCTGAAACTGAAGTTGTTGTGAAGGTAGGAAGTGTTCATGTTATCGTTACCAAAAAACGCAAACCATATCATAACGAACATGATTTTACAAATCTGGGTTTGAATCCAAGAGAAAGTGATATAGTTGTTATTAAAATTGGATATTTAGTTCCTGAACTTTATAACATGAGAGCCGACTGGATTATGGCCTTAACACCGGGAGGAGTTGATCAAGACTTGGAACGCCTTGGTTATAAGAGAATAAATAGACCGATGTTCCCATTAGATAAAGATATGAAAGAACCTGACCTTGAAGCAAAATTAGTTCCTTCTTCTGATGACATTTAATGAGAAAAATACTGACATGATATAATCCCAACATTGTCCTGCTGAGTGAATAAATTGAGCGAAATAGTTTTATGAAAAATTTCCAAACCCAACATATTCACTCTAAATATAAAGACAATAGATCTAAACAATAAATTTTTAAACTCTAAAATAATTTTAATATTTATTTTAAATACTTCACAACAAAATTATTTTTGAAGAGTCTAAATTTTATCACAGAATAAAATTACTGTAATTTCACGTTGGAGATATCAATGTCTAAAATCAAAACGCAAAAAAGCAGATTACCTCATTTTATTATTTTAATCGTCACACTACTTCAAACACTCAATTTAGGTCAACAAAAAGATCTGCAAATAGCAGAAGTAGAAAATGGATTGCTCCCAATCGTTCTTCTTGAAGGAAAACCTTCATTCAATATAGAAGAAAGAATGAAGCATTACAAAATAGCTGGATTAAGTGTTGCTGTTATTAAGGATTTCAAGGTTGAGTGGTACAAACATTATGGAGTTATGGATGCTGAGTTGAAAAACCCAGTAACAGATGAAACAATATTTAATGTTGGCTCCTTAAGTAAAGGAGTTTCCGCCCTAACTGTTTTAAGTTTAGCAGATGAAGGAAAAATTGATTTATATAAAGATGTAAACCAACAACTGACTTCATGGAAAATTCCTGAGAATGAATTCTCCAAACAAGGAACAGTTACTCCTTTTCTATTGATGAATCATACTGGCGGTACCATGTATAGCCCCCCGTTTTCATATTTGCCAGATAATTTCCCGACAATTCTTCAAGTACTAAGGGGTGAAAAACCTGCTAAATACAAACCAATGGTTTTAGAGAGAATTCCAGGAACTGAATTCCTATATTCAAATGCCGGTTATTCAACACTACAGCTTCTAACAACCGAAGTGACTAATAAAACATTTCCGGAAATTACAAAAGAAAGAATATTTGCTCAATTAAACATGAACAAGAGTACGTTTCAGCAACCATTGCCGCTAGAATTAGAAAAGCATGCTTCTGCCGGTCACATGAGAAATGGATTGCCGCTGGATGTTAAACGGTATTACTATCCCCATATGGCCGCCGGCGGGTTATGGTCAACAACATACGATTATGCAAAATATGTAATAGAACTTCAGAAGTCCTACTTAAATAACTCAAACAAAATTATTCCGCAAGAGCTTGCTCAAAAAATGTTATCATCCCAAGTTGCTGAGCAATATGGCTTGGGTGTATTTATAAGAGAAATTAAAGGAGAGAAGAATTATTTCGGTCATATGGGCGATAACCGCGGATTTTTTGCGGGATTTGTGTCTCACAAAACTGATGGTTACGGAGCAATTGTTTTTACAAATTCCCAGAACGGACCAAGCATAATACGCGAGATAACAAATGGAATTGCAAAAGTTTATGGTTGGGAAAAATATTTACCCGATGAATATAAAATTGTAGAACTTCCAAATCAGATGCTTGAAAAATATTGTGGTAGATTTTCTACTGGTTCTGATGGTTTATTTGAAATTAAAAAAGATCAAAACAAATTGTTTGTAAATCTATTTGGCAATTTAGAGCTTTACCACGTTGGGAATAATAAATTTGTGACAAAATTTAGAGACGGATATATTCAATTTAACAATGATCCGGAGGGAAACATTTCTTCTGCAAATTATCATTTGGCTGATGAACTTGGACGCTTTATGACTGATTCGCTTATTTGCCGCAAAATGAAAGATGGGATGAAATTACCAATTGAATTATTGAAAGCAAGTAGAATTACTGAAGCAATTGATTTGTATCGTAAAATTAAAATAGATAACCCAGCTGATACTTATGTATCAGAAAACCGTATGAATAGGTTAGGATACAATTTTATGGGCAACGGTAATTTAGATAAAGCATTGGCAGTCTTTAAGTTTAATGTAGAATTCTATCCTAATTCCGGGAATAGTTATGATAGTCTGGGTGAAGCATTTATGAAAAATGGAGAAACTAATCTTGCTATTATAAATTATAAAAAAGCTCTGGAATTAAACCCAGATAATGCGAATGCAGTAGCAATGCTAAAAAAGCTTCAGAATGAGTAATGTGCAATTTTAGGAGTATTGCTATAAGATTTAATCCAACAATCTGAAGTATTGATTGCGAGAAATATTACATATTATAATTGCAGCAATACAAATTAATGTTATGTTTAGTGTCTGAAAATAATTCTTCAAATGAATAACATAATAACCACTTTTATATACTGCGACAAATAAATGCAACCAGGGTCATACTCAATATTAAAAGAAAATATGTCACAATTCTGTGAAATGGATATCTCAACATGGGAAATGGTAGAAAATATTTTTAAACCTAGAATCTTAGTGAAAGATGAACTTTTTGCCGTTGAAGGAGAAAAAGCGAAATATTTTGGATTTGCTTATTCAGGATGTTTACGAATGTATAGAAACAGTGAATCTGGCAAAGAACTGTTGACGAATTTTCTTCTCTCTGGAGATTTTTTTGTTGGAGCAGTTAATTATGGCGAACGAAATATGATCTCAATTCAAGCCATAAAAGAATGTGAACTTTTGGTAGTTAATTATCAAAAACTTGAGGAATTGGCTGAACAGAAAAAATGCATATTCGAGTTTAAAAAGAATCTGACCGCTAAATTTATTAATGAGAAACTAGAAAGAGAACATAATTATTTTAACCTGGATGCGCTTATGAGGTATGAACTATTTCTTAATGATTATCCTAATTTATTAAATCAAATCCCTCACTACTTTATTGCTAGTTATTTAGGTATTTCTGCTACACAGCTAAGCCGGATAAGAAAAAAAATATCGCTTAAATAATTTCTTTACATATGTAAATGCATTTCTGCTTCAATTCTATTTGTTTTGTGAGAAAAAAGGAAGGATACAATGATAACTGTTGTAGGAATCTATTTTTCTCCCACTGGTAACACAAAAAAAATTATTACTCGAATGGTCTCCAGCAGAAAAGGGATTAATTTTATCCCTCTAGAAATTACATTACAAAATTCTAGAGACAGAGTAATTGAAAGGCTTAGTTTACTTAAGTCGCAACCCGATTATTGGATAATTGGCATGCCGGTATACTCAGGGAAAATTCCGGAAATTGTAAAAAGTACACTAAATAATCTGAATGGAAATAACATTCCAACAATTGGATTGGTTACATATGGAAATAAAAGCTATGGTGCTTCTCTAAACCAGATAAATATAATTTTAGGCAAACAGAACTTTAAAGTGATTGCTTTAGGAGCATTTATAGGTGAGCATTCATATTCGGAGAAATTTCATGTTGCAGAAAATAGACCTGATACATTAGATTTAGTAAATGCACAAAACTTTGGAAAAACGATTTTTGAATCCAACCTATCTGAAATACATGAGAAATACATAAATGGAACAATTGATCTCGTTGCCAAGTTAATGCCGGATAAGGGACCAAAACCATTTGTAAATCTTGAATTATGCAATAATTGTAATGTCTGTGTAAAAAATTGCCCTGTTAATGCACTCGATGAAAATACAAAGATGTACATAAGCAAGAAAACAAAGGAAGATTGTCTAGGATGTATGTCTTGTGTTAAAAAGTGTGCCCGAAAAGCAAGGTTTTACGATATGCCTTTTCCTGTTGGATACCTTCTAAATAGGTGTTATTTTAAGAATACAAGAAGTATGCGAAAAGAACCAACGCTACTAATTGGATCAAATTTCACAAACTAATAATACAATAAATGGTAATTCGAGTTGCATAATTAAATGATCTTCCTCAGCTAAAATCGCAATTAAACCTTTTAAAGATAATAAAGCCGACTATGATTTAGATTTTTGGGCGGGAGAAATCCCAGTTAATACAATATATGAATATCCTATCCCCGACGAATAATTAAAACACGGAATTGAAATTCCTTCTCACGTTTTCAATAAACTAATCAAAATATATGCTATCCTTTAATCTTATTGGAGTGATTAATTGACCAAAATAAATTCTTTCAAAAAACTTTGGTTAACACTCTCCTCATCACTTATTACATCAAGAGAATAAAAATCTTTTCGCTTCCACAAATAATCTTTTAACGCTTTTTCTGTTTTAAAATTTAATCTTTTACTTATACTGATTAATCCATCAATAAAATTTTTCCTTAATCTTTCTTCATCATGCATATTATTCCTACTGTAATTAATTTCAAATCAACTTATAATATACCCATAAATAAACAAGTAAATATTATTATTATAGATAACTTATCCCTTTTTAAGAAACTAATACCTTTAGCAAAAATATACCTTAACCAATCTCGTACCTTGCAAAATATTTTCCATATGTAGATTAATTCTCAGTTTAATACTAGTTTTACTTTTTTTGTGTTCATGAGCCAGAACTAACAAAAGCAATTTAATTATAAAAACAAGCAAATACGCATAGTGTAATTTTCGATGATAAAAATTTGGTTATCTCCAAAGGAGCAAGAATAAACGACCTCTTTAAATTTATCATTTCTTAAACAGTTCATAATACATGAAAGCATTTAATTAGTATTTTCTTTTCTGGAGTACTACGCGAATGAAATAAGGGTAATATCTTACCTAGTAATATCTTACCTAGTAATATCTTACCGGGAAATATCTCACCGAGTAATGCCCTGCTCTACCCATATTTACAGCAGATAATAAGAAAGTAGGTGTAAATTGATTAGAATAATAAAATTGAGAATTGAAAAAATATTATTAAGTTGGAAGCTTTAATAGCATTATAATATTATGTGTTAAATAAAGTTGTTGTTTTTTACTTAATTATAATGTTCCATGAATAAATATCGGGAATGGATGATAATATGGTAATTCGAGTTGCACAATTAAATGATGCAGAATCAATTGTTTCTTTATCGAAAGAATTAGGCTATCTGTCCACTCTTGAAGAAATTAAAAATAGGATTATCAGATTCTCTTCAAGTGATGAGCAGGAAATATTTGTAGCTGAATATAATGGAGTAGTTGGCTGGATTCATATATCAATAGTTGAACCTTTAGAAAGTACACCATTTGTAGAAATACGCGGTATAGTTGTAAACGAAGATTATCGCGGCAAAGGAACAGGAACGAAACTAATTGAAAAAGCTGAAAGTTGGGCAAAGAGTAAGGGATGTAATCGAATTAGAATTAGAACGAATATTAAGAGAATAGAAACACGTGAATATTATAAAAAAATAGGATTTACCTCAAAGAAAACTCAAGAAGTATTTGAAAAGATATTTTAGCAACGCACCTAGTTGATTATTATTATTAATGAATAAGATACAAGACTAAAAAAAAATAATAAATAACAACAATCGTAACATTTAATCCTGCTATAATGAAGCTGAAAGGTAGTTTCAAGTAAATGGCACTAACAATAATAAAAAATAATTGGTTGTTTATATGGAATTTAATAAAACAGAAATGAATCAAGTAATTCGTGGAGCTGCAAAAGGTAGTTATAATATGAACGAGATCTATTCTATTTTAGATGCCACAGAAATTTGTAACATTGCCTTCAATTATAAAGGCAAAGCTCTAGTCCAACCAATTAATTATGGGAGAGATGGTGATTTATTGTACATACATGGCGCACCAAAAAACAGAATGACGGAAGCAATAGTTGAGGCAGGAGAGGTATCCCTAAGTGTTATGATTTTAGACTCAATGAAACTTACCCGGTCTGCATTTCATCATTCTGTAAATTTTCGTTCCGTTGTTGTATTCGGGAAAGTAAGAAATTTAACTTCCGATGAAGATAAACTTAAAGGATTAAAAAGTATAATAAATCATTTTGTTCCAAATAGATGGGATTCATGCAGACATCCAAATGAAAAAGAGCTAAATGCAACTAAAGTAATTGAGATAGCGATTCAAACTGCCTCAGCTAAAATTGCAAATAAACCTTTTAAAGATAATAAAGCCGATTATGATCTGGATTTTTGGGCGGGAGAAATACCTGTTAAAACTATATATGAATATCCTAACCCCGACGAAGAATTAAAACAAGGAATTGAAATCCCTTCTCACGTTTTAGATTTTTATAACAAAAGGAAAGATGGGACATAAATTTTAGCAATAGCGAATTTAAATGTTTCTATATCGCTAACTCGGTAAAGCTCACCATCATTTGCCGACGAAAATGTAAAGAACGTTATAATTAAGTATACGAATTAAAGCAAAACATCCCGCAATCAAATTACTCTAAACGCCCTAATTTACTACAAATAATAAGACAATAGGTATAAATTAGCAATAATATAATAATTGAATATTAAATAACTATTAATTATGTTGGATAAGTTCAATATTAAAAATGCAAAGTATTTTGTTTATTAGAGTTAATAGAACACCAAGTATATATTGGTGGGACATAAAGCAGAAATGCATTTCTTTTTTACCTCTCTCAATAGTGGAGAGCCTTTCTGCTAACTAATAGTTATGTGTAGCATAAAATTAAAAGGTTTCACTTTAAATCTATATATGAACAATTTATAAATGGAAACATGATGACCGTTTTAATTTCTATAATAAGATCAATATTCTATATTTTATTTCAAAGATTGAGTTATCCAAGAATATATTTGGATGAAGAAATAATAATGGAAGATGGGTTAAAGTTTAAGATATTTAGACATATGAGTTTAAAAGTAAAGAATGAATCTGATAAAAAATCTATATTTATTGTCAGATTTAAGTTTAAAAAATTTAGTCATAAAGCCAACATTAGATTGTCAAGAATCCCAATAATGTTGATAGCGGGTTTTCCCGGATTTCGAGATAAATTATGGATGATAGATTATGAGACCGATTATTGGCAAGGGCTATATCAATGGGAAACAGAAGAATCTATAAAGAAATATCAAAATTCATTTGTATTGGGACTAATGAATAAACGATCAGATGATAGTACACTTGAATACAAAATTATACCCAAAAAAGACATTAGACAATATTTAAATGAACACATAACCTCTTAAATAAGTAAATAGTCAAGTGGAGATAAAACTCCGTTGCAAAATATATTGATAAAATAAGTTCTTTGATAAATTATTTTTACTTATTGAAAATATCAAGCCGCTCAACATGAACGCCGTTAGGCTTTTAACAAAAATATCTAGAGGTGATATTATGAGATTCCCAAAAATATTTCACTTATGTCTTATTTCTATCATAGTATCATTTTCATTTTTTTTCATTGGTTGTGATGAGAATGATAACATATACTCCTTTGGAATGTATTATCTCGAAGATAATACTTTATCTTATTCTGAAGCTGTAAATACATCCATAAATAAATTAAAATTAAAAAAGAATCCATTTATATCAGCAAACGATATTCAGACTTTTACTGTAATTTATATTGAGGACAATCCAATTATTAGCTACCGTATTTCTCTTAAGGATTCTATATATGATAAATTGGCCGATGATGTCAGTCCCTTTGTATTGGTCATAAATGAAAATAGATTTAGTCTTGCAGAATATTGGCCTGCATTTATGTCTTTTATTCCACAGAGTATTCTAATGTATAGAGCTTTTGGTTCAGAATTTGATTTGCTCCCAGGTGATGAGGAGGGAAAGGCAAAATTGAGAGATCCAACTATCATAAATGCTTTAGAGAATCTCGGTGTAGAAATAAAGTATAAAGAAATTGGTAAAAATTAGTTCGTGAGTAACTAAAAAGCTTAACGAACCGCTCAACCCGAACGCTTCGCTCAGTTTGGCAAAAGCCCACCCAACACAATGGCGGGCAAGGTTGAATTTGAACATTGTGCAATAATTAGAAGTTTGTCGCTGCACTTTCTTTATAAAGTTAAGTACAGCTAATTATAAATTAAAAACGTGACTTCTAAGTCGCTCTTGTTTTGGGCATCGGCTTATTGGCAACACCGTTAGTTTGCAAAAAAAATTGTAGAGATTAAGCAAATGTATCAGACAACAATAATCACATGGTTATTAATTATCTTCGGATTGATAACTTGTCTTCCACTTTTGTTCGCTCAATTATTAATCCTATTAAAACCAGAAGGAAAGAGAGCAAAAGATGTTCTAATCGGTAAAGGTGAAGAATGGAGAGACAAAACACACTTTAAATCGGCATATAGTCTTGCTATTGCAGATTGGATAATATTTTTTCCAATATTTATTTCGGGAATATTTGGAATGCTATTTAACAGCTATTGGGGCTATCTATTTTTTGCAATATCCGGTGCAATCCAACTGTATATAAATAGTTTTTTGTGGTTCTTTGAAAAGGAATATGTTTACCCATCTAACGGACCAATAAGATATTATACATATCTTTGGGGAAACTTCATTTATTGGGGAACAGCTGCTTTGCTATATGGAATACTACGGCTTAACGGAAATGTTTTTTAAATACAGAGGCTTAGATTTAATGAATCATATATTTCCATATGATAATATTGTTGTACGTATTTTAATTCTAATTGTTGTATTGGGCTGCGCCTTAGCAACCACGCTGTTAGGCTTCTTAAAAAGTGATCTCAAATTAAAATATAAATCTCTATTTAGGAGAGGTAAAAATGAAAAATCCATTTCTATTAATAGTAATCTTATTTTGCTTTTATGTATCATCGCAAGCTCAAATTAATGAATCAAAATCTAGCAAAGAAAATATTGATGGAGCAATTGAATCATCAATTGAATGGTTGAAAAATGTTGACTCAAGTAACTATAATATGAGTTGGGAAACATCTTCTGAATTATTTAAGAAAGCAGTAACAAAGGATAACTGGGTTAAAACACTAATGGGATTGCGACCATCATTAGGAAAAGTTATCAGTCGAGAAATTAAAACAAAAAAATATGAAACATCTTTGCCAGGTGCCCCAGATGGAGAATATGTTGTAATTGTCTATAGTACAATTTTTGAGAACAAAGAAAATTCATTTGAAACTGTTACGCCAATGAAAGATATTGATGGTGAATGGAGAGTATCTGGTTATTATATCAAATAGTAAAGCCTAACCTGCCGTCAGGCAGAGAACCAAAGGAGGAGCAAAAAATGAGCACGAACAAGACCGCTAACATGTATAAGGATAGCAAGGTGAATGTAAAGGTCAAACTTGCTTTACTCTGGGTAGCTTTAATGTTCTTCTATATTTACAATGATATCTTTTCACTATATCAGCCTGGGCACGTTGCGGATTTGGTAGAAGGACAGTTGGAAGGAGTAAAGTTCACTCAAACAATTTTGATCAGTGCAGCTGCCTTAATGGCATTCCCAAGTTTCATGATTTTGCTATCTCTTATGTTGAATGCAAGAGTAAATCGGATAGTAAACATAATCGTAGGTGTTTTCCATGTCCTTGTTCTAGTCGGCACGCAGTTCGTGGGCGAAGGTGAAACTTGGTTTTATTGGAGATTCTATGAACTGCTTGAAGTCATGTTTCTTGCACTCATTATCTGGACTGCATGGAAATGGCCTACTAATGAATCTCAGCATCAGTAATATAATTCCAGATCAATAATCCTGGGGGAAATAGTATTTCTTATATAAGTGTAAAAAGTAAGTTGTGTAGTTTATATAATTAAGTTGTCAAATTTTCTGCCTAAGCAGCAGCACAACCCGAACACCGTTGTTGTTGGGCGGATGTTTGTAAAAATAGAGTTAGAGGTTTTTGTGTAACCCGCCCAAAAAATGGCGGGCAAGAACTGTGTTTAATTGATCGTTAGTCAGTTCTGAATAACAAGTAAAAATAAAGTGACCAGCAAACAATGCTTTTAAAGATCCCCGTATTCGCGAGGACAGGATTAAGCATAGTTTGCATAAATCTTGTCGGGAACAGATAAGTTTAGCTTTGTAGTTTTGGGCAGCGGCTTATCGGCAACGCTGTTAAGTGTTAAAAACAATTAAGAGATAAAAAGTGACAAGTTTTAAAAGTGTGGTATTCAATTTTATGATGCGAAATAGACATTTATTTATGGGGAAATTAAAAAAAGAAGCTTTTGATATGAATACTTCCATTGAAGATTTTAGAGATCAATGTGAGAAAGGAGCTAGTAAATTTGCAAAGATCCCCAGTGGTCTTAAGATTAAAGAGGAAACTATAAACGGTATGCGATCTGAATGGATTATTCCAGAAAATGCAAACTCAAGATACTTAATACTTTACATTCATGGTGGAGGTTATGTATCTGGTTCTTGCAATGATCATAGAGGGTTCGTGTCAAAATTTGCGAAATCTTGTAAAGTCAAGACTTTACAGTTTGAATATAGGCTAGCACCTGAAAATAAATTTCCAGCTGCATTAGAGGATTCTATTAGTATTTACAAATGGCTGCTTAAAAATGGATATGAATCTCAAAACATCATTATTGCTGGAGAATCAGCTGGAGGTGGTTTGACTTTAGCTTTGCTTATTGCTTTAAGAGATAATAACATCGCTTTACCAAAAGCAGCTGTGGCAATATCGCCGTGGACAGATTTAACTTGTTCAAGCGATTCTTATAAAACCAAAAATAATGTTTCAGTTGCACCACATAATTCGTGGCATGTGTTCAGTAAACATTATGTCGGAGATAATGATGCTAAATCACCGCACATTTCGCCCCTATTTGGGGATCTAAAAAATCTACCATCAATTTTAATTAATTCTGGTGAAGCTGATGAATTATTTGAGGATGGGAAGAAATTTTATTTAAAAGCCAAAGAAGCTGGTGTTGATATAAAATTCAGATCGGGGAGAAATATGGTTCATTGTTATCCACTTCTATCACCTTTTTTTAGGGAAGCAACTGAGGCAATGTTAGAGATAACTAATTTTATTAAGATACAATTTGGGATTCAATAAAAAAGCACATAACCAGTCGTTATGCGCAAATTTGAATAATATATTAGGAGATCTCCATGAATTATTCAGAAGAATTAATAATCAAAACTGCACTTGAAGCCTATAATGAAGGAATAGCAAATATAAAACTCGAAAAAGAAAGATGTGCCTTGTTGGTAATTGACATGCAGGATGAATTTGTTAAACCTGAATGGGCTTCAACCTGGATTCCAGAAGCAACTCGCCAAGTCTCAAAAATTAAGAAAATGATAAACAAATGTCGCGAAAACAATATCCCTGTTATTTACACTGTATTCAGTAACACCCATAACTTTTTAGATCGACCAAGAACTGGAAAAGAAATGCCAATACAATATCCAAATTTGGGCTCAAATCCAGAATGGTTCAGAGAAGGTAAAATTTGGAAGGAGTTGAAGCCACAAAGAAATGAAATTATTATACATAAACCTTCTTATGGTGCATTTTATGATACTCCGCTTGAAACTATATTAAAGTCTATGGGAAAAGATACTATAATCATATCAGGAACATTAACAAATTGTTGCTGCGGAACTACAGCAAGGCAAGGATATGAGAGAGGCTACAATGTAATATTTGGATCAGACATTACATCAACTTATACTAAAGAAATGCAAGAAGCAGAATTGGGAATATTAAGATTAGCTTTTGCTAAGGTACAAAGTTCAGAAGAAATAATTAATGAAATAGAAAGCGCGTAACCAGCCGATCCAACCGTTATGTGCAAAATCATTGGGCTTATCAAAATATAATAATGAAAAGAGTATTGAAAATAGTTAACATAATTTTGGGAAGTGTCCTTGGAATTATTCTTTTCTCTTTTGCAGTTTATGTTTATCTCTATTATCCGCGAACTGCCACACCTTTTGAAATTCATCCACCAAATCCAACAAAAAAAATTCTCATCGCTACTCAAAGCAGTGATTTTAAAGATTCACTTGCCGCAATTCTTTGTGATTCTTTAATGTCATCTTCGGCATACATAAAAGGGATTGATTTGGATATGCTTCCACAGATAAATGGCGATGATTGGGATAAAATATTAGTAATAAATACTTTTATAATATGGTTGGACAATACAGTAATCCAGTTTGTAACCCGTAATTCAAATCCCCAAAACACATTACTGCTAGTTACATCCGGCGGGGCAGACTGGCAACCTCAGCCAGATCTTGCGGTCGATGCTCTAACTTCAGCATCAAGGAAAGAAAATATAAATGAGCTTATCCAATTAGTAATAGACTGGCTTAGTGCAGACATCAGCACAAAATGGAAACCAACTAATTATTTGCTTGCACTTAAATTTTTTCCAACAATTGATGTAGAAACAGCCTGTGCATCAATTTCTAGAGATCATAGACATTACAGAAAATTGCACCCAAATTTAGTACGTCTTATAAATCGAATTGGATATCAATATTTGCGTATGGAAGACATAAAATCTGCAGTCAAGATTTTTAAATTAAACGTCAGTCTTTTTCCTGATACGTGGAATGTGTATGACAGTTATGGGGAAGCTTTGTTTAATATTGGAAACCTGAAGGCGGCGATTGAGAATTATCAAAAAGCCTTAGAGCTAAATCCGAGCAGCAAATCAAGCAGAGATATGTTAGAAAAACTGCAGAATTATTAAATTACATATGAATGGTCAAATAATTGAAATTAAGTAACGTATAACCTCTTAAATAAGTAAAAAGTCAAGGAGATATAAATCTC
>SWCC01000519.1_pt1 | contig 39207 bp, 37 predicted proteins | sample 4692971 | NCBI WGS metagenome assembly SWCC01 (sample SAMN10267277, study PRJNA491770) | bioreactor metagenome | isolation source: DHS bioreactor inoculated with subseafloor sediment | place: Japan: off Shimokita Peninsula | collected 2006-08 | reverse complement strand
CCAATGACTATGTTGGCAAGGGTCTGTCGGGGGGCACAATCGTGGTGCGCCCGTCGATGGCCAGCACCATCACCGCAGCCGAAAACACCATCATCGGCAACACGGTTCTATACGGTGCGACCAAAGGGTTCTTGTTTGCAGCGGGCCGCGCCGGTGAACGTTTTGCTGTACGCAACTCGGGCGCGCATGTCGTGATCGAAGGCTGCGGCAGCAACGGTTGTGAATATATGACCGGTGGTGTGGCCGTTATCCTTGGCAGCATTGGCGCGAACTTTGGCGCAGGCATGACAGGGGGTATGGCCTATCTGTATGACCCCGAGGGGCGCGCGGATTCGATGCTGAACACCGAAACGCTTGTGACTTGCCCGGTCACCGTGGATCATTGGGAAAATGAGTTGAAAACGCTGATCGAACGGCATCTGGAAGAAACGAACAGCCGTAAGGCCGCCGATATCTTGCAGCATTGGTCGATTGAAAAGGATCATTTTGTTCAGATCTGTCCAAAAGAGATGTTGATCCATATTCCGGCACCGCTGAGCCATGAAACGAAAGCGATCCCTGCCGAATAAGCTGTGGGAATAAGCCGGGCATGAGCACGTATCATGCCCGGCAGGCCGCCCTGTGATGGCGCGTATCAGGCAAAAGGCACTTTCAAGGTGTAACGCCCGTTCACAACAACCGCTCCGGGCAGTATAGCTGGTGGCCATGGCAAAACGCGCATCATCGAAAAAGACCAAGGCTGCCGCTAAATCGCGTGGGGGCTTTAAACGGCGTGTGATACGTGCCGCGCTCAAGCTGACGCTGGTCGTTGTCGGGGTTTTGCTGGCGTTCATCTTGTTGTTTGCAGTGCTGAATCCGCCCACCACACCCTATATGTTCAGCGAGTCCCGCAGGTTGGGTGGTGTCGATTACCACTGGGTCCCGCTTGAGGATATCGCCCCCGTTATGGCGCGGTCCGTGGTGGCGGCTGAGGATGCGAATTTCTGCTATCACTGGGGCTTTGATCTGGCGGCGATCAAAAGGGCAATTGCCGAAGGATCGAACCGTGGCGCATCCACCCTTAGCCAGCAAACGGTCAAGAATGTTTATCTTTGGCACGGTCGCACATGGGTTCGAAAAGCGTTGGAGGCTGCGATCACCCCGCTTGTCGAGGCAGTCTGGACAAAGCGCCGTATTATTGAGGTTTACCTTAACGTCGCAGAGTTTGCCGAAGGTGTATTTGGGATAGAAGCTGCAGCGCAGCATTATTTCAGTGTGAGCCCGTCAAAGCTGTCGGCCACGCAAGCGGCACGGCTTGCCGCGATACTGCCGTCGCCCAAAACCCGGTCTGCCTCAAACCCCGGTAACTATACCAAAAAGCGCAGCGCACAGATCCGCGACGGGGCGGCGACAATCAGCAAGGATGGGCGCGCCGCTTGTTTCGAGAGTTGAAAATGCCAGTTAACACAGGCATGAGTGGATAAGCTCAACCTTAGTTTTGGATCCCCATATGGCCCGCCTGTTTCACGTCCCTCTTTCTCCTTTCTGCCGAAAGGTCCGGCTTAGCCTTGCCGAAAAGAAGATCGAGGTTGAGCGGGTAGAAGAGCGATACTGGGAGCAAGACCCTGATTTCATGCGCAGAAATCCGGCTGGCAAGGTGCCCGTCCTGCAATTGGATGGGGTGATGATGTCTGAGAGTGCGGCGATCTGCGAATATATCGAGGAAACCCGCCCGGAACCGTCCTTGATGCCAAGCGATCCGGTTCAACGTCTTGAAGTGCGCCGTCTGGTCAGCTGGTTTGATGACAAGTTCCACGCTGAAGTGACATCAAAGCTGCTGTACGAGCGTGTGAACAAAAAGGTCATGGGCCAAGGTTTCCCAGACAGTCGCAATGTCAAAGACGGTGCCAAGGCGATTAAATATCATATCGATTATATGGCGTGGCTGCTTGATCATCGGCGGTGGCTGGCAGGTGATGTCATGACGCTGGCCGATTTCGCGGCCGCGGCGCATCTGTCATCGCTTGATTATATCTCGGACGTGGATTGGAACCGGTCCGACGTGGTGAAGGATTGGTACGCCAAGATCAAATCACGCCCTGCCTTCAGATCGTTGCTAGCTGATCAGGTACCAGGGTTTCCGCCGCCAAAGCACTATAATGACCTTGATTTTTAAGCGGACAGCGTTGGGGGCTGTCTGCCCCCAAACCCCCGAGGATATTTCAGAGCCAGAGAAGATATGGACGATTTAAAGGATCGTTTGGTGGCTCAGGCTTTGGCCGAGGGGTTTGTGGCCTGCAAAGTTTGCCGCCCTTGGGACGTTCCAGAAGTCCCCGCGCGGTTGGCGGCCTTTGTCGAGGCCGGGTACCACGGGCAGATGGCGTGGATGGCAGATCGGATGGCGTGGCGCGGTGACCCCGCTGCTTTGTGGCCCGAGGCGGGGTCGGTCATTATGCTGGCAGAAAGCTATGCGCCCGAGCATGATCCGACCGCCGTCTTAGATCAGCCCGACAAGGCCGCGATATCGGTCTATGCGCATGGTCGCGATTACCATGATATCGTTAAAAAGCGTCTCAAGCGGTTGGCGCGTTGGTTGATCGAGCAGGAAACCTGCGAGGTGAAGGTTTTTGTGGATACCGCACCGGTACCGGAAAAGGCGCTAGGCCAAGCGGCCGGTTTGGGGTGGCAGGGTAAGCACACCAATTTGCTGAGCCGTGATTGGGGGAACTGGGCCTTTCTGGGTGCGATTTTCACCACGCTTGAGTTGCCCGTTGACGGTGCCGAGGTCGATCATTGCGGGTCTTGTAGGTCGTGCTTGGATGCCTGTCCGACAGACGCATTTCCTGCGCCCTACCGGCTGGATGCGAGGCGTTGTATTTCCTATCTGACGATTGAACACAAAGGCCCGGTTGATCTGGAGCTGCGCAGCAAGATGGGCAACCGGATTTATGGCTGCGACGATTGTCTTGCCGCATGTCCGTGGAATAAGTTCGCCGTCGCCGCAAGCGACATGCGCTACCATGGCGGGGTGGGCGCACCTGATCTGGCCGACCTCGTCACGCTTGATGATACGGCATTTCGCACGCAGTTTTCGGGATCGCCGATCAAGAGGATCGGGCGGGATCGGTTCATTCGCAATGTTCTGTATGCCATCGGAAATTCTGGCAAGCCGCAGCTTGAGGCAGCGGCGCAACCTTTAGTCCAAGACCCTGACGCCACCGTGGCGGATGCGGCGCGTTGGGCGGTGGCCCGCTTGGCCGCAAAATGACGCAAACAGGCTGGACCTGATCGGGGTTATCTCTAAACCCGTGCGAATAGTTCAAGGAGAAGACGATGGCGTTGCTTCTGGGTGTTGATACCGGCGGAACCTATACGGATGCGGTGGTGATCCGTGACGAAAAGACTGTGATTGCGTCGGCCAAGGCGCTGACAACCCGGAATGATCTTGCGATTGGCGTCGGAAATGCGGTGCGCGCAGTATTGGCCAAGGCGGATGTAAGCGCGGCTGATGTGTCGCTTGCGTCCTTGTCGACAACGCTGGCGACGAATGCGCTGGTCGAAGGGCAGGGCGGTCGAGTTGCGCTGATCTATGTCGGCTTCAAGGAGCGGGATTTGCAGGCCCATGGATTGGCCGACGCGTTAAAGGGTGATCCGTATCTGATCCTGGCGGGCGGTCATGACCATGCTGGCAGCGAAGCGATCCCGCTGGATGAGAACGCATTGATTGCATTCCTTGAGCAGCACAAAGATGACGTGAGCGGTTTTGCTGTTGCCAGCCAGTTCGCCACCCGCAACCCCGCACATGAGTTGCGTGTTGCTGATCTTGTGACGCAGTTGACGGGCAAACCGGTTTCATCGTCGCATCAATTGTCGGCCAAGTTGAATGGCCCAAAACGCGCGCTGACGGCTGTTTTGAATGCGCGTTTGATCGGGATGATTGACCGCTTGATTGGCCGCGCCGAGGATGTGCTGACCGAGATTGGTGTGACGGCCCCTTTGATGGTGGTGCGCGGCGACGGGGCGCTGATTTCAGCGAGCCAAGCCCGCGAGTGCCCGATCGAGACGATCCTAAGCGGGCCTGCAGCGTCGATCGTCGGGGCGCGTTGGATGACGGGCGCAGATCATGCGTTGGTCAGTGACATTGGCGGGACCACAACCGATGTGGCGTTGCTGCGTGAAGGGCGGCCGGCAATTGATCCTGCGGGGGCCCAAGTCGGGCCTTATCGTACCATGGTCGAAGCGGTGGCGATGCGTACGACGGGACTGGGCGGTGACAGTGAGGTACATTTCCTGACCGAGGGGCTGCAGGGCGGTATCACGCTTGGGCCTAGACGTTTGTTGCCGGTATCGTTGGTGGCCGTCGATGCGCCGGACATTGTCCACGATGCATTGGATACGCAGTTGCGCACCGCCACGCCGGGTGAATTTGACGCAAGTTTCGTGCGGGCGGTCGCAGGGCAAACCCACGAAGGTATCGGCCCCCGCGAGAGCGCCCTGCTGGAACGCATCGGCGATGGCGTGCATCCGCTGGGCAATATCCTGCGCTCGCGGATCGAGACAGGCGCGCTGCAACGGTTGGTTGAACGCGGGCTGGTTCAGATTGCCGGTGTGACGCCATCGGACGCAAGCCATGTACTTGGCCGCGTTGACGCGTGGGATACAGATGCTGCGCGCAAGGCCTTGGGTCTATTCGGGCGTCGGCGGACGGGGGCGGGAAATATGCTGGCCCCCGACCCTGATGTGATGGCACAGATGATCGTCGATCAGCTGACACATCAAACCGCACTGGCATTGCTGGAAACCGCTTTTGCAGAAGAATATCCGGCATTTGATGCCCCCCCCGGACGTGCTGGCGCGCCACGTTTTGCTGCAAAGGGGGTTGATGGGGCATCGGGGACTTTTGCGGATAGATGCTGCGCTGAATGTTCCGGTGATCGGGCTGGGTGCCTCTGCAGCGGCTTATTATCCGGCGGTTGGGCGAATGCTTGGCGCGCAGATGATCTTGCCGGAACATGCGGATGTGGCAAACGCCATTGGGGCTGTGGTTGGTCGTGTGACGATGCGCGAAAGCGGGACGGTCACATCGCCCAGCGAAGGGCGATACCGTGTTCACCTGATCAGTGGACCGCAGGATTTCACCGATCAGGCCAGCGCCATCGCGCAGCTTGAGGATGCGCTGCGGCAGAAGGCTGTGTCAGGCGCGCAGACCGCTGGCGTTGCAGATATTCAAGTGAAATGCGCGCATGATATTCGCACCTCCAAGGTCGAAAACCGCGAAGTTTTTATCGAAGCGGTGATCACGGTCGAGGCGACGGGACGCCCCAGAATCGCAAACGGATAAAAATTAACAGAATCTTTATTTTGTTAACCTTTTGTTAATAGTTTGCATCAGGACCATCATATGGCCATATTTGAAATATAGTCGCGGCGCGCGGTATTGGTGCGCGGCGACTATAATTGTCGACACGTCCGATACCGGGTAACCAGTTCGGCTCGTATTTCTCATTCGAAAGTGGGGAAACGCGTAGTTATAGGTTAATAAGTAAACCGCCAGCGAATTTATTCGCTGGCGGTACAATAACGATAACCTTGGAAAACCTTGCGTTGTCAGCCGGTTGCTATAGCTGATTACTCAGCGGCTGCGCGCTTGGGCAAAACCCAATCAGGACGGGGGAAGTGGCAGGTATAGCCATTTGGAATCCGCTCAAGGTAGTCTTGGTGCTCGGTTTCGGCCTCCCAAAAATCGCCAACGGGTTCGACTTCGGTTACGACCTTTGCAGGCCAGATGCCTGACGCGTCGACGTCGGCGATAGTATCCAGAGCTACGGCCTTTTGATCATCGTTCTCATAGTAGATTGCAGAACGGTAACTTAGACCGCGGTCATTGCCTTGGCGGTTCAGGGTCGATGGATCGTGGATCTGGAAAAACAGCTCTAGCAAATCACGATAGCTTAGAACCTCGTCGTTAAAGATCACTTCGATCACTTCGGCATGGGTGCCGTGGTCGCGATAGGTCGCATTGGGCACGTCGCCACCAGAATACCCGACACGGGTCGAAATGACCCCGTCGCGTTTCCGGATCAAATCTTGCATGCCCCAAAAGCATCCACCGGCCAATACTGCACGTTGTTGTGTCATGCTACGTTCTCCACCTGATTGATGTAGTCTCCATATCCCTCAGCTTCCATATCGTCGCGATGAACAAAGCGAAGCGAGGCAGAATTGATGCAATACCGCAGCCCGCCACGGTCCGGTGGGCCATCGGGAAAGACATGACCCAAATGGCTGTCGCCATGTGTGCTGCGCACCTCGGTGCGGATCATGCCAAGGGTGTCGTCCCGCAGTTCATTCACATATGCGGGTTCAATCGCTTTGGTAAAGCTGGGCCACCCGCAGCCGGATTCGTATTTATCGGCTGACGCGAACAAGGGCTCGCCTGATACGATGTCTACGTAAATGCCAGGCTCTTTGTTGCTAAGCAGTTTGCCGGTGCCGGGGCGCTCTGTCCCGCTTTGCTGGGTGACGTGGTATTCCTCGGGTGACAGGGCCGCGACGGCGTCGGGGGTCTTTTGATACTTGGGCATGGATGTCTCCTTTGTGGTCTTGATATACTAGATGGGGCTGGCGCGAAATTTTCAAAGGGTTTGTTGAAGTAACGCACCTTTTCGTGAGGCAGTTTACGCGCACCAGTGCAATTGGGCGGTGGCGGAACTTTTGAAAATTCCGGGCCGTTTTCTTTGAAAGAAAACGAACATCCCTTAAACGGTGCGTTGCCGTGAAGTTTGAACGGCCAGAATGCCAAAGGTGATGATGATGACGCCAAGGATATCTTGCCCACCCAAAGGTTCGCCGAGCAATATACCTGCAATCGCCACCCCGAAAAACGGGTTCAAGAAGTGGAATGTTGCAGCGCGCGTTGCGCCAATACGGTTCACCAGCCAGAACCAGACAACAGTTGCCAAAAGGCCCGGTACCAAACACGTATAGGCGAACGCCGCAAAAAGCGGCCAGCTTGGGGTGATATGCGGGGTCTCGAACAACAGCGTAGCAAGCGTGAGCGTCACACAGCCCACCAGCATTTGCAGGCCCACAACCATCATAAAGTTACCACCGGACGTGGCCCCGCGCACCAGCAACGTGGCCGCGGTCAAGGCCAGCACGCTAATCCCGCACAACATCAGGCCCATCATATCAACACCGCCGCTGATCCGCGCGCCCATGATGATCGACACCCCGACAACACCCGCCACCAGACCCGCAATGCCGAGCGGTTTCAGTTTTTCGCCAAGGAACAGCCATGTTGCCAACCCGGCCAAAAGCGGCATGGTCGACGCAATAATCGCGGCCAGTGAAGCTTGCACGGTCTGCATCGCAACAAAGTTCAGGCCCAGATACACAGCGTTTTGCAAGATGCCAAAGATGATCGTTGCGCGCCACTGGGCCTTGGTCAGCCGCCATGTTTGGCCCATTGCCAGCGCAATGCCGACCCCCAGCAGCCCCGAGATGAGAAATCGCGCGGAAAGCGCCATCAGGGGGGAGGCGTCAGCCACGATGATACGCGCCGAGGTAAAGGCCGACGACCACATAAAAGCAAAGGCAAGCCCCGCAAGAATAGCGCGAATATCCATGAGGGGGCCTTTCTGAAACCTTGATCGGCTGACCTTTTCTTAGATGCGTTTGATGCGCAAGAGCCGGTGCCTTGATGGCAATAAAAAAGGGCCGCCCTAGGGCGACCCTTTTGGATAAACCTGTTGCCAGACTTAGCCGTTAACGCTGTCTTTCAACGCTTTCGCGATGGTCATCTTAACGACCTTGTCCGCTTCTTTTTTGAACTGTTCGCCGGTCGCAGGGTTGCGTACCATGCGCTCTGGACGTTCACGGCAATAGATTTTGCCGATGCCAGGAAGTGTCACAGCGCCGCCGCCGGAGACTTCTTTTGTGATCAAAGCACATACTGCATCAAGTGCAGAGCCAGCCGCTTTTTTGTCTGTGCCCATTTCGTCGGCCAGAGCTGCGACGAGCTGGGTTTTTGTCATTGGTTTTGTAGCCATCTTTTTTTCTCCTTCGTCCGCCCGAATTAGGGCCTCACGGGCAGAATGTAACGGTATGTAGTGTGAGAACACAACGAATAGGTGCTGAAAATGAGCGAAAACGTGCGCTTTTCTGCATTTTTACCCGTTTAAAGGAAGGCGGTTTCTTCAAATGATCGCAGTTTTCGGCTGTGAAGCCTTTCCAGCGGCATATCACGCAGCAGTTCCATGGCGCGAATTCCGATCATCAGATGCCGTGCGACCTGCGTTTTGTAGAACCCTGAGGCCATGCCAGGCAGCTTTAACTCACCATGAAGGGGCTTGTCTGACACACATAGAAGCGTGCCATAGGGCACTCTAAAGCGGTATCCGTTTGCTGCGATTGTGGCGCTTTCCATGTCCAACGCGACGGCACGCGATTGCGACAAACGTTGAACCGGGCCAGATTGATCGCGCAATTCCCAATTGCGGTTGTCGATGGTTGCCACGGTGCCGGTGCGCATGATGCGTTTCAGCTCGTACCCCTCAAGCTGGGTCACCTGTTCTACGGCGTCTTCCAACGCGATCTGGATTTCGGCCAGCGCGGGGATCGGTACCCAGACGGGCAGGTCATCATCCAACACGTGATCTTCGCGCAGATAGGCGTGGGCCAGCACAAAATCGCCAAGCTGTTGCGTGTTGCGCAGTCCGGCACAGTGGCCCACCATCAGCCATGCATGCGGGCGCAAGACGGCGATGTGGTCGGTGGCCGTTTTCGCGTTCGACGGGCCGACACCGATGTTGACCAGCGTAATGCCAGAGCCGTTTGCCCGTTTCAGGTGGTAGGTCGGCATTTGCGGTGTTTTGCCGGTCCCGGGCAAAGGGGCGTCGCCGTCTGTGATTTCCACATCCCCGGTGGAGACAAACGACGTATAACCGCTGTCGGGGTCGCGCAGCATGGCGCGGGCATATTCTTCGAATTCGGTCACATAGAACTGATAGTTGGTGAACAGCACGTGGCACTGAAAATGATCGGGATCGGTCGCCGTGTAATGGGCCAGTCGCGCCAGCGAATAATCAACCCGCTGTGCCGTGAAAGGTGCCAAAGCGCCCACACCATTCGAGGGCGTATATGTGCCGTTTACGATGTCATCGTTGGTGGTGCTTAAATCGGGCACATCAAACACATCCCGCAGGGTGAATTCTGCCGCCCCGTCATGCGGGATCGTAATCGCGGCATCGCCTGAAACCGCAAAATGCACCGGGATCGGAGTGTCCGAGACGTCTATGACGACAGGTTGCCCGTGGTTTTCAATCAGCAGGCCGATTTGCTGTGTCAGGTAGTGTTTGAACAATTCGGGGCGGGTGATGGTCGCAGCATAGGTGCCGGGGTTCGATACATGACCAAAAGAAAGCCGCGAATCGACCTGCGCATAGGTTGACGTGGTAAAGCGGATTTCAGGATAGAATGCCCTGATCCGGGTATCCGTTGCGGCCTCATCCATGGCTTTCTGAAAATGCTCAGTCAGAAAACCCGTCGCTTGCTGATAAAGCAAGATCAGCCGCTCGACAGCTTTCTTCGCATCGGTGAATTGCTCGGCTGGGGGGCTGTCGGGGCTTAGGATACGGGTCATGAATGAGGCTCTAACAAGGGGATAAATTCAAAACTACGGACATCAACAAGGCCAAGGTCCGAGATGCGCAATTCGGGAATCACGACGAGGGCAAGCAGGGAATGCTGCATATAGGCGTTGTTCAGGGTGCAGCCGCAGTCGCGCATGGCTTGCATCATGGCTTCGGTCTTTTGCGCGACCTCGGATGCCGGGCGGTCGGACATCAGGCCTGCAATGGGCAGTTCGACCAGCGCCAGTTCTTTGCCGTCCTTAAAGATTGTGATGCCGCCGCCGACCTCGCCCAGCCGGTTGGCGGCCATCGCCATGTGGTCGGCATCGGTGCCAACGACAATCATATGGTGGCTGTCATGGGCCACGGTCGATGCCATCGCCATCGGCCCCTCATATCCGAACCCCGAGACAAAGGCATTTACAACAGTGCCGGTCGCACGGTGCCGTTCGACCAGTGCAATCTGACATACCTCGCCGGTGGCTTGCACACGCCCGTCAGTCACCGGCAGTTCAAACTTCAGCGCGCGGGTGGGGGCCTGATTTTCGACCACACCAATCACATTCGCGGTGACCGCATTTGCGCCCTTGGGGGCGGCAATCTCAAAGTCGGACGCATCAAGCGTTTTGCCCATATGCACGGTTTGCCGCGCGGATGTGGGCCAATCGTAATGCGGGCAATCCACCACACATTCGCCTGCCTGCGCCACGATTTGCCCACGCGCGATCACCGTCTCGATCGGCAGGGTCTTCAGATCAGAGGTCAGGATCACATCGGCCCGTCGTCCCGGCGTTAGCGACCCGATCTCGCGTTCCAGCCCGAAATGGGTGGCCGTGTTGATCGTCGCCATTTGCAAAGCAACCAGCGGATCACAGCCGCAGTCAATCGCGTGGCGCACGACCCGGTTCATATGCCCGTCATTGACCAAGGTGCCCGAATGGCAGTCATCGGTGCACAGGATCATGTTGCGCGAATCCAGCCCCTTTTCCGTGATCGCGGTGATTTGCGTTTCAACGTCATACCACGCCGACCCCAGCCGGATCATCGACCGCATTCCCTGACGCATCCGCGCAATTGCGTCGGCCTCGCAGGTGCCCTCGTGATCATCCGCTGGCCCGCCAGCCACATAGGCGGCAAAGGCTGGCCCCAAATCGGGCGAGGCATAATGCCCGCCGACCGTTTTGCCAGCGCGTTGCGTCGCGGCGATCTCGGCTAGCATCTTGGGGTCGCCATTGGTCACGCCGGGGAAATTCATCATCTCGCCCAGACCAATGATACCGGGCCATTCCATCGCCTCGGCGACGTCTTCGGCGGTGATCTCGAACCCTGTTGTTTCCATCCCCGGCGCGGAAGGCGCACAAGATGGCATCTGGGTGAATATGTTGATCGGTTGCAAAAGCGCCTCGTCATGCATCATTCGCACACCTTCAAGGCCCAAAACATTGGCGATCTCATGCGGGTCGGTGAACATTGACGTGGTGCCATGCGGGATCACAGCGCGGGCGAATTCCGCCGGCGTCAACATGCCGCTTTCAATGTGCATGTGCCCGTCACACAGACCCGGGATCATATAGCGCCCCTTGGCGTCGATGATCTGCGTATCCTCGCCTTTGCAATGGCTGGCATCGGGGCCAACAAATGCAATGCGTCCCGCCACGATGGCAATGTCATGATCAGGCAGAACCTCGCGGGTGTGGACATTGACCCAAACCCCGCCGCTGATAATCATATCCGCCGACGCGCGCCCCGCAGCGACCGATACCAATTGAGCCGCCACATCGGGCCACGAGGGGAAGGGAAAATGTGTCATGCCTGACGTTGACACGAAGATTGCACGAGGTTCAAGGTGATGCGACGCAAGGAACACCGATCGCTCGGGCAAAACAGGGAGACACAGATGACCGTGACGCAAATCCGTCAGAATATGAACCACTGGCAAGAACGCGTGGACATGGCCGCCGCGTTTCGCTGGACAGCGCGCTTGAACATGCACGAAGGGGTCGCGAACCACTTTAGTCTTGCAGTGAATGACGATGGCACCAAGTTTCTGATGAACCCGAACCAGGTGCATTTTAGCAGGGTCAAAGCCAGCGATCTGATCGAGGTGGATGCCAACAACCCCGACACATTGAATGGCCCCGATGCGCCCGATCCCACCGCGTGGGGCTTGCACGGTGGTGTGCATCGCGCCTGTGCCCACGCACGATGCGTAATGCATGTGCATTCGATCCACGCGACGGTGCTGGCCAGCTTGCAAGATAGCCGCCTACCGCCGATCGATCAAAACTGCTGCACGTTTTTCAACCGCGTCGTGATTGACGAAGATTACGGCGGATTGGCGTTTGAGGATGAAGGCGCGCGCTGTGCCGCATTGCTGACCGACCCCAAACAAAAAGTGATGGTCATGGGCAGTCACGGTGTGCTGGTGATTGGTGATACCGTAGCCGATACTTTCAACCGGCTGTTCTATTTCGAACGCGCCGCCGAGACATATATTCGGGCCCTGCAAACCGGCATGCCCTTGCGGCGCATCCCTGACGACATCGCAGAAAAAACCGCGCAAGAGCTGGAAAGCTATCCAGAGCAAGACGCGCGCCATCTGGCAGAGCTCAAGGCAATTTTGAACGAAGAAGGATCAAACTATGCGCATTAACTGTGGTATCTCGGGAGACCAACAATGAATTACGGTCTGTCCGAAGAAAACCTGATGATCGCCGACACCGTGCGTAGCTTTGTTGAAAAAGAGATTTACCCCCACGAGACACTGGTCGAACAAACCGGTGAAGTCCCCCAGGAAATCGCAGATGAGATCAAGCGCAAGACGATCGAGCTGGGGTTTTATGCCTGCAACTTTCCCGAAAGTGTCGGTTGCGCTGGGCTGAACCATCTTGAGTTCGCATTGGTCGAGCGCGAGTTGGGGCGGGGTTCCATGGCGCTGAACCACTTTTTCGGACGGCCGCAGAACATCCTGATGGCCTGCGAGGGCGAACAGATCGACCGCTATCTGATGCCTGCCGTGCGCGGCGAACGCATGGATGCGCTCGCGATGACCGAACCGGGTGCCGGATCGGATGTGCGCGGTATGAAATGCATCGCACGGCGCGATGGTGGCGATTGGGTGGTGAACGGGACCAAGCATTTTATCTCGGGCGCGGATCACGCCGATTTCATCATCGTCTTCATCGCGACAGGTGAAGATATGACCCCCAAAGGTCCGAAAAAGCGGATCACCGCCTTTCTGGTGGACCGCGGCACGCCGGGCTTTACGATCCGCGACGGCTACAAGTCGGTCAGCCATCGCGGCTATAAGAACATGATCCTCGAATTCGACGATTGCCGCCTGCCGGATGCGCAGGTGTTGGGCGAAGTCGATAGCGGGTTCGACGTAATGAACACGTGGCTTTATGCCACCCGCATCACGGTTGCGACCATGTCCGTGGGGCGGGCACGCAGAGTGTTCGACTATGCAATGGATTATGCAGCGACACGCGAACAATTCGGCCAGAAGATAGGTAAGTTCCAAGGCGTGAGTTTCCAGCTTGCCGATATGATTACCGAAATTGACGCGGCTGATCTGCTGACGTTGGCTGCTGCGGACCGCTTGGACAAAGGCCTGCCTGCAAACCGAGAGATCGCAAGCGCCAAGCTTTATGCGTCGGAGATGCTGGCGCGTGTGACGGACGCAACGCTGCAATTGCATGGGGGTATGGGATTGATGGACGATTACCCGATTGAACGTTTCTGGCGTGATGCAAGAGTGGAGCGGATTTGGGACGGTACCAGCGAAATCCAGCGCCACATTATTAGTCGCGAGATGTTGCGTGCGCTGGGAGCCTAACGTTCCGCTGCCTTTCGGCATCGGTCGGGAAGGGGGGCCAGCCCCCCTGGGCTTGCGCCCATCCCCCCGGGATATTTTTAAGCCAGAGAATGCGGAAGTGGCTGCGGCGTTTAAGCCTTTGTTCAGCATAAGGGGGATAGCTTGTTTGGGCGGTACAGGCGGGGACGCCGATGGCCGTAGCCGGAGAAGCCCCCTATCTGCGATAACGGATGGGGGGCGGACCCGTATTCTCTGGCTTTTAAATATCCTCGCCGAAGGCATAAAAACTCTTTTGATGCGGGGCGGCATGTGATGCGCAACCTTGATAGATTGTTGCGGCCAAAATCGATTGTTTTGATCGGTGGAGGAGCGTGGGGCGCGCAGGTTATCCGGCAATCGCAACGAATGGGATTTCAGGGCGCGCTGTATATCGTGCATCCAAAAGGGGTGCGGATAGAGGGTATCCCAGCTTTTCGTTCGCTGGCTGAATTACCCGAGGTGCCAGATGCTGCTTTCGTCGGCGTGAACAGGCGCGCCACGGTTGATGTGGTCGCCGAGTTATCGGCCATGGGGGCGGGTGGTGCTGTGTGTTTTGCATCGGGGTTCTCGGAGGCGGAAGCCGAGGATGATACGGCCACTGCGCTGCAGGCACAGTTGGTAGCAGCGGCCGGGGTCATGCCGATTTTGGGACCCAATTGTTATGGTTTTATCAATGCCTTGGATGGCGCGCTTTTGTGGCCGGATCAGCATGGTTGCGCGCCTGTGGACAGCGGCGTTGCGATTCTAACCCAATCATCCAACATCGCGATCAATCTAACGATGCAGCAGCGTGGCTTGCCGATCGCCTATATGGTGACCTGTGGAAACATGGCCCAGACCAAGCAGGCTGAGATTGCTTTGGCTTTGCTGGATGATCCCCGTGTCACGGCCATTGGTCTGCACATCGAGGGATTTTCGGACACGCATGCGTGGCACAGGCTGGCCATTGCGGCGGCAGAAAAGGGCATCCCCTTGGTTGCGCTGAAGGTTGGCAGGTCGGAACAAGCCCAACGTGCAACCGTATCGCATACGGCCTCTCTTGCCGGGGGCGATGCGGGTGCCGCGGCCTTGTTGCGTCGGTTGGGAATTGCCAGGCTGCGTGATTTGCCAAGTTTTCTTGAGGCGCTGAAAGTTCTTCATGTCAACGGGCGGCTGGACGTGTCTTTGCTATCGTCGATCAGTTGTTCCGGAGGAGAGGCGAGTTTGGCTGCTGATACCGCGCATGGCCGTGCGGTGTCATTTCCAGCCTTGAACGAGGGCCAAAAGCGCGCGTTGCGCGATGCGCTTGGCCCCATGGTCGCGCTGTCCAACCCGTTGGACTACAACACCTATGTCTGGCGCGATGTTGAGAAAATGACAGCGGCGTGGCTGCCTATGGCCGCGGAACATATCGGTCTGACATTGGTGATCGTTGATTATCCTCATACGGATGCGGAGGATTGGGAATGTGCGACGCAGGCGGCGCTGAACCTTCAAGCGCAGTCGGGGCGGCCCGTTGCTGTCGTGGCGACGTTGCCAGAGTTGATGCCTCATGATGTCATGGAGCGGCTGATCGCCGGGGGTGTCACCCCGATCTGCGGTCTGAGCGAAGCAATCGCGGCGGCAGAAGCGGCGGCGTTCAATGTGTCGCCGGATCCCGTGCCGCCCTTACAACCCGGTGCCGACCGCGCCGCGCAGTTGATATCCGAATCTGTAGCAAAAGAAATGCTTGGGGAATTCGGCCTTAGGGTGCCAAAGGGATACGCCGCAAACTCGGCTGCTGAAGCTGGTATTATCGCCGAGAAAATTGGCGGCTTGGTCGTGCTGAAGGGGCAAGGGTTGGCACATAAGTCCGAGGCCGGTGCCGTGGTTGTGGGGCTTTCCCCCGACGCAGTTGAAGCCCGGGCCAATGAGATGCCCACCGACAGTTTTCTAGTGGAACAGATGGTGGAAAGCCCGGTCGCAGAGCTGCTGATCGGTGTGACGCGTGACCCTGCCCATGGGTTCTTATTGACCATAGGCGCAGGCGGTGTGTTGACCGAGCTTTGGCAAGATACCGTTTCGATGCTGTTGCCCGTAACGCCTGCGCAGATACAAGACGCGCTGCAAAATCTGCGCATTGCGCCTTTGCTGAACGGGTATCGGGGCAAGCCGGGGGCTGATCTGGGCGCGATTACCAAAGCAATCATGTCGGTTCAGGCCTATGTGATTGCGCATCAAGATGCGATCAGCGAGGTTGAGGTTAACCCGTTGATCTGCGGAACTGATAGCGCCATTGCTGTCGATGCCCTGATCCGCCGCACCTAAAAGGAACATGTCATGAGTGTTGTGAAAACCGAAACCGATGGAAGCATTCTGCTGGTTACTTTGGACCGGCCCAAAGCGAATGCAATTGATCTGGAAACATCGCGACTGATGGGCGAGGCATTTCGCGATTTCCGTGATAATCCTGATCTGCGCGTGGCGATTATCACGGGTGCAGGGGGCAAGTTTTTCTGCCCCGGATGGGACTTGAAAGCCGCCGCCGGTGGCGATGCGGTAGACGGTGACTATGGCGTCGGCGGATTTGGCGGATTGCAGGAATTGCGCGGTATGAACAAGCCGGTGATTGCTGCGGTAAATGGCATCGCCTGCGGGGGCGGGCTTGAGCTGGCGCTGGGTGCGGATATGATCTTGGCTGCGGATCACGCGACTTTTGCGCTGCCTGAAATCCGGTCGGGCACGGTGGCTGACGCCGCGAGTGTTAAGCTGCCCAAGCGTATTCCCTATCACATCGCGATGGAGCTATTGCTGACCGGCCGTTGGTTTGATGCCGCAGAGGCAAAAGGCTGGGGCCTTGTTAATGAAATCGTGCCTGCCGACCTGTTGATGGACCGGGCATGGGAACTGGCGCGGCTTTTGGCGTCTGGCCCGCCTTTGGTCTATGCTGCGATCAAGGAAATCGTGCGTGATGCCGAGGATTCCAAGTTTCAGGATGCCATGAACCGGATCACTGGGCGGCAACTGGAAACGGTAGATACGCTTTATGCGTCTGACGATCAGCTGGAAGGGGCCCGTGCCTTTGCCGAGAAGCGCGACCCCGTTTGGAGGGGCAAGTAGCGGCAGTGTTTGCAATGCGCGGTTGGCTTGGGCTATCTGAAATCGCAGCGGTCACTGTCGGGCAAAACTTATGAAGATCATGTTTGTTCACCAGAATATGCCCGGCCAGTATCGCGAGTTGGTGCAATGGCTGGCGGATACGGGCGAACACCAGATTTACTTTCTGACGCAGCGCCAAAAGCCGCCCAGCTTTGACGGGGTCGCATCGCGTATTTACAAACCTCATCATAAGCCAGCTGAAAATGCCTATGGTCTGTCCAAGAATTGGGAAGAATGCGCCGGCAATGGTTTAGGTGCCGCACGCGCGGCGCGCCGGATTGAAAAAACCGAAGGGTTCAAGCCTGATATCGTGATCGGTCATGTGGGCTGGGGCGAGCTGACATTTTTCAAAGACGTTTGGCCGGATGTCCCGATCATCGGTTTCTTTGAATATTTTTACAGCGACAAGGGTGGCCCTGTCGGGTTCGATCCAGAGGACCCGGTGTCCGAAGATACCGCATTTTTGCTGCGGGCGCGCAATGCCGTGCCGTTGGCGAATATCGAAACCGTCGATCTGGGGCTTAGCCCGACCTATTGGCAGCGCGATCGTTTCCCAAAAAGCATTCACAACAAGCTTTATGTTTGCCACGATGGCATTTGCACGGATCGATTAAAGCCGAACCCAAAGGTGACACTAAAGCTGGGTCGTTTGGATCATGAGTTGACCCGCGACGACGAGATTGTGACCTATATCGCCCGCAATCTGGAACGGACACGCGGGTTTCATGTCTTTATGCGCGCGCTTCCTAAAATCCTGAAAGAACGACCAAATGCGCGGGTTTTGGTGTTGGGCGGCAATGACACGTCCTATGGTGGAAAAAGCAAACACCCCGCTGGGCTGCGCGCCGAGATGGAGGCCGAGGTCGGCAAAGACATCGATTGGAGCCGTGTGCATTTCTTGGGCAAGCTGCCATATGCTGAATACCAGAAGGTCGTTCAGATCAGCCGCTGCCACATCTATCTGACGATGCCCTTTGTGCTGTCCTGGTCATTGCTTGAATCCATGTCAATGGAGGCGACGATTGTCGCGTCCGACGTGGCACCGGTACGCGAGGCGATTACCCATGGCGAAACCGGTCTGCTGTGTGACTTTTTTAAACCTGACGCCTTAGCGGATCAGGTGATTGATGTCTTGGCCAACCCTAAGAAATACGATCATCTTGGGCCAGCTGCACGCAAGCATGTAGTTGAACATTATGATTTTACGACCAAATGCCTGCCCGAACATATCGCGCAGATCAACGCCTTGGTCAGCAAAGAAAAGCGGATAAAGCTGCCGCTGGGAATGTGATAGTTTGATGGAAAAAACACTTTTATCAATTGGCCACGGTTATAGCGCGCGCGCCTTGGCAGAACGGCTGGTACCACAAGGGTGGCGCATCGTTGGGACCACCCGCAGCGCCGATAAGGCGGATCAAATCGCCGCGACCGGGGTCGAACCAGTGGTCTGGCCGGGCACTGATCTGGCAGCGCTGGTGGGGGCGTTTCCCAACATTCTTGTGTCTGCTGGGCCGGGACCGGACGGCGATCCGGTATTGAACGAGGTGAATGATGATATCGCCCGCGCGGCGCCCAACCTGCGGTGGCTTGGCTATCTGTCGACCACCGGTGTTTATGGCGATCATGGGGGCGGCTGGGTGGATGAAACCACGCCGCTCAGCCCCTCGACCAGACGCGGACAGGCGCGGGTTGACGCAGAAGCACGGTGGCAGGCTATTCCGGATCTTCCGCTGCATATTTTCCGGCTGGCGGGGATTTATGGGCCCGGTCGTGGCCCCTTTGCCAAGGTGCGTGCGGGGACTGCGCGGCGGATTATCAAAGACGGTCAGGTGTTTTCACGCATCCATGTGGATGACATCGCCCAAGCCTTAGAGCTGTCGCTGCGCAGCCCTGACACCGGCGCGATCTATAACCTATGCGATGATGATCCCGCCCCGCCCCAAGATGTGATCGCCTACGCGGCCGAACTGCTGGGGGTCCCGATCCCGCCCGCCACCGCGATTGATGACGCCGAGATGACCCCGATGGCGCGCAGTTTTTATGCCGAAAGCAAAAAGGTTCGGAACGACCTGATCAAGCAGGCGTTGGGTTGGACGCCTAGATACCCGACCTATCGTGCCGGGTTGAACGCGATGCTTGCCTTGGAAGGCTGATCTTGAGGGTCTGATGCTGACTGCGACCGACAACAGTTTGAATTACCTGCTGGACGGGATGCAAAGCGCCGCCGAGCAGGATAACGTCACGCTGCGCGATGTGCTGGAAGAGTTCGGCGATCGGTCGATTACCCCGTTTATTTTGCTGGCATCGATCCTGCTGGTGTCACCTCTGTCAGGCGTGATCGGCGTGTCGACCTTTATGGCGATTCTGGTGTTTATCCTGTCTGCGCAGGCGCTTTGGGGGCGCAAGCGGCTATGGTTGCCGGAGTTCCTGCTGAACAAGCAGATGAAATCAGCGCATTTGCACAGCGTTGTGGGATGGCTACGTACCCCGTCCTCGTTCTTTGACCGGCATTCGGGAAAACGTTTGCAGTTCATGACGACGGGGCCGATGCGCGTTCTTACGTTGCTGATGTGCACGGTTCTGCCCATCGGGTGGCCGTTTCTGGAGTTCGTGCCGTTTGCCTCGTCATCCGGCGGGGCCACTGTGGCACTGTTCGCCTTTGGGCTTTTTACGCGGGACGGGCTTTATGTGTTGTTGGGCTATCTTGCGATGCTTGGTGTCGCGGTGGCGTTCTATCTGGTGTTTTTCTGACTATCCCAGATAGCTGCGCAGTTCTGCGGGCGGGTTATCCATCAACGCCTTGGCAGGTTGTGGGGCATGCGCGATGCCGCCCGACACAAATATAACTTCGTCAGCGATGCGGGTCACGTCTTTCGGGTCATGGGTGACCATGATCAGCGACGCGTTCGTTTCGGTCACAAGCTCTTGCACCAAATCCAGCATCTCGGTTCGCAATGCAGGCCCAAGTGCGGCAAAGGGTTCATCAAGCAACACCAGCGGCCGGGCCTGAACCAATACACGTGCAAGGGCGGCACGGCTTTGCTGTCCGCCGGATAGCGATCCGGGTTTTCGATCTGCCATATCCCCGAGCCCGACCCGTGACAGCGCGCGCTCTACATCTGCCTTTTCGCTTGCTGTCAGTCGCATATCACGGCGCAAGCCAAGCCCGACATTCTGCAAGATGCTTAGGTGGGGGAACAGGTTGTTGTCCTGAAATAGCATCGTCATCGGCCTTGCGCCGGGGGCATCATCGGTGATGTCGCGCCCGTGCCACGTCAATCGGCCCTCGGTGATGGGGATAAACCCGCACAGTGCACCCAGCAGCGTTGATTTACCCGCGCCGGACGGTCCTATGACCGCATATTTCTTTTGCGCTTCAATCGACATATCGGCCCGCACTGAAAATGTGCCTTGGGTGATAAGCACCTGTTCAAGCTTGAGCATGGCCACGTCCTGCCTTGTCGAAAATCCAAAAAATGCCCAGCGAGAGCGCCAAAAGAATAAGCGCGGCCCCTGCTGCGGCCTCCATCTGGTAGCTGCCCATAAGACGGTACATCTGCAATGGCAACGTGGTGTGGTCTTGATCTGCGAATAGGGCGATCACACCAAGATCCCCCATGGAAAGCGCGCCGGTCAGCCCCATCGCAAAGCCAATCTGCGGACGCAATCGGGGAAAAACGACCCAACGCCAAAACGGCCAACCTTGGAGAGACAACGCTTGGGACAGGCGTCCATAGACCTGCACGGTGTCGCGCAGTGGCGGCACAAGGATACGCAGCACAAAAGGCAGGGCCATAAGCGCATTCACCAACGCCGTCACGGGAAGGGCAAATAACACAGGGTCCGCGATGGGGTGGATCAGGATAAACCAGCCGGTGCCGATCATCAGGGGGGAGGCCGCTATGCCGAACAGGCCGATGGCCTCAACGCTGCCGCTTTTGGCGGTGGCGATCCAGCCCGCCATCGGCAACGCCAGCATCAGCAATACCGCCACACTGCACAGGGCAACGCCGACCGATGTAACGGCCGACTGCCAGACGCTTGCAGGCGTCACCATCAACCCGGCCAGACCCTGCGTGATGATTGCGCCAAAGGGTAGCAGCAAAAACAGCGCGCCAATCGTGATGGCGATACCGTCCATCAGTCGCTGAACCCCGCCCCGTGCATCCCAACGTTGACGGGCTCGATCTTGGCCACCGCCCATGCTGACACTGGGTATAATCCACAGGGCAAGGAAGGCGGCACTGCCAGCCAAAACAAGCTGCACCAAGGACAACAAGGCCGCGCGACTTAAGTCAAAATCAAATCGAAACGCCTGATAGATTGCCAGTTCGATGGTTGTGGCGCGCGGGCCGCCGCCAAGGGTCAGCGCCACGGCAAAGCTGGTTAGGCACATGACAAAGATTAACGCAGCCGTCCCGGGTAAAATCTGGCGCAGCATCGGCCATTCGATGCTTTGGAAAACGGCATGCGGTGTCAGATCAAGCTGGGCCGCCAAACGAAACCGTTCGGCGGGCAGCGTCTGCCACGCTTGCAACAACAGACGCGTCGCAAGCGGCAGGTTAAAAAACACATGTGCCAGTACAACCCCGTGCAGCCCATAAATTGATATCGTGGGAAGGTTCAAACTAGCGAGCGCCATGTTGAGCCAACCAGCACGCCCGAATACCGTCAACAGGCCTAGCACCGCGACGATAACGGGCAAGATGAACGGCGCGCCAAGCAAGGTCACCAACAGGCCACGCCCGGTAAACCGCCTGCGCGCCAAAGCACGGGCAACAGGAACGGCAAGCAGGGTCGAGATGCCCGCAGATAACGCCGCTTGGACGACAGTAAAGTGGATTGCAGACCATTCAGCGGGGCCTATGCCGCTGCCGTACTCTGCGCGGGACAAAACCGCCCAAAGTGCAGCAAGGATCAGCAAGACCACCAGGGTGGCCGCGCTGATCCCGGTCTTTTTACTTATTGCGAAAGCGCGGAAAGCCATTCGGCCAGCGCCTCTTTTCGAAGTGCGGGAACGGCTTCGTTCGGAATTAAAAGCGCTTTTTCAGGTTCGATGGATTGATCAAACGCGGCGGGCAATCCGTCTTTTGGCATGATCGCAGGATACATCCAGTTCGTTGTTGGCAACACAGATTGCGCGGCATCCGACACCATGAATTCCATGAACGCGTCGGCCAGATCGCTTTGATCACTGTTCGCCAATTTGCCGACAACTTCGACCTGCATGTAATGACCTTCGTCAAAAGGGGCCGCGACCTTTGTCTCATCTTCCTCGGCGATGATGTGATAGGCGGGCGATGTGGTATAGCTTAGCACCATATCGGCTTCGCCCTCAAGGAACAGGCCGTAAGCTTCGGACCAGCCTTTGGTGACGGTGACGATATTGTCGGCCAGCCCTGCCCATATTGCGGGCGCTTCGTTGCCATATGCCTCTTTGACCCACATCAGCAGGCCCAAGCCCGGGGTGGATGACCGCGGGTCCTGGATAATGATCTTGATATCGCTTTCGCCGAGTTCGCGAAAATTGTGGGGTGGCGTCAGATCAGTGCCGTGTACAAAGGCGAAGTACCCCCAATCATACGGGACAAAGCTTTCGTCGTTCCATGCGATGGGCAGGTCATAGTCAGCGGTTACGTCCGTCGGCGCAAACAGACCGGTTTGCTTGGCCGCAGCGATTAGGCTGGTATCCAGCCCCAGCACGATATCCGCGTCCGATCTTGCGCCCTCAAGCTTGAGCCGGGCCAGCAACGCGGGACCATCGCCCATGCCGACAAATTTCAGATCGCAGGCGCAGGTTTCCTCGAACGCCTTTTCGATCACCGGGCCGGGGCCCCAATCGGAAATAAAACTGTCGTAGGTATAGACCACCAGTTCAGGGGTATCGGCATAGGCCGATGTGGCAAGAAAAGTTGTGGCAGCAAGTGTAAGATACTTCATGGCATCCTCCAAAATGCGGCGTCAGAAAGCGTTGGAGTGATGTCCAGACCTTCCCTCCGCCGGTGTTAACCGGTTCAGGTTCTACGGGTCAGCTTTCGCAATCTCAGCACAACAGTGCCCCCCGAGGTACCCAAAGACGTAGGAGGCTTGTGCGCCCTTGGCAACCCAAAACCCCTTGAGGCATGCGGCCACCCCCGTTAATGCGGAGGGCAAAGGAGCATCCAATATGTCGATCAACAGCTTTGGCCATCTTTTCCGTGTGACCACTTGGGGCGAAAGCCATGGGCCTGCTTTGGGTGCCACCGTCGATGGCTGCCCGCCCGGCGTGCCGGTTGACGCGGCGATGATCCAGCACTGGATGGACAAGCGTAAGCCCGGCCAAAACAAATATACCACCCAACGGCGCGAGGCCGACGAGGTGCGCATTCTGTCGGGCGTATTCGAAGGGGTCACAACCGGGACGCCGATCCAGTTGATGATCGAAAACACCGATCAACGGTCAAAAGACTACGGTGATATCAAAGATAAATTCCGCCCCGGCCATGCTGACATTACCTATTTCCAGAAATACGGCATTCGCGATTACCGCGGCGGTGGCCGGTCTTCGGCGCGGGAAACGGCGTCACGCGTCGCCGCAGGCGGCTTGGCCCGCGAGGCGATCAAGGCGATTGCCCCGAATGTGCAAATCACCGGATACATGGTGCAGATGGGTCCCCACAAGATTGACCGCGACGCGTTTGATTGGGGTCAGATTGAACAGAACCCGTTTTGGGTACCCGACGCCAAAGCGGCGGCGGATTGGGCCGACTATCTGGACGGCTTGCGCAAGTCCGGATCGTCGGTCGGCGCGATCATCGAATTAACAGCGCGGGGTGTTCCCGCTGGCATTGGTGCGCCGGTTTACGGCAAACTGGATACCGATCTGGCCGCCGCAATGATGAGCATCAACGCCGTCAAAGGCGTGGAAATCGGCGAAGGCATGTCCGCCGCGATGTTGACGGGCGAATTGAACGCCGACGAGATCAGCATGGGCCCCGATGGGCCTGTTTATTCGTCGAACCATGCAGGTGGTATCTTGGGTGGGATCAGCACCGGACAGGATATTGTCGTGCGGTTTGCAGTCAAACCGACGTCGAGCATCCTGACCACGCGCAAGACAATCACGAAATCGGGCGAAAATACCGAGATTATTACCAAAGGCCGCCATGATCCCTGCGTCGGTATCCGCGCAGTTCCAGTAGGCGAAGCGATGATGGCCTGCGTCTTGCTGGATCACATGCTGCTGCACCGGGGGCAGGTTGGCGAAAATCAGGGCGTCATCGGCTAAGTTAGCCGAAAAATTCAAATTTTTCGTATCGGAATTTTCGAAAATTCCGATACGCCGCTCGCGAGGTCTTGCACTTTGATCCGCAGGGGCGCAAGCATCGCGCATGGCAGCTACGATGACTGAACACCGCCCGGGACGGGCCATTGCCCTCAAACTGGGGGCGGTCTTTTTATTCACGGTCATGTCGGCCATCATCAAGACAGCAACCGAGACCGTCCCAGCCGCGCAGGCTGTGTTTTTCAGATCGTTCTTTGCATTTCCGATTATCATTTTGTGGCTCTGGCAGCAGGGCGATCTGCGCCATGGGTTGCAGCCGTCAAATCTGATGGGGCATGTTTGGCGCGGTGTGTTTGGTACAACGGCCATGGGGTTGACCTTTGGCGGGCTTAGTTTGTTGCCGTTGCCCGAAGTCACGGCAATCGGTTACGCGACCCCCTTGTTCACCGTTGTTTTCGCGGCGATTTTTCTGGGCGAACGTGTGCGGCTGTTTCGGCTGTCTGCGGTTGTCGTCGGATTGGTGGGTGTTTTGATCGTGCTGTTCCCACGCTTTACCGTTGGCGGAGACACGGTTTCGCAGATGGCCACAATGGGCGCGCTGATGGTTCTGGGGGCGTCGATCATGCGCGGGTTAGTGCAAATTCACGTCCGCCGATTGGTGCAAACGGACAGCACCGCAGCAATCGTGTTTTTCTTTTCTCTCACCGCGACGGTGCTTTCATTTCTCACTTTGCCTTTGGGGCTGGTCTTGGATTGGGGGCCCTTGGTATGGGTCGCGCCCGGGCTTGGGGTCTGCGCATTGTTGATTGTTGCCGGGCTGATTGGTGGGGTGGCCCAGATTATGATTACCGCCTCGTACCGGTTTGGGCCTGTCTCTATGCTGGCTCCGTTTGATTATGCGTCGATGATTTTTGCGACCATCATCGGCTGGCTGGTCTTTAGCGAAGTACCAACACCCGCCATTCTGATCGGTGCCGGTTTGGTGATGACCGGCGGTGTGCTGATCATCTGGCGGGAACGCCAGCTGGGGCTGGATCGGTCAAAAGCCAAGGCAAGCAGCCCGCCGCCAGGCACCCCCAGCTAGGCCACCCGACGTTGCGTCATACGCGCTTAGGTGGAAATCATGCTAGCCTGATCCTCTGGACGTGCGGAATCATCTCTCAAAGAAGGTCCGCATTCATTTTCTGGGAGGAGAAGAACCATGACTTTGAGATCAATTATTATTGCGACGATTGCCTGCGGTTTTGCGGCCAGTAGCGCAGTTGCGCAGGATTGCGCGCCCTCGAAATGGGGCGCTGAGGATCAGATCGGATCGGCGAACCTGATAAGTGTCGAGCGGACGTTGGAGGCGTCAAAGCTGATCAAACGAGGTAAATCCATGCCGCTTGGAATCGTGATCGGCCCCGATACTCCGGCCTTTCCACCGCGGTCACTGAATCTGCAGATCGTGCAGCCAAACCAGCAAGGTGGGCAAAAGCTGTCGGGATTTGGGTACGAGGGGAACTATAACGACGACATTATCCAGACATGGATCGGCATCGGGTCGCAGCTGGATGGTTTGGGCCACTTGGGTGAAAACGGCCAATATTACAACTGTCTGGACGAGAAAGAGATTTCAGCGATTGGCGGGCTGACCAAATTAGGTACCCATGCGGTTCCGCCGCTTGTTGCCCGTGCCGTGATCGTCGATATGGCCAAACATTTCGGCAAAGACGTGTTGGCCGCTGGCGAGCATTTCGGCGAGGCCGAGATTAAGGCGGCCATGGATGCCCAAGAGATCACGGTGAATGAAGGCGATATCATCATCTTCCACACCGGCTGGACCGATGGCATGCTGGAAAGCAACCCGGCCGTCTGGGGGTCATCCGAGCCGGGCCTGAACAACGAAGGTGCGGTTTACATGGCGTCGATGAACCCGATGGCCGTGGGTGCCGATACTTGGGGGCTTGAGGCGATCCCAGCCAAAGAAGGTGATAAGGTTTTCTATGGCCACGTTACGCTGCTGAAAGACAACGGCATCTATATTCTTGAGACGATGAACACCGGCCCGCTGGTGCGTGACGGCGTGAAGGAGTTCATGTTCGTATTAGGTCAGCCGCTGATCAAGGGGACAGTTCAGGCGATGATTAATCCTGTCGCCTTGTACTAAGCCTTTATTGAAACGGAAAACGGCGCGGGGATGAACCGCGCCGTTTCTATTCGGTTAAGGTGGGTTGGCACCCACCCTACGTCCGAACCAGCTTTTCGTAGGCTTCCGAGATATCGCGCGTCAGGGCGCCGACCTCGAATGTGTAATCCGCGATCTGGCCAACGGGTGTGACCTCGGCGGCGGTGCCGGTCAGCCAGCACTGTTCAAAGCCTTCAAGCTCTTCGGGCATGATGCGACGCTCGTGGACGGTCAGGCCCTTTTCCTTGAGCATCCCGATCACAGTCTGGCGTGTCAGACCATTCAGGAAGCAGTCTGCCAGCGGTGTGTGCACTTCGCCATCTTTGACGAAAAAGATGTTCGCGCCTGTCGCTTCGGCCACATAGCCGCGGTAATCCATGAACAACGCGTCAGAGCAGCCCTTGGCCTCGGCCGCGTGCTTGGACGTTGTGCAGATCATATACAGACCAGCCGCCTTGGCGTGCACCGGAATTGTCTCGGGCGAGGGGCGCTTCCATTTGGAGATGTCGAGCTTGGCCCCCTTCATCTTGGCGTCGCCGTAATAGTTGCCCCATTCCCAACCGGCAATTGCCAGGCGCACAGGGTTACGTGCTGCTGATACGCCCATGTCAGGGCCCGCGCCGCGCCAAGCAACAGCACGCACATAGGCGTCTGTCCAGCCGTTGGCCTGAAGCATTTCGTATTTGGCGGCTTCGATTTCATCGACGGTATAGGGGATCTCGAAATCCAGATACTGGGCGGATTTGCGCAGACGTTCCGAATGCTCGCGGCCTTTGAAAATCTTGCCGTTATAGCACCGCTCACCTTCGAACACAGACGAGGCATAGTGCATGGCATGGGTCAGAATATGGACATTGGCCTCGCGCCAATCGACCATTTTGCCGTCCATCCAGATCTTGCCGTCGCGATCATCATATGCACCGTCCATGGTGAATCCTTCCTTGATGCGTCATCATAATTTACGAATGTTGCGTGAAATGCGCCCGTATCGGACACTTTCTTACGTAAAACCTGGGATTCGTTAGCCTTTGACACTTGGAAAGTCAACAACGCTGACGTAAACTCTGAAGGTGAAGTTGCAGGAGACGACAATGGCAGACGGACGCGGCACATCTTCTCATTCCGGTGAAAACCTGTTGTTTTTGACCGATGAACAGCTGCGGCAGGCGATCGAGGCCATGTTTTTTGCATATCGCGGATTTACGGCAGACCCTGACCGGATATTGGTGGATATGGCCTATGGCCGCGCCCACCACCGCGCGATCCATTTTATTAACCGCGCACCGGGTACAACAGTGAATAACTTGTTGGGGCTGCTGGGTGTTACAAAACAGTCCCTAAATCGTGTGTTGCGCACGTTGATTGCGGATGGTCTGGTAGAAAGCCAAGTGGGGAAATCAGACAAGCGGGAGCGGCATTTGTACTTGACCGAAGCAGGCCGCGCGCTTGAGCAGACATTATCGGACGCGCAGCGGGTGCGAATGCGCAGCGCCTTTCGCGACGCAGGGCCCGAGGCCGTCGCGGGTTTTAGAACTGTGCTGGAAACGATGATGGACCCGGAAATGCGCCATAGTTACCTGCGTCTGAAAGAGAATAGCGGATGAGCAGCATGGATGCGCATCTGCTGATCGTTGACGATGACGAACGTATTCGGACGTTGTTGCAGAAGTTTTTGATGCGGCACGGGTTTTTGGTGACCGCTGCACGGGACGCTGCACATGCGCGGCGTATTCTGGCCGGGCTTGATTTTGATTTGATCGTGCTGGACGTGATGATGCCGGGCGAAGATGGGGTCAGCCTGACCCGCAGTTTGCGCGAAACATTGTCGACGCCGATTTTGCTGCTGACCGCCAAAGGCGAGACCGACAACCGGATAGAGGGCCTTGAGGCGGGCGCGGATGACTATCTGGCAAAGCCGTTCGAGCCAAAGGAATTGCTGCTGCGCATCAATGCGATTTTGCGCCGTATGCCGGATACCAGCGTTTCCGACAGCGCGCCAAAGGTGTTGTCGATGGGGCCGATCCGCTATGACATCGAACGTGGAGAGTTGTGGCAGGGCGATGATCTGGTCCGGCTTACGGCCACTGAAATCCAGTTGATGCGTATTTTTGCAGCGCAACCCGGCACCGCGCTGAGCCGGTCAAAACTGGTCGAGGAATTGGGCCGCGATCGTGGACAGGCACAGGAACGCGCAGTTGATGTGCAGATCACCCGGCTGCGGCGCAAGATCGAGGATAATTCGAAGCAACCGCGTTACCTGCAGACTGTGCGCGGCGCGGGTTATATGCTGGCCCCTGATTAATTCAGCTGATGCCCCTATGGGGGTTTCACACCCCCAAACCCCCGTGGGATATTTTTGAGCCAGAGAAGTTGTGATCGGCGACTGGAAGGCGCGGGCCATGCAAGGTATGGTTGGGGCAAATTGTCGTATGAGGGTTGGCAGAGATGACAGAAACTGCGGTAGAAGAAATGAGCTTTGAAGCGGCGATGGCCGAGCTTGAGAAAGTATTGGGCCAGCTGGAACGGGGCGATGTCGCGTTGGATGAAAGCATCGCGCTGTACGAACGTGGTGCCGCGTTGAAGAAACGCTGTGAAACCAAGCTGAAAGAAGCAGAAGAAAAAGTTGCCCAGATTACCTTGGACGGGGATGGTAATCCCACAGGGGTGGCGGCTGTTGGCGGGGTTTGACGTTCATTTGGACGCAGAGCTGACCCGCAGGCCGTTCAATCAGGCGCTTGGCCATGCCGCCGATTTGGCGACGGGGCAGATTTTGCACGGGCTGGGCGGTGTGGATGGTACGGTTGCTGAGGCGATGCGGTATGCCGTGACCGGCGGCAAAGGATTGCGCGCATTTCTTGTCGTTGAGAGCGCGCGGCTGCACGGTATTATGGATGCGCAGGCAGCCCCCTGTGCCGGAGCAATCGAGGCGCTGCATGCCTATTCGTTGGTCCATGATGATTTACCGTCGATGGATGATGATGATCTGCGCCGCGGGCAGCCGACGGTCCATGTTAAATGGGACGACGCGACTGCCATTCTGGTCGGGGATGCGTTGCAAGCACTGGCGTTTGAATTGATTGCAAATGCGGGATGCTCTGATAAGGCCCGTGTGGCGTTGGTCGCGGGGCTGGCCCGTGCGGCAGGCGTGCGCGGCATGGTCGGCGGGCAAGCCATGGACATCGCTGCCGAGACGGCCAGCCAACCGTTGACTTTGGAGCAGATCAGCGTTCTGCAAGCCGGCAAAACCGGCGCGTTGATTGAATGGGCCGCCACCGCCGGACCTGTGATGGCGGGCGATGATGCTGGCCCCTTGCAGCGCTATGCCCGCGATCTTGGCCTTGCCTTTCAGATTGCCGACGACATCTTAGATATCGAGGGTGATGCGGAAACTGTTGGCAAAGCTGTCGGAAAAGATGCAGGGGCAGGTAAGGCGACATTCGTATCCCTGCTGGGGTTAGAGCCCGCTAAGGTGCGGGCCCGCGCGTTGGTGCAATCGGCCTGCGATGCCTTGGCCCCTTATGGGGAAGATGCGGAAACCTTGCGAGAAGCGGCACGCTTCGTTATTGCGCGCAAAAGCTGACCCGGCGGAGGGGCGAGATGACTGAAAGACCCAAGACACCATTGCTGGACCGTGTGGCACGCCCTGCGGACCTGAAGCAGTTTTCCGACGTCGAGTTGATCAAGCTCGCGGATGAAGTCCGTGCGGAGACAATTTCGGCCGTTTCGGAAACTGGTGGCCATTTGGGCGCTGGTCTGGGTGTTGTTGAGCTGACGGTCGCCTTGCATGCTGTGTTTGACACGCCGCGTGACAAGCTGGTTTGGGATGTGGGGCACCAGTGTTACCCGCATAAGATTTTGACCGAGCGGCGCGATCGCATCCGTACCTTGCGAATGAAGGATGGGCTGAGCGGTTTCACCAAGCGCAGCGAATCCCCCTATGATCCGTTTGGCGCGGCCCATAGTTCGACGTCGATTTCTGCCGCTTTAGGCTTTGCCGTTGCGCGTGATCTGGGTGGCGTTGTCCCTGAAGGCCTTGGCGATGCGATTGCGGTGATCGGTGACGGGTCGATGTCTGCTGGGATGGCCTATGAGGCGATGAACAACGCGGGCCACCTGAAAAAGCGGATGTTCGTGATCTTGAACGATAACGAGATGTCGATTGCCCCGCCTGTGGGTGCGATGTCTGCCTATCTTAGCCGTCTATACGCAGAAGAGCCGTTTCAGGAATTCAAAGCAGCCGCCAAGGGGGCTGTCAGTTTGCTGCCCGGCCCGTTCCGCGAGGGGGCAAAGCGCGCCAAGGATATGCTGAAGGGCATGGCGGTTGGCGGGACCTTGTTCGAACAGTTGGGCTTTTCCTATTTGGGGCCAATCGACGGGCATGATCTGAACCAGTTGTTGCCGGTGCTGCGCACGGTCAAGGCGCGGGCAACGGGGCCGACCCTGATCCATGTCATTACCAAAAAGGGTAAGGGTTACGGCCCCGCCGAGGCTGCCCGCGACAAGGGGCATGCCACGGCCAAGTTCAACGTTCTGACTGGCGAGCAGAAAAAAGCACCGTCAAACGCGCCCAGCTATACGCGGGTGTTTGCGGACAGCCTGATCGCCGAGGCGGCAAAGGACGACAAGATTTGTGCGGTGACGGCAGCCATGCCCGATGGTACCGGGCTGAACCTGTTCGCTGAGCGTTATCCAAGCCGGTGTTTTGACGTTGGTATTGCCGAACAACACGGCGTGACGTTTTCGGCCGCACTGGCTGCTGGCGGAATGAAACCGTTCTGCACCATGTATTCCACGTTTTTGCAGCGCGGCTATGATCAGGTTGTGCATGATGTTGCGATCCAGCGTTTGCCGGTGCGTTTCGCGATTGACCGTGCCGGATTGGTTGGCGCCGATGGCGCGACCCATGCCGGTGCTTTCGATGTGGCGTTTATGGCGAACTTGCCGGGCATGGTCGTGATGGCCGCCGCGGACGAGGCCGAGCTGGTGCATATGGTTGCCACTGCCGCCGCCCATGATGACGGGCCCATCGCGTTCCGTTTCCCCCGTGGCGAGGGTAACGGCGTCGACATGCCCGAGCGCGGTGTGCCGTTGGAAATCGGCAAGGGCAGGATTATCGCAGAGGGCAAGCGCGTGGCGCTGCTGTCATTCGGCACCCGTCTTGCAGAGGTCGAAAAGGCCGCCGAAGCACTGCGCGCCAAGGGTATCACACCGACGATTGCGGACGCGCGCTTTGCCAAGCCATTGGACCGCGACATGATTCTGACGCTTGCAGCCGATCACGAGGCGCTGATTACGATTGAAGAAGGTGCCGTTGGCGGCTTTGGCAGCCACGTGGCGCAACTGCTGAGCGATGAAGGCGTGTTTGACCAAGGGCTGAAATACCGGTCGATGGTGCTGCCTGATATCTTTATCGATCAGGCAAGTCCGGCGGATATGTACGCGGTCGCTGGCATGAACGCCGAACAGATCGAAGCAAAGGTACTGGATGTGCTGGGCATTGCCAGCATTGCGGCGCAGCGGGCCTGACACGCAGGCCCGCGCTGGCTTTAGGCGTCTAGCAACTGACGTGCGGCGACAATGCCAAGGGCAGCCGAGGCGGCCTCGCGGCCTTTTTCCACAAAATGCGCGCGGTAGATTGCGTTGTGGTGGTCGGTTTCCTGATAGTGATGTGGTGTCAGGGACACGGACAGGATCGGCACCCCGGTATCCAAACCCACGCGCATCAGGCCATCGACAACGGCAGACGCAACAAAATCGTGGCGATAGATGCCGCCATCCACGACAAAAGCCGCGCAGATGATCGCATCATATTTCCCTGACTTTGCGAGTGTTTGTGCCATCAAAGGCATCTCGAATGCGCCGGGCACATCGACGACGTCGATCTGCGCAGCTGGGATGGTTTCAGAAAAGCCGTCATAAGCACGATCCACGATATCAGCATGCCAGCGGGCTTTGATAAAGGCGTAGCGGGTGTGTGTCATAGTGATCTCCTTTTTAACGTCAGCGACACAAGTCACCCAAGGCGATCACGGTTGCGCACGGCCCCATACGGGGACCGCAACAAACGCATTCTCTTTCATCCGGACTATGACCGTCGGCTCTGGCATCTCACCAGATCTGCTGACCAACCGCCCCGATAGGGCCGTCGCGCTCGCGGGCTCGTGACGCAAGGCCACATACCGCCGGTGGGGAATTACACCCCGCCCTGAGAATACGTGCAAGTTGCCAAGGTGGGGGCGGGTCTGCAATACCAAAAGTGATCTTGTAAGAAAGTCATCGTCCCATGCACCCCAACCCAGCCTATCATGATGCGGACACCGCCAAAAACATCGCCTTTGCCCGCGAGCGGGGGTTTGGTGTGCTTGCCGCGAATGGGGACGCGGGGCCGCTGATGTCGCATGTGCCGTTTTTGCTGAATGATGCGGGCGATATCGCTGACCTGCATTTGGTGCGCTCGAATCCGATCGCGCGGGCGCTGGCCGAACCGATTAAGGTGAAATTGGCCGTTGTCGGGGGCGATACATATATCTCGCCCGACTGGTACAAGGTCGATGATCAGGTCCCGACCTGGAATTATGTGTCGGTGCATTTGACCGGTATTCTGGAATTGCGACCCGCAGACGAACTGCTGGACCTGCTGGACCGCCAATCGGCGGCTTACGAGAACAGGCTGCTGCCCAAGAAGCCCTGGACGACCGACAAGATGCAGGACGAGACGATGTCCAAGCTGATGCGGATGATTGTCCCCTGTCGGATGACCATCACGGGCGTGGACGGCACATGGAAGCTAAGCCAGAACAAGGCGGACGCGGTGCGTTTGGCAGCCGCTGATGGGGTGGCGTCACATGGATTCGGTGCCGAGACGGATATCATCGCCCAGATGATGCGCGCGGTCATAGGTGGCTAAGAAACAAGTGATTGCGCCGGGGTGCGTTGCCAGTGATATTGGCGCAACTCTTGGAGGAGACCACGATGAAGCTCTATTATTCCCCGACGTCGCCCTATGTCCGCAAGGTCATGGTGTTGCTGCATGAAACCGGCCAGATCGATGATGTGACGCTTGAGACGATGCATACCACGCCTTTGTCGCCTGACGCGGCGTTGCTGTCCAAAAACCCGCTGACCAAGGTGCCCGCGCTTGAGCGCAACGAAGGGCCGACACTTTATGATAGCCGGGTGATTTGCGCCTATCTGGATGACCGTGCGGGTGGCAAACTGTACCCGTCCGGCCCGCGCCGCTGGGATACTCTGACGCTTGAGGCGACGGCAGACGGAATTTTGGATGCGGCGTTATTGATGGTGTACGAAGGCCGGTTGCGCCCCGAAGACAAGCGGATGCCCGAATGGATCGAAGGCCAATGGGGTAAAATCGAACGTGCCGTCGCGGTGCTGAACAGCCGCTGGGTTAGTCATCTGTCCGGTCCGCTGGATATGGGGCAAATCGCTGTGGGTTGCGCGCTTGCCTATCTTGATTTCCGACATGACGCCCGGAATTGGCGCAAGGGGAATGATGCGTTGGCGAACTGGGCAAAAAACTTTGATTCGCGCGCCTCAATGCAGGCAACCGTGCCGCCTGCTGGGTAAATTAGTAAAATTTCAGGGTTTTAGGCCCATTGAAACCCCAGCTGTGACGGTTTGCACGTCAAAGGCATCTGGACGTGCGCAGCCCATAAGGCTAGTAAACAACAGAACGACGGGAGGCGAGTTTTCGCCGCCCCTTGGATTAATGGCCTTTTGGCCCTCGATTTGGAGTTAACCCGTGTCCCAAGCAGAAGATCACGCAGGCACCCGGAGGGATTTCCTCTACTACGCCACGGCAGGTACAGGTGCAGTTGCCGTTGGCGCAGCAGTCTGGCCTTTGGTCAATCAAATGAACCCATCCGCAGATGTGAAGGCGCTGTCGTCTATCCGCGTTGATGTTTCCGCGGTCGAACCGGGCACACAGTTGACGGTTAAATGGTTGGGTAAGCCTGTCTTTATCCGCCGCCGCACCGAAGACGAAATCGCCAAAGCACGCGAAGTCGAAATGTCTGAACTGCCCGATCCCGGCGCAGAAAATGCCAACATCGCAGCGGGTTCGCCTGCAACAGATGAAAACCGCGCAATGGTTGGCAAGGAAGACTGGCTGGTCATGATGGGCGTTTGTACACACCTTGGCTGCGTGCCTTTGGGTGACGCGGGCGACTTTGGTGGCTGGTTCTGCCCATGCCACGGCTCGCACTATGATACCGCGGGTCGTATCCGCAAAGGTCCAGCACCACGCAACCTGCCGGTGCCAATTGCAGAATTCGTGGACGAAACCACGATCAAACTGGGTTAAGGGAGAACTAGAATGGCTGGAATTCCTCACGACCATTACGAGCCAAAATCAAACGGTGAAAAGTGGCTGCACAGCCGCCTGCCGGTTGTTGGGCTGCTGTATGACACATTGATGATCCCGACACCCAAGAACCTGAACTGGATGTGGATCTGGGGCATCGTTCTGACGTTCTGTCTGGCGCTGCAAATCATTACCGGCATCGTTCTGGCAATGCACTATACACCGCATGTCGATCAGGCGTTTGCCTCGGTTGAACACATCATGCGTAACGTGAATGGCGGCTATATGCTGCGTTATATGCACGCAAACGGCGCTTCGCTGTTCTTTATTGCTGTGTATGCTCACATCTTCCGCGGCCTCTACTATGGTTCCTACAAAGCACCACGCGAGGTCACGTGGATCATCGGTATGCTGATCTACCTGTTGATGATGGGTACAGCATTCATGGGCTACGTTCTGCCATGGGGCCAGATGTCCTTCTGGGGTGCGACTGTTATCACCGGCCTGTTCGGCGCTGTGCCGTTCGTCGGCGAAGCGATCCAAACCCTGCTTTTGGGGGGTCCAGCGGTTGATAACGCAACGCTGAACCGTTTCTTCAGCCTTCACTACCTGTTCCCGTTTGTAATTGCGGGTTTGGTTATCGTGCACATCTGGGCATTCCACACGACTGGCAACAACAACCCAACCGGTGTTGAGGTTCGTCGCGGTTCGAAAGAAGAAGCAGAGAAAGACACACTGCCCTTCTGGCCATACTTTGTGATGAAAGACCTGTTCGCGCTGGCCGTGATCCTGGTTATCTTCTTTGCGATCGTCGGCTTCATGCCAAACTATCTTGGTCACCCCGACAACTACATCGAAGCGAACCCGCTTTCGACACCTGCGCACATCGTTCCAGAATGGTACTTCCTGCCGTTCTACGCCATTCTGCGCGCCTTTACTGCTGAAGTATGGGTTGTTCAGATCGCGTCCTTCGTGACCGGCGGCATCATCGACGCCAAATTCTTTGGTGTGTTGGCGATGTTCGGTGCGATTATCGTGATGGCATTGGTACCTTGGCTGGACACATCAAGCGTTCGTTCGGGCCGGTATCGTCCGATGTTCAAGTGGTGGTTTGCCCTGTTGGTCGTGGATTTCTTTGCGCTGATGTGGCTGGGTGCCATGCCTGCCGAAGAACCATACGCAAGCCTTTCGTTGATCGCTTCGGCCTATTGGTTCGGTTACTTCCTGATTATCATGCCGCTGCTTGGCGTGATCGAGAAGCCATCGGCGCAGCCCGAGACCATCGAAGCCGATTTTTCGTCCCACTATGACGCGAAAACTGGCGGCACCAAGACGCTGGCCAACCCAGCAGAGTAAGGACCATGACAATGATCAAGAAAACTTTCATATCGGCTGTTGTCGCCCTGGGCCTTACTGGGTCTGCTGCTTTCGCGGCGGGTGGTGCAGCACATGTCGAAGACTTCGACTTCTCTTTCGAAGGCCCGTTTGGGGCCTACGATACCAACCAGCTTCAGCGTGGTCTTCAGATCTACACCGAAGTTTGTTCCGCGTGCCACGGTCTGAAGTTCGTACCGTTGCGGACATTGGGTGATGACGGCGGCCCACATCTTCCAGAAGATCAGGTGCGCGCCTATTCGGAACGCTACGAAGTATTCGACGCTGAGCTTGACGATTTTCGTCCGGCCACACCGGTTGACCACTTCCCCGCGTCGGCGCTTGATAACGCGCCTGACCTGAGCCTGATGGCGAAAAAACGTGCGGGTTTTCATGGCCCGTATGGTCTGGGTATCAACCAGTTCTTTAAAGGTATCGGCGGCACGGAATACATCGCGTCCTTGATGGTTGGCTACGAAGAAACGCCAGAATGCGCGCCCGAGGATTTCCCGGGTTCGTATAACAAAGCGTTCGCGAACGGTGGCATCCCTGACTCGTGCAAAGACGAGCATGGTCATTCCATGGTCGAGGGCAGCTGGATTGCAATGGCGCAGCCGCTATATGGCGACGACGTTGAATATGCTGATGGTCACGAATCGGACCTGCACCACGAGGCAATGGACGTTGCTGCATTCCTGATGTGGACAGCCGAGCCAAAGATGATGGCGCGCAAGCAGGCAGGTTTCGCCGGCGTGATCTTTCTGACGCTTCTATCGGTCCTGCTGTATTTGACCAACAAGCGTCTTTGGGCACCGGTAAAGTATAAGAAAGACTGATCCGTCAGTCTTTCTACTACGAAAAGTAAAGCCTTCTGGATCGGGACTGATCCAGAAGGCTTTTGCATTTGTGCGAAGTGGGGAGACTTCTTAAGTAGCACAAACAACTTGGTGGTTTAAAAAGAGAGAGAAGAGCAGGCGTCCAGATCAATTGAACGCCGTGGCTAAGGTGGGTAACTACCTTGGCCGAACCCTGTCCCTCTGTCTCTAAATCGGGCCAACTCCATCCTGACTAGAAGAATGGATCTTATCGTTGTCCCTGATTTTCAATACGTTAATAAATAGTAAATGCGCGCTCTCGAGTCTGTGATCTTGATCACATAGCCGTTAGATAGTTTCGGACTCGGCGATTTTTTTAAGGTTTTCTTTCTCAAGAATACGCAAGGTTCCGCGGCCTAGATCAATCACACCGTCACGCTTCCAAATGGCGAGGGTCTTGGATACCGATTCTCTGCTGACACCGATAAATTCGGCCAGTTCCGCCTGAGACAGTTTGAGTACGTCATCCTGCGCGCCGTTGTGTTTGACAAGATACAGGATCTTTTGTGCCAGTCGCATCGGCAACGGCAGAAAAACCTGATCCCGCAGCTGTTGCCCCATCCAGCGCATACGCCGCCCTGCAAGCTGGATCATATCCACCCCCAGTTCAGGGCGCTCGTTCAGCGACGCCAAAACATCGGCATTTTTGATCCCCCATACGGTTGCGGCCTCGAGGGCGATAACTGTCGCGGTCCGGGGCCCCGGGGAAAACAACGCAATTTCACCGAAAATCGCGCCTTCCTGCATCACATCAAGGATCAGCTTGCGACCATCGGGCGATAATACGCTAAATTCCAGCACGCCGCTGCCTATTGCATAGAGCGTTTCGCCGGGATCCCCCTGCTCGAACAGAACTTCGCCCTTTGCCAGTTTCTTTTCGGTCGCCAGCTCATCCATCAATTGCTTCAGCACGTCGGAAGCGTTCGAGAGAAATCCGTTTTCAATCAGGCGCTTAAGATTTTGGGGAGAGGAATGAGGCAATGTCTGGTGTCCATCTTGTGCGAAGTGCGGGTATTTTCGCAACCTTCTACATACCCACGCGAAAACGCAATCGTAGGCTCTCGTTTAAGACGGGTAAATGTGATCAGCCGACCAGTAGACGTGTTTCGTCGTGACCCGTGATTTTCGCCGCGACGACACTGCCCTCGACCTGCGCTTGGGCAAAATGGACTTCGGTGAATTGTTCAGTCCGGCCCATGACGGTGCTTTCCATGAGAATATGGTGATCGATACCCTGCTGTGCATTCAGATGCTTGGCCACTTGCTGCGCGCCGGCCTCCCGCAGCTGTGCTGCACGCGCTTTGATCACCGCGCCGTTCACCGCAGGCATCCGCGCCGCTGGGGTGCCTTGCCGGGCAGAGTAGGGAAACACATGCAGCCACGTCAGATCGCATTCGTCGACCAGCTTGAGGGAGTTCGCAAACATCGCATCGGTTTCGGTCGGAAAACCCGCGATAATATCCGCACCAAAGGTCATGTCGGGGCGCAGTTTGCGGGCATCTTCGGCAAAACGGATCGCATCGTCGCGCAAATGGCGCCGTTTCATCCGTTTGAGGATCATATCATCCCCGTGTTGCAGGCTGAGGTGCAAATGCGGCATCAACCGTGGCTCTGTCGCAATGGCCTGCATCAGGTTGTCATCTACCTCGATCGAATCGATCGAACTGATTCGCAGGCGCGGCAGATCGGGCACGAGCCGCAAAATGCGCATGACCAGATCGCCCAGCTTTGGCTCTGATGGTAAATCAGCACCCCAACTTGTCAGGTCCACGCCGGTTAGCACGACCTCGTTGAACCCTTTGTCCACCAACCGCTTGATCTGATCGACGACGACACCTGCTGCGACAGACCGTGAATTGCCGCGCCCAAAGGGGATGATGCAGAAGGTACAGCGATGGTCACAGCCGTTTTGCACCTGAACATAGGCACGGCTGCGTGTGCCGAAACCGTCAATCAGATGGCCGGCTGTTTCCGTAACCGACATGATGTCATCGACCTGCACGGCCTCTGTTTCGCCAATGAAATCGGCGGCCAGCCCTTGCCACGTCGCGCCGACCATCTTTTCGGTGTTGCCAATGACAGCGTCAACTTCGGCCATCTTGGTAAAGGTCTCAGGCTCGGTCTGGGCCGCGCATCCGGTGACGATTAGCCGAGCGTCCGGGTTCGCTTTGCGCAGCTTGCGGATATCTTGGCGGGCCTTGCGCACGGCCTCGGCCGTCACTGCGCAGGTGTTGATGATGACCGCATTTTCGAGCCCGGCCTGTTGGGCAAGGTCTTTCATCGCCTCAGTTTCGTAGGCGTTCAGGCGGCAACCGTGGTTTGAGAAAATAGGCGCAGTCATTTCAGGCTATCCAGAAATGCGGGGGTCAGGGTGCCGTTGAAAACATGCGCGGTGGGCCCCGTCATCCAAACGCCATCCTCGCGCCAGTCAATGTTCAGCGTACCGCCATCAAGGTCGATGCGTACGTTGCGCCCTGTAAGGCCCCTACGGGCCGCTGCAACAGCTGTAGCGCAGCTGGACGACCCGGAGGCCAGCGTGACCCCAACGCCCCGCTCCCAGACGCGCATGCGGATGTGGTCGGGCCCGACAATCTGCGCGACCTGTACGTTGGTGCGTTCGGGA
>SWCC01010064.1_pt1 | contig 39561 bp, 41 predicted proteins | sample 4692971 | NCBI WGS metagenome assembly SWCC01 (sample SAMN10267277, study PRJNA491770) | bioreactor metagenome | isolation source: DHS bioreactor inoculated with subseafloor sediment | place: Japan: off Shimokita Peninsula | collected 2006-08 | reverse complement strand
AAAAAAGTACAATATCCGAAGATACTGTACTTTGTCTACAGACTGAACACTTTTTTAAATAAGTGTTATTTTTCTTCTAAATCTTTTATATCTGGATCATTTTTTTGACTTGATGATAAGAACGTAATTCTTTCAGCAATCACTTCGAGCATATTTAGTCGTTTTTCAGGTTCAATTTCGTATTTATAGGTTTGTACTCTTGCTTTAACAGCAATCATCGTTCCTTTTACACAATATGATTCTATTGCTGTGGCTAAACCCTCCCATACAGATACTTTAATAAAATCTGTATCATAATTGCCTTCCATGTTTTTAAAACCTCTTTGAACAGCAAGAATGATATCACTGACTTTTCTGCCATCTTCTAAAATCTTAGTTTCAGGATCCTTTGCAAGTCTACCAACAAGTATTAATTGATTTAACATAATAACTCCTTTTTCTTTTTAGTATAAATGAGGAGTCATTGAAGTAAAAATGGACAATTGAATGTTCACTATATATTTTCTTAGATGATTTCGTAAAAATGAGTTAAGATATATGGTTGATGGACTATGGGTCATTTCATTATAAAAAAAAGCTGACGTTTGGTGCATAGTGTTGTTATTTTTCATAATAATCACTACTCACTGATTCTAGTACATCCGTAATTCCAGGATCACTTTGGAAATTTCTATAAGTGATTCTCTTTTTTATCTTTTTAACTCTTCTGTATAAATCATCAATCATAGAATTCCTGCTTTCAATAATTTGACGACTGTTAATGTGTTTTGATTTAGGCGTATGATTATATCTATAAACGAAAAAATTCATGTAATGTTGTAGATTTTTTAGACGATATCCTGCGTGCTTGAATAAGTATCTTTTTATATTGCTATGTAATGAATCTACTAAAAGTGTATTGTATTTTCCATCACATTCTCTGCGTGCATCATAATTAGGGACACTAAATTGACGCATAAATTGTTTCTGTATTACCGATCCATCATGGATAAATTTAGTCACTTCTCCAATGTTTTTTGTACATAAATCAATAAACTTTTTTGGTGAAGCGTTTCCTCTTGATGACACTTTAGCTATAGTTATTCCTTCTAAACTTATCAAAGTAATCACGCAAAGATGATTAAATGAAATCCCTCTAATCCCCTTACCATCACGTCTAACCAGTTTATATCTTTTATCACTTATTCTGACGAAAGTCTCATCTACTAGAATAGTTCCATTCAAAAATACCTCATCTTGGTAATCTCTTAAAGATTCGAAGATAAGGTATCGATAATATAAAGCTGTCTTTATATCAATGCTTAGGTTTCTTGCGATTACTTCTAAAGTTACATCATCAATCATAAATCCAATAAATCTTTTGAAGATGTAATCACTATTATTTAAGTAACTTGTTGTAGATTCGTCTTGTATAAAAGTTCCCATACAAGATTTACACTTAAATCTCGGTTTACCATTCTTAGTACGACCATGCTTGATTGTAGAATTAACTGTACCACAAAGTGAACATATTTTGAACTTGGGCATAATACTCCTTAGACCACAAAAGCGAGTATTTCACCCAACTAAGGAAAGTCGCCAAACAAACCAGGGTAAAATACTCGCTTTTGCGGTTCCTTAGTTTATTTGTTTGGCACGTTCATTATAACATTTTAGTTTTGGAAAATTCCACTCAAAATAAAAAGTTTAATATTCGCCCTTGTTAATGATTTATCAGAAAAATTTAACAACACTATGCACCAAACGTCAGAAAAAAAAGGCTATGATTTAGCCTTTTTATAGATTAATATGCTCATCTTTCGTTTCTGGATTCTCTTTAAAGCAAATTTTATATCTTCATATGTTACATCATTCATCATATCGATGACATCAAATAATGAAGACTTTAGATGTTTATATTTACCATAAAGATAAGTTTTCGTTTCTAAATGATTGAGTGCAAAAATGAATTGTCCTAAGTAAACTCGCTTATGTCTAATAAAATCTTCTTCATTCAAATCATCATATGCATCCTTTGTTAAATACTGAATTAATATATTTTTTAGTTTATTTATCTTTTTGCTTTCTGCAAAAATCACAATATTTTCTGCTTTTCTTTCAAATGTTGTATTGACATAAAAACTTTGATTAATCAATTTTTCATTTAATAAGTATTCATACATTTTTGAAGATGACCCTAAAAGTATACTCAAACACATCGTCATCACCATCTCACGCTTAACAAGTTCTTTTCCAAATCTTCCTAAGGGATCGAGTTTGATACCAATCATTAACTTATCTACTTGAACATCATCGTAGACAATTTCTGCTTTTTTGACAATGGTCTTAGATTCTTTTGGTAATATAACCTTTGGTTTATCTACCAGTTTTTTATCTTCATCATAAGCTTTAAAAAAAGCTTTTAACGCTTTAAGGTCAATATGCCCAGATATGACTAATAGTCTATTATGATGGTTATAAAAGTGTTTGTAGATGTCCATTAGCATATCTGGATGAATATCTTGAATAGAATCCACAGTGCCGCCAATATCATGTTTTAAAGTATGATTATGGTACATATTTTCCATCAGTTGATTTTGCATCTTTGAGTGTGGATCATCTAAATACATCTTAAGTTCTTCTTCAATGATTAACTTTTCTTGTTCCACATTTTCTTTTGTGAAATATGGTGTATCAAGCATGTCTAACAAATGTGATAATGCTGGAATTACTTGATCGGTAGCACTAAAAACAAATGATGTTTGGTGGTATGATGTCATTGCATTCGCATCAACGCCGAGATTAGAAAATTTTAAAAACGCATCACCATCAGGCATCGCGAATATTTTGTGTTCCATAAAATGTGCAGTCCCTGGAGGTGTTTGATAAAGTTTATCTTGATATGTATAATCTAATGATAAAGCACCATATGGAATGGATAACTCCACATAAGTGGTGTAATATGGATCATCTTTTGGTAATAAATGAACTTCCATACCATTTTTGAGTTTCATGATATATACATGTTCATTGAATCTTTGATGATATTTTTTAATCATGACTCTCCTCCATATAAGACATAGATAGTATCTAACGTAACCATAGAAGCAACCTTTTGAATATCCTCTATAGATACTTTCATTATGTTGATTAATCTTTGCTCAGTTGTTGTTGTATCTCCGAAAATCGATCTGAAAAAAGATCTTTTTGTCATGTATGATTGATGATCTAAACTGCTTTTTATCTGATGAGTTAAATATGCTTTCGCATGTTCTAATTCCTCAAGAGTTACAGGATTTTCCTCAAAACTATTTGCAACTTTGATGATTTCATCCAGTGCATAATCTTTTTGGTGCTTAGCAACTCCACTACTGATGACGATTGTGCCTTTATAATAGTCATAATTAGATGAAATATCATAACAAAGACCTTGTTTCTCTCTAATTTCATTAAATAATCTACTTTCTGGATAACCACCAAGCATTGTGTCAAAGCATAATGCGGCTTCATAGAGACCATCAAATCGATAGATTGGCAAAACAAACCCTAATTTTAAAATCGCTTGGTTCATATGTGTTTTTTCGTAACGTTTCACCAATGGATGTGGTTTTCTAAACTCAAACTCAGGGCTTAGTTGCATATCTTTCGTTTCTACAAGAAGACTCGTTTTTATATCATCGATAAATGTCTCTATATGCCCATTGATGACGATTTTAATATCTTGATTAAAAAATGCAGTCTGGTAATATGATAAAAGATTTTCAAGAGAAACTTTTTTAATATCTTCCAATGTACCCGAAAGTGGATATGCTGCTAGATCTTCATCATAAAACGATTTTGCAAACTCAATATTTGCATAAGCTCTTTTGTGATCTTTTAAAGCTTCCCATTGTTCAATCAAAAGCCTTTTTTCTTCTTCGAAGATTTGCGCGTTAAATGATGTTCTATCCATAAATATCTCATTTAATAATGCTACAGCTTCTTTAACCAAGTTTTGATTTAAAACAATTTTTGGATCAACAATTGTCAACATAAAAGACATGACATTAAAGTTGGCATGTTTTTCTGTTTTTGTATAAAGTTGTGCGCCATATAGGTTTTCTAAATGACGATACATGAGTGCTTTAGTATGATAATTTTTTGTGCTTGAAATGAGTAATTTTGGTAATAAAAAACGATACACACGTTCTTCTTTTTTATCAATACCTGTAAAAAATAACGCGAATTGTATCGTTTTAAACTCGTTTTTAATCCCGATCATTAGATGCTGTTAAGTGCAACTTCCATCATTTTTGTAAATGCTTCTTGACGTTCTTGCGCTGATGTTGCCTCATGTGTCACAAGCGAATCAGAAACAGTTAATAAACAAGCAGCTTTTTTCTTTAATGCTTTTGCATTCGCAAATAACGCAAATGATTCCATTTCAACAGCTTCAGCACCATGGTTTTGATATATATCTTTATACTCATCTGGGTTCAAACGATAAAAGACATCAGATGAATGGATAGTTGTTAGATGTACTGGGATGTTTAACTTTTCAGCAGCCTTCAAAATTTTATTATTTAAAGGCTTAGATGCTGGTAAAACCTTACGGCTTGATACTCCCATTGTTTTTGCATAAGATGATTCAGAATATGCTTTTTCAGCAAGCAATACATCATATAGTTTTAATTCTGGACTATAAGCTCCAGCTGAACCAATACGAATAATCTTTTCTACATCATAGAACTTAAATAATTCGTAACTATATATACCAATACTTGGCATACCCATACCTGAACCCATGACAGTGACTTTCTTTTTACCAAAGTATCCTGTATATCCAAACATATTTCTAACTGTATTGATTTGAACAACTTTAGTTAAAAAAGTTTCTGCGATAAATTTTGCTCTTAAAGGGTCTCCAGGCATTAATACGGTTTTTGCGATTAAATCTTTATTTTCTAACTCAATATGAGGTGTTGGCATCTTTTTCTTCACTCCTTTGATTGACTATGCTTACGCCATTTGATGTACCAATTCTAGTTGCTCCTGCTTCGATCATTTTCATGGCATCATCATAAGTTCTAACACCACCGCTTGCCTTAACAAAAGCTTTTTCTCCTACAGTTTTTTTCATTAGTTCGACATGATGAACCGTTGCACCACCAGTACCAAAACCAGTTGATGTTTTCACAAAAGTAGCTTCTGCTTCAACAGCTAGTTCACACGCTTTTACTACTTCTTCGTCAGTTAAATAGCCTGTTTCTATAATAACTTTTACACATCTTCCATCGGCGTTTTCTACAACACCTTTGATTTCTTGAAGGACTGTGTGATAGTCTTTTTGTTTTAATGCTGCGACATTGATAACCATGTCTATCTCATCCGCACCATCGTTAATTGCTTCTAATGTTTCATAGGCTTTAACTAGATGATGGTGTGTGCCATGAGGAAAACCAATGACTGTACATACTAAGACATCTGTTTTTTTAAGATGATGTTTTGCATACTTAACCCAGATTGGATTAACGCATACACTCTTAAAGTCATGTGCCTTTGCTTCATCAATCAATTGATCAATTTGATCTTTAGAAATGTTTGCACCTAGTTTTGTGTGATCAATCATTTTATTAAGCTTCATACTTTAATTCTCCTTTTTGATTTATTTTTTTTAATATATGTGTGAACATACCAACAAGTATGCCCATCATAAATGTCATAATGACAGTAAATACATGAACCTGTTCAAATAAGCTTTTTGTCATAAGGCCTAGAATAACAGCGATGATAAAAAACGAACCTTCTACAATAATCTTTGATAGTGATAGCACTTTAATTTTCTTATAAATAACAAGCATAAGTCTTTCATAAGGTGATGCTGGAAGTCCAGTTAAAATCGTGATCGCAACTCCAAAAGCACAGAGCATCATGCCTAAGCTTGCCATTAGTATTTTAATCGCTAACAATGATGTAATCTCGATGGGAATGAGCGCAAATAAAGCATTCCAACCATCAACAAATATCCCAACAACAAATAAAAATATCGCACTGATCAACATATCATACTCAAGATTAAGTAAAAATGTTAATAGGGTAACTACCAATCCAGTAAAAATAATCACTCTTCCAATGGTTGCCCAAGGTATGAATTCTACCACTATTTTTTGCAAAAAATAATTAAATGCATCTATGGGTGAAGCTCCTAAATTAGAGTTTAGGATACTTGAAATGCCAAGTGCGATGATGATAAATCCTAAAGTGTGTAGTAATACTCTAATGGATAACTTCATATAACTCCTTTATACGTCAAGCAAATATTTTAAATCAACTTTTTCAAACGTATGTGATATTTTATCAAAATCATGTTTCTTTAATGCTTTGTGGGCTTTTTTCATAAATTTCTTTGGAATAACTTTTGTTCCTTTAATAAACCCTGGAACATCTTGGATGTATTTATCTATGACTTCAAAAACTTCTAAAGCATTAAATACTTTAATCTCTTGATGGATTCGATAAAACACGTAATCCAAATGCGGAGGAAAAACAGTCATAGTATGTTCTTTAAACTCTATACCAATAACAAGTTTCTTACCCTCAGTTTTTAAAAAATGATAAGGTGGTACATATGTATCTAAATCTTGATAATATTTTTGTAAATCATAATGTTCATCTAAATATCTATAGATTGCAGATAACTTATCTGTATGCATGATAAAGTAATTACTCATAATAACAGGATTTTTATCAACATAAGCTTGCTTTAACATATGATAAACTTTAGATAAAACTTCGTACTTATAAGGCAGCACATCTTCAAACATTTCGTTGTAAATATGAAAATCAAATCGCTGACAGATTTTCTTCACAATTTCAAATAATTGATTTGCTACATAATTAGGTGTTAATAATGGCATTTCTAAATGAAAATTCAGATCTAAATAACGTGGACTTAACCTGTAAATATCTGGGACTTGAGATTTTGGCGTGATTAAAAACTTGGCTTGATGACCTAGTCTAGGATGTGTATATAAAAATCTTACACTTTGTTCATCCATCTCAGTTTTGATACCTTCGATATCATCAAAAAATTGAATGAGTGTATCAAGGTCAATTTTACGACTTTTTTCCTTGAAAAAATGGATATGAAATTGAGCCATACCGACACCTACCTTTTATATGATTAGTTTATCACAAATATCATGTTTAAACAATTAAGATGAAGGATTCATGATCTCCTTAATTTTAGCATAATCCGTGCGATTAAGCTTAAGTGGTGTTATAGAAACATATCCCTCTTCATAAGCGTTAACATCGCTATCTGGATGTTCCTGATAATTAATAATACTCCCCTTGATATGGAAAATATCAGGTTTTTCTGATTTGACAAATTCTGCATGTTGATATCTTAAACCTTGAGTTGTTATTTTAACACCAATCGGTCTTTGAAAAGATTCCTTTGGGAAATTTATATTTAATATACCATCACCCTCATAAATCTTTGTTTCTAATATTTCATCGAAAAGTTTTATAGTTTCATCGTATAAATATGGTGGCATGGTAAAAGGTGATGAGATAGCAATTGCATCAACACCTAATATCTTTGCTTCATAAGCTGCTGAAACTGTTCCTGAGTAGTATATGTCTTTAGCGATATTTTGTCCACAGTTAATCCCTGATACAACAAGATCAAAATCAACATCAAAAACCTTAAGACCTAGTCTTACAGCATCAGCAGGTGTACCATCTACAACAAGTGTAGCTTTTGAACCATAAAGTGGTTCAGTCACAAATGTTTCTATACGTGATTTTATAGTTATTGCATGACTTTTAGCACTTTGATGTGTCTTTGGTGCAGCAATATAAATATTTCCGTAAGGCGCTAATGCTCTGGCTAGAATCCCTAAGCCTTCTGCTTGATATCCATCATCATTTACAACTAATATATTCATAAATTTCACCCATTTACAATTTTATCACAACGATCACATAATCCATTTTCATGTTTATGATCAACGACATTCCAACAACGATCACAAGTTTCACCTTCTGCCTTTTTAACAGAAACTTCTAACTGATCACTTACTTCAATATGTACTTTAGAAACAATAAAAACTTGGTGCGCTTTAAAATCTAAATGGTCCATTGCTTCTTTTTGTGCTTTTGTAACTTTCAGTTCAACTTCAGCTTGAAGTGATTTTCCGATGATTTTTTGTTCTCTTGCTTCTTCTAATCTCTTTAAGACAAGATTTCTGACTTGTTCTAATGTATCAAAAGCAGCAAGTAAGTTTTCATCGATATTCTCATATATTTCAGGCATATTTTCTAAATAGACGTTTTCTAATTTTTCACCAGGTAAGAAACGATATGCTTCATCTGTTGTATGTGGTATGATTGGTGTTAATAATTTTAGCATATCTAAAAGTGTATCATATAGAACCGATTGAACACTTCTTCGTTCTAATCCATCAGTTTTCTCGATGTATAAGATATCTTTTGTATAGTCTAGATAAAATGCACTCAGTTCATTTGTCATAAATGAAACGATACCACGGTAGACACGATCAAATTGATAGTTATCATATGCTTCAATCATCTGATTAGAAAGTTGTCTAAACTTATCTGTCATGACTTGATTCAATTTACCACGATTTTGATATGAGACATAATCTTTTTTAGGATCAAAATCACTGATATTACCTAAAACAAAACGAATGGTATTTCTGATCTTACGATATCCTTCAGCGATTTGCTTCATCATTTCATCAGAGATTCTTACATCAGCTTGATAATCAACTGATGCTACCCATAATCTTAAAAGGTCAGCTCCTTGTACTTTCATGATTTTATTAGGATCAACCGCATTACCTAAGGATTTACTCATTTTTTTACCTTGACCATCCAATACAAAGCCATGAGAAACGACTTTTTTATATGGTGATTGTCCAAAAGCTGCAACCCCTGTAGATAAAGATGAGTTGAACCAACCTCTATATTGATCAGATCCTTCTAAATATAGGTCAGCTGGATAAGGTAGACCTCTATCTTCTAAAACAGAATGTGAAGTACCAGAATCAAACCAAACATCCATGATGTCAGTTTCTTTTCTAAAGATACCATTTGGACTACCCGGATGTGTATATCCTTTAGGGAGTAAATCTTTAGGATCTTTATCAAACCAAGCGTTAGAACCAAATTCACTAAAAACATCAGCAATATGATCTAGTACCGCTTTATCTAAAATCGGTTCATCATTTTCTGCATAAAAAATTGGAATTGGAACACCCCATGCTCTTTGTCTTGAGATACACCAATCTTCTCTATTTGATATCATATTCGAAATTCTTAGTTCACCCCAAGTTGGAATCCACTCAGCCTTTTTAACTTCATCTAATAACTCATTTTTGATTTTATCGATAGAAGCAAACCATTGCGGTGTTGCTCTAAAGATGACTGGCTTTCTTGTTCTCCAGTCATGCGGATATGAATGGGTAAACTTAGAAAATTTTAATAAAACTCCAAGTTCATCTAGTTTTTTAACAACTTCTTCATTAGCCACTTCATAATACATACCGTCAAATGGTCCTGATGCTTTTGTCATATATCCACGATCATCTACAGGACAGAAAATATCAAGTCCATATTGCTTACCAATTCTATAGTCATCTTCACCATGACCAGGTGCTGTGTGTACTAATCCCGTACCATCAGTATCTGTGACATGATCACCTACAATGATTGGTGATATACGGTCATAAATTGGGTGCTTATATGTTTTTAAGTCTAAATCTTTACCTTTATAGCGTTTTAAGATTTTAGGATCATTAAATCCTAACTCTTTAGAAACTTGGTCTAATAAAGTTTCAGTAACTACATATTTTTTACCGTTTGCTTCAAATAACACATATGTAAAGTCAGGATGAACAGAGATTGCTAAGTTTGCAGGGATCGTCCAAGGTGTTGTTGTCCATATCATATAGCTTGCATCTTTTAAGTCTTTATCATCTGATAAAGCTGGAAAGGCAACATAGATTGAAATAGAAACTTTATCTTGATATTCGATTTCTGCTTCTGCAAGCGCAGATTCAGATGATGGTGACCAATAAACAGGTTTTAATCCCTTGTAGATCAATCCTTTTTCAACCATTTTCGCAAAGACTTTTACTTGTCTACCTTCAAAATCTTTTGTTAAAGTGATATATGGATGATCCCAATCACCTAAAATACCTAAACGCTTAAACTGTTCTTTTTGTCTTTCAACTTGATCCATTGCATACTCATAGCATACCTTTCTATAATCAACTAAAGACATTTCCTTACGATTTACACCTTTTTTAGTGACTGCAGTTTCAATAGGGAGCCCATGTGTATCCCATCCAGGAATATATGGAACAAAATTACCTTTCATAGTTTGGTAACGTAAAACAAAGTCTTTTAAGACCTTATTTAAAGCGTGTCCAATATGAATATCACCATTTGCATATGGAGGTCCATCATGCAAAATAAATGGCTTGTTGTCTTTGTTTTTTTCTAAGACTTTTTTGTAAAGATCCATATCCTCCCATGCTTTTTGAAATTCAATTTCCCTAACCCCTAAATTCCCTCTCATTGGAAAATCAGTTTTAGGCATACTTAACGTGTCTTTGTAATCCATTTTATTCACTCCTTGTTATATAAAAATAAAATCGTCCTTATCGCTAAGGACGAAATAAAATTCCGCGGTACCACCTTAGTTCTAGGTTTCCCTAGCACTTAGTTTATTAAGATTGCTCCAAAGTGATATAAATCATTGTGTTTGTTACTAGGCTTACACCATCCCTAATTCGCTTAAAACCTTTACAAGATTTATGTGTCTTTTTCATTGCAATATTTAATTTTTTTATTATTCTACAATATCTTTTAAGAATGGATCCATCGAGCCATCTTTATATACATCTTTGTTCGCAAACATGAATACTTTTTCTTGTACATGGACAATCTCGCCTTTAATCGCGTAAATGATACCTGAGAAAAATGCAATCACTTTGTTTGCCTGATCAATATCTAAAGGCTCAAAATTTAGAATCAGTGGTGCACCTTCCATCATTTGATCTGCAAGATGTGTAAGATAATTATCATCATCTGAACTTAATTTTTCAAAGATGATTCTTTCATATGTAGACTCTTTAGATTCAAGATTTAATCCATCTTGCTCATGCATTTGCTTTTTATTCTTATTTTTGCCAAAAAGTCCCATATATCCTCCTAGTTTAGCAACTCATAAAATTTTCTACCAATGCGTAAATGTGTCGCGTGATGTTTGATTGCTAAATGATAATCTTCTGTCATCCCCATTGATAAAAGTGGAAGGTTATAAGCTTTTGATAAAGCATTCATTTTTTTGAAAGCTTCTTCAGTAGCAACCTCATCTTGATCTTTACCCATGGTCATAAATCCGACTAATTCTATTTTATCATATTTTTTAATTTCTAAAAGAAATTGGTCCAATTTATCGACATATATGCCACTTTTTTGTGGTTCTTCTGTCAAATTTAATTGAATAAAGCATTTAATTTTCTTAGTTGCGTGTTTCTGGATTTCTTTTGCGACTGATAAACGGTCAAGTGTGTGTAGATAATCAATTTGATTAATGATATCTTTGACTTTATTGGATTGGAGATGTCCAATAAAATGCCACTTAACATCCAAGTCACTTAATGCTTCTATCTTTTCAGTCATCATTTGCACTCTATTTTCACCAAAGTCATGGTAACCTTTGCTATAGATTTTTCTCAATTCTTGCGGTGAAAAATATTTTGATGCACAGATAACTGTACCTTTATAATCTTTAATCATACGTTAAATCTAAAGAGCATGATATCTCCATCTTTAACTAAATACTCTTTACCCTCTAATCTAACTCTTCCAGCTTCTTTAGCTTTTTGAGGTGTCTCGTATTTCAGTAAGTCATCATAAGCTAAAGTTTCAGCTTTAATAAATCCTCTTTCAAAGTCACTATGAATAATTCCAGCACATTCAGGTGCTTTCATACCTTGCTTAAATGTCCAAGCTCTAACCTCTGGTTCACCAGCAGTAAAATATGTTTTTAAGCCAAGCAAATCATAACTGCGATCAATCACTTGATTAAGTCCTGACTTTTTAAGTCCATAAGCTTCTAAGAAATGTGCTTGTTCCTCTGGATTAAGTGATGCGATTTCCATTTCTACTTGTGCAGAAATTAAAACAACTTCTGTGCCTTCTTTATGCGCATAATCTAAAACATCTTGATAAAACTTATTTGAATCAGCTTCCATCAAGTCTTCTTCTGAAACGTTTGCAATATAGATCATTGGTTTTAATGATAATAAATTAAAACTTTTTATCAGTTTTTTATCTTCATCAGAAAACTCCAATGTCCTTGGGCTTATGTTTTGATCAAGTGCTTCTTTGATTTTATTCAAAACTTGTAGTTCTTCTTGCGCTTCTTTAACTTTTGCTTTTGCTTTTTTATCTAATCTAGAGATTCTTTTTTCAACAACTTCCAAATCTGCTAAGTTGAGTTCTAATTTAATCGTTTCAATATCTCTAACTGGATCAATGTTGCCTTCAACATGGGTAATGTTTTCGTCTTCAAAACATCTAACCACTTGGCAGATTGCATCAACTTCACGAATGTGTGATAGGAATTGGTTCCCTAAACCTTCACCTTTTGATGCGCCCTTGACTAAGCCTGCAATATCAATAAACTCATAAGCAGTCGGCACAACTTTTTTTGGTTTATAAATGCGCGCTAAAACATCTAAACGTTCATCTTGTACATAGACAACACCAACATTTGGATCAATCGTCGCAAACGGATAATTAGCAGCTAATGCTTCCGCTTTTGTAATGGCATTAAATAATGTTGATTTACCAACATTTGGTAATCCAACGATTCCTGCTTTCAACATAAATCATTCCTCGTTTCATTAAAAAAGGCTGTTCGCCTTTTTAAAATTTTGATTTTTTAGCAAGCCATGAAGGTAGGCTACGCTTGTTACCTTCTTTAACGCCTTCATGTGCTTCCTCTTCATCGTATTCTTTTTCTACTAAGCCTTGGTCTGTTAATTGCATTTGATCAGTAGATGTCTTGTTAAATATTTCTGAAGCTAAGTTTTCAATCGTTGAACCTTTAGCTTTTAATTCATATCCTGTTGCAATGACTGTTACAATCATTTCATCATCTAAATCTTCATTGACTGTTGTTCCATAAATGATGTTTAGGTCACGATCAGTTGCATTTCTAATTTCTGATAAGGCTTGTCCAGTTTCGATTAATGTAATATTTGTTCCTGAAGTAATATTAACGATTGCATCAGTTGCTCCATCAATAGAAACTTCTAACAATTTAGAGTGAATAGCTTTTCTAGCTGCTTCAATGGCACGATCTTCACCGGATGCAATCCCAACACCCATGAGTGCAGTACCTTTATTTTCCATAACAGTTCTAACATCTGCAAAGTCAACATTGATTAAACCTGGAATAGCGATAATTTCAGCAATCCCTTGAACACCTTGACGAAGCACATTGTCAGATTCTCTAAATGCATCAAGTAATTGAGTTGTTGGCCCAGATACGGCAAGTAATCTTTCGTTTGGTACAACAATTAAAGTATCTACATGCGGTTTCAATTCTTCTAAACCCATAATTGCTGCTTGCATACGAGCAGGACCTTCAAACGCGAATGGTTTTGTAACGATACCAATCGTTAAGCATCCCATCTCTTTAGCTTTTTTAGCAATAATTGGTGCGGCACCTGTCCCAGTTCCACCGCCCATACCAGCAGTGATAAAGACCATGTCTGCATCTTTTAATACTTCTTCAATATCATCAATGGATTCAAGTGCGGCTTCTTTACCAACTTCTGATTTTGCACCAGCACCTAAACCTCTTGTTAAGTATTTGCCTAGTTGAACACGTGTTTCAGCTTTAGATACTTTTAAAACTTGAGCATCAGTATTCATCGCAACAAAAGTGACGCCTTTAACGTCATTTTCGATCATACGATTGACTGCGTTTCCGCCTCCACCTCCAACACCGATAACTTTGATAATAGGTTTTTGATTAAAATTATCTGACTCTCCGAATACCATAGGTCTATTCCCTCCTAGTTACTAACTCTATTTTACACGATTTATCTTTTAAAATAAAGATAATTATCTTGTTTTAAAATAATTTGTCTTTTGTTTCATCTCTTCTTTGAAATCCAAAAGACGATCTTCTTTAATAGCCTGTCTGATTTCTTGCATTAAATGTTTTAAATAAGCCAAGTTCTGATATGTTACAAGTCTCATACCTAATATTTCATTTCCTTTAAACAGATGTCTAATATAACTTTTTGTATATTTTTTTACATGTGTATCTAAATTGGGATCAAGTGGGGTATAATCTCTTTCATAAGTTGCGTTTTTAATGACTACTTTACCTTCTGTTGTCAGTGCCGTTCCGTGTCTTGCGATTCTAGTAGGCAGAACACAATCAAACATGTCCATACCATTGATTACATTTTCAACTAAATCATCTGGTGCACCAACACCCATGAGATATCTTGGTTTATCAACCGGTAAAATCGGGTTTAAAAACTTCGTGATTTCATACATTTCTTCTTTGGTCTCACCAACGGATAAGCCGCCAATTGAATATCCTGGAAAATCCATTTTTATAAGCTCTTCAGCACTATACTTTCTTAATTCTTTATCAAGTCCACCTTGAACAATACCAAAAAGTGCTTGATCTGTAGTAAGTGCATCTTTACCTCGTTTTGCCCATCTTAATGTCCGGTCAACAGAATCTTTCATATACTCATAAGAAGCATATGGCGGTGGACACTCATCAAAACTCATGATAATATCTGCACCTAAGTCTTCTTGGACCTTAATGGAATCTTCAGGAGACATAAACAGTTGTGATCCATTTTTATGATGTTTAAAAAACACACCTTCTTCAGTGATTTTTCGCATATCTGTTAATGAAAATACTTGAAATCCACCACTATCAGTAAGTAAGGCGCCATCCCACTGCATGAAACCTCTAATGCCGCCATGTTCTTTAACGATATCATTTCCTGGTTGTAGCCACAAATGGTATGTATTACCTAGTATAAGGCCTTCTGAGACCTCTTTTATTTCTTCTGGTGTCAAGGTTTTTACGGTTGCTTGAGTGCCTACTGGCATAAAAAAAGGCGTCTCAAATACACCATGTGGGGTTGTTAGTTTTCCTAGTCTTGCACCACTTTGTTTACATGTATGTAATACTTCAAATTTTATACTCATTTTATCAATCCTTTGCTCTTGATATTATATCATACATTTGATACAATGTTAAAGTATTTAAAATATTAGCTGTACCCTAGGAAACCAGCTAAAACAAAACAGGGAGATTAAAAGTGAAAAATTTCGTTTTAAAAGATTTTTTATTGCAGTCTATGATTGCTGCAATGTATGTTGTCTTGGTATTTGTGTTTCAATTCTTAAGTTTTGAAACCGTACAGTTTAGAATCGCTGAAGTTTTACTCATCTTAGTGTTTTTTAATAAAAAGCACTTCATTGGATTAACGATTGGAACATTTGTTGCGAACTATCTCATGAGTCCTTATGGCTTAGTTGATGCTTTGTTTGGTACTCTTGCCACAGTCATAGCTTTAATTCTAATGATTTTAATGAGTAAACCAAAATGGTTATCTTTATTATTTCCAGCGATCAGTAATGGTATTGTTATTGGATTAATGATATCAGTGATGAATCAAATTCCGTTTCTACCGATTGCAATGTGGGTTTTCCTTGGTGAAGCAGTCGTTATGTTACTTCTTGGATATCCACTATATACTTATTTAAACAAGAATCAACATTTTAAAGAAATGATGGGAAGCTAAGTGCTTCCCATTTTTTATTTTATATATGGTTTATAGGTAATGAATTGATGATAAAGTTCATCTTTATTTAAAATTGCACTATTTAAACTTTTATGATGAATACCGCCTGGTTCATATTGACATTCAAATGTGAATGATGAGTGGATAGCATCTTGATCATATGGACCATCTAAACTGATAATCGCAGGATCATTATGAGTATAAACAACCACTGCTGGGTATGATGTATAAACATCAAGACCAATACGACTTATAGGATCATATGCAGATGCTTTAACTGCATCATCACTTAAATTATCAAATATCCATGCATGATCAAAACCGTTAAAAGGAGTATGTTGCATGTCTTTAATAGCGTCTCTAAATCGTTTTGGCTCTCTAAAATCAAAAGGAGTATTTGTGACTTGATCGACGCTTTTTAAAAGGTGTTTTTCATCGATGTTTAAATATTTTGAGGCTTTAATCGTGATTTCATGATCAAGAATTGTTTTATTTTTTTGATTTAGATTAAAATATGCATGATTCGTAATATTACATAATGTATCTTTTGTAGAATGTGCATCAAAATCAATATGTAGTGCACCTTCTTGATCAAGCTCATAAGTGACATCCAAAGTTAGTTTTCCTGGATACCCTTCTTCTAAATCATCTGAAATATATCTGAAGACCACTTTTGAATCTGTCTTAGATACTACATCAAAGTTTTGTGTGGAAAAACCTTTAGGCCCTCCATGAAGCGATGTAACATCTGAATGATAAGGTTTCACTTCATATGGTTGTCCATGAATTTCATAACTAGGGACAACCAGTCTTCCACTTGTTCTACCTATCGTTTTGCCGTAAAACGCTAAATTGTGCATATACTCATCAATCGTTTTTGGAGTAATGATTAAATGATGCCCATGATATTGATACTTATAAATACCAGCACCATATGAAATCAAAGTTACTTCTGCAATTTTATTTTTTAATACAACTGTTTTGATCATATCTATATCTCCAATCACTTGATTTTCCGATGCGCTATAGCCATTGGTATCTGATTTAGTTCATTCGTACTTAACTTGATCCATTCTGTTTTAGGTTTTGTTATAAGTCTTGTTTCATAAACACGCATCATCCAAATTTGGTGTGTAAATATATGTTTAACCGTCTTTTCTTCATGTATGACATCTAAAACTACGCCTTCTTGTTCAAGGTGATTTAACACGTCATATATGCTTTCGCTTTCAAACTGAGGATATTCATACATGCCCTCAAGCAAACTTTCTGTTCGCTTTCTTAAATATATATATCCATTTTGATCATATATTTTTAAGGTCATATAATTAAACTCTTTTTTATCATTAAGTTTGGATAACACTGGTCTTTCGTCTTGAATACCTAACTCATAGGCTTGACAATGTTCTTTAAGTGGACATATCTCACATTTAGGATTCTTGGGTCTACAGATCGTAGCGCCTAGTTCCATCATTGCTTGTGTATACTTATAAGGCGTTGCTTTTTCAATATAGGACTGATTGATTTGATCAAGAGTTTTTCTGTTTTTTTCAGTTCTCATATCATCTGCTATATTCAAATATCTAGATAAGACTCTAATAACATTACCGTCAAGCGCACTATATGGCTTATTATATGCAATAGACATAATCGCACCTGCAGTATAATGACCAATGCCAGGCAGAGATAATACATCCTTATATGCATTTGGAAAAACACTGTTAAAAGATTCCACTATCATTTTTGCAGCTTTCAACATATATTTAAACCTTCGGTAATACCCCAATCCTTCAACATCCTTTTTTAAAGTTTCTTCGTCCGTTTTTGAAAGGGTTTTGATATCTGGATATTTCTTTATAAAACGTTCAAAAAAGGGTAAGACAGTTTCAACTTGTGTCTGTTGAAGCATAATCTCACTTACCCATATGTTGTATGGATTTGTAGTTTCTCGAAAAAGAAGCTTTCTATGATTCTCATCATACCAAGCTTCTAATCTTTTAATATCCATTATAAATCCACTTCTCTTACGCCACAATGTTCAATGACATCATCAAATCTTGTTAAAGTCGACATCACAATGCCGTGACATACAACGATAACTTTTTTATAGTTTTTATATTTCAATAATGTTAAATGGACGCGTTTTTTTAAGTCTTCATATGCTTCCCAGCGATATTTATGACCAACGTTTCTCCTACCTTCAGCTTCAAAGTACTCTTGAAAAGCTCCGCTAACTTCATAATCATAAATGAATTTTGTATCTGGCATCCATTCATGAAGGTCGTTTTCGACGACTAGTTTAATACCTGTTTCTCTAGAGATGATTGCAGCAGTCTGAAGTGCTCTTGTATAAGGTGAAGAAATAATAATATCCGCATCTTTTAGATTCGGATCTTTTGCTCGATCTTCAGCTTGAGCAATACCATTTTCTGTGAGTTTGCCAAACTCATACCCCATCCCAACATAGCCTCGTTCGATGACTTCATCATATCTAGGTTCGCCATGTCTAATTAATATAAAATGTGTTGTCATATGAATCATCCTTTCAAAGTTATTATAACACAAAGCATATGATGTTATCCTATTCACATAATTTTTTAAAAATGATACATTAAAGAAAGAATTCTTGACAAGAATAAAAAAGCATTTTCCAACACTAAAAAACACTCAAATGTTATAATACATCAGTACTAAAGGAGGAGTTAAAATGTCAGAATTATTAAATCGTAGATCGATTAGAAAATATGATCCAAATGTTAAAATATCAAAAAATGAAATGACTGAAATGCTTGAAAAAGCCATGCGTGCTCCATCTTCTATGAACATGCAATCGTATCGTTTTTTCATTGTAGAATCAAAAGAAGCTAAAGAAAAACTACGACCTGTATTGTATGGAAATCAACTGCAACTTGATACATCAAGTGCAATGATTTGTATTTTTACAGATTTAAAGAAATTTGAACTTGCAGAAAAGATATTTGATAAAGCTGTTGAAGCTGGACTTATGCCTGAAGATGTTAGAGAAAGACAGTTAAGAAACATTTCTAATATGGTTGATAATTTAACTGAAAGTTCTATTGAGAAAACAGGATGGCTTGATGCAGGATTAATGTCCATGCAACTCATGCATATCGCTAGAGAACATGGTTATGATACATGCTCAATTGGTGGTTTCAAACATGAAGAGATTGCTGATGCACTGGGTATCGATAAGAAAAGATATAAACCTGTGATGCTTTTATCAATTGGTAAAAAAGCTGAAGATGGATATCCTTCAGTAAGACTTGATGTTGATGATGTAGCACATTGGTTATAGATAATGAAAAGGGCTCAAGAGAGCCCTTTTATTATGATTAAATATCGTATTGAGACATGATTTGTGCTGGCGTTTTTCTAAGCAACATTACAATAGGGAACATCCCTGCTAAAATGTTGATTAAATATGCCATAATTAGTCCTACTACAAAAGTAAGTGCATTTACTGTAAAGAAATTAAACTCACCAATAAAACCTTGTGATAACTTATTTAGTCCGAATGATGCAAGCACATAACCAATAAGTGTTGAAACAGATGTTAATACAAATATTTCTAATAAAAATGATACGAAAATATCGTTTTTCTTAACACCTAAAGCGCGATATACTGATACTTCATAAATTCTTGAAATAAGGCTTGATCTAATGACAAAATAGAACCCGATCATAGATATACCAATCAGTACACCTGCAGTAATTGAAGTAGGAACAATCACTTCTGCTCTAGCTTCTTTAGCATCGGTTAAAGCTTCATCATATATATCAATAACTACATAACTTGCAAACTCAGTTTCTAGTGCTGTTTTTAATGCATCTGAATCATTAGCATACATATAAATACTTGATACACTAGGATCTTCAACTCTCATCTCTAAAATGACTGAGTTTGGAATCACATATGAAATATCATCAAACTCTGTAAATACACCAGAAATTTCAAAATCACTACCTGGCATTGCCTTAGGAAATTGATTTGTATAGTCGTTATTCCCAAACATTTGAATATATAGATTTGTAGAAATAAGTAACTCTCCATCACTTGGTAATACTCCAGCAACTAAAGTTTCATCAAAATATCCAAGTGGTAAGATACCATCTCCCGGCATGACATATAAGAATGCTAAGTTTTCTGTCATATAGATCATTGGAAGCTCACTATCCACAATGCCTGAAATCCTAACATCTCTATCTTTAACTCTTACTTTTTCTTTAATCAAATATTCGTAAGACCATATACCAATCTCTTGACCTCCAGCACCTTGGAACATGCTGCCGTCTATCAATATATCAGCAACAATCTTAGAAACGACGATTTCATCTGTAGTTGGCATCTCACCATATAACAAATCTTTTTCTTCGATATGGTCAATCACATCAATTCTTCCGTTGATAGACACTGATGATAAAGTATCATTAGGTAGTACAAACTGTAGATTTGCACTTCCAAAAGGATTGATATAAAAATCTTCATCAGAGGATCCAATATCATTTAAATCATCCAAATTAAAAGGAATACCACTTTCTCTACGAACTTCTAAATAACCCTTTGGCATTGACATAAATTGTTCTGGCTTTAATAATGCAGTTGCTGAAAACATAGATACAGTAACCGCAATAACCATGCCTGCAATCATAAATGAAAATAGCATGAGCTTTCCTTTGCGGCTTGTGTTTAATATCTTTTGAAAAGCTAACCATAGTGTTTGCTTGATTGATACCATCGTTCTTGATTGTCTTTCAATATGCTCGTTATCTAATACATCTTGATCGAAATTCGTTTCAATCAATTCTTCTCTCGTTTTTCTAACATAATGTTCATCTTTGATAACCACTCCTGAATTATCATCAACAATTTTCATCTTTTGATAAGGTGATTTGATATCTAAATAGAGTGTTTTATTCTTAACAATGAGTTTAATATCTAAATCTTTGAGCTCATCTTCATGATCGCTATAAAGACTTAAATTAACACCATTGGATGATGCATCAGCGATATGACTGTAATCTTTTAAATAAATGGTATCATCTTTACCGATGTGATGTTCATCTGAAGATACATTTTCCTTGTCAGCAATGATTTGTCCATCTTTGACTTCGATAATACGATCTCCATAAAACTCTGCAATATGTCTTTCATGTGTGACAAGAATGACAAGTTTTTCTTGTGAAATTTGTTTGATGATATTCATGATATCAAGTGTATTTTTACTATCTAGGTTTCCTGTAGGCTCATCAGCAATGATGACTCTTGGATTTTTAACTAATGCTCTTGCGATTGCAACTCTTTGTTGTTGCCCACCTGATAACTGCAATCCTTTTTTCTTTCTAAAAGGATACATATGAACAGATTTCAATATGTAATTTACACGTTCTTCAATGATATTAGGATCTTTAATACCCATCATTTTTAAAACAAAGGCGATGTTATCAAAAACAGATAGTTGTGGTAATAAGTTATAGTTTTGAAAAATATATCCAACATATTCATTTCTAATTTTATCCCATGTGTGAACATCATAACCAGGTATAACTTTGTCATCAAAATGAATTGTTCCAGATTGAACTTTGTCAAGTCCCCCTAAAACGTTTAATAACGTTGTTTTACCTGATCCTGAAGGTCCAAGCAGTACAACTAAACCTTTATCAGGGAACTCTAATGAAACATCGTTTAAGACGTGAATTTCGTTTCGTTTTCTGCGATTAAAATATTTATTTAACTGTTCTACTCTAATCATATTATTCACCCCTACTTTGACTTAATGTTTCAATGACTGATTGTTTAAAGACTTTCTTATTAAATCTTAAACCTAACCATGCACCAAAGAGCATAAATGCACCTAATAGTATCATGTAATCTCTAACTTGCATATACTGAATATCCGCTGCAATCAACGTGATATTTGAACTAATCAAGTTAATGATGATCATTGTTATAATAAACCCTACTGTTGACATAATCACTTGTTCTAAGACGACAAGTTGTGCTAGTGTGGTTTTATTTGCTCCAATCGATCTAAATATTGCAAAATCTTTCTTTCTTGCGTTCATCACATTTTTTGTTACTGCATGAACAATAGAATATAGGAATAATCCAAATAATGTTAACAATATCACTGCTAGAAAGCTTAAAAAGAAAACTTGAAGCTCTCTACCTGCTCCCGAAACATTAGCTGGATAATAAACTTTATATATATCCGAATCAATGGTATCTATAACGCGATTACCCGCATAGTATCCATCAACACTTAATGAAATATAATTTTTTGGACTTACTGTATATTGACTTTCCCATAAATCTAAGAAATAATCCTTAATGATTTGATGTGTATCTGGATGAATTCTTGCACCATCAATCTCTTCTGGAACAGAAATCGTTAAGTTAGATAATTCATAAAAATATTCATTATAATTGATATCAAATGCTGTAAAAATTATCGTTTGTCCTGTTAAAACTGTACGATCGCCCTCACCATCGATATAAATATCTTCATCAAATCCTGAGTATTCATCTTTATAAGTCCACATACGATTATCGTTTATTTCAAATGATAAATCATAATTGAGTCTTTGCTCAATTTGAGCTAAAAGACCATAATTAATGGTAGATTCGTCTGAAGTTGGCTGCGCTAAAAATGCTTCTGAAAAATATACAATTTCTCTTTCTAATTTATCAATACCAGAAACGACAAATGTACCAATAGATGTATCACTTGAATCATCTCCATACCACTCATAAGCATTTCCCGCATTTAAAGTAACGGTATCACCAACATTGAAATCCCAATAAGCGCTTATAACGATTTCATTGACTTCTACTGGTAGATTCCCTTCAACATCATTTGCGTTTAATACGATGGCTGAATCTGTAGCCTCTACTCGTCCTCTTCCATAATAGTCTCCACTTGCTTTAGAAAGAAATAGATTTGTCTCATTATAGAAGTTCATTGCTTCTTCATAAACTTCGTTAACAACTCTCATAGATCTAAACGACTCTAGTTCTGCTGCTGTAAACTCAGTGCCATCTCTTTTTTCAATTAAGACTCTAGTTTCTGGAACAGAGGGGAATGTTGATGACTGTTCTAAACCTACTTCTCTAATACCACTAATTTGATTCGTGTAGACAATTGTAAAAACTGCAATGACAATGATTTGCATGATCATTAAGAATATTAATTTTTTAGGTGTAGATAATAAGTTTCTAAGTGCAAATCTAAAAAGAGTTAAAAACCCCATACGCTTTGGTTTTGGAACTTCATTTAAATGTGCTAAATCGTAATCTTTAATTTTTCTATCTTCGACAACTTCACCATCATGCATCTTTATTTTTCTTGTTGCATAATCTTTTACTTGATCATAGTCATGCGTAACGACAATGACAAGTTTATCTTTAGCAATCGTATAAAGTAATCTCATAACTTGTTCTGCTGAACTAGAATCAAGATTACCAGTTGGCTCATCAGCAACAATAACAGGGCAGTCTTTGGCTAGTGCTCTTGCGATAACTGCTCTTTGTTTTTGTCCACCTGAAAGCTTAGAAGCTTTGTGGTTTTTATGAGATGTAAGTCCTACTTTATCGATAAGTTCTAATGCTCTTTTTTTACGTTCTTTAGGATCATAACCTTGAATCTCAAGTGCTAGCATCACGTTTTGAAATACTGTATATGAATCTATAATATTATAGTTTTGGAACACAAACCCTATATAAGTTCCACGATATCTTTCCCAGTCAGCGATGGTATAATGTGATGTTTCTTCTCCAAATAAATATAATTCACCGTCTTCATATCCATCGAGTCCACTGATTACATTTAAAAGTGTAGATTTACCACTTCCAGATTCACCTGTGACAGCGACGAATTCACCAAGTTCAAAATCTAGACTTATATTTTTCATCCCAACAGAGACTGTTTCTTCTGAGCGATAATATTTTGATACTTGATCAAGTTTAATCATTGCCATGTGCATTCACCTCGTTTATTATGTTTAATATGTCAATTGGCTGATCAACAATGTAGCTTGCTTGATGTTTTTTTAAAACCTCTTTTGAACGATATCCCCATGTCACACCAATACTTTTGATTTGTGCATGATTTGCAGTCATCATGTCTACATCTGAATCACCAATGAAAATCACTTCATCTTTAGATAAATTCATTTCCTTTAGCGCAATATAGATCATATCTGGAGCTGGTTTTATAGGAATGCCCTCCATTTCACCCATAGATATATCAAAATAGTCTTTAAATATATCGTGATTTAGTGCTTCAACTAAATATCTATATTTATTAGATACAACAGCCAGTTTATAACCTTGTTCTTTCAATGTACTTAACAATTCTAAAATACCATCATATGGTGCTGTTAAATCATTGTTATGTTTATCGTAATATGTTTGATAAACTTCGTATATTTTCAATATATCTTCTTGAGTCGTTTCTTTTGGAACTACATCTTCTATTAAGTTGATGGCACCTCTACCTATGCCGTCTTTAACTTCCTGTATAGTCTTTTCTGGTAGATTAAAATTACGCATTGCATAGTTCACACTTACAACAACATCATCAATAGTATTTAAGATGGTTCCATCCATATCAAATATAATGCCTTTAATCATCTTTTCACCTCGCGTTTACGGATTATTTTATCATATTTAGTAAATGGTTCAAATTTATTTTCGATTACTTACATATTATACACTATAACTTACATATAGTCATAAAAAAAGGGCTAACAATCGTGACTGTTAATGCCCTGTTTGGCCATAGCATGGGTTTCCCCCTCCACTATTCTAGGTAGTACGAGACCCATACTATCACACCGGTTTGTGATGACAAATGTATTGTCTATCTCAAATATAACGTGAATATTTGATTTGCAATAGGGCGTATATGTCCCATTCGTACTTTTTTTTATTTTTTCTTTACTTTTTTTATGATTTGATGTAATATATATGCGCTGGGGATGTTCTGGATTCGTCACGGCATGAATTCACATATAAGCATGTCATGGTTGCTCATGTAAAAAAGCCGAGGTTTTTAATAACCGGAAACCAAAATTTTTCTTACGCTGCCTAAGAACAGGTGCGAGCCAACTATGAATTTACTTACGGTTCATACGCGGTCCAATTTAGTAAGTTATATTTGTCAGATTTCCTAGTCCGATAAACGAACTTAATTTAGGATATGGTTGTTAACTTTTGTTTGTTTAGTTAATGACTAGAAAACATAAATAAGCTAAGCATGTAGAAATTATGTGATGAAGTGTCTTGCACAGGGGTTCAATTCCCCTCATCTCCACCATAAGAGAGCTTACGCTAACCCCTATGTAAAAGTCATTGCTGGTTATATAATTGTAACTTATTGGCTTGATTAGCGGTTTGTAAAACAAAAAAACAATCAGTTAGTTCCCTCCCCAGGGCTGATTGTTTTTTTATTTACCATTATTTTTTTTAGTTTCTATTTCTTTTTTTCTATCATACTCTTCACAAAATTTTTTAAATCCTTCAGGATCTTCTGCAACGATTTCTAAACAAAGTTCTACTAATCTAATTTTTTGTTGCTCGGTTAAATCAAACTTGTAATCATCAGATATCGGTGGAACAATAATAACTTTAATATCCTTCTTAATCGCCATATTTTTACCTTTATATTGTTTTTATTCAAATTCAAGAGATTCTATGTTATTGTTTCTCATTCTCACTTAATATCCTATTCAATTCTTTCATAGACATAATATATATAAGATACTCCTCTTTAGCTCCTTCATAAAGTATAGGATTACCCTCCACATCAACAAGCAGCTGAAAACCTTTAGATTCATAGATATTTCTGAGTTTTGGAATATCCTTACAATGCAAATAGATTAGTCTAGATGGAAGGTACTTATTAATTTCTTGAACTGATTTAAATATTTCATTAAATAAAACTTCACTCCCAATTGGATATGTTGCTCTATCATTTTTTCCTATTTGTCCAATCAGAAATGCTGGAATTGAATTACTTGATTTCTTTACTCCATTACCTCTAATCTTTTTTTGTAACGTTGCTGATAATCTGTCCAAATAAAATACTTGTCCTGCTATAGCAAAATAAGCAATCAGTTCTAATTCATTTTTTTCTTCATCTAGCCAACATAACAATGTAGTTCTCGAATGATCTGAATATTCAAAAGGAATAGCTTTTTCGTGAATAAAATAATCAACATCTTCATCACGGCTACAAAAAAAACTGGATATCAACTTTTCAGTTTCATCGATTCCAGCTTTTTCTAAGTAGTCATTTAATTTTATACTTACCAAACTCATATATCAGATTTTGCACTGATCTTCTTTTTATTTTGAATAAAAGTCTCTATATCAGTTGCATTCATTCTTTTAACACTTGCTTTACTATGTAAATCAACGGTTTTATGCTGCACATTATTAAGTATACTTTCAAATGATTTGGCAGACTTATTGTTTATTCTGACTACAGTATCAAAACTACATGTTGCCATAATAAAACCTCCCTTTGCTATAGCCCTCATATACGAGAGACATTATCATTTTACCATATGTCTACGGTTTTTCAACAAAAATGTTTAATTAAGTGCTATATTTATATAATTTATTTATAATCATATTAATGGTGTTTTCCCATTTTATGCTAACTATTTCAATTATAATCTAAAAACAAAAAAAAGCAAAGTTTCTATATGATTTTGCTTTTTGGTTTATTAGATAATGTTGTTCTCAATTAAGAGTTGAATCTCTTGAAGGGTGCGTTCTAACCTTTGATTTCTTACTCTTAGAGTCTTGATTTCTGCTTCCAGTTCAGCAACTCTAGGATCCTCTTGAAGTACTTCAGGAGTTTCTTCAGGTTCTTGAACTGGTTCTTCTTCTGAAGGTCTAACTTCTCCTGGTAAATCAACTGTTTGAACACTTTCTTCCTGAAATGAAGTTTCTTCTTGTTCTTCCTCTACGGAATCTTCAATCTCAAACTCTTCAGGATCTGCAGTAATAACGATTTTTTCAAGTTGTACATCTGCTTCCTCTTTGATCTCTTCAAGTTCGGCTTGGCCAATACTTGACATTAGTGTTTCATATTGCTCATCATCGATGTTTAATATGATTTTAACTTCTTCAGGTTTTAACGAAACTGCAGTCTTTTGCTTATCATCATATCGATAAGCACTTGTTGGTGATGCTACACGAACAGCAATTAATCCTTTTACATTAGCTTCTTCTTGAAGTTTTTGTAAGTCCTGGATGTTTTTGATTTGACCATATATTCTCATTTCAATACCTCCATCAACTTTAAGTTTTCTTCTTCAAGTAACTTAATGCGGTCATTAACAGATGCTTTTTGAGTTTCGTAGTTGCTCCTTGCAAGTTCCTGATCTGGGGTAAGTTTACCACCATATTCTTTTTGTCTTGCTAGTATAGGTAATAGATAAGCATTGTCTTTTTCAATTAAATCAAGTTCTTTTTTGGCTTGCTTGATTTTTGTGTTATTTTCTCTAATCTTATTTTTGGCTTCTAACTTTCGTTTTGCTTGATCGCCAACTTCTTTACCTTTTGAGAAGATACCAGGTGATGAGACAATACCCATCAACAAGAAGTAATATTCAAGGTTTTCACCAATGACTTCTAATTCTGGCATAAATGCTGAAGCAAATCCAAGTACCACTAATATTAACGTTGCAACTAATGAAAACCACTGTTTCTTAGTTAATGTTTTCAAATAATCTTTCATTGTTTTTCCTCCTATGATAACAATGTCTATAAGTTTCAGAATAGATTCACCTTTTTCTGTGGATCTTTCACTAAATTGACCGTATTATTGGTCTTTTCAATTTGCAATATCTTGTTTATGACTTCTTTTTTCTTCTTACGATGAGTTGTAATCGTCATTTGATATCCAGTATAAACTCTAAACGATATTAAAAATATCTATATCAAAGTCTATATAAATTAGGTATAAATATAAAAAAATATCGATTATACATAGTTTATTCATGTTATAACCCGAGTTTTGTAGTTGATAAGCAGTGATTAATGACTATACAACAAGTTTACTACATTGTGTGAAACACTTAGATATCTAAAAATAGATATTTAAGTGTTTTTTTAATAGATTAACTATAAAACAAAAATAAATTAAATATATGTTGTATAGAGTTGTCTAATGTGGTATAATAGAGATAAGAATGGGGTTGATCATATGTTTGTTAAAGTAACCACCTCACCTGACAAAAAACATAAAAAGGTTTATTTGGTTGAAGGTTACCGAGATCATGATGGAAAAGTAAAACATAGAACCATTAAGAGTTTTGGAAATTTAGAAGCTTTAGAAAAGAATAACCCAAATGCTCTATACGACCTTAAGCAGTGGGCTAAAGATGAAACGAAGCGATTAAAAGGTAAGGTATCTATTGATATCTTATTTTCAGAGAATCAAAGCAATAGCGATAATTTAGTCAACTATGGGTATATCTTTTTAGAAAGAATATATAAGCAAATAGGTATCTCAAATTTTATGAAAGCTTATCAAGAAAACAAGAAATGCCAATACAATTTAGATGATATCTTAAAGTTACTTGTTTTTTCTAGATGTCTTAACCCATCAAGTAAAAAGAAAACTTACGAAAACAAAGGTAACTACTTTTTTGAGTTTAGTGATTTCAAATTAGAAGACATCTATAAATCACTTGATTATCTAGCGGATATAAAAGATGACTTAACTTATGCCATGCATCAAGGCATAAGTAATCATTATGGAAGAGACTGTACACTTGTGTTTTATGATGTGACCAACTATTATTTTGAATCTGAAGAGATGACAGGATTAAGACAAAAAGGTGTATCAAAAGAACATAAGAAAACAGGTATTGTTCAAATGGGATTATTTATCGATCGAAATGGAATACCAATCACATATGAATTATTTCCAGGTTCAACCAATGATTTAAGCACCATGAAACCAATCTTGGAAAAGATAAAAAAACAATATAATCTAGGTAAGATTACCATTGTCGCAGACAAGGGTAATAATAGTGGTAGTAATTTAGATTATATTGATAAACAAGAAGATAAATATATTATTTCTCAAAAGATAAGAATGAGAGGTAATAAGTTAGCTGATATTGTTTTAGACCCAAAAGGTTACATAGAGAACGCATCTGGAACATTCAAATATAAAACGATAAAGCGTGTTAGAGATATCAAAAACAAAAAAGGTCAAGTAATATCTTCTATCGATGAACACCTCTTATGTTTTTGGTCTTTAAAGGAAGAAAGATACCAACACGCTAAACAAGGAATCTTAGATGAAAAAATCGATAAATTTATGAATGACCCTTCTTTACTCAATGCCTCAAACTCATTCGGTGTAAAAAAATACTTTAAGAAAACCGTTTATGATAAAACTACAGGAGAAGTCGTTAAAGCTAAAAACCATTATGAATTTAATGAAGACAAGTATCAAAGAGATATCGCTTTAGATGGATATTATGCCATCGTTACCAATGATTTAGAATTAAGCCCATCTGAGATTATAGATAAGTATAGAAACTTATCTATAATAGAAGATTCCTTTAGAGTCACAAAGACAGACTTAGAAGGAAGACCTGTTTATGTATGGACTGACGAACATATTAAAGGTCACTTCTTAACTTGTTTTATTGCATTGACACTTTATCGTTTACTTCAAATAGAAACAAACAACCAATACTCTGTTAATCAATTAAAAGAAGCGTTGAATAGCGCCGTTACAGTAAAACTAGCTAAAGGTATTCAAACGTTGCCTAATACCACAGTAGTTTTCAAGAAAATATCTAACCAATATGATATCAACTACAAAAACATGAGATATGAAACGTTGAAATCAAAACTCAAAAAAATACTATACAACAATTAAACTAAATTAAAAAAGAGATAATAATCACTTAAATAGCGGTTATTATCTCTTTTACTCTTTTTTTACTATAAAACTCGGGTCATTTGATATCCAGTATAAACTCTAAACGATATTAAAAATATCTATATCAAAGTCTATATAAATTAGGTATAAATATAAAAAAATATCGATTATACATAGTTTATTCATGTTATAATTTAAATGGAGGTCGACAGTATGAAACCAAAAGAAACGTTTAATCTCAATCCCGATTTGTATGATGAACTAAGACCAACTTACTCTAAAGATTTATATCATGATATATTCAAGTATGCTAATTTAGAGAAAAATTGTGATTTAATTGAGATTGGTATAGGAACAGGACAAGCTACAGCACCATTTCTAAACAGAGGGTGTAATATTACCGCTATTGAAATAGGAAGCAATTTAGCGAATTTTACAGCTGAAAAATATAGAGGTTGGTCTAATCTAAAGATTGTAAACTCAGATTTTGAGTCTTACGATATGAATGATTTTAATATTGATATGTTTTATTCTGCATCTGCTTTTCATTGGATTAATCCTGAAATAGGATTACCCAAAATATATAAAGCCTTAAAACATCATGGCGTGTTCGCATGGATATCAACAACACCTTGTGCTTGGAAAGATAATGAAGAATTATTCAATCTCTTGCAAGAAGTTTATATTGGTTTCAAAGATTATTTTGCGGCCACATCGAAACTAACTATTTCTCAAGTTGATAAAAAAATAGAAGCTGACATAAAATATAAAAAAAGTATTCTAGAAACATACAATTTTAGAGATATTAACTCTTATACATACACACTTAAAAAAACATTTACTTCTGAGGACTATATTAGACTCTTAGACACTTATTCTGATCATGCAGTTATCCCCAAGAAAAATAAGGCAATCTTTTATTCCAAAATTAAAAGTTTGATTGACAAACAGGGTGGAATGATTCCAATAGTCTATACGAATGTTCTTGTTGTTGGTAGAAAAAAACTCTTATAAAAGCTGATTATAATTAGTTTAAGCTGACACAACTTCTTAGAAGCAAGATGATTCAAATCAATAGAGGCGATTTTTTAATCAAAGTTTAAATATAAATCAGTTTAAACTATTCATTTCTAAATCCTATTAAAAAAGGTATAATAAAAATGAATATTTTTTTTGAAAGGAGCATATGATAGAGTACATAAAGTAAGTATTTATCATATATATACTTAAGATGGGCACGAGAATTAATAAATATCTAAGTGAAGCAGGTTACTGCTCTAGACGAGCTGCAGACCGCTTAATCGAACAATCAAAAGTAAAAATCAATGGAAAAATAGCATCCTTAGGCGATCAAGTTAATGATGGTGATATGGTCACAGTAAATCATGTTGATGTAAAACCACATAATGACTTCGTATATATAGCACTAAATAAACCAGTTGGAATCACCTCCACAACTGATCGCAAAATTAAAGGTAATATTGTCGATTTTATGAATTATCCAAGGCGCATCTTTCATATAGGTAGACTTGATAAAGATTCAGAAGGACTCATCTTAATGACAAACGATGGAGATATCGTTAATGAAATCTTACGTTCTGAAAATGCACACGAAAAAGAATACTTCGTAGATGTCGATAAAGAAATAACAAGTGATTTTCTATCTAAAATGGCAAATGGCGTTCCAATTTTAAGTAAGGTAACAAAGCCTTGTATTGTTGAAAAAACCGGAACAAAACAGTTTAAAATCATATTAACAGAGGGCATGAATAGACAAATCAGACGTATGTGTGAAGTTTTTGGATACACTGTCATCAAACTAAAAAGAACGCGGATTATGAACATTAAACTTGATATTCCCGTTGGTAAATATAGAGAACTCACACAAAAAGAACTAAAAACACTTTTTAATCTATTAAAAAAATAAACCAAGATATCTATCTTTATACTATAGATTTCTTGGTTTTTATTTTATATTGTTTTAAACAACTAACTTAAATTTCATGATGACAGGATTATGATCGCTATATAAAAACTCATGATTAATCGTCATCACTTGATATGCACTATCAAGAGATACAGGCGATAGTTCAATATTCTCAGATAGGATGAAACCATCAATTAAATAATATTGAGTCCCCTCTGAGCCCTTAACATACGGTTGATTTAAGAGTCTACACGTTGGAGCACTTAAATCAACTTCAAATCGATATCCATCGGGTAGAAAATCCTCTTCAATGGTATAAGCTTCATAAAAGTTAGAGTTCACAGGATATAGATTATCTGCTTCTGGAAAAGTTTGATTGAAATCCCCACCAACAACAACATAATTTCCAAGTACTTTTTGTTCTTCCAAAAAGGTCTTTAAATATGCCATTTCCTGATCTCTAAGTGATCCATCACTATCATATGCAGACATATGAAGATTGACAATAATCAGCTCCTTATCACTTCCCTGAATTTCAAATGATGAAACCATCATTGCTCTTTTAAGGTTTGCAACTCTAAGTGGCCAACTAAATGAACCAGGAAATTGATGGCGATTTGTTTCTATACCCTCAAATTTTGTTAATGTTTGGATGCCACTTTCAACAGGTCCAATGTAATCAGTCAGTGATAAAGGAAATGGAACAAACATCGATTTGAAATTAAATGCATATTGACTTGAATATGTATCTCCTAAAGTATCCCTAATGCCTTGAACTTGATTGATGTTATAACTTCTTCTTGCTTTTTGATCAACTTCTTGTAATAAATAAAAATCAGACGGATAATCAGTTAATAGGTTTTTGATACCGTCAAAATAAGTTTCAACTACTTCTTTGGAATCAGCTCTACCTTTTTCTCCCCCATCCATAACAAAGTCTTCATCTTTACCTAAACCAGCGTAACCGATATTAAATGTCATGATTTGATATATTTGATCTAAGTTAATCTTTTCTTCTTGATTATTTATAATATCGACATCTTCTATATCTTCAGGTCTATATTCAAATATTGTGAGAGTTGCGACGAATAAACTTGCTAATAATATGATTACAATCAGTATTTTAGAAAATATCTTAAGAGCTTTCATAGGACCTCCATATTTTTATAAGATACTATAAGTATATCAAGAAGTTCATCATTTGATAATATAATAAAGCATAAATCGTTATAATTTCAGTGTATTTTTGATCTAATTTTGAATATAATGTTTTATTTATAGTATACTATTTATAAATAATCGTTTATAAGGAGACTTACTATGGCAAAATTAACTTTAAAGAAAGTTACGAAAAAAAACTTTGTAGAAGTTACTAACTTATCAAAAACATTAACTGAATATCAACAAAGATGTGTTGCACCTAACATGGTTTCATTGGCTCAAGCTTATGTAAACAAAAAAAGAGCATGGCCAAGAGCAGTATATTTAGGAAACAAACCTATAGGTTTTGTTATGGTCGCTTTATGGGATGATGACATTCCAAAAGAAGATCATCCTGCTTACTATTTGTGGAGACTCATGATCGCAAAAGACTACCAACAAAAAGGATATGGATCACAAGTCTTAGATCTCATTAAAGAAAAAGCTATCAAAGACGGTATTAAAACGATTTATACATCTTGTGAAATGATAGGTGAGCAACCTTATCAATTCTATATTGATTATGGCTTTATAGATACTGGAATTAATGATGGTGAGCAGATACTTAAGATGTATTTGAATGAAGAAAAATGAAGACTTTTAATGAAGTTAGAAACTATATAGATCAAGAACTTAAAAACATAAACCACCCAATTACAAAAGACATCCGAGATATCTCAAGAAAAACATATCAAAAGATTGAAGATCGTGATTTATCTAGGATTATAGATATATGTGATCAATTATTAAAAACAAAAATATGGCATTATAAAACTATTGCATTTGATATGGTTTTTAAAGTTAAGCAGAAATATCATAAAGAAACTTTTGAAATTTTCGAAAGATGGCTTTTTGATTATGTTAACGATTGGGGAGATTGCGATGATTTTTGTACACATGCTTTTGGACATTTACTTATGATATACCCCGAACTTTTTCTAAAAACACTGGCATGGAAAAATCATGAAAAGTTTGCTGTAAGAAGAGCAACAGCAGTCATATTAATTTATCCAATCAGAAAAAATAGGTATCAAGCATTTGATCCACTTCTTGTATCTGATATGCTTATGCATGATGAGCATTATCTTGTACTTAAAGGTTATGGTTGGTTATTAAAAGTTCTTTCTCAAAAAGAACCACTAAAAGTATATAACTATTTACAGAAAAACCATAATCTTATGCCAAGAGTTGCATTTAGATACGCAGTTGAAAAACTAAGTAAAATACAGAAAGATGAGCTCATGGGGTTATAAAACACAAATTTACTTCATATATTTCGAATTCGAAGCATTTGCTTTGAATTCTTTTTTTGTTTATGATAAATTGAACTTACAAATCATTATGAGGTGAATTTATGAACAATTTAAAAGGTATACATCACGTCACTGCGATTACTAGTGACGCAAAAAAAATATATGATTTTTTCACATATACATTAGGACTAAGACTTGTTAAAAAAACGGTAAATCAAGATGACATTCAAACATATCATCTATTTTTTGCTGATGACAAGGGATCTCCAGGAACAGATATGACCTTCTTTGATTTTAAAGGTGTTTCTAAAGGCAGAGAAGGAACTAATTCTATCTCAAGAACATCCTTTAGAGTCCCAACAGATTTAGCACTTGAATACTGGATAAAAAGATTCGAGATGTATGAAATTAAGAACAATGGGATAGAAGTGCTATTTGATAGAAAAGTCATCTATTTTGAAGATTTTGATGGTCAGCAATATGCACTATTCTCAGACCAAAATGACAAAGGTATTCCATCAGGAACCCCATGGCAAAAAGGCCCCATCCCAAATGAGTTTGCACTCACAGGATTAGGACCCATATTTTTAAACACTTCTGATAACAATTATATGCATCAAGTCCTTGTGGATATGATGTTCATGAGAAATGTTTCTTCTCAAGAAAACTTAACGCTCTATGAAATGGGTGATGGCGGCAACGGCGCTAGCGTTATTGTCAAACATACACCAGATATGTCATATGGAACTCAAGGATACGGCAGCGTTCATCATGTCGCATTTAGAATTGAAGATTTAGATGAACTTTATGAATGGGTAGATCATCTAGATATGCTTGGTGCAAGACACTCAGGCTATGTTGACCGCTTCTACTTTAAATCATTATACACAAGACTACACCCAGGAATCTTATTTGAATTTGCAACTGAAGGTCCAGGATTTATAGATGATGAAGAGGACTATGAAACTTTAGGTGAAACACTTGCACTGCCTCCTAAATTTAGAAATCAGAGAGCTTATGTAGAAAGTGTTGTGGAACCCATTGATACCATAAGAAGTGATAAGATCTTCAAAAAAGAATACTTATAGGGGGTAGAAAAATGAATGATTTAAAAGCTGTAGCGATTATGCTCCGTGCAACACATGCACTCGAAAATATACTAAGAAAAGATATTGAATCCTATGGAATAAATTCAACTGAATTTGGTGTTTTAGAATATCTATATCACAAAGGTAGTCAACCAATGCAAAACATTGGAAAAAAACTGCTGATGGCAAATAGTTCGATGACATATGTAATTGATCAATTATATAAGAAAAAGCATGTGGTGCGTCTAAAAAACCCTAATGATAAAAGAGAAATCACTATTGATTTAACGCCTTCTGGAACAACATTTTTTGAATCTATTTTTGAACATCATAAACAAACGGTTAAAAAAGTGTTTGATATTTTAAATACTGAAGAGTTAGTGACACTAACGACTCTTCTTAAAAAAGTAGGTTATTATAGTCAAGATCTCTTAGAAAAGGAGTTGGTTTAATTGAAGCATATCTTCAAAAAAGGTGATAATCATCGTACACTTCTTCTTTTCCATGGAACTGGAGGAAGCGAGAAAGACTTAATACCTATTGCAGAAATGATTGATCCAAATGCCAATATACTTAGTATACGAGGTGATGTCTTAGAAAATGGAATGTCTAGATTCTTTAAAAGAATTGTAGAAGGTATCTTTGATGAACAAGATTTAATCAAAAGAACTCATGATTTAAAAAATTTTATAGATGAAGCGATTCAAACATATGCTTTAGATAAAGATAAGCTTATTGGGTTTGGTTATTCGAATGGTGCAAACATCTTAGGTAGTTTATTATTTCATTATCCTGATGTGATTAACTATGCGATTTTATCACATCCGATGGTTCCACTTAGAGAAATCGAATTACCAGATCTTAAAAACACACATGTCTTTATTGGTGCTGGTTATGATGATCCAATCATCGTTCAAGATGAAACAATTGAACTAATCAATATTTTTAAAGGTGCACATGCCACTGTCACAAGCCTTTATACTGATTACGGTCATCGTTTTTCTGAACCTGAGCTTAAAGGTATCATTGATTGGTATCAAAAATTAGATAAACTTTTAAAGTAAGCAATTTTTGCTTACTTTTTTTGAAAAAATTATTTAAAAACTGGTAATTTAACCATATAAAATCTACATTTGATATAATTTGAGTATAAAGAGAAAAAAGAGGGGATAACGTGTCCATCAAAAAAATGAGAAATCAGCATATCTTTTCATGTGTAGATTTATGGAATCAAGTATCAGAGACTGATGATTTTTTATATAAACATATCGATGCTATAATCTTCGAAGATAAGTTCTTAAAGAAGCATAATGATTATGATATCATTTCTTATGTTTGTGAAGAAAATGACTCTGTGATTGGTTTTATATCAGGTGTTGCTTATCCACAAAGAAAAAAGGCATATGTAACTATGATCATGGTAGATTTCAAGCATCAAAGAAGGCATATTGGAACCGATCTACTAACTACATTTGAAACACATATAAAAAAAGAGTATAAAGAAATTGAATCTATCGATCTTGTTTTCTTTAATCCAGTCACTTTAACATGGATCATTCCTAAGACTAAATCAGATGATCATCCAAACAGTCCTGGTGTTGATATGAAATCCAAGGCATTGTCATTCTTTAATGCCCTTGGTTACCAAACATTTGCCATTCAAAACTCATATTATAAAGATATTAGAAATTATGAATACCCAAAAGACACGCTTTCTCTCATTGAATCATTAAAAAATCAAAAGATTCACATTGGATATGCATCCTTAAAACTCACTGGATTTAATGAGCTATTTGATAACTTAAATAATCCAATATGGAAAAGTGAAATCAAGCATGCACTTGAAAATGATCAACCAGTTCTAATAGCGGAAAAAGATGGACAAATGATTGGTTTTACCGGTCCTTTGTCAGTACAAGATAGCTTAAGAGGATATTTCACTGGTATCGGTGTTCATAGTGATTATCGAGGATTTGGTATCGGAAAAGTTCTTTTCTCTTCACTTTGTTATCATTTGAGGGACATTGGCGCTCATTACATGACTTTATTTACTGGTGAAAATAATCCAGCAAGACATATATATGAACATGAAGGCTTTAAGATTGTTAGATCTTGGGCTGACATGAGAAAGGAACTATGAAAATGTCTAAAACAATAATGGCAATAGGTGCCCACATTGGAGATATGGAACTAACTGCTGGTGGAGTCTTGGCATCTATGTCCTTGAAAGGACATAAAATCATTACAGTCGCTTTAACAAGTGGTGAAAAAGGAAACCCTAAGGATATAGACGTTGAAACATATCGTATTCAAAAACAAAAAGAAGCAAAAACATTCGCCGATATGTTAAATGGTATCTCAATTGTGTTACCTTATGATGATGGAACTTTACAAAATAATGATCAAATGAAGTTTGAGGTTGCTGATCTCATTAGAAAATATAAGCCTGATGTGCTCATCACACATTGGAAACATTCAATGCATAAAGACCATGAAACAACACATTATATTGTCAAAGATGCACAATTTTATGCAGGTATTAAAGGCTTTAAAAGAATCGATGAAGCACATTTTGCAAGTGGACCATATTATGCAGAAAATTGGGAAGATCCTGAGTTGTTTGAACCTTATGTTTATGTGAATGTCTCTAAAGAAGGTTTCGAACTTTGGCAAAAAGCAATTTCTACACATTGGTTCGCTATAAATAGTCCTTCTTTTAAGTACAAAGCATATTATGAATCATTAATGTCTGTTAGAGGAAAAGAAGCTCGCACAACATATGCACAAGCCTTTGACATTTCAAAAATATCAAAAAAAATTATAAAAGAGTCACTATAAAGAAAAGGATCGATTTGATCTATCAAATCGATCCTTTATTTATTTAGATATCTACGTTTATATCGCCTGAGAGCGTAGATTTTTTGATGATTTTTATTTCTTTTTTCTCTTTATTCTTAATATTCAAATCGCCACTAAGTGATTTAAATCTAATCATTTTAGGATAAAATTCTTTACCATCGATATCTCCACTGACAGAATCAGCTTCAAACATATCACAAGTAACCTCTTCAAGCTCAATATCCCCACTTACGGTTTTCACTTCAAGATTACCATCGATCAAACTGTTTTTGATTTCCAAATCACCACTAACTTGTGATGAGTATAGCGTACTTGCTTTAATCTTTTGTAGCTCAATGTCTCCGTTCACAATATGGAACTTAAGACCTTCAGCTACTACTTCCTTAATATCAATATCTCCATTGACTAAATTTAAACTGATATGTTTTGTATTTAGTTTTTTAAGAACAACGTCTCCATTTGTTTGTTTTGAAATCAGTGATTTAATTAAAACTTCAGCTGGTATTCCTATATATATTTTTGTGTTTTTTGCCTTAGTTGAGAAAAAGCTAAACATCTTGTTTTGTTTTTTTCTAGTTATGCTTAATGTTTGATCATTAAACTCGACGATGTAGTCTTTTAGATCATCAGCATTTTCAATATTAACTAAAACATTTTTATATTCTGTTGGCTTAATATAGATATCTTCATTTGTGAGTTCAACTTGAATACTCATTTCACTTTGCTTACACTCAAATTCAAATGATTGATCTTTATCTATATTTTTTTCTTTTTCTTGCTCAACTGTTTCTTCTTCGGTCGCTAAACTTTCTGCGATGTTTTCAGGTGTTCCGAATCTTTTTTCCAAATCTTCTTCACTTAATCCATCTTCAAGGGCTTCTTTAATCATGTCTTCATGATCCTTTAAAATGTCATCTATTGCGTCTTTAGCAATATTTCTTTTACTCAATTCTTTCTTTAAATCTTCTAAAAAGTTCTTCATTGTTTTTTCCTCCTTTGTGGATGATTTGGTAAACTCCACCAATAAATTCATCCCATTGATTTCTTAATTCGATATAATACAAAAATCCTTTTTCAGTCATTTGATAGTATTTTCTTGCTGCACCTTCAGTTGAAGATTCTAAATATGTTTTAAAATATTGATCTTTCGTTAATCTTCTTAAAATTGGATAGATTGCATTCTCACTAACGTCAATGAACTTAGAAAGTTCACTAATGACTTCATATCCATAACTATCTTTTTCAACAAGCATGGACAATACACATAACTCTATGATACCGCGTTTAAATTGTGCATTCATAATGTTGCTACCTCCTACATACTAATCATAACACAGTATTATTCGTTATGCAACACTGAAATGAATTTTTCGTCTATACAAAAAAATACTCACTTTGTGAGTACCAGACTGTAGACAAAAACAGTTTTCAATGAAGAATATCTCATTTAGA
>SWCC01018442.1_pt1 | contig 40335 bp, 38 predicted proteins | sample 4692971 | NCBI WGS metagenome assembly SWCC01 (sample SAMN10267277, study PRJNA491770) | bioreactor metagenome | isolation source: DHS bioreactor inoculated with subseafloor sediment | place: Japan: off Shimokita Peninsula | collected 2006-08 | reverse complement strand
GTAATTATAGAGACCAAACAAAAAGAAAATGACAAGAGGAAAAATAAATCCCTTTTTCCTTGGATTCCTTATGCTTTTTTGCACCAGCATGAAAAGTACCGTGGCGAGATTGACCATGGAGACAAAAAGCACTATATAGTAACCAAAGCCGTAGCTGTAATTTTTGCCCCAATCCGGTCTACTTAAATCCAGGCGGAATACCTGCCCATGCAGGTCATTGGTGAATACAAAAATGATCAAAATGCTGATGAGGATCGCCATCATCCGCCACCATTTGGGAGGGAATATTTTGTGTTTAGGCTTGTCGATTGCCCATGCCATCCATAACAAAACCAGCGGCAATGACAACTGAAAAATATAAAACGAATACCATAAATAGCGGGTAAGAATGGGAGTTGCTACTATTTGATATTTGACAAGACGAACCAAAGTCCATCCAATCAAAATTATCCCGGTGAAAAAAGCAGCATAACTAATCCCCTTTTGCATGGAACGACTTAAGACCGATACCGTCCAGATCGTAACCAAAATGATGAAAATTAAAGCGAAATACAGGTGTTCGCGATTGTCAATAGACATAAACTGTTTGGAATGAAGGACCTCCCGCTCAATTAATGCGCTAACATTCTGGGTGGTTTTTGCAAAGTGTTTGTAATCGTCAACTCTGACGGCGGAGGAATAGGCTGCTTCATCAGGGTAGATGGAATTGTGACCTTGATGATCTGGTAAGCGCAGCTGGGCATCAAGCAATAATTTTTCCGGGCTACCTTCGAAATTAAGGGTTTGATTTGAAAGCAAACCCTTTTCGTAGGTAAATGTTCCCTCGGCAGGTATGATGATTTCAATATTGCGCCCATTTTCCATCAGAAATACGGCTTGATAGTCATAACAAATAATGATGGGAGACTCAAATGTATTGATTTTAAGGCGGCCTTTAGCCTGCAAGGAAGCCAACAGTTCGATTGTTTTTGATAAAGTGTAATGTTTACCTTCCAGGCCGTAGGACATGGCAGCTGACAACATTTGCACATCGCCAGATGTATTTGAAAAGGCTACTTCCTGCTGAGTGGACTTCAAATCATTCCAACCAGTAATTGCGACATCGGTTTGATCACGATCAACAGCAATAATCACCGTCGCCAGATAATGAGGATACCAGTATTTTGCAATCCCGGTTTCAAGCGCACCGACAGCTTGTGTGTCAAAAGCTTCCGCAATGGCACCATCACCTAAACTGAAATAGGCTTCATAATCCGATTGTTCAATCACAAATGAAGTCAAGATCTGTTCCACAACTTTTGGATACGATGAATAATCGTCCAGATTAATTCGTATTGAATTGGAGATTGATTGTTTTGCACATCCAGATAAAAAGATGGTGAGGATCAGGGTGGGTAGGAGACCAACTATAATTCTCAAGTGCTTTTTACAATTGGAAAAACAAGCCTTTAACACTCCCCACTCACTCCAATGAAATACCATTAAAGCACCTGCCTACCATGTTGTTGCCATCATGATAACATACCACCATTGATTTCTGTGTAACCAGTTCATTGAGAATAACATTGGAAACCCCAAAAAATTGGGCACTTATCAAAATGCTGCTAACTTTGCAAATAAGTATTTTAATGAAGCATCGTAAAACACAAAGTCTTCAACAATTTTCTTTTGCTTTGCTTCTGCTGCCATCTTACGGCTTGCCAAGTCATCCTGTGAAACAAGCAATAAAATATGGCAATTTGGCAATCGTTTATGCAATCCTTCGCAAAATGACAGCTGTGTTATTTTTTTCTCTGGACCATTACCAACCACATCTATCAAGGCAACATCCACCTCAAAAACTTCTGCATCCAACAGTGCCTGCTGCGAATTAAACAGCATAAAAATTTCAAATTCCATATCTGGCATAGCTTTCATAGCTACAGCAAGGCTTTGGGCAAGTATTTTATTGGTTGTGATGAAAGCAATTTTCTTTATATCTATATCCTCTTAATCAGAATTCCACCTTAATCGCATTGCTTTTTAACTTTGTGAGTAGAAGTAACCTTTACAATCATTTGAGCCTCAATATTTTGGCAAGCATACGCTCAGCAAAAAAGACGCTACCCCCTTCCCTGTTATTGAGATGTTATGAACAGTATAGCAAAAAGGATCCGCGCTTACACTAGCCGCAGGGGATAGTCATTTAATGAAGCGGAAGAAAATGGCAAAAAGCTCTCAGGCATTGGATAACCTCCCTGAAAGTGTACCTCGACTTTGCGTGAGGTATGCCCCTCCTGACTACCTATTCTATCGATGATTATTTAATCTCATCGTGTTAACGAGAATCTCTAATCCAATCTGACATTAGATTCTTATGATTTACATCATTGTACGGATGTTTGAATAAAGGTTTGATGATGGTGTAACCTTAGTCTAAAGGAGTATTATGCCAATTAAAAATGTAAGTGTTAAAACCACCCTGGTGGAAGGATTTAAAATTGAATCCAGAGTTAGGCAGCACGTTGTTTACACAGATCAACCCCCTGCCGGTGGTGGAACTGATTCAGGTCCCACACCTCCGGAATATTTGCTGGTATCCTTAGCAGGTTGCATTGTAACCCTCGGTCAAATCATTGCCAAACAAGAACGATTACCTGTTCGTAATATCGAAGTCGATATTGAAGGCGGCTTTGAAACAGATGTCTTAATGGGGAAAAATACTGAATTACGCGCTGGGTTTTCATCCATTCGGGTTCACGTCAAACTTGATGCTGACATGACCCAGGAAGAGAAAGAACATTTAATTCACAAAATTGATGCTCGTTGCCCCATTTCGGACAATCTTATTAACCTGACCCCGATTGAGTTTGTAGTGGAATAAATGTAGGGAATCCGATTCTGAAGAGGCCTGGCATTCCAGCCTCTTCAGAAATCTTAGGGGGAAAGAGAATAATAATTATTACTATCCCGATCTCTGCTGTAAGCATTCGAAGATCATAGCTGTCCAGGTAATAATGCTTTCAATCCGATGAGTGAGCTGAACTTTTTTTTCTGATAACGATGGCAATCGGGGTGGGTCTGATTATTTTCAACCGCCGCAGTAAAAAGAAAGTGGACGGCGGCCTGACCTATCCAAGTGCCTTAGGAAAAGTACAGTCCGCCTGCGTGCATGAGAGCATTAATCATGATGAGAGTGATCACCAAACCCTCAGTAATTACCCTGCGGTAGAGTGTACCTATGAGATCAATGATCTGGTTTACATCAACAAGAGACCCTCATTCGGTGGGTTGGTAAGCTGCGCGCTTTGATAACCAAAACCCGCGATTGAAATTATTTAAAGATTATCTGGCCGCTTAATCTTATCCCCTGCCCTTGATTATTGGCGGAGGAAAAATAATTCCCCTCTTCCCGAAAAATCCGTTGATTTCTTTAGGGGAATTAAAGTCAACGATTGGATTATCAACTATTAGGCGTGTTAATACAGATTTTTTATATACATCGAGTAGGGATTACCCTACCAGCGAAGGGGAAAAATCCTCATTGAATCAAATATCCCAGATATATATTATTAACAAAGGTATTGTGATAGAAATCACAAATAAGACAAACATTCTCTAAATTATAAAATTAAGGAGGTAAAAATAAGTTTAAGATTTCTGATATTTGGCTCAAAACATTGAGAAGAATTTGTATTCAATAAATTTCAGCAGAGGAGAAAATTATGTTTTACCATGTAAAAAATTTACAATTTGATGCGCGCGTGTCTGGCCCCGACCCAAAATTTGCCACTTTGCTTTTGGATCAATTTGGAGGACCAAACGGCGAGTTGAAAGCAGCCATGCAGTATTTTGTGCAGGCTTTTGTTGCCCGAAAGCCTTACCCAGATAAGTATGATTTATTGATGGACACCGCTACAGAGGAATTAAGTCATTTGGAAATCGTCGGGGCTACCATCACTATGCTGATGGATGGGTTAAACGGTGAGATGAAAAATGCTGTTGAAAATACGTATCTCACGCAGCTTATGGGCGATAACGCGAAAAAAGATGAAATCATTCATGGGGCTGCTGTGGGCCCAGGTTTTTTGGTAGAAAGTGCCGGCGGACCCACAATGACGGACTCAAATGGATTCCCCTGGCAAGGTTATTATGTGACTGCCAATAGCGATCTGACAGTCGATTTACGCTCAAACATCGCGGCCGAATCACGCGCGAAGGTTGTCTATGAATACTTGCTTCAATTTACGGATGATCCGGATGTGCACAGAACCCTTCGATTTTTAATGACGCGCGAAATTACCCATTTCCAACAATTTACAGCCGCGCTAAATGATATTCAGCCGAATTTTCCTCCAGCGATTCGCCAGGGTGATCCACGCTATACTCACCTGGCTTTTAATTATTCCGGACCCGACAGCCAACGGGGCCCATGGAACAAAGGCCAGGGACCATGGGATAAAGGCGAAGAATGGGTCTATGTCGAAGAACCCATCTCCTATGTGGATGAAACACAGGGGCTCGTCGAACAGCCAGCGCAAGGTACGACCAAAAAACAAAATGATGTAACCAGGAAAAACAAAGAATTAAGCAAAAAGCGGAGTGAGGAAATCAAAAAAGCCGTTGAGAGCAGTAAGATGCAATGGTCACAATACGATGATCCAAATCAAAAGAATTCCAGCACAAAGAGCTCCAACAAGAAATAATAATTTGCACAGATAAGGATCAACCATTCATGTTAAGGGTGATTTCAGTTATCCTGCGAATCACCCTTCTATTCGTTGAGTCGAGCATGGTGTAATGTTATTATGCTCAAAATTGGTATTGAAAATGAGTAGAAGCAATTTGGCCTTCTAGATAGTTGCCATGCTCTAATTTGAACCTGTTAGGATTAATTTTCCAGCATAAATTACGACTAAGATTATACAAAGAATCTTTCAACCAGATCATCCTCACCTAATTAGAATATAATTTGATTAAAAGAGGATGATGTGTTTTTCTTCTTCGTGAACTCACAAATGCCAGAAATTCGCTATGTGACAATCGCAGCAGCACAGATTTCCACCTTTTTCGAACAATCAATCGACCAATCAAACTGGAGTAACATGGATATTGAAATTGAGTTTGCTTTAATCGTAACATCTGGAAGGGTTTAGCATGGCAGTCCACATAGTTACCGATAGCACCTGTGATCTCCCTAAGGAGATCATCGAGAGGTATGATATTCGTGTTGTGCCACTCTTCATTAACATCGGTGAGCAAGGTTACCTTGATGGAATTGATATCACGCGTGAAGAATTCTACAAGAAACTACCCACCTTTCCAGTGCACCCAACAACCGCTGTGCCATCGCCACAAAAATTTCGTGCCGTGTATGATGCTCTTGCCGAGGATGGCGCAACAGAGATTTTATCGATTCATATGTCAATTGCACTAAGTGCAGTTGTAGACGTAGCCCGCATCGCAGCCCAGGAAACCACCTCAATCCCTGTAACAGTGTTGGATTCACAGCAGTTAAGCCTGGGGTCTGGCTTTCTGATTGAGACGGCCGCAAAAATGGCAGCAGCAGGCAACTCAGTTGCTGAAATCATGCCAGTTCTTAAAACGCAAATGGAGCGCAGCTACGTTTTTGCAGCGTTAGACACCCTGGAATTTTTAAAGCGTAGCGGCCGAATGAACAAATACCTGGCAGGCCTGGCTTCTTTTTTACAGATCAAGCCGATTTTAACCATGCATAACGGTAAGCCGGGTTCAGAGCGAGTGCGAACACGCGCTCGCGCATTGAAACGTGTGGTAGAAATGCTGGCTGAGGTTGGCAAGCTGGAGCGGCTCGCGATAGTACACACCAATGCTTTGCCCGAACGTCTTTCCGAACTTCGATCCATGGCAGGTCATTTGCTCCCTAAGGGGGAGATTTTAACCGCGGATATTACCCCTGTGATCGGTGCGCATATTGGTCCCGGTGCAGTGGGATTTGCAGTCATTCAGTCTTAGGAATAACCAGTTCTCTGTTAGCTAAAAAACGACCAGACATCAGACGCCAAAAGGGTATTCCAAAATGTGGCGTTTAAAAATCCATGCATGGGGCTTTGATCAGGTCTGGTTTTATAAAACCGGTGGACAAATGTGAGTTGGAATTTGTGTATAATTACTATTGGATCCTGACATGTCTCTTTTAATTGTAAAAATTAGAATATTCGAATCATATATTTCACCTAAGGCACAAACCCTCTTCATTCTCGTTTGCTTAATTTTTATTTTTGCATTAACTTCCCCTTCAACTGTCCTTGCTCAGTCAGGAACCGGACCAACCGCCACTCCAGTTGCTGATGATGAACTTTCACAGGTTCCGGACCAGGTCGAAATTGATCCAACTGCCTGGGATTTCGAGATCCGAGATCGACTGGAAAGAATTATGCGGGCAACCGGGTGGTTCATCGACCCCCAGGTAAAAGTACAGGAGGGCGTCGTTTTTCTTTCGGGCCAGGCAAGAACTGCTGACCATCGCAAATGGGCGGGAGATCTGGCTCGCAACACCCAGGATGTGGTTGCGGTTGTCAACCAAATGCAGTTGGTTGAAACTTCCATTTGGGATTTCAGCCCAGCATTCCTGGAATTGCGCAACATCTGGAGTAGTTTTGTCCGCTCGCTTCCTTTGGTAGCTTTCAGCCTGCTGGCATTATTCGTCACCTTTCTGATTTCAGGTGTGATTGCCAACGCGACGCGTAAAACACTTCGAAAACGTCTGCCAAATGCTCTGCTTGCAACTGTTGCCAGTTATACTGTCAGAGTTTCTATCTTCCTGGCTGGACTGTTCATCGTCTTGCAAATCGCGGGGTTGACGAACATAGCTACAACAGTGATTGGGGGAACCGGTCTTTTAGGTATTGTGCTGGGTATTGCTTTTCGAGATATCACCGAAAACTTCCTGGCAAGTATCTTTTTAAGTTTTCAAAACCCCTTTCGTTCAGGAGATCTGGTGGAAGTTGCTGGGATTCTGGGATATGTGAAAGCTCTGAATACTCGTGTCACGATCCTGATGACACTGGAGGGTAATCATGTTCAAATTCCGAATGCTACCGTTTATAAAAGTAATATTTATAATTTTACCAGCAACCCCAAGCGCCGCGCCGATTTCCTCGTTGGGATTGGATATGACGATTCGATATCCAAGGCTCAGGATGTTGCTCTCAAAGTGCTTCAAGATCACCCGGCGGTACTGGCCGAGCCAGAACCACTGGCACTTGTGGATGCGTTAGGGAGTGCTACAGTCAATTTACGGATTTACTTTTGGATTGACGGTAAAGAACACAGTTGGCTCAAAGTAAAATCGGCAATTATTCGCCTTACCAAAAGCGCTTTCCTGGATGCCGGTATTTCCATGCCCGATGAGGCTCGTGAGGTAATCTTCCCCCAGGGCATTCCTGTGCAAGTCTCCAATTCCTCCTTGGATTCTGGCGAAAAAGAATCAAAGAGAACTAAGGAATCCACTTCTTCATCAACGAAAGCGGAGGACAATCTCGCCAGTGAAGCAAAGACCTTGGATAAACAATCCCGCGCCTCATGGACACCGGGTGATGGAGAGAACTTGCTTCCTGAGGATGAGACTAGCGATAATAATTAAGGAATTACACATAAGAGCCAATGAACGAATAGCACGCTGAAGATTCGATGGCGGATCTGTCCCACTTAATCCAAAACCGCCCATCTCTGGACGCTATCTCTCAGCAATAAGGATCGGATATTATGCCCTCGGGGATTAGATATCATCCCAGAAAGGGAACCTCTGACCTCCGGGCAATATTTTTCCCTCTGGGTATATCATGCCTTTTGGGTATATCATGACCTTTGGGTATATAATGCCTTCTGGGTATGAGTTGCTATCCCACAGTCCACGCCATGCTTATGCCCTGAATAAATCAGCCTACGCGTCAAATAATGTACTCCAACCCTACAGAAAAAATGATCAATAGATATACTTTTCCAAAAAGGTTCTTGGCTTCAAAACCTCGACCTCTTTATACTCCGACACGTTGAGTAAGTGCTTATCGCCGCTGATGATCAGTCTGCTGCCACTGGCCGACGCACAGGCTAAAAACTTAGCATCATCCGGGTCTACACAAACTGATTCTGGCAATGAAGGAGCTTTAAAGAATTCTTCATTTTGGTACACGTAATCCAGTATTTTTGAGAGGTCAATACCAGGTCTTTCCTGAGCGAATATTTCACCGACATGCCGGTATTCAGCTATTATCTCCAGGGAAATCACGACCTGAATTTTTTCACCACGCCACACTTGGAGAACCTGGTATGGCGCTCACCTGAAGAAAACCCCCGATATGATGGTTGGTATCAATGACAACTTCCACTTATGACCACGTGCTTCTTTAATTGCATTGGTAATATCAGACAGTTTTAGACCTGCGATCTTGGCTTGTGAACGTGCTTGCTGAATCAGGTCGTCAAACTCACTGATATCTGGTCCCTCGATGGTTTTAAGCATCAGAACGTCTTTTTCTCCTACAACAACAAACTGAGTCCCTTCCACGAGGTTCAATTGTTACCTGATTTTTTCTGGAATTACTATTTGTCCCTTGGAGGAAATTCGGGTAGTAGCAAGTGTGCTTATTGGCATCTCCTAATTAGTCTTACTAGTAAGTTTATCCCAAAATAAGAAGAAAGTTTCAATTGTTTACTCGATGATACACTTCCGCGGATTCGAACCACTGACCTCCGGGTTATGAGAGATTTTCCTGGTTTCGGAACGTTTTTCACTCAGGCTCCGCATTTTAGCCTGGCCTGAGGGACGCTCTTCTGAAGAGGCCGGAGGATCTTTGGTCACGAGTTATTAGTCGTATGATAGCGACTTTTTATGACAGGGTCAAGTAGTAGTTTTTTCGCGACCCGGAGGACGATGGTTGCGAATTAGTGAACGAACGTCCAAAAATCACGAACTTTTCGTTCTATCGTTCATGTACGATGTGTTAAGGTAATTCAAGTTTTTCGTTGTCGCAAAAGGTCAATCGTTGCCAAAAATGGATGTGAGTCAATTATCATAAAAAAAAAATATTTCCTAAATCGTCAAATTAGGAAAAAATTGACGATTTAGGAAACTTTAGTTATTTTAACAGGATTCCCAAAACCAGGTTTTTTGAACTTGATAGAAATTATTTGTTTAGGTTCGAAAGTTAGCGATTGAACAGAACAATAGTCATCAATTTTTAAGATTACCTACTTGTACTTGACCTAATGTCATCTTGCCTTACTGGCCTCGTTGACACCCTTTAATCCTTATTCACCTGTGGGTAGTGCGTACAGTTCCTCAATGGTCATGCCAAAGGTATCACGAATGTATTGCACCATTAAATTCATGGAATGCTGGTAAACATCCTCGATCGCGGGATCGTTGTAAGCTTTGATGAAGTATTCTTCCACGGTCTTGTCAGGATCGCTGCACCATTCATCGATGTGTTCGCCGGTATCCAGATAATAGTAAAAACTTGCCCCACCGTTGTAATTATCGTCGGCGCCAACAAAAAGTTTGTTGTCGGTTGTGTGATAGAACAAGTTTACGCGGTAAACGTCAGTAATCGGTTGAAAAAATACGACATCATATTCCTTATTTTCTTTTTCGTTGTGGTCGATGCGGATGTTGGTATAGATGCCTTCGTGCTGCTCATACATATAAATCCCGGGGGTCTCGTCTGGGACAAAGCCCAGACTCTTGAGGGTCGGTGGTTCATACGGCAGTGTGAACAATTTTTCGGGGGTCATTTTGAAGATGTTCTGAATGGTTTCATTAAAGAAGCGGATGGGTGTATACAGCGGATCTTCGCCATTTTCAACTTCCAAAGCGGCACGGATCATCTGTTCTGAGTTCGCCCGATCCTGCCCATCGATGGAATATTCGCCAGTGTCGATGTCGTAGAGGTAGTTCACGGGCGGCTGACCTTCCTTATCCATTTGGCAGAGGTAAACCTTGTGTACGTCATAGTAACCGATGGAGGTTTTGTATTCATCATTCAGGTACAGGGTCATGCGGATGATGTTCTGGTTATCTTCCCTGGATGGCGGCCCCCACTGGTCATGGGTGATGGTGAAAGAGGCAAGCTCGATATCGAAATAAGCTTCGTGATTGTTGGGATCAAGGTTGAATCCAAGGTCTTTAAGTGTGGTAGGAATGATGAAATCTTTGTTGGCGAGGGTGGTGTAGATGTTTTCGAGGGATGAATAGTCTTCGACGCTGCTTTTGTCGAGGTAAAGGGCCTGGAGGTTCGTCAGCGAAGCCAGCGAAGAAACATCTGAAATGGTTGAATTGTCGAGCCACAGCACCTGCAAATTAATCAGGTTGGAGAGAGCGCTGTAATCTTGCGCCTGGCAATTGGAAAGGATCAAGAGCTTAAGGTTGGTTAATTTGGCCAGAGGTGCGACATCAGTGACGGGATTGCCAGCCAGGGATAAGGCGGTTAGTTTGGTGAGCCCGGCCAGAGGGGAGATGTCGGTCACGGCGTTTTGAGACAGGTCAAGGCTTTCGAGGTTGGTAAAGGCTTCCAAGCCGCCGAGGTTGGTGATTGGGGTGAATTCGGAGAGCTGTCGCTGCAAAGAGTCGGTGAGATCCATGCGGGTGACGCCCTGGGCTTCCGCGAAGGTGATTTCGCCTTCAGGTTTGCCCATCGCGCCGCGTATCATCGCTTCCAGCACTGGATCAGTAAATGTTACGACGACGGGCGCCGATGTCTCAACTGGAGACGAGGTCGTCGTGACCTCCACAGCCGGGTTTGATGAGGTTGTTGTCACATCAGTCGTGCTACAGGCCGCAAGGGTTATGGTCAGCAAAACGGTCATCAGTATATTATGAGGCTTCATCATCTTAAGTAATCCTTAATATTATTATGAGTGATAACTGTGAAGGCGGGTATCTTTTTTAGTTATTTACATAATGAGAATTTTAGTACCCATTTGAATTTTACACTAACCGTCTGATCACACGTAATGCTATGCAATTCAAAGGGCATCACTTGTTGACGGTTTGGTTTAATAAAAAATGACCCACCTCGGTGCGCTTGCATTGCAGAGGCGTGGTGGGTACTGTTGGATTGATTATAACCAGGTTTAGCCATAATAAGTCCTGCCTGGCAAACTTTCTGGCAATCTAAACCCGCATAAGGTCATTTTGTATCGGGAATTAACTTAAATTCTATCTTTGCGCCTAACGCTTCAGCGATCTTGCTTAGGAAGGATAAACTAGGAGCGCTGGTGCCATTTTCCAATCTAGCGATGCAAGGCTGCTGGGTGCCAACCATCTCAGCAAGTTGAACCTGAGTTAAACCCCTTAACATGCGGAGCCTGGCGACCTGGTAGCCGGGTTCTAATTTCTCGGCAGCAGCCAGGAAATCCGGGGCTTTAATCTTTTCAGCCTCCCAATCTTTAAATTTAGGCAATATACTTCCTTCCATTCCATATCCTTTGGATTTTTCAGGTCCAGATGATCAATGTTCGCAAGAACTATTCCGTCTATATTAATCAGATCTGGAGCTAAAGAAATCTAAATTATCATAATCCAGGTTTCTTTATTTCTTGCATCAGTTCCAGTCGCTGTAAGCGCTTTGTTATTATCATTTTCAGACTGAAATGATAATAACATTGGATGTGTTCTCATTTATGAAAATAGCCGCTGCCTGAAGACAACATCAAAGGTACTCATCCGTAATAAGCCCTGGCTGGCGTCATCCTTGGCAAAATCATTTGTCATCTTTGTGTTTGGTCTTGTCCACCAGGATAAATCCCTGGCCGGGTTTTGGCGTTGGCGGCAAGGTTTCGCCTTTGGTAACGGTGACTTCAGTCCCGGTTTTCCCACCTTTTGGACCAACTACGCCGTATTGTCCAGATTCCGGTGCATTCTGACCCGGCTTGTGCATTGTACCTTTGGGTTTACTCATTCAGGTATCCTTTCTGGTCATAATGACCAACGATCAAAACGCTTTTGACATTCACCATCTGGCAGCCTTGCCCCTTGATCGAGCATTTTCCGGAGGGCAACAGCTGCCTGGTTTGCTGTAAAAACATAGTGGATCACCATTTCATCCAATATCCATAGCACCCCGTGAACCGGTACCCCCTGCGCTTTGGCAAGTTCATTAAGTCTTCGGTCACCGGTCAACAAACTTGCATCCAATGCTCTGGCAAGCAATAATGCAGCCAGGTCGATGGCTGATAATTGACGATGGATTTGCCTTAACTGGACTAATTCGAGCACATATTTAGGTTCAAGACCATGTGTTTGCAATCCCAGATCTTGCAGCATTGCCCACCCAGGATGAATAAACTCTTCTACCGCAAAATCAGTGGTGAAAAATTGGTATGGAAGATGGAAAACAGCAGCTAATATCTTGCCGTTCTCGAGGTCGATCCAAATATTCGTATCAGTTACCAGAACGGATGGCAAGGTCATTTAGCTGCAGTGCCTCCATCTCCCACCCTAGTTGTAATGGCTTGCCTAACAATTCCTGTGCCCTGGACCGCGAGATAAAATCCTCAGCCAAAGCGCGATAAATTAACCGTTCCATCCGCATGGGCGTTTCAGGTGGATAAGGTTTTCCTGGTTCCTGACGATGCCAATCGTTGACGCGAAACTGTTGGAATAAACGCGTCGCGGTATTTTCAGAAATAATGGAAAGATCCTTGGCGCGGTAAATCCAGGCCTGCATACTTAAACCGTATTTATGCTTAAGCATGCGCAGCTCGTTGATGTTGAGATCCGTTCGGTTGGCGCCCAGTTCAAAGCGAGCCGTTGTAGCCGGCACGAGGAAAGCCCCGACAAACCGATTGGCCGCCTGTTCTGGCTTGAGTTCGCCTTGAACATCCAGAATCAGGTGACCCAATTCATGCCCCAAATTGAATCGCTGCCGGTCGCCTGATAATTCGCCTTTTGTTACGATTACCGGATCGCCATCTGCCTTGAAAGTGCAGGCGTCAAAATGCTCGAAACCGGAGATGATCCCCACTTTGATTCCCCGGTCCTCCAGCAACTGGACCAAGTTTTCAATTGCATCATAACCCAGATCCCAGTGATCGCGTAATTCTAGAGCTGCGATTTCAATCTCATCCAGTGAGGTCACTTTGCGTAGGGGGAGGTTAGCCGCATGTTGTTCTTCAGGGAAAAGACTTTCAACCTCAAGATAACGCTCCACCCAGTCCTGGATGCGCATCTGGATGGCTTCCTGTTCTTTGACGCCCAGTACGGCGTGTTTTCGATAGGCTTGAAGTTGAACGGAGACCGTGCTCGGGCGAAAGAAGAAATCCACCTTGACCTGCAAAGCCTGAGACAGCCGCAGCAGAACGCCTGAGCTGGGCACATCCTGGTCTCGTTCATATTTTGAAATCGCCATGGCGCTGACTCCAATTTCATCCGCCAGTTTTCGCAAAGAAAAATTGCCCGCTTTCCGAGCCTGTTTGATACGTCCTCCAATGGTCATGGCCGCCTCCTTTTTCCTTTCAGTTTACATAATAGCACAAATTATATAACTTGTAAACTGGTTTCTACTTAAAAATGGATTGGGGATGAAACTGCCCTTCTATTTGATTTTGCTTTTCTTTCCCTGATGCTATAATCATTGGAGCAACTGTGATAATCTCAATTTTAACAGCGAGGTGAGTAATGGCCGACACGGATGAGTTCTGGACGGCAGAAGAAGTCTCGAATTACTTACGTATTCCGCAATCGACCATCTACAAGCTCGCCCAAGACAAAGTTTTACCCGGTTTCAAGGTGGGAAAGCACTGGCGGTTTCGCCGAGAGGCAATTCTTAAATGGATTGATGACAGCGAAAATAAAAAAATTAACTCCAACATCTGGTAGCCTAAAATAAAACCTTCGATGATTACAAACATAACTACTTCCATCCCCGAAATCGGACAAATCGTCACAGTACGTCAACGTCGGTATGTTGTATCTGACATACAGCAGAGTACACTCCCTCTTGAAGTCCTTTCGAAAAATGGGGATAAACCACAGCACCTGATTTCCCTAAGCTCAATTGAAGATGATGCACTGGGAGAGACTCTTCTGGTTATTTGGGAGATTGAACCGGACGCCAGAATAAATGAAAAATCGGGATTACCCGACCCAGCAGGATTTGATTCTCCAATAAAGTTCGATGCTTTTATAAATGCAGTTCGTTGGGGAGCGATCAGCTCAGCAGATATCCGCTCTCTTCAAGCCCCATTTAGAAGCGGCATAACAATTGAAGATTATCAATTGGATCCGCTCGTGCGTGCGGTTCAGATGCCACGTGCGAATTTACTGGTAGCTGATGATGTGGGTCTGGGTAAAACCATCGAAGCCGGCCTCATCGTCCAGGAATTGCTACTACGCAACCGGGCCCGGACAGTGTTGATTGTCTGCCCATCTTCCCTGCAGATCCAATGGCGTGATCAAATGCGCGATAAATTTGGTCTCGAGTTTCGTATTGTGGATGCAGAGTTGATGCGCACTTTACGCCGCACTCGTGGGTTACACACCAATCCATGGTCGCACTTTCCACGTCTGATCACATCGATCGATTTCCTAAAACGTGATCGCCCCATGCGATTATTCAAAGAAATCCTACCTGCCGAGGATGAACCGAAATACCCCCGAAAATTTGACATTCTCATCATTGACGAAGCCCACAACATTGCCCCGGTTGGACGCGGTAAATATGCTACCGATTCCCTTCGAACATTGGCCATTCGGACGATTGCCCCAAACTTCGAGCACAAATTGTTCCTTACTGCCACACCTCATAACGGCTACAAGGAATCCTTTACTGCCCTGCTTGAATTACTGGACAATCAACGCTTTGCCCGCGGCATTGAGCCTGACCGGCAGCAACTTCAGTTGGTTATGGTCCGGCGCATGAAAAGCGAGTTGCCACCTCAATTTGACGGCACCCCTCGCTTCCCGAAACGTTCCATTCAGGCAATCGAAGTTTCTTACTCGGACGAGGAAAAGAAAGCTCACACCTGGCTGCAGGAGTACACCGAACTGCGTCAACAAAACCCAAAAGATGCCATTGAGCGCTATGCGACCGAGTTTATGATGAAAATGCTCAAGAAGCGGTTGTTTTCTTCGCCAGCTGCTTTCTTGCTCACCCTTGAACAACACTTAAAGACACTTGAGAAGACGAAGACCATTTCTGATCAGCATAAACCGGTCTTTGGCATTTTACGACAGCAGCTTGAAGCAGCCGAAGAAGATGATCCGCAAGAGTCCGCTGAAGAATCGGGCGAAGATGCAATCCTGACAGCCACCCGACTTTTCCGCCCGGTTACTCCTCGCGAAAAGGAATTATTGGATAACCTGCTAGCCTGGGCGAAGCGCTCTGCAGCCCGTCCAGATAGCAAAATCCAGGAACTTCTGAAATGGCTGAAAACCAATATCAAACCCAATGGGGTCTGGTCAAATGAACGGGTGGTTATTTTCACAGAATACCGCGCTACGCTAAATTCACTCCAGGAATTGCTCGCCATGGAAGGTTTTACAGGTGACAACCGCTTGATGACCCTTTATGGCGGTATGGATGATGAAAAACGCGAGAGCGTCAAAGCTGCATTCCAGGCCCATCCGGAGATCAGCCCGGTACGAATTTTACTGGCCATCGCCAGGCGGGCTTCGGCATTGGTTACCGCCAGTTCGGCCAGATTGATCCCGGATGCGCCCCCATCTTCGCTCCAACGCGCTTCCTCGGCAACGGACTTGTCATAATTGGCCTGCGCCAGGGCCACCTTCGCGTCCGCCAGCTCCAGCTCGGCCGGGGTGGCTTTGCCTTCCGCCCAATTCAGGTTGGCCAGGGCGCGGTAATGCGTCGTACGCGCGTTCAGCAGCCTTTGCAGGACTTCCTGCCGGTAGGCGTCGCCTTCCGGGCGGCCGTAGACGTCATCAAAAGCGGATTGCGCGTCGTCCAGCGCGTTTTTGGCCGATTCCAGCTCCCCGCGTAGCTTTTCCAGCGTAAGACCGTCGGTAATGTGCGGGTACTTCATGGCAAGGCGCTCATTTTTTGCCTTCTCCAGCGCCACCAGTGCTTCCTGGACGGATACCTTAGCCTGAGCGGCAAGAATGGGTGCATCCAGCCGCGTTTGCTCCAGATCCAGTTTGGCTTGCTCGTAAGCCAGTTCGGCGGCGGCCACTTCGGCCTGATAACGCTCCGGTTCATCCAGACGCGCCAACACTTCGCCTTCGCTGACGGTATCGCCGCTTTTTATGAGCACCTCTTTGACGAATCCATCCGAACGAAAGAAGAGCTCCTGCTGTTGGGCGGGCGTCACGCGGCCGTTCAATTGGACAATCTCGGTCACCTCGCCGCGTTCCACCGTGTAAACCGGCTTTTCCACCGTCATCGGCGTGGGCACCAGGGTTGGCGTCACCTCTCCGGCATTGCCTGCGCAGCCGCCCAGCACCAGGGCCAGCAGCAAAGCGATTTGGATTTTTGAAAGAATTTTCATTAAACCTCCCACCCAGGTTTAGAGGGTCTCCCCTAATTTGATCGCCTGGAATATTTTCAACCTTCGTAAGGATACCACCAGGGCAGCCACCCCGGCCAGTAACGTCAATCCGAACAACGCGTACACCTGGATCAGCTCGGCCCAGGCCACTTTGCTGATGTGCGGCAGCACATCCATGCCGGTTCCGCTGCCCACCGGCAGCAGGGGAATAAACGCGCGCGCAGTGAGAACACCCACCAGCGTCCCGGCCAAAATACCGCACAGGATCAAGCCGGCCAGCTCTGCAACCAGCCCGGCCCGCATTTGCGCGGCGGACAGGCCAATGGCGCGCAGCACGCCCAATTGAATGAAGCGCTCGCGGAAGGAAAACAGGGCATACAGGAAAAAGCCCAGCACGGTCAGCCCGGCGGAAGCCAGGAACCCAGCCGAAAGCATACCCAGCACGCCCTGGCGTCCCGGCAGGGTGAATGCTTTCTGGATTTCCGCGCGCGTATCCTGCGTACGCACCACCACCACGCCCATGCGGTTGATGCCGCTCACGATCTCGGCCGTGTCCGCCTGCGGCGCGGCACGAAGCCAGACTGCGTAGGGCTGCAGCGCACCCCAGCTTTCAAACAGATAATCCAGGTTGGCAACGAAGAGCGCGCCGTCCGTTTCCGCCGCCCAGTTTGGGAAACGCTCAAACACGCCCGCCACGGTGTGATTGGTGAAATAGGTCTCCCTGCCAACACTCACCCGCAGTTCGAGGGTATCTCCCGTATTGAGGTTGAAGCGCTGCCAGGTGGCCAGATCCACCAATACCGCGTCCGGGCTGGAAGCCAGGCGGTTCATCAGGGCGTTGAGCGCCTCAGCGGCAAAATCCGGCCGAAAAAAGGCCACTGCGGCAAAATCGGCGCGGTCAACACCCATCAATACGCCGTTGGCGGAATGCCCGCCGCTGAAAAGCTGTGTTTCAAATTTGCCCACCCGCGCGGCCGCTTCCACCCCCGGCAGGCTGAGATGATCGCTGACCGGCAGGAAATTCCACAGCCCGCTCTCGCTGGCGGAGGAGGACAGCCCGTCCGCGCCCAAAGCAGCGGGATCATCGCTTATAAATTCACCGCCTTCCACCAGGTTCAAATCGGCGCCGATGGTATAGGCGATGCCATCGCTAAGCGTTGTATCCAGCGAGTAAGCCATCGAGGAGACAAAGGCCGCCAGCCCCAGCGTCAGCGTTACCAGCAGCAAAACGCCCTGATAGGCGTTGCCGGAGCGGGCAAACTGGCGCAGGACAAAGACCGGCAAAACACCCGGCAGGCGCGCGGCCAGGCCCGTCAGCAGGTTGAACAGGGGCGGCAGCAGGCGCAGAATCAGCAGGCTCAGGCCGCAGATCAGCATGGACGGCAGCAGGAAAAGCAGGGGATTCTGGTATGGGTCAGTGCTGCCGATGGCGCGTCCCAGCAGCGCCAGGCGTCCCTGCGCGCGCAGGGTGTAGAGACCATACAACGCCGGCAGGAGACAAGCAATGTCCAGGTAAAAACGCTGCCAGAACGGCCTACGCCGCGCGCGGGCGCGTTCCTGCTTGTAAGAGACGATCGTATCGCGCCCAAACTGCCAGACCGGCAGTAAACAAAAGGCAATTGCGAGCAGCACCGCCAGCAGCCCAAACAAAACGATCTGCGCGGAAAGATGAGGGCTAAAAGTAGGCGGGGCGGAGAAATCTAGGAAGGAGCGCGTACGCCCGATCAAAGCTGCCAGCCCGCTGCCGAGTGGCAACCCGAGGCACAAAGCCGCCAGCCCCAGCAAGGCCCATTCGAAGAAGTAGATCATTAAAATCCAGGTGCGCGACGCGCCGCGGCTGCGCAGAACGGCAATCTCGTTGCGCTGGCTGCGCACAAATAAGGACGAGACCAGGGAGAGGAAGAACAAGACCAAAGCCAGCACCGGCATGCTGAAGGCAAACAGGGAGCCGGTTAAGGATTGCACGGCCTGGCGGTATTGGCGCAGAGCCAGGGCGGGGGACGTTTCCAGGTCTGCATGCGCGAGGATGGCGTTGGCGCGGTTTTGCACGGAATCGATGCGCGCCAGCAGCCCGGCCACGGCGCTGCTGGAAACCCGACTGCCATCCAGCGAGAGCCGCCAGGCGGCTTCATCCAGCGGCGCGGGCAGAGCGGCGGTGGCCGCCCACCAGGAATCTTCATGCGTGAGGAGCTTCTTTTGGAAGGAATCGGCCGGGTAGAGCGCCCAGAAATCCGTCTCCGCATCCGCGGCCACCCAGATACCGCTGACGTACAGGTCCTGGCGGTAAGCCGGCGCAGACCCGCTGGCGGGCGTATAGAGGGCGTAAGTCTGGCCCACCTGCAGATCCAGGTTGTTGGCCAGATCCAGCGAGACCAGCACCTCAATCATGCCGCCGCTTTCCTCCGGCGGGCGCGGGAGCTCGCCCTCGATCAACTGCACCTGTTCAAAAATACCGGAGAGAAAAGCCAGCTTGACCAGATCCAGGCGCGCCGCGGGTGTGAGCGTCCCGGCGGCCGGGTAGAGCTGCAAATTGGCCGTGCTCAGGTAGCGCGTCAGGCCGCTCAGCGGCAGCCCGATGGCCGGGGCGGCCTGCTCGCTCAGGTAGGCGTCCGCCGGCCGGTATTGCGCGGGAGTGATGTCGCCGTACCAACTGCCGATGTAACGGAAGACGAAATCGAAAGGCCGGCGATTGCTGCGCTCGGCGGAGTTGGCCAGTGAAGTACTGAGCAGGTTGTAATTGATGCCGTCCGCGTACAAAGGGATGGCCACGGCCAGTGCCACGGCGGTCAGCAAACCCAGGGTTTGGCTGAGCGCCAGCCAGTGGTGCGACCAGAGGCGTTTGAGGGCGAAAGAGAGAGTGTTGTGGAGGATTTTGATCATAGGAGTGGGGCGGAAGCGGCTTGCGGTTGGGTGAAAGGGTGGTTGTCAGCCGGGGTGTTTGCCCCCGGAAGGATGAAGTCGGTTATGAAATAAATGGATGACCTTCCTATCTATTATAAACAATTTCGGGATTGGCAAATTTTCTGTCACAAATCACTATGGATATAGACGCCGAAAAGGTGGAAATGCTTCAGTTTTTGTGCCATTGGGGGATCCGTTCTGCCTGGAGCCGGTAAAGCTGCGCGTATTTCCCGCCGCAAGTCATCAATTCCTCATGGTTGCCGTATTCGATGATCCGGCCGTTATCTAAAACGGCGATAACGTCGGCCATGCGGATGGAACTGAAACGGTGCGAGATCAGCATGCAGGTTTTCCCTTTGATCAGGGTCATGAATTGATTATAAATCTCACTCTCGGCCTGCGCATCCAGCGCCGCCGTGGGCTCATCCAAAATCAGGAAATCCGCGTCGCGGACGAACAGGCGTGCCAGAGCGATCTTTTGCCATTCCCCTCCGGAGAGGTCCACGCCCTGCCCTTCATCCACCAGCCAGCGACTGAGCGTAGTGTCATAACCTTGCGGCAGGGATTGAATGGTTTCATGAACGCCGGCCTTGGCGGCTGCCCGGCGAACGGCTTCCTGCGCCGCCCGCGCGCCGCCGTTGTTCAACGCCGATACGTTGCCAAAAGCGATATTCTCGAAGGCCGTCAGGTCAAAATGCACAAAATCCTGAAAAATAGCGCCGATACGCCCGCGCATGGCAGCCAAGTCCAGATCACGGATATCAATCCCGTCCCATAAGATATTTCCGACGCTGGGGTCATACATGCGTGTCAGCAACTTGACCAGGGTGGTTTTACCCGCCCCGTTCAAACCGACCAATGCCAGGCATTTGCCGTAAGGGATGCTCAGGCTGAGATCCCGCAGCACCCAGGGATGGTTCTCGCTGTAGCGAAAGGAAACACCCTGTATCTCGATGGAGGAAGCCAGCGGCGGGGTGGGACGGGGTGAAGGAGAAAGAATAATGGGTTGCGGCAGTTCCATTAATTTGGTGTATTGACTGAAAAATAAAGAAAATTCATTTATACTTGCTAAAGTAGAGATTAGACCAGATAATGCTGCCTGGACACTGCCAACCGATGTGGAATACAGTGAGACATCGCCCAGGCTGATTTGGCCGCTAAACGCCTGAAATATTATTGCAATGAATACGGTGTTAGATATTAAGTTTGAAAAGAGACTCAAACTAAAATGTGATTTTATCTCGCATTTTTGCTGGTTGCGTTGCACTAGATTAATATGTTGATAGAGGTTCTTAAACTCTCCTAAAAGATATTCCCCTAATTGAAATAGACGAATTTCTTTAATAAAACTAATATTTGATATGAGATATGTGTAATAATTTGCACGGCGTCGCAAAGGATTATTATCATGAGCAATTGTGAAACGTTTCTTACCTAATTTGGTCTCAACAAATAGTCGTGGTAAGGCGGCCACGCCAACAAGTATTGTTAATGTTAGGTTATAAGAAAATAGTATTCCTAAAAATCCGGCTATAGTGATGATATATTGAACTATGTTACTGACAGTTGCGAAGGCTTGCGATAATCCAATATGAGCTCCTTGAAGGCCTAGTTGAATTATGTCTTGAAAGTTTGGATTTTCAAACGGTTCCAATCCATGCAGATTGTTTATTTTTTGATAACTGGAAAATTGAATCTTAAAGTCAATTTGGCGATTAAATTCAGAGTTAAGGAAGTTTCCAACATACCCCAATGTTTGGCTTAGAACTATCAAAATTGTTTGGGCCCCTAACAACATGAATATAACCTTTGGGAATTGAATATTTGATCCCGCTCCCAGATTTTGTGATAATATGTCAAACAAGATTTTAGTAATCCAGGCTGTCGCTAATGGAAGAAGGCTTTGCGCGGCTCTAATTAATAACAACCCAATTGTTGATTTGGGGCTAGTCTGCCAAGCTATTTTACACATTCTTCCGAATAGCAATAATAATGATGAGGGATTTATTTTATCGCCCATTTCTTTTGTGAAACTTTCCCCTTCCATGGGCACCTCATTGTATCTTGACGGAAAGATTCTTTTACAAAACTTGAAATAGTGTTAGGTTAGTTCCCGAATTACTTGCTTCCATTTCGGATTGTTGATACCGATATTTCCTGCTGAGATAATTTCCCATGTAGTAGAAATATAGCAATAGTAAGGTAAGCAATAAATGTTAAAGTCATTGACGATTTTATTGCTTGGATTTGGTGGGAGATGAGGCGCGATCAATAACTGAGATAATAAGTTTCGTTCATAAAGACACTTTTTGGTTTCCTCGACACCTGCGATGCTGATAAAAACTAACTCAACGCGCTTTTGATTCATTTTGCCTATGATATTATCCACATAGTATATTTTTTCTCTCATAAAATCTTTCGGTATAAAAAAAATTAATAACACCTGTTTGCCAAGAAAACTATCCGACAATACCTTTTCCCCAGATAACGTATGTACCTCAAATTTTGGAGCGGTATTACCTGGCTTGAAATCTCGATTCATAACTTCAGGGCTGTGTGTTTTTGAAACAGGTATGGGATTACTAATACTGACCAGCTTAGTTAAAACCACGCCCTTGATTGCCTTATACGGAACTGGCCCCCATATTAGAGAATCATAACCACCCAGAGGGTTATCACCTCTGACAAAAAAATGTTCCGGTGGAATAAACCATGTACGGTTACCTTCCTTGTCATGGAAATTCTTTACACGATTCCTGTGAGCTTCAGACAATTCATTAATAGTAGTTACCATTTTTTCACCAGGCAGACCGGTAATCCTTTTAATAAATGGGGTATAAGTACTTTCACGACCTGAGCTTCTATATAAATGATCCCAAGGCCAAATTACAACGATTGTTCCTTTTTTGACCAGGTTTTTCGGGAAAATTTTTAATACTAGTACTCGTTCTCCTGATGAGATTGTGGGCAACATACTGTCATGCAATACAGTAACGATTGAAAAGCTAGCTCTGAAAGCTATTAGTAATGATATTGAAATGAGTGAGAAGATAACAAAAATAATGGATTTTTCCATATAGCAAAATATTCGATGGAGTTTATAAACCATCTCACAGCATTGCTAGAATACGATGAGATGGTTTTTGTTTTTGACTAAGCCCAAGTGCACCCACTACAATCGGAATCACAAGACCTAGGATTTGAGTAAATCTTGTAACACGCGCAGTCATCTTCACATGTGCTTTCACAGTTTCCTGGATAACCTAGCCTATGGAGGTGCTGTACTTCATAGTATAAGCATAGCCAATACCCTAGACCATTGGGTACTGAAAATGGAGTGCACAGCCTACCACACGTCGAGTTACAATAAACGTAGTTAGGATCTTGGCATCCAGCTTTTGCTACCGTTTTGGGTAACAAGAAATCCCCCAATTTTTCAAGAATAGCACCCAGCGGTCCGGAGTTATTACTAAAACTCGCCATTGGAATTAGTAAATCATTTAACATCTGTTTCTCCTTTCAACGATCTGTGTTTGGTACATAAATTAGTATTGGTGTCTAGTGGGTTTCAAGATTCATATTAGCTCCTTTTTGTAAAAGTTTTAGTTGCCTTACGTTTACGTCGTCACGTTCCAAATTTCAGAAAGATTTTGCCATTCTTTCACTCTCTCATGGGCAAGCCCAGTAGCAAATACTTTTGAGTTTGTATCAACTATGCAAAATGATGGAGTTCCTGGAATTTTGTAATCTTTCTTAAAGGAATTTATGCTTTGTGGCGCAAAAATAACTGGGAATGAAACACCATTTTCAACCAATAACTTTTTGGTTGCCTCTTCATTCCCTACACTCACAAGAACAATATCAATTCCAGAATTAAATACATTGTTCTTGTATGTTTCAAGTTGATCAATAATTGTTTTGCAATTACCACAATTTGGAGAAATAAATAAAAAAAGAGTTGCTATATCCCTACCAATATAATTGGCAAGATTTACTTCTTCACCAGTTATTGTCCTTGCCGAAAAATCTGGTGCTGGTTCGCCTAATGGAAGAAACCGAGTAATTTTCAAATTGTCATTCTTGCCTGCTTGCTTTACTATTGCCAAAATCATAAACGTGTTAAAAATCGTTAGCATTCCAAAAAAGCCGGTAATGATATATAGTTCCATTTTCAATAGACTCCTTTTGAGTTAGACTAGCTAAGATTCGTTTGGCATAATTAATCGAAGTAAGTCACCTATATATGTCCAAATAGTTACGAAGAGTATTCCCATTACTCCAACCGAAAAGATTTCCACAAAATCGAGTGTCGTTGTAAAGTTTCCAAATTTATATGTTGAAACCCCTCCACCGATCCCACAGACCATAAAACCAAAGCTTCTTACAATGTGCCCCACGCTCACATTCTTTTCATCCGGTCCAAAACAATTGCAAGATGTTTTAATTTTCCGCAGTAATACCGATGACAATGCAATGCTGAAGGAAAGAAACATCATGGTTGCTGCAAGGAAGCCCCAAAAAAGAAAGGGCTCGCCAATGCCCATTATCGTAATTACTCCGAATTCACCCAGTAAAAACAGGTAGGTGAGCGGTCTACTGAAGAATGGAGGGAAGAACCTGAAACTGGTGATGGTTTGGGTAAACGATGGGATATCCCGCATCTTACCAACCAGGGACATAGTGAATACCAGCCCAACCACGGTTCTGAAAAAGATCAAGAGGTACGCATTAATCATCCCAACTCCAAACTTCCATGCTTGTGATCAATAAAACTCGCTGTGCATAGTTTCGCTATAAGGTGATTTCACAGTACCAAATACCCGTATTTACCCACAATGGGAAAACTAACAATCATCCCCTGGTATTTTTACCAGTTCCCCTTGTTACTTTTACTAATTCATAAAATAACAGCACTTAATAATATCTGTCACAGTACACGAATTTATATTCGAAGTCTTTTGCCCATACCAAAGTTGGACTAATCCTATGCTTTATTCATAGCTATAACTCTGTTTAATTGATATAGCAGGATTTATTAACTTCTTGCGAATAAGCCAATGTAGTGAAAGATACTGGGCAAGATGAGGGGTCTCATTCATCACTTCAGCGATATTTATAAATATGTGGTTGTATTCTTCACTTCGAATTCCACTATGTTTTAAGCACTACTTCATTGCAGACAAGGTGATTTAATACGAAAACGAATTGCTCTTGCTATTCATTTTGACTAGGAGTAATTTATTGAGTGTTGCACTGATCAATATTCACTTGATCAATATAGCTCCTGAAATCTTCAACGTATGGGGATATACAATTTAAAAATTGATCAGCCTTGGACTGTGCAGTAGCTAGTTCAATTTGAATATCCCCGCCCTCGAAAATAGATTGTAGTGCCTGGACGAAAATATTGTGGAGTGGACCGACAATATCCCAGTTGTATCGGATAAAGTCGGATTGACGATAAGCAACTCGGTACACCTCTGCATTTTCATACCCAATTACCGATTCCCAAGAGCTGGAGTTTCTTATCGATCTCCTCATCGGGAGTCCATCAAAACTAGCAGGATTTTCTGACAAAAACTTTATCCATTGCCAACACGCTTTGGGAAAAGGACTATTCTTTGAGATAAATAATCCCATATTTGCGGTTGTGTATTGCTGAAATGGCGACTGAGTGATGGGTAGAGGGACAGTTCCAACTCGGAATGGAGAGCTACTATCCTGGGATAAATACCAATTTCCCGGATTGCCACTGGTTGATGTCCAAAATGCAATTTTGCCGGATGAAACCAATGCTTGCGCATCAAAAGAATTCTGACGGTCGCCGGTTAAAAAGAAGAAACGCCCTGTTTGGTTCAAGTCCTCCAGAACCTTTAATGAATTTTGAGTGGCGAATGTATTGATATGAACCTCAAACTCATCAGGTATACCCATCAACTTTGTGCCTTGTGATGCCAAAAACCAATCCACATCCCAAGGGGCAAACAAAAAACCATAATATCTTTCTGCAAAAGAAGCAGTATTAACCATATCAAGAAAATCGTCGAAAGTCCAATCTAAGGCAGGCTCTGGAATGCCTAACTCAGATAATAAATCAGCATTATATGACATCAAATTTAATTGGGTTGATGCGGGCAAACCAATTAGATTGCCTTTGTACATAAATAATTCCAATGTCGACGTCTCATAATCGTTCAAAAACGCACTTTCTTCGCTATATAAGTAAGGAGTCAAATCCGTCAAATATTGGCTGCTCATATCATTTAGCATATCATCTACATGCCAATGGAAACAATCGTAGTTGCTGGACAAGTATTCTGCGTAATCATTCATAATAGGAACTCCGTTCCCTTCGAATAGAAGAGTAACGTTAATCTCTGGATTTAAATCTTGAAACTCGTCTACCAAAGAAGACCAGTTAATTGTGTTTTCATCGGTTAGTGTCGTATAGAACTTAATTGATTGGTTCCCAAAATTATCACGTGTCGAAGGCAGAAAAGGCTCTACTACCAAAGTTTCCAAGCCAAGCCTGGGCGTTGGTTCCATAACCTCGATAGAAATAGCAGACAAAGTTTCCTCTAAAGGTCGATCGTTCCAAGTCGATTCTATAATTGTCGAATTTACAACAAAGGTGTTTTTTGGGGATTTGCTTCCATACCAAGAATGCCCCAGAATAAAGCGGACTGTCTCCTCAATTTCATCTGGGATTCTCCCCCAAAACTCAGTTGATTGAGTCACAGATTGCCGAGCGGGGATACTAAATCCATTACTCGCATCTCCGATATCCAGGTCAACAGGATGCCGGCTTAGAAATTGTATTAATTGCCAGGCAGTTGCTTTTTGGGCAGTCCCAATGCTGGCAACTGCACACGTAGAAAATACCGGTGTGGTCGTTTTAATCCCATTAGAATCATCAGAAACCGGAAAAGGCAAAAAAACATACTGATTAAAAGCATAAGTCCCTCTTTCAGAAAAAAGGGGGGTGTCAATTGCTCCTATCCATAAAGGAGTTTTTAGATCCGGATAGATGTTTGGTTGAGCTTCATCGTCCATATTGATAGAGGGAATGATTAAATGGGCCCGAGAGAAATCCACATACCAGTTTAAATCCTCAATCAGTTTCTCGATATCGATTTCACCTGAATCTATGTTGGAATCAATCAGTGGCGAAATGAGGTTGGGGAATGGCAGGTTAGGATTAGAGAAGATTGGATAATCTCTGAAAACAGGTACAGTGCCATTGCTGCTTGCCAAACTGGTTACCAGTTCTCGAAAATCAGCCCAAGTCCATCCATATTTGGGTGCACTGCCATTCAATTTCTCTGCTTTTTCTTTATCTAGAAAAACGCCATAGATCTCCAAGCTTGAAGGAAGTCCAAATAAGTTATCATTTTCGTCGCTGCAACTACTGAGGGAACTCCCCCAATAATCATAAGCATCGAATGTTTCCTCCGATTGGGTCAAGGGGTTTAGGTTTAGAAGATAGTCCTTTCCTAGCAGCACTTGATCTTTTCCCCGTAGCAGAAAAACGTCCGCGCTTGAAGCAATTTCTTTGAAATCCCCGTCAATCCAATTTGATGCTGGTAAGAGAACCAGATCTATGTGCACGGTGGGATTTTCGGTCTCAAAATCTTGAATGAGTTTTTTGTATCCCAATTCTGTTGATTCTGGTACAGCAAACCTGAGGTATTTGTCTTCCTGAATTTCAACCGGTGTTTGTTGAGTACAACCATTTAAGAAAAGCATTGCGAAAAGAACAATAGCGGGCACAAAAACTCTTTTACTTATCAAAACACGGTTTTTCATTTTTCTCCTTTAGCTTGGACATCCAACAACTTGTCCCCATCTAGTTCTAAAGTTTTTTCAACGATGGATTTTATCCCAATATACTTTTCATTCTGATTAATTTATCCAAAAGAATTTTAACACAAGTGGATACAAATTTGTTCACCGAATCTACTATAGAGTATTGAAATATTTTAGTTGGGAAGTGTAGAATTATTTTATGACATATTATTCAATCTGTGATTAAACCCAAGCAATAATAAAACAATCGTATAGCTCATTTTTTATGCTATTAAGGGAATTTCAAGAATCGGTAGTATATTCACAAGACGGCCCCCGTTGTCGCATATTGTATTAATGTGCATGTTATAAAACAAATTTCATCCTTCTCTCTGTAATGTGACAATAGGCTAATGTCAGCGGGTTTCCAAAAACAATTTTCGTAGTGATAGCTATTTTGACAGTTTCTACTACCAAAAACCGATTTCGAAATATTTATTTTTTAACCTTCGGTTGCGGTTCCAGTTAATAATTTTGCAAATGAATATTTTCTTTTCGATATTTTCTTTTCGGTGGGTATTATGGATAGGTATTTAGTTCGTTATCTATTTTTGCTTAAGCACCAAAAAACCATCAATCCAACAAACGATGAAACCAAGACTTCTTACAACATGGCCCACCGATGGACATTGTGATCTCGTCCCTCTTCGACCAGCAAAAACAGGTAGGCGTGTGGCCTGCTGAAAGATTGGGGAAAGAGCTTGAAATTCGTAATTGCCTGGGAAAACGATCGGGCATCTCGGATCTTACCAACCAGTGATATGGTAAATGTCAGTCCAATTGTGATTCTGAAAAAGATCAAGAAATATGAATTCACTGTTCCAACTCCAAACGCCCATACTCGCCATCAATGAATCTCGCTGCATACAGCTTTTGCTTTATTGATCAAAGGTGGTTTCACAATACCAGATAACCGTATTCACCCACAATGGCAAAAGTACCAGGGTTTGACTGGTATTTTTGCCAGTCACGAGCAAACGTGAACTGCCGGGAAGCGGAAACCGGCGCTCATTTACTGAATATCATTCATTGAACGAGGCTGCTAAGTTAAGGCTGGATCCATTGCTTTTTTACCCCCAAAGCTACAGCCTCCGCACGATTTTTTACATGCAAGCGTCTGAATAGCTGTTCGATATGGTAATTCACTGTGCTTACAGATATGTTCAATTCTTTAGCGATCCCCGCGCTATTCTGTCCTTGAGCCAGCATCCTCAATATAACGACCCCCCGGCTGTTCAAGAACCTGTATTCATCAATCGATTCCCCATCCGCTATGCTGCATGTGATCATATCTGCGATAGTTGGGCTCAACCAAGTTTTTCCATTTGCCACCACACGAATGGCTCCCACTAAATTCTCAGGATCATCTCCTTTCAGGAAATAGCCTTGGACCCCGGTTTTCATTACTTCCATGACCGTAGGACGGTCATCGCATGCGGTGAAGATCATCACACGCGTTCCCAGCCCTTCCAGCCGCAGCCTGGAGAGAATTTGCGTTGTTTTCAATCCCGGCATACTGATATCCAAAAACAGTATATCCGGCTGCAGTTCCAGTGTCATTTTCAATGTTTCGTCGCCATTTTGCGCTTCCCCAATCACTTCCAGGTCATTGTGCGCGGCAAGCTCGCTGCGGATTCCTGAACGAACGATCGCGTGATCGTCTTCAATCAAGATTCGGATGATCATTGTTTTTCTCCTTGGTCTAGCCATTGCTGCCATTTTTGCTTGTGTTGAGCAGGATTTTAAGCGCTATATGACATCCGCGTCCGTGGGCGGATGAAACAAATAACTCCCCACCCGCCAACTCCGTCCGTTCCCGTAAACCTGCCAGCCCGAAATGGTTCTCCTGTGTAAGCTGGTTGAGCGGCGGAACCTGAAAACCCTGCCCATTATCTTTAACGTCTAATTCCAATTGGGAGTGGGTAATTTGTAAACGAACTTCGGCATACTGCGCCAGGGCATGCTTTTGTATATTCGTCAAAGCTTCTTTTAACACCCAGTAAACACATGCGGCAATATCATCGGGCAGCAGCGTTTCCGCGTCACCCGCAAAGCTGAAGTCCAGATGTGTTTGGCTCTGTTTTCGGAAAGCATCGATCAGCGATCCAACCCCATCTTTCAGATTTTTGTTTTCCATGATGGGCGGGCGCAGTTCAGAACACAGGCCGCGTAAACGATTCAGCGAATCCCTGTTCAGGGTTTGTATTAGAACATTTGTTCAGTAAAATTATAGGCGAGATTATCTTATTGTGCAAGTAGAAGAAGGAAAAATCTATATATCAATTTCGATAGGTATCAAGGCAAATACCCTATCGAAATTAATAGATTGAGGTAGCTCAGCCTGGGTGTTATCCTACTCGTAACTCTTTTAGAAAGGATCGCCAATGAACACATGCTTTCTGACAAAATCAGTCAAAACGCCAAGCACCCGGCTTGTCTCGCAGCTTGAAACTATTCAAGATGACTTAACCCGCTTATTCGGGTATGTATCTCAGCTTTCGGATTTATCACTTGAACAGTTGGAAACCCTTGATATTGAAGATCACGTAGACGAGATCCATAGCAGTCTGAGACGATTTGAGGCTCGCTGCATGGCGAACAGGGTACTGACAAATGAAGATGAGTTTGCACAGATGACAAGCGATGTGACTGAGATCCCGTTAACAAAATCAACTGGTGATTGGAACACCGTGCGACGCGAAGCCAAACGCGCCAATAAACTGGTCAGCCAATTGACTGACTCAATCAGAAAAATTCGCACGGGCTTAGGCGAAAATCAAGATGCCGGCGTAATTCCAGAAGATATCCTTCAGATCAAACAAGCTTTTGGAAATACTGTCAACGATTTCGGGTCGGATGACCTGCTGGTACATGGATAAAGTACAAAACACTATTTATTAGGAGTATCGTTGGATGGAAGTAAGAATTCACCGGACAAAATTACCGCATAACGTCATCATCAAAGCACCAGGGTTGTTGCCGATGTTGTATACCCCGCGTGAAATTTGTGAAGAACTGGATATTGCTGAAAGCACATTACGGGATTGGTTGCAGGTAGATGTTCCCCACCAAAGAGACAACCGCAATCGGATTTGGATCAACGGGGAAGAGTTTGCCGGATGGGTAAACAACCAACGTAAACCCAAAGTGACCAATAAGCTTAATGAAGATGAAGCCTATTGTTTGCGTTGTAACCAGGTATCCAAATTACTTTCTCCCCAGATTCAACCGATCAAGGGAAACCTGGTCTTAATCAAAGGTACTTGTGCAATCTGTGGAGCTGTTATCAACCGTGGAGCCCATCGTGATCGAACGCCAGAACTATCTTAAAGTCAAAGAACATCTCAAGTATCTCGAGGAAGTTCTGCAGTTGAACCAAGCCTCCGTCGAACGCTATCGCTTCTATTTGCGTCATCTACTTCTATGGGCGGATGATCAGAATTTCCGCCAGGTGCAGACGATTCGTCCAACCCTCCCGTCCTATCTATCTTCATTACCAGGTAAGGAAGGAAAAGGAACCCTGGCCAGCGCATCCCAAAAGAAAATTATTGATTCAAGTAAACGCTTTTTTCGTTGGGCTAAGGTTACATATCCTCGTGAAATGAACAGCCTTCCCATTTCGTGGATTGATACTCTGCGGCGCCCGCGCCAACCGCAAATTTCTTCAGAGAATGTTTATGTTTCTTTGGATGAGGTCCAAAAATTACTCATCACCCCTGTTCCCGAAGAGAGCCTGGCCTTAATGCGGGACAAAGCAGCTGCTGCAATGCTCTTCCTATCTGGCATGCGTGCCAGCGCTTTTACTACATTGCCAATAGAAGCTGTTGATCTTGATAATCTCAGACTTCGCCAATGGCCAGAACTTGGCGTTCATACCAAGAATGGAAAGAAGGCGACTACTTTCCTATTGAACATTCCGGATATTCTTGCGCCGGTCCGCCAATGGGATGCTATCGTTCGAAAGTCACTTCCAGGCTCGAGTCCCTGGTATGCACCGATTGCGCATTCCTGGGGAGATCAGTTTCTTTCACAGAATGAACCTGGAAAGACGCGTTCTCAGGCGCTTCAAAAACGCCTGGAGTTGTTGTTTTCCATTGCAAACCTTGAATTCAAATCACCTCACAAATTCCGGCATGGACATGCCGTTTACGGGTTATTGCATGCCCAGACCATGGCGGATTACAAAGCGGTATCCATGAATCTGATGCACGACAGTATCGAGATCACCGATAGCACCTATGCGCCAATGTTATCTTCAGATGTTCAAGATCGTATCGTAGGGCTGTCAGGAAAGGCAATGTCCACGCCGGGCGATGAACTCGAGTCCTTCCTTATTAAGCTTGATCGTGAAAGCCAGAAACGGGCTTTAGTCTTCATTGCCGGAAGGTTGGCTCAATGAATAAAATTTGGTTACAAACGCATGTTATCGGCTGGGCTCGCTTTGCGATGCGCCTGCTCAACATCCACTTCGGCAATTTGGGCATAATGGCGAACCATGTCCAACGAACCATGTCCCAGAAGGAACTGAAGTGTGAAAATATCACCGCCGGAACGCAGGTAAGTGATGGCGAAAGTGTGTCTGAATTTATGCGGATAAGTCTTTTTGACTTCTGCGCGGGCTCCCAACCGGTTGATCAACACGCGCAGGCTGTCTTTATTGAAAGGTCGGTCTGCATGGCTAATAAAGAGGGGGGCGTTGGGATCGTCCCCATCTTCTCGACTGGCAAGATAACGCCAGACCGATTTTCGGGCGACTTTGCCCAGGTAAACAGTGCGGCCTTTTCCGCCTTTCGCGCCACCAGCTACTCCGTGACGAATAGTGACCTTTCCGGTCTTGAGATCCACATCATTGATAATCAACGAACACAATTCAGTCGCTCGCAACCCAGTGTCCAGCAACATCAATACAATCGCCTGGTCACGGTTAGCGCTCGGTCGGCGCATGACAAACTTTTTTCGTTCTTCAGTTTGCGATTCGCGGGAATAGACACACGCCTTGAGGATTTTTTCAACGTCTTCTTTGGAAAATGTTTCAATAGGATGTTTTTGAAACTTCGGGGCAGTGATTTCTTTAGCGGGATTGGGAAACTTGAACTCCACCTGCAGCCATCCGAAAAAGGATCGAAACGTTACCCACACATTTCGAATGGATTTGGCGGACAACGGCTCGGAGCTTCCGTTCCAACGTCTCGGTTTATACTCGGTTCTCAACCAGGCCATGTAGCCGGTCAGGTCGGAAGATTGAATTTCCGAAACACTCCGATCTCCAATGTAATCCAACCAATGACTCAAGGTGAACTCATAGGAGGTAATCGTGCGCTGGCTTAATCCCTCTGCTGTCTTGAATTTTAGGAAGCCGTCGATGGCTTTGGCTAAGGAAAGTGATATTTTAGATTTTGACGTACCCGGCGAACTGCGGTTCATAAGAAATTCCTCCATTTTTGGAAAAATGTCTACCGCTGTGCGCCAGGCTAACGAAAAACCAGAGCCCGACGGACTCTGGTTTGCTCTTAGTAGCGGGGAGTGGATTCGAACCACTGACCTCCGGGTTATGAGCCCGACGAGCTACCTCTGCTCTACCCCGCATCAATTCTTAACGCTCAGAATTTTACTCCACCTTACCCAATCCGTCAAGACGAAACCTGTACAAGCGAACCCTAACCAGCTATTCTTCAGGCTTCTGTGATTTGTGGCTGTAAATTAAGTTAAATGTCACTTGACATATGGCAAGTATCCCGTAAAATTTAATATAGAAATCATAACCGCTTTTCATTCCTGAAAAGATGACTGCTTTCCACTTTGAAACCAGAAAAATAAAATCATTAATACCCCAGTGAATCAAAGTAAAAAAAACAATCACCAGAAATTGATTTAATAGAATGGACGTTAGATGGCAAAATTTGATTATGTAATTGCAAAAACAATGGAGGACGCTGTTCATCTCTTGAACGATGCGGATATTCGCAGCATCCCTTTAGCAGGCGGTACGGATATTTATGTGGCATTGCGGGTAAACCCCCTCTGGTTTGATCGCCTGGTGGATATTCGCCGCATTCCAGAAATGTCTGTGATCTCTCAGGCTGATGATCAGGTTTCCCTGGGTGCTGCGGTGACCTTTGCGCATGCCATTCAAAATCCGATCCTGCAAAAGACAGCCCCCTTCCTGGTGGAAGCCTGTAAAACGATCGGTGGACCGGCAGTGCGCAATTGCGGCACCTTTGGTGGCAACGTCTCGAATGCTGCCGCCTGTGCCGACTCCTTGCCAGCGTTGGTCTGTCTGGAGGCGGTAGCACATCTGCGGTCATCAAAAGGGCAACGCCAGCTGAAAGTGCAAGACCTGGTCACCGGACCCCACAAAACGCAAATCGCTCACGGGGAACTGCTAACCCACTTTACCTTTAAAACACCTCCCTCCCATGCAAAAAGTTGTTTTATCAAAATAGGTCGTCGCAAAGCCCAATCGATCTCGCGTTTGAGTATTGCCGTCATCGGCTCAGTTGACCAGGCTGGTGTGGTCGACTATATACGGATCTGTCCTGGCGCTGCGATTGCCACCCCGATGCTGTTCTCTGAAGTTCAAGCACTGTTATTGGGCAAACGACCGGATAAAGAAATCATCGCTTCGGCCGCTGATCAATTGGTGGCTGAGATGATCATAAGTACCGGCCGGCGCTGGTCAACGGAATACAAGGAGATTACTCTAAAAGCAATCGCGGAGAGAGCACTAGGTAAAATTTTTCTGGAGGACGGGCAGCATGCAAATTAATTTCACACTCAATCATAAACCTGTATCCATCGATGCACCCACGGATATTACATTATTGACATTATTACGCGATCATTTCAAATTAACCGGCAGCAAAGAAGCCTGTGAAGTGGGAGAATGCGGTGCATGTTCCGTTCTATTGAATGGCGAAGTTGTCAATAGCTGCCTGGTAGCTGCTCCTTCCGTGATGGGCTGCGACGTGGTCACCATCGAAGGGATCCATGCCGAAGATGGCGGTCCGAATGATCTACAGCAAAATTTCATTACGAAAGGTGCTGTGCAATGTGGTTTTTGTATCCCAGGCATGGTCATCGCCGGCGAGGCGCTTCTGTCCATCAAATCTGATCCATCCCGGCTGGAGATCAGAGAAGCATTGGCAGGCAATTTATGCCGCTGCACTGGCTATATGCAGATTGTCGACGCCATCGAAACCACCGCCAAAGAGCGGGCTGGCAAGCAGAATCCACAGAAAAGGGAGAACTAATCTCGATGACAAACTTAAAATATGTTGGCCAACCTGCTCAACGTGTCGATGCACTGGATAAAGTGATGGGGAAAACCAAATATGTGGGAGATATGTCCCTGCCCGGCATGTTATTTGCCCGTTCTCTGCGCAGTGAACTCCCGCATGCACGCATTGCCAAACTGGATGTATCTCCAGCGCTTAAAGTACCAGGTGTGGTAGCTGTTGTCACCTGTGATGATTTCGTGAATCATGGTAATTTTGGTTTTCCGGTATCTGATATGTATATGCTCGCCTACCAGAAAGTGCGCCATGTCGGTGAGGCCATTGCATCCGTGGCGGCAGAAACCCCGGAAGCAGCCCTGGCAGGCGTCAAAGCGATCATTTGTGAGCTGGAGCCTTTACCGGCTATCTTCGAAATGGAAAAAGCACTCGACCCGGATGCACCTCAGATTGGACCCGATCGCAAGGATGGCATGCATCCCAATTTTCTCTCCCATTCCCCGGTTTATAAAGGCAACCCGGTGGAAAAGTTTAAAGAATGTGATGTGGTCATTGAAAATAAATACGAGACCGTGATGCAGGAACATGCCTACCTCGAAACAGAGGGCGGGCTTGCCATCCCAACCCCCGAGGGTGGTGTGGTGGTGTATCTCTCCTGTCAGAGCCCCTTTATCCCCCGCAATGATCTCTGCAAAACCCTCGGATTACCAGCTGATCGGGTGCGCGTCATCGTTCCTCCGGTCGGCGGTTCCTTTGGCGGTAAGGACGACCTCAATTATCAAACAGCTGGTCAGGTGGCTGCCCTGGCATTGAAGGCAAAACGTCCCGTACGTATGACATTCTCGCGAGAGGAAAGCATCATCGCTGGTTATAAACGCGGCGCGATGCACATGAACATAAAACTCGGCGCAGATCAGGACGGTACATTAAGAGCCTGCAAATTTAACAGTATCTATGATTCCGGCGCTTATTCTTCCCAAAGTCCCTTCACCGGTTGGCGCGCCAGCATTCACGCCATGGGAGCCTACCGCTATGATGATTGTAGCGTTGATATTGATACTGTTTATACCAATACCAGCTATGCCGGCGCTTACCGCGGGTTTGGAAATACCGAAGTCTGTTCCGGGATTGAACAAGCCATTGATGAAATGGCAGATGCCTTACAAATAGATCCGATCGATTTTCGTTTGAAGAACTGCCTCAAAGTAGGCGATGTCACCCCACACGGGCAGTTGCTGAACGAATCGGTGGGTCTGACAGACTGTCTGTTGGCGGTTCGAAAAATGAGTGATTGGGATCGCAAACGTAAGGAATTTGCCCAGCAACCTGCCTCAGCCGAAAAGCGACGCGGTATCGGAGTCTCCGCGCTCTTCCACGGCACCTCCCTGGGTGCTGAGGGATTGGATGAAGCCACCGCCACCATCGAAATTCACGCGGATAATCAGGTCACTCTCACGTCCGGATTGACTGATTATGGTACCGGTGCGCGCACCGTCTATACGCTAATTGCGGCTGAGATCCTGGGAATTGACCCGGAACGCATCCATGTCCACAACCCGGATACCAACACAGCCATAGACAGCGGACCAACCGTTGCCAGCCGTACCACCATTCTGGCAGGCAATTCGGTCCGAGTTGCAGCACAAAATCTGATCCAGAACCTGGATTTAGCAGCTGCTGATTTGTTACAATGCGACGCCTTTCAAATTCATCATGTTGGTGAGCAGTATATCGGTCCCAGCGAAGAACCAGTCTCCTGGGATGCTGTCGTTAAGCACGCCCGAGAGATGGGATTGGTGCTTTCCGCGTTTGGAAGATGGTCAGCACCAGAAATCCACTGGGACGAGGAAAAGGGCACCGGCACACCTTATTTTGCCTATCATTTTGGTGCCCAGGTAGCCGAGGTTGAGGTAGATACAAAGACCGGTCATACAGATGTGATTAACATCTGGGCGGTGCATGATATCGGGAAAGTCATTTTCCCGCAAGGTGCTTATGGTCAGTTATATGGCGGCATTTCCCACGGTCTCGGCTATGGTTTATATGAAGACCTCGATTACCAGGAAGGCTATGCGCAGGCTCATAATTTCGATACCTATCTGATCCCAACATCCATGGATATGCCCGAAATCCAGGGCGATTTTGTGGAAGCAACTTTCTCTGCGGGACCATTCGGTGCCAAAAATATTGCCGAACCAGCAATGGTACCAACTGCCCCTGCTATCTTAAATGCAATTGCCAATGCCAATGGAAGACGCATCCGTCAGCTGCCAGCCAACCTCGAACGGGTCATGCTGGGGAAAGAACTTACCAAAAAAGGTTCTCCATTTAGCTGCAAGGTTGCTTTAAAAATAACATGATATCCATAATGAAAAAATCAGCTGGAGAATAATTACTTTCACCAGCTGATCACCTTTTAATGCTCCGCTGGGAATCTCAAAATGGTTTATTCATCCAGCATTGTTGTATTTGCGTAGGATCAATTAACGCAGCTGGATCAAACAATCCCTTCTAATCTTTGTTGATCCTTTTAACAAAAATATCCAGACCAAATAAAAGCAGAGCCACCAACCCAATCGGGACCAATCCACCCAGTAAACACAGCAAGCCGACCAGGGCTGCCCCGGTACCATAAAAAATAGCGATCAAACCCAGCCCGACCACAAACAACAAAACAAACCCGCCAATGATCAATTGAACATTGGTTTGCGAGGTGTATTTCTTCAAGTCACGGGACATCCATCCTCAATCTATCCAGTCTAAGGCAAGATCTGCTAGGATCTTTTCTTGAAAACAATGTGGATCGGTGTTCCGGTAAATGGATACTCTTTTCGAATCGTGTTTTCGATAAAACGCACGAAGGTAAAATGGGCCAGTTTGGGCTCATTACAATATATCAAAAATGTTGGCGGATCAGAGCGCACCTGTGTGCCATAATACATTTTAAAGACCCTGCCTGCTCTGGAGGGTGTGTGCATATCCTGCACATGCTGGAGAATACGGTTCAGGCTGGATGTGGTCAGCCGTGCCAAACGTTCTTCTTGCACCTTCAGCGCCATCGGCATCACCTGCTCTACGCGTTGCCCGGTCTTGGCTGATATGAACAGCAAAGGCACATAATCCATGAAATTTAAATCCTGGCGAATTTGTTCCGTAAAAGCCACCATGGTGTGCGTATCTTTCTCAATCGCATCCCACTTGTTGACCACCACCACGCAACTCTTTCTCGCTTCCAGAACATATCCGGCAATATGGGCATCCTGGGCTGTAATTCCTTCGATGGCATCAATCAATAAGAGCGACACATCAGCTCTCTCAATGGCACGCATGGACCGTAAAACCGAATATTTTTCCACACCCGATTCAACCTTCCCTCGCTTCCGTATCCCGGCTGTGTCAATTAAAGTAACTGGTAATCCATCTATGTCAATATGGCTATCGATTGCATCGCGCGTGGTACCAGGTATGTCGGAGACAATCATTCTTTCGTGCCCAACCAGGCGGTTCAAAAGACTGGATTTGCCAACATTCGGTTTCCCCACCAACGCAATTTTTACCGATTCATCCTCTTCGGGTTCAAGATCCTCCGGGAAGGTTGCCACCAATGCATCCAGCAAATCCCCGGTTTGAGTACCATGTAAAGAAGAAACGGGGAAAGGATCACCCATTCCCAATTCATAAAACTGATAAGCTGCTTCCCGAAATTCTTTGCTATCAGCTTTATTTACCACCAGAAGGATGGGGGGAACCAGTTCGCCATTAATGTTTTTTTGTTTGCGGCGCAATATCTCAGCCACTTCCTGATCGGCAGGGGTAATACCGGCAATGGCATCTACCACAAAGAGGATTGTATCTGCATCCTCAATGGCGATATCCGCCTGGGCTTTAATCTCTTCGATAAAATCTGCCGAACCAATCGAAAGTGGTGTTTTGCCACCCACAGACGGGTCAATCCCCCCGGTATCAATTACGTAAAAAGGACGCCCGCTCCATTCTGCTTCAGACATCATCCGGTCACGGGTAGTGCCTGGGATATCATCCACAATTGCTTTTCTCTCACCGGTCAGGCGATTAAACAATGTACTTTTGCCGACATTTGGACGTCCGACAAGGGCAACAATCGGTTTATTCATTACTTACTTTCCGCGTTTATCCACCCGGTGCAGGTGTTGGCGCTTTGATTATTTCTATATCAATAATTCCAGGTTGAATGCTATCAACCGAAATTTCCTCGGAGGGTAATTCTACCACTGGATCCAGTTGATATGTTCCAATTTTATAATCAGTCAGGTCCAGCACCACCCGAATGTCTTTAGGATTAAGTTGATCCAGGATGGGAAGCGGCCCTGAAATTAATAAGGTTACCAAATTTGGAGCAAGAACTGCTTTTAAATTCTCTGGCAAACCAATTACCTCAATGGGAATATTTGCTACCGGTAAGCTGCTTTGAACAGCGGCGATGCTGACCCGCACCAGGACGGTTCGATTTTCCCCAACCACCAAAACACCTTCCGGTAAATCCAGGAGAAGTGATACATCCACATCATCTTTTAAACCATTCAGGTTCAGGGGCATTGTTTCCACATACCCGGGCAGATCATTAACGAACTGCGGGTTGGATGAATAAACCGTCACAGCCAATGGAATAACAGAGATATTGGTCAAACGATATCCATCCGCAACCTGACCCTCCATATTCACGGAGACGATCACATTGCGATAGCCATAGCGCTGGTTGATTTCCTGAAACACATCTACGCGATCTGGCGTGAGCGTGACATTATTGATAACTGTTTCATTTTTATCCAAAGCGACCAGGTTAATCGAGCGGGAGATATCTTCATATCCCTGGTTTATATCAATCGTAGCTCTTACCTCTGCCACCCGATCAACCTGCGAAATGGGGCCAGTGACAGTGATCTGTTTTACATCTACTACCGGATCTTCTGCCTGATATCCAATCGCTGGTTCCCCACGGACTATTAATGATAAAGGCAACACTTTGCTGGAAAGGTTTTCCAGCTTTACCGATATGTTGCGTGGAGAATAGGAAACAACCTTCACAGGGCGAATATTGACCTGAATTTGTAGTTCAAGCAAATGGGTACCAGCTTGAACACCAGAGAGATCTAATATCGCCCGCACTGGGGTTTGGGTGCTCACTATTTTTTCCCAAACAGATTGCGGTGTATTCAGCACAATGGCCACGCTGGATGGCAATTCACTGGTCATGACCAGATTCGTATCCTGCCCAACGATTTCAATCGGTACTGTTCGGGGATAGGTTCGGTTTTCTGCCGGATCACTGGCGGTAACAGCAATAATCCAGACCGTAATCGCCAGCACCAGGGCTGTTAATAACGTCGGAACCACTCGTTTGGATTTTCGAAGGAAGCCCCACATGCTCAATCTTCCTCCTTTTGACGAAAGCTGGGAATTTTCACTTTCCAACCGAAGATGTTGATATGATCAATAATCCCAGGCACAGGACGGAACAAAGCGATTAACATGTTTTCCAGGCGATCCGAATCCAGACCCCTGATTAAGCGACCAGCCTGGGCAACAGATATTGACCCGGTTTCTTCAGATACCACAACCACAATGGCATCACACGCTTCGGAAGAACCTAAGGCAGCGCGATGACGTAATCCCATTTGACGTTCCGGTGTGCGATTTAAGATGCCACTGGCTGATAAAGGCATGACACAGGAAGCCGCCAAAATTCTATTGCCAGAAATAACCACTGCACCATCGTGTAAGGGCGAATTCGGATAAAAAATTTGTAATAATAATTCCGCTGAAACAACCGCATCTAAATAAACACCGGTGGCAACATATTCCTGTAGAGTATCAATTCGCTCCATCACAATCAAAGCACCATGTCGCCGGGCAGATA
>SWCC01000511.1_pt1 | contig 41260 bp, 27 predicted proteins | sample 4692971 | NCBI WGS metagenome assembly SWCC01 (sample SAMN10267277, study PRJNA491770) | bioreactor metagenome | isolation source: DHS bioreactor inoculated with subseafloor sediment | place: Japan: off Shimokita Peninsula | collected 2006-08 | reverse complement strand
TCGCGCCTGTGATCAGCACTTTCAGAGAAGTCAATCGGGAACCCGTTGCTTTTTCCTGTGACCAGTACCCACGCACCTTTCAACAAACCTTTCATCCGTTCAAATTCTGCCCGCGTTTTTGGCTCACGAAGTACGTGACCCCTCTGAACGCCCTTTGTTCCAGAAGTATAGGAAGGCGTTACAAAATGCAGGTTCATAGATTCTTCACCCATCATCCGCCCAAACCAGGGACCGCGGTTAAACCCAACGGGCACACTTCCTGCCTCATCCATTTCAACTTCCATACCCCATTCCCTGAACTTTGAAGCCGCCCAATCCGCGGCATTTTCGTAAGCATCGGAGCCAACAAGTCTGCCTCCAAAGCGGTTGCACAATATGTCGAGGTGTTTCATGGTTTGATTGTCGGTTTTGCCGGTTTCAATGATGCGTTCAACCACTGGGTCTGTCTGTGCATAAGCCATGTTTGCGCATGGGGCTATGCCGGCAATAATAAGGAGAAGTTGAAAAATCTTTTTCATCTTAAGTTTATTGAATTGAAAATGAGTTTGTTGTGTTTATTTAGGTCTTAATGGGGTTGTTTTGAGAAAGTAGTTTTAGAATAAAGCCAAATATTTATTTTCATTGAAAGCGGGTCTTTGCGTCACTTCGACAGGCTCAGTGCATCGCTTTGCGTCTCCGCGTGGTTAAAGCCTTAATGATTTCATTCCGAAAGAATGATTCTTTCACAGTCAGCCGGATTGTCAATCTGAAACTTAACAATGGCCAACTCAGGGCCATCATGAGCAGCAGAATAGCTGAAAGTCCTTCCGGTTTGTTGTTTCCATTCCCCGGTAATCCGCACCGATTCGTGAATATGCCCATGAAGGGTAATCCAGGGCTGTCGTTCAATGATAAAACGTTGCACGGCAATACTGCCTACATGAACATCCAATGGTACATGTTCAAATTTATGTCCATCCAGTGAAGCGCGGTCGAGCACAGATTGGTAGGGTGGGGTATGGAACAGAAAAATGGCTTTGGTCATATCATTATCGCCCGACAAAAGTGTGAGGTCTTTCTCAATGGTTGAATATTCAGGATCATAATCGGGAACCACTGTCCGAAAGCCTTCAGTGGGATCAATGCAACCCGGATCTACAAAGCGCGAAACATCGAATTTCTCCCAATCTTTCAACAAAAAAGGGGTTGGCGGCACGAATGGATAGCCGTAGATGGTATAGGGGCCGAATTTGAACTTGCTGTTGTTCAGGTATTTCCACAGTTCAATCTTTTCTCCTTCCACAAAGGCCGGTTCTTCAATGCGGTGATCATCATTACCCATGATAACAAAGACTTCAGGATAATTACACCCCAACTGCCGCCTCAAATTTTTAAACCCCGGAATAAGGTATTCCTTCATAAAATCGTGAATCTCTTTTTGGCCAAGCCTAACCGAGCGGTGAACATGAGGCAAAAGGTCGCCACCCAGAAAAACAAATGATGGTTTATTGCGGATAATTTCCCTGAATAGCAATTCGTAGCGCAATGTACTTCCATGAAGATCACAAACAAAGTAGCTGGTTGTCATTTGTTTAGAATAAGGAACCTGGGGTTTCAACTATCAACTTTTCGCAACAAGCGTGCAGGATCGGTAACCGCACCAATCATGGCAGCGAAACTTGTACCTTGTTCAATATCTTTATCTGTAATCAGGTGAAGGTCAATGAGTCCATCTGTTTGATATCCGGTTTTTTGAAAATTTTCTTCGGCCAAACACAGGCTCCAACCATTTATCCATGCTTTGAGGCATTTGAGTTGCTGGCTGTCGCAATTGTGATGAATGAGCAGGTCAATGTCGCTGGCTGGCCCCGCATTGGCATTTTTTGCACTTCCAATCAGGTAAATGGCTTTTACGTTCAGCCGATGGCAATCCATAAGCTCGCTAATGCGCTCGGCCATGCGAAAACGCCACTTCCAGTGCTGATCAGATTCCGGGGTTAAAAGGTTTTTACCATTGCTGCCGTTGCTCTCTTTCCCGGTTTCTATTAAACGGAGGGTATTCTTGAGGCGTTGGTGAAAAAAGTAATTTCCGATACGGTGGGCTATGGTATTGGTAAGCTTTTGCTCTTCGGGCATAAAAGCATTGACTGATGATTCTTCAATCAATTGGGTGTAAACCAAATGAATCTCGCCACAAATATTGTTGTCAACTTCAATTTCGGTGGTCAGTTTCCAGGGCGTTTCCCTAAAATCATCGCTTCGCCATGATTTGCCTTCAAAGGTAATCTGTACTTCACAAACGGTGGTAAAGTGATACCCCATGGGTAAAAATGCGATTAACCTGGGGAAAAGTTCGTCCGGCTTCAGTTTGTCGTTCTCCAACAAACTGTTGAGTTGATAGAGGGTATTGAGCTCTTTTTCCCTTTCTTTGAGCCGCTGAACTACTATTTTGTTAATCATACACGGTTTTCATGACATTCGTTCACAAATATAAGAAACATATTCAGGCGCTAAAATAGCAAAATCTTATCTTTGCGCTAAATTAATGATAAACAAAACGTAAAATGTCGGAAATTGAAAACAAGCCGGTAATTGGAATTACCCATGGCGATATAAACAGCATAAGTTATGAGATCATTACCAAAGCCCTTGCTGATAACCGGATTTTTGACTTTTTTACCCCGGTTGTTTATGGTTCCTCGAAGGTTGCTTCTTATTACCGTAAGATGTTAAATGTGAGTGATTTTGCCTTTAACCTGATAAAAAAGGCCGATATGGCCAACCCCAAGCGGGCGAATATTATCAACATCAACGACCAGGAAATTAAAATTGAAGCGGGTAAATCAACTTCCATTGCCGGTGAACTGGCGCTCCACTCGCTCGAAAGTGCGATTGATGACCTTAAAAAAGGCCTGATTGATGTTATGGTTACAGCTCCCATCAATAAATACAATATTCAATCCAAGGATTTTCATTTTCCCGGGCACACCGAGTATCTGGCGAGTAAATTTGACGCTAAGGACTATCTCATGCTCATGGTCAGCAATTCCATTCGCATAGGTGTGGTTACCGGGCATATTCCTTTGCGGGATGTTGCCGATACCATTACCGAGGAGCTGCTGATGCACAAAATTAAAATTTTGCATCAATCCCTTTTGCAGGATTTCGGTATCCGGAACCCACGCATAGCGATTCTTGGTATAAATCCTCATGCAAGCGATAATGGTTTATTGGGTGCAGAAGAAGCGAATATCATAAAACCCGCCATCGATAAAGCTTTTGACTCGGGAATGATGGTATTTGGGCCTTATCCGGCAGATGGTTTCTTTGGTTCGTCCGTTTTCACGGAGTTTGATGGTATTCTGGCGATGTATCATGATCAGGGTATGCTGCCTTTCAAAACACTGGCCTTTGATTCGGGCGTTAATTTCACAGCCGGCTTACCCATCATCCGTACTTCGCCGGCACATGGCACAGCCTACGATATTGCCGGAAAAGACAAAGCTTCTGCTGAATCATTAAGGGCTGCTTTGTACCTGGCTACCGATATTTATCATAACCGGCGCAGGTATGTTGAAATGACGGCCAATCCATTGGAATTCAGTAAGCAGGAAACAGAGCGTTAACATTTATCCATGTCCGAAAAAGGTTATTTCTTCACTAAAATTGCCGAAGTAAGCGGTGGCAGCCTCAGGGGCAACTTCACCGACAGCCGGATTGAGGAATTACTGACCGACAGCCGGAAGCTTTCCACGCCTTTGCATACACTGTTTTTTGCTTTGGTTACCCCGAGCAACGACGGTCATAAATATATTGCTGATCTTTATCAACGGGGTGTTCGGTACTTTGTGGTTGCGGCTATTCCCGATGATTCGTTTCCGGATGCCGGATTTATTCATGTAAACAATACTCAGGAAGCACTTCAGAAAGTTGCCGCCTGGCATCGTTCGTCATTTGATCTTCCGGTGATTGGAATTACCGGTAGCAATGGCAAAACCATCGTAAAAGAATGGTTGTGGCAGTTGCTATCGCCCGAATACACCATTGTGCGCAGTCCCCGAAGTTACAATTCACAAATTGGCGTGCCACTCTCGGTTTGGCAAATCAGCAACATGCATACCCTGGCGCTGTTTGAGGCCGGCATTTCAGAGCCCGGTGAAATGATCCGTTTGGCTCCGGTTATTCGACCTAAAATTGGCATCCTTACCAATATTGGCCATGCCCACGATCAGTTCTTTACTTCGTTCGATCAAAAGTTGGAGGAAAAATACCAGTTATTTGCCGATGCGGCTACCATCATTTATTGCAGCGATAATCCGTTGATCCATAGAACGATTCAATCGAAACGAAAACCGGAACAAATCCTTTTCAATTGGGGTAATGCTGCCGAAAATAAACTGCAAATCACTGAAAAAAAATTTTTTCCCGGAACTACGCGTATTACGGCTCTGTTTGAGCAAAAGGAAATGACCATAAACATTCCTTTCACCGATGCCGCATCTGTTGAAAATGCCATTCACTGCTGGTGCACCATGTTGTTGATGGATTATGGCAATGCCGTAACCAACGAACGCATGATGCAATTGCAATCGGTGGAAATGCGCCTTCAGATGAATGCCGGCATCAATGGTTGTTCCCTCATTAACGATGCATACAGCTTTGATCCCGATTCCCTGCAAATTGCCCTCGATTTTCTGTTACAGCAAAATCAGCATGAAGCGAAATGTTTGATACTTAGCGATATGAAGCAGGGTGAATTGAATGAACGTGCATTGTATGAGCGTATTGCACACATGGTCAACTCGCGGAATATCAATCGGTTGATTGGCATTGGTACAGCCCTTTCTCACTATGGAAAGTTGTTTAATGCAGAAACTACTTTTTATAAAGATACCACCAGCTTTCTGAAGAATTTCAACAATGGTGACTACCAGAATGAAAGCATCCTCATCAAAGGTGCCCGGGAATTTGGTTTTGAGAAAATCATCCATCTGCTGATGCAGAAAAGCCATGAAACCATTCTTGAAGTCAACCTGGATGCATTGGTGCATAACCTGAATTATTACCGTTCCAAACTTCAGCCCGGCACCAGGCTTATGGCTATGGTAAAGGCTTTTTCATACGGTAGCGGCAGTTTTGAGATTGCCAATGCCCTTGAGTTTCACCGAGCCGATTACCTTGCCGTGGCCTATGCCGATGAAGGTGTAGAACTTCGCAAAGCTGGAATTGGCTTGCCCATAATGGTGATGAACCCCGAGGAAAGTGGAATGGCCGCGATGTTGCTGCATAATCTGGAGCCTGAAATTTACAGCATCAGGACACTAAACATGATGGTTTCCGCCGTAAAAAGGTTAAAAGATAGTTCTGACGAGGTAAAAATCCACCTGAAATTTGATACGGGTATGCACCGGCTGGGTTTTTCGAAAGAAGACTTACCAGGTTTAATTGAAATTTTACGGGAATATCCTGAAATTCATATTGTATCGGCTTTCTCGCATCTTGTAGGGAGTGATAATCCCAGCCTGGATGATTTTACGCTTCAGCAGATTGACGATTTTACAGCAATGGCTGAAAAAGTGAGCGAATCCATTGGTTATGAATTCATAAGGCACATCCTCAATTCAGCAGGGATTACCCGTTTCCCTCAGGCCCAGTTTGAAATGGTGAGGTTGGGAATTTCCTTGTATGGCATCTCAGCCGATAAAGAAGAGCAGTCCGCCCTGGAGCCCGTTACCACCCTGAGGACAAGTGTTTCACAAATCATTAAAGTAAGATCAGGTGACACAGTGGGTTATAATCGCGCATGGACTGCCAGCCGCGACAGCCTGATCGCCACCATACCTATTGGTTATGCCGATGGAATGGACCGAAAGATAGGTAATGGAAAAGGTCGTTTTATGATCAATGGGAAGATTGCCCCCGTGGCCGGAAATGTGTGTATGGATATGACCATGCTTGATATTACCGACATTGAGGTGAAAGAAGGCGACGATGTCCTTATCTTTGGCCGCGGATGGCCCATTCATCATCTGGCAGAAGCCATTGACACCATTCCTTATGAGATTCTTACCGGTATTTCGGCAAGGGTTAAAAGGGTGTATTTTAAAGAATAGAGGTTTCATTTCAGTAAAATTAAAGATAAATGCGCAAATTATCCATCATCATCCCGGCATACAACGAAGCCGCCACCATTCACCTTATCCTGAACAAGGTGATTGATACTGAAATGCATTATGACATTGAGAAGGAAATCATCGTGGTGAACGATTGCTCCACCGATGGAACGGCTGAGGTAATGCAACAGTTCTCTGAGGCTCATCCTACGGTTTCTATCCTCACCTTCAATCAGCCCCAAAACCAGGGGAAAGGTGCTGCCCTTCACAAAGGCATTGAGTTGGCCACCGGTGATTTCGTGCTCATACAGGATGCTGACCTTGAATATGATCCGGCCGATTATAACCTTTTGCTTAAGCCGATGGTTAATGGAGACGCTGATGTTGTTTACGGTTCACGGTTTATGGGAATAGGGCCGCACCGTATTCTGTTTTTCTGGCACTCCATCGGAAATAAATTCCTGACATTTCTTTCCAACATGTTCACCAACCTGAACCTTACCGATATGGAAACATGTTATAAGATGTTTAGGGCTGAAATTATTAAAAATGTTGTCCTTACTGAAAAACGCTTTGGATTTGAGCCGGAGGTCACCTCAAGGATTTCGCGGATTAAGGCCATCAGGATTTATGAAGTTGGTATTTCATATTATGGCCGCACCTACGATGAAGGCAAGAAAATAGGTGCGAAGGATGGCTTCCGGGCCATTTACTGCATCCTGAAGTTTGGTATTTTTGACAGAAGGGTTTTTAAGAAAGATTAATCATTCTTCAATAGTATGTATCGAAACAGGCGATTATCGGTATTTGCAGTGGTTTTTCTGGCGATAGCCCTTGTGGTATTTCGTAGCATTGCCTGGCCTGTTAAATCCCTTACCTGGGATGTTTTCGGATACTACTTATACCTGCCTGCCACCGTCATTTATGATGATCCCGGACTTAAAAATACGGAATGGCTTGATAAAATTGTGGAAACCTATGAGCCCTCGTCCACCTTGTATCAATTGGTGCCGGGCGTTGATGGAAACAGGGTAATAAAATATACTTCCGGGCTGGCAGTGATCTATGCACCGTTTTTCTTTGCTGCCCATTGGCTGGCACCCGTGTTGGGTTATCCGCCCGATGGGTTTTCGCTGCCTTACCAGTTGATCTTAAGTCTGGGAGGGATAATCTGGGCAATTCTGGGGCTTGTATTGCTCCGCAAGCTGCTTTTGCGATTATTCGATGATAAAACAACAGCTATAACGTTGTTGCTGATTGCTTTGGGGACCAACTATTTTCAACTTATTGCCTTTGATGGTACCCTGCTATCACACAATTTTTTGTTTACGTTATATGCCTTGTTGTTTCTCAGTACCATTCAATGGCACGAAAGGCCATCTTATGGCAAGGCATTTATGCTGGGGCTTACCAGTGGTTTAATCACGCTTATCCGACCCTCCGAGATTATCTGTGTACTCATTCCTTTGCTTTGGAATGCAGGCTCGTGGCGACAATTTACTTTCAGGTTTAAGGTAATCAAAATCAACCTGTACTATGTGCTGGTCTATTTAGCCCCTGCCATTTTGGTTGGCTTTATCCAACTTTATTACTGGAAAGGGGTGAGCGGGAGTTGGTTGTTTTATTCCTACAATAATCCTGGCGAAGGGTTCCGTTTCTTCCCACCGTATATTTTCGAGTTTCTCTTTAGTTTCCGAAAAGGCTGGTTTGTTTACACACCGCTGATGCTGTTGGCATTTGCCGCTTTTTACACCCTGTTCCGGCGTCACAAAGCGTGGTTCCCGGCCATCTTTATTTTCGTATTGCTCGATTTGTGGATTGTATCATCGTGGAGTTGCTGGTGGTATGCTGGCGGAAGTTTCAGTGCCAGGGCTATGCTTCCGGCCTATGTTTTGCTGGCTGTGCCACTCGCCTCATTGGTTGAAGTGGCGCTGTTACGAAGCTGGAAATGGATAGCTGCTGCAATGGCATTAGTAATCATTTTACTCAACCTTTTCCAAACCTGGCAGTTTGAAGCCGGCATCATTGACAAGGAGCGCATGACCCGGGATTATTATGGGGCAATTTTCGGAAAAACCAATATCGATCCTGAAAAACTGGATCATCTCCTGTTGGTTGAACGAAGCACCGAAACTAAGGAGGTATTTGCCGATTTTGACCGCTATACAATGCACCGGATTTTTGAAACTGCTGTGCAATCAGAAAAAGATACATCACAGGCCATGAAACTCTCCGGCAACAATGCTTTTTTGAGTGGCCCTGATATGGCGTATCACCAAATTACACATAAAGACCATGCCTGGATTCATGCGCAGGTAGAGTATTTTATACCCGAAGAATTTGATGGAGCTGTTCCCTTGCTGGTCGCCAGTTTTCATCATCAAAAACAGGCTTATAAATACCGGGGTGAAGCCCTGGTGGTAGATTCTACTTCTCGGGGGAAATGGAACTCCTTTGATTTTTGGTATCTTACGCCCGAAGTACGAAACAATGAGGACAACCTAAAAGTTTATGTATGGAATCGCGTGTCTTCAACAATTTACATCAGAAATTTCATTGTCGAGGTTTGGGAAGCTAAAAAATAAGGCCAACCTTTCCATAGTTGTTTAAATGTAATTTCACCGAATTGGAATTAGCGGATTGGCATTTTGGGAAACTAATCTGTAAATCTAATGTCAACAAAGAAGTCATCAATATTAAAATCAGCATTTTTACTGCCCCAGAAAAACACTTGCACTTCATCTCCGGCTTTGGCACCTTTCGGGAAAGTGCCATATTTGGAAACGTTTGTCCACATTTTATCATTGATTTGGTAAGTTCCGGAGCCGGCCGAAAATGAGTAGATGATTTTTTGCCCCCGCCGCTGCTGGATAATCAATGAAGATCCTTTAAAATTGCCTTTCACGCTGGCTTTCGCGAAAATTTCAAACGGGCGGTTTGCTTTTGCTTCAGTTACTTTCCATTGGTAAACGAAACTCCCGGGGTGGAGGCTGTCCACCTTATTGGAATGTATGCCACTCGCGGATACCGAATCTTCCACCCGGTCAATTTCGCCGCTCCAGCCAGGATAATTGGACTCAAAGTCGTTCAAAGAAGAAAAACCTTCAGGATGCCCGCCATCGGAGAATACCTGCAGGTTTCCTAAGCTGATTTTTTTATCCTTTACCAGAACAGGCCATTTTTGTTGGATCGCCTTTGTTGCCTCTGTCCTTTGGGCTGAACAGAGGTTGATTAACCCAATTCGGGTGTCTGTGAGGCTGTCTGCAATATCAAGCCAATGACTATGTCCTATATCATAGGACAGATTCTGATAAAACCGTTGTCCTTCATATCCGGTTTTTCCGATGGATGCTTCCATTAGCTCTGGATCATCTACATTCAACAAAGTGCTTTCAATATCCGCATTTGCAATTTCATGAGCTGCCGTTTCATAGGCTTTTTGCTTCCTGCTTTCGTAAGAACGATGGAATTTATTGAGAAATAGCCCACCCACAATCAGCCAGATCATCAGGATGGTGCCCATCCAAATTATTCTTTTTTGTTTGGAGAGTGCGAAATATAAGGCGATTGAAATCAGCAGCAAGAAAGTGGAATATGAAATCAAAAAACCAGTCAGAACAGCTTTGTTTTTGTATTCAAACTCAACAATATGCCGACCTGCCGGCAGCAGGGTGCTGATGAATAACTTATTGGAAACAAGGATATCTGATGGTTCGTTATCAACTTTTGCAGTCCAGCCCGGATACATGGCCTGAAGCAGTGTAATGGCCACCGGGGAGATGTTTTGCACTTCGACCCTGGCATAACCCGGATAAAATGAAACAATACGCATTGAATCGTAGGGCGAAAGGTGCAGTTGTGTGAATTCTTCACGGAAGATTGCATCTTCAACAAATAAAAGCTTTGTATATTGATCAGGATCACTGGAATCCAAAGCTGAAAAAGGTAGAATTTTATCTGAAAGATAGATAACCTCGTTTTTTTGCACGGCTGCGGCAAGGTTGGGCAGGGAATCCGTCAGACAATCGAAGCCATTTAGCCTGAATGAGTTATACCCTTCGGCTGAAACGGTTTTATTGTAAATGTTTGCATTTTGCCACAGCAATGAAAAGGCCGCATTGCGTTCGCTGTGCCACTCCACGGCTGCCCCGGCTTGTGGTAGTGGAAATCCCCCGGGCCGCTGTTTAAGACTTTGGTATAGTTCCTTTGGTTTTACCCCGGCCGAAGCAACGGTGTAGTAAATATTTAGCTGAACCGCTAAAAGCATCTCCAACGAAATCAGTATAAAAATCCATTGCGATGCTTTTTTTCTGTATATCCCAAATAGAAATGTACCAAGAATGATCAGTTGCAGCAACGCGTGAGCGACCACATGTTCTTGGCGCGAAGATGCTGCCAGCCATTCAGCAAAATTGCTGATGGGACTGAAAAATGTAAATGTTTTAAAATCAACCTGAACGAATGAATTTATGAATAAGCCGACAATGATCAGGCCTGGAACAATGCTTATCCTGACAAGGTGTTTCCTAAATTGCCCGGACATAGCCAGCCAGTTGCCAAGTCCGGCCGAAGCTGAAAGTACGATGGCCAAAACAGTAAAATAGCTAAAGAAACTCGAATGTCGGAATAAATTTAGCAGCGGGAAATAGTGGAAAAGGAAAGCCCTTAACGGGGTGAACTCCCCGAAAGAGGCCAGTAATGCTATCAGCCCAAAAACCAGGATTACATTTAGCAATAATTTTCGCTTTTGAAACAGCGACAAAATGAAGAATATCAGCACGATTAACCCGGTGTAGGCGTTGTTCATGGATAAATCTGTTCCATACCATGCGGCATCCTTTACGGTGGCAAAAGGGAGCAGGAAAGATATGGCCGAGCGTGGCGAAAACGGCATAAACCAGGCATCTTCGATCGATATGCCTCCCAACCTCCCTATGTGCGGGCTAACCTGGGAAAAGGTAACCACGATCACCGAAAGTGAAAGTGCAGTTACCAATGCCAAAAAAGTATTCAACCAAAGCAATTTCCAGGCTTCCCGGGATTGTTGTTGCCTGAAATAGCGGATAAAACTGGCAATAAAAATTGCTGCCAGCAGATAAATCAAAATGGCCCACATAGCCTGGTAGCCGCCGGTTACCAATAGGAACGCAAAAATAGCCGTACGTGGGATGTCCTTAAAATCAAGACTCAGTTGTAAACGAATGAAATAATAGAGCACAAAAGGAATCCAGGTGGCGGCAATAATGCCAAACATTTCCTGCCCGTGGCCTACGAAAAAACCGGACATCAGATAAGCGGCCCCTGCCACAATGGAAGCCCGCCAGTCGCTGGTAAAATGAGTGCTTAGCAAAAACATGCCCAAACCGGCAAGCGAAAGGTGTATCACAAATAGCAGGTGAAGTGTGAGGTAGGAATAGCCTGTGGTAAGGCCGATGAGAAAGGTTTCAGGATACCACACCGATCGAAGATCAGCATGTATGGGATAACCAAAGTGAGTGTATGGGTTCCAGAAAGGGAATACCCCGTTTTGCAGACATTCGCCCACATGATAGCGCCAGGGCAGGTAGCAACCCAACATATCCCATTTTAAACTATTTTGCAATAAAGCAATTTGCCAGTAAGCAATTACCGTAAGCGCAACAAAAGCAAGAAATAAATATATGGTCCGGGGCCTGTTCTGAGGCATAATTTCAGTGGCTGGTTTGCAGAGGCGAATTTAAGGGAAAATACCATGCCTGAGTATGAAATATCCCTATCTTAGCCACTCCAAAGCAAAATCAGCCCTATGGATTTCATAGTTTCGGTGGTGATACCCTGTTTCAACGAGCGCGACAACCTGCCGGTTTTGTATCAACAGCTTGCAGAAATCCTGCAAGATTATCCTTCCCATGAAATGCTTTTTGTGGACGATGGCAGCAGCGACGACAGTCTTGACATCATTAAAGGACTGGCAAAAAATGATGAAAATGTCAGGTACCTATCACTTTCACGAAATTTTGGCCATCAGTATGCTCTCAAGGCTGGTCTCGACCATGCCACGGGCGACTGCGTGATCAGTCTGGATGCCGATCTACAGCACCCGCCCCAACTTATCCCTGCACTCATCGATAAATGGCAGCAGGGTTTTGATGTGGTAAATACCATCCGCGGAAAACAACAGTCATTGCCATTGGGCAAACGTATTTCCTCCGGCATGTATTACCGTTTGGTGAATACGCTGAGTACTGTTGAAATTAAACCTGGCGCTGCCGATTTTAGGTTGCTCGACCGCAAGGTAGTCGATGCACTCAAACAGTTTAATGAGAATTATCTCTTCCTTCGCGGATTGATTCCCTGGTTGGGTTTCAGGCAAACTGAAATTGGTTTTGAACCAGCCAGCCGCCTTGCCGGAAAAACCAAATATTCCTTTGTACGTATGTTCCGCTTTGCCCTGGATGGCATTACCTCATTCAGCAGTCGGCCACTCTATCTTTCCATTGCTTTGGGCGGCATCATTGCCGGATTGGCTTTCCTCTACGGGATTTACGCCCTTTACATGTACCTTTTTACCGATGCCACCCTGCCAGGCTGGACCTCTACCACGGCCAGTGTGTTGTTTATCGGCGGCATCCAACTGATAATGATTGGCATCATTGGAATTTACCTGGGGAAACTTTTTATCGAAAATAAGAAGCGGCCAAATTACATTATAAGTTCAAAAAATTTTTAAAGGACGTTTTGATTGCAAGTAATGATTAATACCCATATAGAAAACACATGAAATTTATTGGGTTTTTACGAAATAACCGAAAATCTCAGTTCATACTGGTGATACTTGTCATTGCTATCGCCGTGCTTAGAATTATAACAATAAAAAGCAATGAGCTGAGCTGGGACGTGCTGGGCTATTACCTGCATCTTCCGGCCTGGCTTATTTACCACGATCATGGACTGAATGACATTGCCTGGATTCAGCAGCTCATGGATCAATACAATTTCACAGGAACATTGTACCAGATTGGCCGTGGCCCGACAGGCGATCCGATATTCTTCTTTTTGATGGGCATGTCACTGTTTTATTTGCCCTGGTTCCTACTTGCTCAGTTGGTAGCCCCATTGCTGGGCTTCCCGGCTGATGGATTTTCCTTGCCCTATCAGTATATCCTTGCCATCGGTAACATAACCTACACCATAATTGCCCTGGTTTATCTGCGGAAAATCCTGCTTACTTTCTTCCGGGATAAGCTTTCTGCTTTTTTGTTGATTATCCTTGTGGCTGGGACCAATTATCTGCATTTTGTAACCGTAAAAAACCTGGAAACAGCAAATATACTTTTTATGCTGGTGGTGCTTGTTTTATACAATACGATACAATGGCATCGCACCTTTAAACTGAAAAATCTTTTAGCAATTGCAGCTTTTACCGTTCTTTCCTGTCTGGTGAAGCCTAGTGAAGTTTTAATCTTGTTCATCCCGCTTTTCTGGGGAGTTTATAACAAGCAAACCTTTTACAATAAATTACAGCTTTTGAAAGGCTACCGGAAACAGTTGTGGATTGGCATTGGGCTGGCCTTTATTCTGGTGCTTCCGCAAATGATTTACTGGTATAGTGAAACGGGCTGTTTTATTTACGACAGCTATAAAAACCCTGCGGTGGGCCTCGATCTTTTTGTGCCTCATATTTTCAACGTGCTTTTCAGTTTTAAAAAAGGCTGGTTGCTATATACTCCCATCATGGGGTTTGCTATTGCCGGCATTTTTGTGTTGTATAAAAGGAACAGGGCTGTTTTTGCACCGGTGATTATTTATTGCGTTACCGCTTTTTACCTGCTTGCAAGCTGGACCGAATGGTGGTATGGCGCTTCCTACAGCATTCGTCCGATGATAACGCTATACCCGCTGCTGCTTATCGCGATGGGATACTTTTTTATCTGGCTTTGGGAGCAGAGGGCATTGGTAAGAGCCGGGGTTTTGGTTGTTGGAGTATTTTTTATTCTCCTGAATCTTTTTCAAACCTGGCAATTTAATAATTATGTACTTGATGCCTTTGGGACCACTAAGGCTTATTATTTTGCCGTTTTTGGTAAAACCAAAATTTCACCCGATACCCGAAAACTACTTTCCATGCAAAGGCCTTTTAAAGGGGATGCCGTATTTACTGATCCGGGAAATTACATCAGCCATATTTTATTTGAAGAGAACTTTGAAACAACGAATCCGTCTGAAGGCCTGGCGTATTCGACGACTCCCGAAAACGGGAAGTCTTTGCGGGTAGATGAGAACATTCACTATTCGCCCGAATTCAAAATCAGGTACAAGAAGATAACCGATGCCGATCATTTATGGATAAGAGCTAAGATTGATATTTTATTACCAATAGGTTATAATGATGTGTTGCCTCAATTGGCGCTGATGTTTGACCGCAGGGAAGGCTCCTATAATTACCGGTCCTACCCTGTTGACACAACTATATATAAGCCTGGAACCTGGGCCACTATTCAGGTTGATTATCTCACGCCTTTTATCCGAAGTCGCAGGGATTTTTTCAAATGTCATGTTTACAACCAGGGCAATACGCCGTTTTTAGTGGATAATTTCAGGATTGAAGTTTTTGAGCCTGTTGAGAATATTAACGATTGATTATTGATTGATTTGAGGTCTTTTACTTTACGAATTTGATTTTACTGCTGGCATACACCACCATTTTCAGCAGCAACCAGCCATGTTTAAATCTTGAAATATTGGTATCCCCATATTTCCGGGCACGGTACCGGATGGGCACTTCCACCAGCTTCAGGTTGAGTTTTGACGAACCGAATATCAGATCAAAATCTCCGAAAGGGTCAAAATTACCAAAGTAAGCCCGGTTGGCGGCCAGTTTGCGGTAGTTTTCAGCACTCAGCACCTTGGTTCCGCATAAAGTATCTTTAATCCGCTGACCCAGCAGCCACGAAAACATCACCGAGAAAAACTTATTCCCCATGATATTGAGGGCACGCATGGCTTCATCCTCCATGGGATAAACCAAACGGGTACCGTTGATGTATTCTCCTTTCCCGGTGGCGATGGCATCGTAGAATTTGGGTAAATCTTCGGGTGGAACGGTGAGGTCGGCATCCAGTATCATCAGAATATCGCCCATGGCATGGTCATAACCTTTGCGCACGGCATCGCCCTTACCTTTCCCTTCCTGAACAAGGTATTTAACGTCCCGCTTGTATTTGTAAACTTCGCAAATGCGTTTTATCTCTTCCAGGGTGTCATCGGTTGAATTACCCTCCACGAATATAATTTCAGTGTGGCTGCCCATTTCAGGAACACGCAACACCGCATCTTCAATGTTTCCTTTTTCGTTCCTTGCAGGGATAATCACACTTACGCTGAAATCCTTATTCTCTGCCGGACGTGAATCTGGCAGCCGCGCTATGGTAAATCCGGTAAGGCACAAGCTGTTGAACAAAGGAAGATTGGCAATGTATTTATTTGTGAACCAGGAAATTATCGGGATATATGTAGGCAGCAGGAACCGTCGTCCCCATTTAATAACGTCATACCCTTCCAGCTCTAACAGGTTGATTACATCGCCGCGATTTAGCCAGTTGAGCCGGGGATGCGGCATTTTTAAACGTAATTTTTGAGCCAGCCAGAGCGTCGGTTCCCAAAAGAAGTTCTGATAGGAAATCAATATGCGTGTTCCCGGATGGATTATCTTTTTTATTTCAGAAAAGGCCTGCTGAATGTCCTCAAGGTATCCAAGGGTGTCGGAAATTACGATATAATCAAACTTCTCATCAAGGGTAAGCTGCTCGGCATCCATTACCTCAAAATGCAGGTGCGGATATTTTTGGCGGGCTATTTCAATCATGGCAGGGGAGAAATCAATACCCAGACCATAAGATGGTTTCAATGAATTAAGCAAATAACCGGTACCGCAGCCAATTTCAACAACCCTTGAGCCGTCGGGAATGTTAAACCCGAAAAAATTACGCAGGTTTTTATAGTAATACCGGTTACGCCGGATGTATTTATCGCGTCGGGGGGCGAGCTTCTCCATTGCCTCCCATACTTTTGTCTTATTCTGTGAAAGTTTCCCCATTATCTATGGTTAAGGTCGGATGGTGTTGGTAATTTCCATTGAGAAATCATCAAACCAACCCGTTGAATTGCCGCCATTCAGGCAATAAACAAAAATTTCTAATGCTGAATCTGTTGCGTTTACAAAGGTAACTTTATGCAGAGTCCAGGTTTCATCTTTCCCTAAATTTACCGGTGACTGTAGCACAACCTTATTTGTGCCACTCTCCGAAACGATTAATCTAAGCGTTGCCTGCTTCCCCCAGACATAAACCTGCGCCTGAATTTCATCTTCGGGTTGGAGTTGTATATTCCCCGTAGTAAATGCGTAGGGATTTTCTTCATCCGTAATTATGCTGCTGTTTCCACTATGCGGTTTTGAGAAATCAATCTCCCCCTGGATTTTTATTCCCGCTGCAACAGCAAGCGGTTGTTTATGCTTATCAATTCTTTCCGTTTCGGCAGAACTGAAAATTAGCGATTGCGTTTTAGATTGAGATGCGCCTTTTTCAGGAAAAGCAATCAGCAGGATTTGTTTTTCATCCTTATAATAAGGCTTCTCCTGAACAGGGATACCGACTTTACTTAGCACCTGCCGCATAGACTGAGCTATTTCAACCGGCCCCTGAATAAATATCCGATTTTTATCTGAATTATACAATTCAGGCACACCAACGGGTGTGTTATCCCAATCAACGATGGTATGATCAGCGATGTTGAAAAGGTAAGTATTCGGATACAATCGTTTGAGCAATTCAGTATATCTCCAATGACTGTATGCATTCCCAAAAAATAGTGCAGCAATAGGTGAAGAGGCCGGATGGGCAAAAATGCGCACGCTGTTTTCTGATGAAGATTCCGCGGCTAGCCAGGAGGATTCCCAAATATGATTTTTATCCGGAGAGTAAATCTTCTTCTTTGCCGCCAAACCAGAAGGTATCATTATCCCGGCAATGGCCAGGGTGAGCAAAGCAGGAGCCCAGAGCCGGGCATTCCTTTTTACGCTGAATTTGCCGGTTTCATAAAGCAGTAGGATAAATAATACCACGGCAATCATTTCATACGGCAATAAGTAAGATTCCTTGGGCTGCTTGGCCACCACGATGTAGCCGAAGACAATGGCCGCGATTACAGTAGCCAGTAACTTAAGCGTTTTCCCTTGCATCAGCGATGAGCCAGGCTTGTTTATTAAGAACCGAACTGCTAACCAAATCAGACCGCCTGCCGTGAGCATAGCCAGGGCCGGGTTGGCCATTAGTATCCACCAAAGGTTTTGTGGGTAGGACAGGGTATCAACGAGTCCCACCGGCCCTGAACCGTATTGACCGGTAAAGACGAAAAGTTTAATCACCCACCAGGCCATGTTTGGGTACAGGGTTACAATGGGTAAAGTGAAAACCACAAATGCTCCGGCAGTGAAAAGAAGATATCGTTTCCGGGTTTTTAAACTGCTCAGCAATAAAAAAGGAATAATCAGCAGTGGGGCAAACAAAATTTTAGATGCCATTCCGAAGCCACTGATAATTCCGAAGGCTCTGGCATAGCCGGTTTCCTTTTCCGGCGTTGCATTTACCAGCCAGTCAACCAATGCGGCTGCCATTGCCAATGAAGCAATCATCAGCATGGCTTCCTGGGTAATACGGGCAAAAGCATTGTACAGGATAAAACCCGAGATAAAAGGGATTAACTGTAACATTAGTGCATACCAGAAGCTACCTGTTCGTCGTAAAATAAAGATCCCGGCAATAAAAACCGCCATTGCCGCCAGCAATGCAGTGGCCACATTGAGCAACCGAAGGTAATCTTCAGGATGGGAAAGCACCTCCTGAGTGAGGCTTTCTCCATTTTGGTGAACCAGCCATGAACCCTGCAACACCAGCGCTCCATAAACCTGCATGGGTGTGCCGGGGTGATCGAAATGCCCTACCAACCTGAATGTTGCAACATTGAGTGAGTTGAACAAATAAGCATATTCGGGATCATATCCCGCGCCATACCACACTTTTTCGCGTTCCCTGATGGTTTGAAGCGAAGTCAGCAACAACAGTACGGGTATTGAAGCCAAAAGAAGAATCTTCAGCCAGGCTTTTATATTGGTATAGCCGTTATGTGCCATCAGGTGGATAAAATGAATGGCCAAAGATACAAAAAGCAGCCCAAAGGCTGAACTGTGCCTTTTTCCTGGCAAGGGTCATGGATAAATATCTGGAGTACTGGGAAGCATTCAGCAACTGACCGTAATGGATGTTTGATTAAAGGAGGAGTTGGATGGTCAGTTGGGGAAGGATTCCCTGGAAATAATGATTAATTTCTTATCCCAGAACTTCATCAATCTGTCGGAGTTCTGCTTCTGTAAAGTGCAGATTGTCAAGTGACGCCAGACTTTCATCCATTTGCTCCGTACTACTTGCGCCAATCAGTACCGATGTTAAGCGCGGTTCACGGAGCAACCAGGCCAGGGCCATCTGAGATAATTTCTGATTTCTGCTGGCCGCAATTTCGTTTAGCTTTCGGGCTTTTTCGACCACTAAGGGCGTAACCTGGCTTTCTTGTAAAAAGCCAAATTCCTTGGCTGCCCGAGATCCTGCCGGAATCCCATGCAGATATTTATCACTGAGCAATCCCTGGGCCAATGGGGAATAAGCTATGCAACCCATCCCTTCCGCTTCAAGCACGCCGAGTAATTCCGCTTCTACCCATCTGTCGAGCATGGAATAACGTGGTTGATGGATCAGGCACTTTATGCCCACGCTTTTGAGAATTTCAACGGCCTGGAGCGTTTGCTGCGCTGAATAATTTGACAATCCCACGTATAGCGCTTTCCCTTGCCGTACAATTTGCTCCAATGCGCCCATGGTTTCTTCCAGAGGCGTTTTCGGATCGGGGCGGTGCGAATAGAAAATATCCACATAATCCAGTCCCATACGTTTGAGGCTTTGATCAAGACTGGAAATCAGGTATTTTTTTGAGCCAAATTCGCCATAAGGTCCAGGCCACATATAATAACCCGCTTTGGTTGAAATGATGAGCTCATCGCGATAACGGCCCAGATCGGTGCGCAATACCTGACCCAGCGTTTCTTCAGCCGAACCCGGAGGCGGTCCATAGTTGTTGGCCAGATCGAAATGGGTAATACCCCGGTCAAATGCGTGAAGCAGCATGTCGCGGCTCACCTGGTGTATATCAACACCGCCAAAGTTATGCCACAGACCCAATGAAAAGATGGGAAGTTTTAACCCACTGTTGCCACAGCGTTTGTAGGGCATTTGCTCGTAACGATTATTATTTGCTGTAAATGACATGGCTATGATGTTTAGTTATTAAAAAATCAGTTTCCAATCCATTTAGCTACGATTGATATCATAAAAATACAACAAATTCAAGGATATTTGTTCAAAATTATCCCGTTTTCGTTCAGAAAAAGAAGATTGTGATCAGCGTGAATCTAGAAGTGCTTTGAGTTCACAACATTACAAAAAGAGTTTATTCAGGCTTTATATGTGTTTCTTTGCGGGGAGCCAGATAAAAGTTCCAATTGGTTTGAATTACATCAAGCGATTCATCAAGCGCTTTTACCAGTGGAGTGGGTTGATAGTTAAGGTCTTTCACCAGCATTGAAGTATCTAGTCTTGAATTCTGTAAAATGCCTTTTACATGCTCAGCCGTGAAAAGTGGGACTTTCTGTACTTTCGAGAAAAACCATCCCAGCATTGAGGCAACAAATGCCGGAACAAAAATAAAAATCCTCCTTTTGCCATAATGCTTTAGAATAAGACGAATAAAATCGCGGAAAGGCAATACCGTATCGCCGGCAATCTGGTATATTTTTCTGCGGGACTTATCAGAAACAACCGAAGCAACAATGGCCCGGGCAAAATCCTTTACATACACCGGATGCTGCGTTTCTTTTCCTGTGCCGATAAGGGGAACAAAAAGTGGAAAGCGGAATACATTATTCAAAACCCTGTTCAATCCGAGGCTTTCGGGGCCCATAATCATTGCCGGAATAAAAACTGTATAATCGAGTTCAGACTCCGTAAGCAATTCCTGACCTTTCAATTTAGTAACACCATAAGGTCCTTTGATCTGCTTCATTACCACCACACTGCTGATTTGCACAAAGCGTTTGATTTGGTGTAGCCTGGCAAAATCCATCATGTGCTGAACGCCTTGTGTATTTACCCTAAAGTTATTATCATAGTCTGCACTTCCGAGCAAGGCCGCAATATTTACCACCGCTTTAATCTGTTTTCCCTCAACGGCGTTACCTAGTAGAAGATTATCGGTAACTGGCATTGAAATATCTGTTTCAACATACTCAACATCAGGATGATCTATTACAATGGAAGCATAATGTTTAAAACGGCAGGCAATCACGCCAAATCCCTGTCGCAAAAATTCCCGAACCACATAGGAACCAAGGTATCCGTTGGCTCCGGTAACAACCACATAATTAATCATAGGAATATTTTTTAGTTTTCAGCAAGAGTATCTGCCCGGCAATCAGCGCAACCAGCCCGCCACCAATCTGAGCGACCAAAAGCATTAAAAAGGAAAATGTCAGGATGATATTCTGGCTTGCAACGGTTTTAAAAACATAGAGAAAAACAAGCTCACGGGTGCCAAGTCCCATTATAGTAACCGGTAACATATTTAGCAGACCTGAAATGGCTACAGCTCCTGTTACCCATACAAAACCAGCATCGATACCTGCCGATTTACTCAGAAAAAAGCAGGAAACAAAATAACTGATGTTTGAAACGAAGCTGAGCAGAATAATTGACGCAGTGGTATTCTTTTTATAGGCCAGACCTTCAGCACTTAAATCATGCCATTTGCCAGGAAGCTTCCGTAAAATGCTCAAAATAATATTAATGGCCTTTTCGGAGGTAAAAATCAGCATTGAAACAACAATTACCCCGGCTCCGAACCCTGTAATCAGCCAACCGAAAGCAGGATTCATATCAAGATAATACCCTGCCAGCACTGATAGTCCTGCCAGGCCCACAAAAATCCCGATGTCTATTCCCCTTTCAGCCAGCACCCTGATTCCGGCATTGAAAATATTTTGGCGGCCGGTCTCATGGCCAGCCTTCATCACTTCTCCCATTCGTGCCGGAGTTACAATTCCAATGGCATAGCTTTCAAAAAAACGACCAAAACTGAGTGCTTTATACTTCCATTCTTTACGCCCGTTGTTCATCAGATGCCATCGCAACGCTTTGCTTAAAAGAACCAGCAATTGAAACAGAACGCCAATAAGTAAAAAACTCAGATTGGCATTCAAAATAGATTTTGATATTTCTGACAAATCAACACGGAGCAAAATCAGCACAAACAGCGCTATACCCAGAAACCGGAACAGTTGGAAAATCCACTTTTTTTTCAATTTGCTCATAAGATTGCTCAATGAAGGTCCTGACGTTTGATCTTATGTGTTGATTTTTTCCAAATGTTTCGGCTGCGTTCAAACAGTTTCCCAATAAACGAAGGTGAAAATTGTTCGACCACCCAACGTGCCGGAGCCGTGCCGAGTATCAGAAACATTGCGTCGATCACCAGCTCCATAAAATAACGGGTCAACGTAAAATCGCTTAGGGTGTAGCCATAATCCGGCACAGGTAATCCCAGCAACTTCCTGAATTTAATCCTTATGAAGGTTCCGCGTTTCTTTAAATCGTAACCATGCGAGTGCATCGTTATGGCTTCATCCTGGGTGATGAGTTGTAGGGTAATCAAGCCTTTTTCTTCCATTTCGCTAAGAATGCGCATGCCTTCAGTAGTGCGACCAAGCACCATGGAGAAACCCTTGCCCCGCTCTTCATACACCGGTGCCCAGGCATCGCCACCCGAAATGTCGGTAAACTCATTGCTGAGATCAGTACACAGTAAGCTGTTTTTTACGATGTGAAATGGTATCAGGTAATTGGCGTGAAATTTTGGCAATTCCACTGACCGTCCATCGCTCATCTCCACCCGCATATTGCCCGGCCATTCGCCATAGCGGAAATATAGTTTGCTGATGTTCTTGTAATCTTTGATTTTGTATGACCGTAAAAAACTTCGCACCGAGGAGAAATGAAGCGTATTTCCGTAAAAGGGCCCGAAAATATATTTGATATTTTTTACCGATGGATCATCAATTTCTTGCAGTTTGCGAATGCTCTGCACTTGTCCGGGGAGCCCCACATAAGCCAGGCGACCTTTAAACGCTTCAATTTCGGGAAGTATCTCGTTTACTGAAGTGATGATGTATTTGCTTTGTGCGGCTTCTAATATTTCGGCCTCTGTGGTCGCAATAAAGGGATGGGTGAGCCACGGCTTTTCCTTTGACATCCCGGTAACCACCGCACCCTCAATCTGCCCAGATTCTAACAGGTAAATAAGTATTGCTGAAATCATTCCGCCGCTGGCACCAGTTTGCCTTATTTTCTCATCATTGGCGTGAGAGATATAAATATGGTGAAAGGGACCGGTATAAGTATGAAATTCCGGGCTGTCTTTGTAAAAACGGTTGCGGTAGTCAGGGAAATTGAAATCTTTTCCGGCACATGAATGTAATAAGCGGGCAGATGTGGCTTCATCGGGTTCCTGTAAAACCATCGGACGATAATCGCCTTCACGGTTGGTAAAAATAATTTTTCCTTCCGAGAGTCCCACACAGCTGCCACAGCGGTTGCATAGGTCGGACTTCATGATTTTTTTAAGCTGATCAATACTTTTCGCAGACATAAAACTGGCGTATTCCAAGTTCGGAGATAAAAGTGCCCTGCATTTTTTCAATGAATTTTTCTGCCGCATTTTTGAGTGGCCGTGGCCCGACAGGAAGCAATACCGTGCCTTTGTGCATCAAGAGTTTCCATCCTGTATGCTCAAACATGGCTTTTACCTCGCGTGAATGCAGGAAACGGTGCGGGCCTTCTCCATGTCCACCAAAAAGGGCCGTATAAATTCGGTAGGCAAATTCACTGCTTGCGGGCGGACAGCTCAATACCATGCGTGTGTCAGGAGTGGAAACCCGGTGAAGTTCTCTTAAAAACTGAATGGGTTCAGCCACATGCTCCAGGGTTTCAAGACATATGATGCGGTTAAACTGTTCATTGTAGAAAGGTAAGTTACTGTAACTGCTCAACTTAATCTGATTTATGTGAGGCCTGAGTCTTATAGCAACTTCCATCAGCCCTGAGGAAATTTCGGCATTTACAACACTCACTTTCGGGTTTGCCTTTAGAACATAATCAGCTGCCTCAGCATCGCGTGAAGTGATGTTCAACACATTCGCATTCGGCGGAAGTTGCAGATGATCAATGGTTTCCCTGAAGCGCTGATCGTGGGTGTCTTTTACGCGGTTATTTTCCTGTACATAAATGTGAGCAACGCGGTCCCAGTGTGCCTCAACATCTTTATCGCTCCATGGGTTGCTGTAATCTTTCATCCCTTAGCTTATTTTTTTCGGTTGAGCAGTGATATCTGATCGGCCAGCAAGCCAAAGAAAAAAGTAAACATGCCCAAAGTTATTACAATGATGGCTGAGTTTGAGAAACGGTTATAAAACAAAAAGCCGTAAGTTCCCCACATGATTCCTATGAATGAGAAAAAAACGCTGGCCGGGAAGAAAACTTTTAAGGGATTGAACAGCATAATGATGCGAAAAAGTAACAATAAGGTCTTCGATCCATCTTTTACAAACTTCACACTACTGGCGCGGCCAACCCGTTCAACCACCTCAATCGGAAAGGTTCCGATATTATAACCCTCTTTAAGATAAGCCAGGGTGGAGGTTGTGGAAAATGAAAACCCGTTGGGCATAATATGCAGGATATTGTAGATCTGATCCCGGTGAAATCCACGCAGACCGGAATTGTAGTCAGGCAGTTTCTGATCAACCAGCATTTCGCCTGTTTTACGGATAACCCATTTCCCGCTTTTGCGGCTTTTTACCTGAAAGGATGTGGATGAACGTTCGCCAATGACCATATCATAATCATCAAGCATTTTAACAATGGTATCAATGTAAGCCGGATCGTGCTGCCCGTCTGAATCAAGGGTAACCACTCGTTTGGTGCTTGCTTTCCGGACACCGGTTTTCAGCGAAGCCCCATACCCTTTATTTGTTGCATGACGGATTACCCTTACCGGATAGTTACCTGCAACGGCCGCGGTTTGATCGGACGAGCCGTCATCCACCACGATGAATTCGTACTTTTCAAAAAGGTTGAGTTTTTTAATGGCTTCAAGCAAGCCTACAAGACCTTTTTCTTCGTTGTAGGCAGGAATGACGATAGAAGCAGCTTTTTGAGGAATATCCATTAATATATTGTAAATCAATGTTATATGAGTGAGGTATCACGTAGTTGAACGGCAAAGTTATGAAAAATTGCCGGATAAATTTTTCCATAATGAAACAGGGAGAACGGCAATTACCATTCTCCCTGTTTAGAATTTATCCGAATGAGCGTTTGTAAAATCATAGAATTGTATGGTCGGCAATGGCTTTGGCTGTTTCCAAAAACTGTTCCTGAGTGAATTTTAGCTTAGTTCTGCTAAAATCCATGTCATAAATAGTCTCAATGGGAATGAGATGAATGTGGGCGTGGGCAACTTCCAGTCCGATGACCGTCATGCCGACTTTTGTGCAGGGAACCACTACTTTTATGCCTTTGGCCACTTTTTTGGCAAATACAAACAGTTCTTCATAAAGGGGATCCTCAATATCAAAAATATAATCCACCTCATTTTTCGGAATAACCAGGGTATGCCCTTTGGCTAAAGGATTGATGTCAAGAAAAGCCAGGAATTTATCATTCTCAGCCACTTTGTGCGAAGGGATTTCACCTGCGATAATCTTTGAAAAAATGCTTGCCATAGGATGGGGTTTTATCTTGATATTTCAACAATTTCAAAGCTCATTTTGCCGGCGGGAACCTGTATTTCAACGCTCTCGCCCACACATTTGCCCAGTAACCCTTTGGCTATGGGCGAATTTACCGAAATTTTTCCATGCTTAAGGTCGGCTTCATTTTCAGGCACCAGTGTGTATGCCATGGTGGCATTATTTTTAGTGTTCCTGATTTTCACCGTTGTCAAAATCAATACCTTGGTCGTATCGAGTTTCGTTTCATCAATAATCCGGGCATTCCGAATGATTTCCTGAAGTTTGGAAATTTTCAGTTCGAGCATGCCCTGCGCATTTTTCGCAGCATCGTATTCCGCATTTTCCGAAAGGTCACCTTTATCGCGGGCTTCTGCGATTTGTTGCGAAATTGAAGGTCTTTCAATACTGATAAGTTGGTCCAACTCAGATTTAAGTTTGTTTAATCCTTCCAATGTATAGTACATGGCAATAAAATAATAGGGTTTACTCAATGGGATAATAAGAAGAAAAGACCCTTAAAAAGGGTCCTTTCAATTTCAGTAAGCCGGGTAGGTTTTAAACCTCTATACCCTGACTTTAGAGGTTAATTCGTGCACCAATGCTGTGTGTCCCGCTGAATGGATCAGTTGCACGATAGGAGTAATCAATCGCTAAGGATGAACCTTTTTCCTTATTCAGAGGCAGGGCTACGGTGAATCCTGCACTTGGGCCGGTATAGGCAGTGGTACGATCGGCTTTGGATGAAATACCTTCTTCATAGGTATATCCACCCCTCAGCATAAGGTATGACTTAAGTTCATATTCAGCACCAAAAACGAATTGGTCTTTGTTAAAGGAGTTTGAAATAAAGTTTCCGGCAAGCGACAAGCGGTGCATTTCCGAAATATAGAAATCATAGGAAGCACCTAATGCAAGTTGGGTGGGGAGTTCAAAATCGGCTGAGCGTTGCTCAACGGTAAAATAGCTTTCCTGGCCTGGAAGCAGGGTGCGGATGGATAGTCCGTCGCCGCTAAACCTCATGGTTGGTCCAACATTGCGCAGGGTAATTCCGAAGCGGATGTTTTCGCGCGGGCCGGTTACATATTGAATACCGGCATCCAGGGCAATCCCCTGGGCACTTACGTCAGAAATAACTTCTGAAACTATTTTGATATTGATACCTCCGTATATACTGCTTGAGAAAGCTTTTGCATAGGAGATATTAATGTTCATATAGTTTGGAGAGAAGTTACCAATTCCGCCCTCGGGCAATTCCTCGGTGGTAATGGGAATATCACCAAAACCCATAGCAACAATTCCCAGTCCAATCACTCCTGATTCACCAATCTTCTGGGTAATTCCGAATGAATTGATACTGATTTCACTTCCTTTCAGCCACTGGGTATTTGAGAAAATCATTTCAGTGCCTTTGGTGTGAGCTGTGCCAGCGACATTAACAAAAAGCCCTTCAAGCCCTTGTACACTTGCAATGTTGGCTCCTCCCCATCCTGAACTTCTGGCCCAGGGGTTAATCAGGAGTTCAGAGGCACCGGCCTGTCCTGACCTGTCTTTGTTACCTGCCGACACCTGGTTGGAAGGTGTAAGCAATGCCCCTGTCAGCAAAATGGCACCGAAATATTTATAGATCTTGTTCATAATCAGTATTTTGAATGTTTTACGAATTTTCAGGTTCTTAGTTCCTTTTTCTTAGAAGGCGTTAAGGTCAATTGGGCGGAGTGAACCAAACCATTTGACTATTTTCTCTCCAATTCCGTCAGCCTTCACATGAATAAGGTAAACTCCACCAGCGATAGGAATTCCGGCATAGTTTTTTAAATCCCATTCAATAGAAGTGCCGCTTTCATCTTTGGTAAACTGCCTGATGAGATTTCCACTTGTGGTATAAATGGTTACCGTACATTTACGTGGCAGGTTAACAATCTTCACCCGGTTGTCGAGCTGATTGGTTTCGTAAGTTGAGTAGGCATAGTAAGGATTCGGAACTACCGAAATCAAATCCAGTTCACTCTCTGCTTTGCTTATATTATCATACGTAGTAGCAACGCTTTCGGTATTGAACTTGTATTTCGGGAAGTTGCGGTTGTCGGTCATATCCGCCAGGTAGGCACTGTCAATACCGCTCGTACTGTAATGCCTCTCGTAAGGTTTCGCGATACGAATTTTAGCTTTGGCATCGTTTGAAAGCCACTGCTGACCCGGAACTGCAAGCGGAATATTTACCCACATCGCGTTGGAATAAACCAAAGCCCGTTTGATTAGGATTACCTGGGAAAGACCGGTGGTCAACAAAGGAATATTTTCTCTTAAGAATTTACCGGCATCATAAGCGGGGCAATTGGCAGTGATTTTAATTGAGCCTCCAATCAGGGCATCTCTATTATCGGTGTGAGCAAATACATAAATGTAATGCATACCGCCCATAACCAATTCGTTGCCATTAAAGAGGTTTGAAGATGGGTTGAACAACATATCTCGTCCGTTCTCACCTACCAACCATGAATTTTCACCAAAGGCCATGTTCAAACGTTCACCAGTTTCGATATTGATGACGTATCCTGGGAACCAACTCATACCAGTAGCTGATATGTAATTGGGATCATTCGGGTTTGAACTGGCTTCGCTGCCTGCGGGGGCGGGTTTACCATCTTTATCCACTGAGTTACCAGCCCTTATACCAAACCGTTCAACGTTGCCTTCGGCCAGAAGTTTTTCATTACACATCTCAATCACAGGAACACGCGTCCACAGGCTCTTGTCGGAGGTGAAAACCACATCAACACTGGCCAGATCGGCGAATTTGTTAAATTCTTTACCACCGAATTCATTCTGATAGGCTGGCCCAAATGTACTTTGCGAATTGGTTGCTACCATAATAGCCGGAGACCAGGTGCCATTGACTACCTTCTCGTAATTTGAGTTCGGGTCAAAAGCCTTTGGAAGCTCAGTATTATCCATATTATAGTCGTTGTTCGATGCATTGGCGGGATCGGATACAACACCTGAGCGTATCCAGTTTAAATCAGGCAGAGGCGAACCGTCAATATCTGGAACAGAGGTAATCCAGATTTTGGAACTGTCTGCAAATTGAAAGTCTGATGTGAGTAGTCCATTGTTTTCAGATAAGATACCCCAAATTGGCTCGTTAGTAGCATTTGTTCCCACACGGTATGGGCCGGGGTGAAAAATCTGTCCAATGGTGATTGAAATACCAAGTTCCGGGAAAAGTTGCTCATTCTTGAATGAGATAAGCGTATCGCTCTGGTAAACCCTGTTGGTTTTGGTATCGGTCAGGGTCCAGGATGAACGCTGGCTTTGGACACTATCACCGTCGAACAAGATAAAGTATGGCCTCAGTGAGTCAAAAGCAAGGATATACTCCGTGTTTTTAACATTCAGCGGGTCAATTACTTTCACATCAATTGGCCCCATGCCTGCTTCATAGGTGGCTTCATAGGCAATCGGATAAGTTGGGTTTCCATAGGTATTGGTGGAATCGGCGGGTTGCTTTGATAGTATCTCCTCAATGGTTGCCTGGGTAAGTTCAAGCAGGTTGCCTCCGTTGCCATGTCCTTGCAGTCTGGTAATTTCAACACCACTTCCGTAACCTGCATTGGCTTGTACTGTTCCAACAGGAATGTGTGGAATGCCTGTGTAAACCTTAATGTTTTTCCGGCCTGCAAGGTAAGTCCGTTTTTGACCTGTTAATCCAGCGATGCCTTCTTCTTGTGCACCCGGATCGGCAGTGTAACGCATAAACTCATTGTATCCGTATGAAAGTGCAAGGAAGTAATATTGTTTGTGGTTTACCAGCGCCTGCCCGCTAAATGCATCTTCTGTTAGAACAAAGGTATGCGAAATGCCTAAATCTGCACCATTAACCTCTTCAACAGGTACATTGGCATTTAAAGTCTGGTCAAAGTTGTGGTTAACCAATTGTTTTACACCGTTTTTAACATCGCTCTGATACACAATGCGTGCAAGTTTCTGATCTTTGATATCAGCAATTGACACCGTAGCATCTTTTAACTGGAATACCTGGTAACCCTCAAAACGATAGTAAGGGTTAAAGTTGAATCCGGTGCTGTTGGCAACTGCCAGGATGGCGGGATCTAGTTCTTTGTAACCTTCGTTAAAGTTGTTGCCGGCATCATTGGTCCTGCGGTTTGTGATGTAGAATATAAATTTCTCATCAAGTTCTTTAATGGTAAGGTCAGGGGCATTGGGACCACTAACCACGGCAAAACAGTTGTCGAAAAGCAACTGGCATTTATCGTCAACCACTTGCAGCAGTTTAACCGAAGCCCATGGTCCGCCCGAAGCAGCACGTGCCCAGGGAATACCCACGGTGATGTAGTTAACGGCGCCAGGTTCAAGGGTAAATGGTCCGGCCGATTGCATGAAACGGCGGTCACCTGCTTTATTCTGGGCCACTTCTTCTGTCCAGTATTTAGGGCCTGCAGGAGGAAGTCCGCTTGTGCCCCAATCGCAAACATCGGTATCTCCCGGGAACATAAAGTCACAGGCAGGTCCGAAAGCTCCGGCTGAAGCGTGTCCATTTCCACCGTAAAGCATTCTGGTATTGTCTTTCCATATACCCTTCAAATAGTTGTAGTATTCCGGGGCATAATCAGGGTCTCTCATAAAATCACCAATAGCATCGGCATTGTTATGGTAAACAAAACGGCGCATTCCAAAACGTTCGTCATCTGCAATGCCGTTTCCAAAGTTAACGCCATTGATGGCTTCAGAGCGAACCAGGAAACCTCCTGCCTGCGGATTGGCTTCAGTTCCATATTCCATGTTGAGCATTGAGCCACTTAGGCCAACAATACTGCAATCGCCGTTGAATGAAGGGCCATTAATGCCATCTCCTTTAAAGGAAGGGTTATCGGAACCATCGGGATCCATGTAGGGTCCCTGGAAAAAGTCAACACCAATTGCAGGGGGCTGATCGCCATAGGCCCAGAATTGTCCATCTCCGTCTTTTGGTTTCCCGTTGTAGGAATAGCCAAGTCCGCGGTCAACATCGCAACCTACATAGTCATCAGTGGCAAAACCCAGGTCAGTATCCACCCACTGACTGAAATAGGTGCCGGTTAGGCGGAAGGTGGAACGGTTGATGATTTCATAACTGTAAAAAGTCATGTTGTTGATTTCGTCATTGGTGGAAAAACCAAAAGCCTGTGCCCTGATTTCCAGACCGATGGGCGTACCTGTGGTTTCGGTATGGATATTTCCTTTATCGTTGAATACCCACCACAAGGTAGCATCACCTTTAATTACCTGGTCGGCCAGCAAGCCTCCCTCAACAATACCTTCTTCACCTTCTTTGGTTTCAACCGATGAACGGCACAATTCATTGGCAATGTCATAATAGGGGTAATCACCATCTTCTGGCTCGTAATTGCCATCACCGCTCCGGTCAAAGAAGGGCGCAAGATAGTAACTCTGTTTTTTTGAAATATCACCGTGTGCCGGCCAATCCAAAATTTCTTTGGGGATCTGGTATCCCGGATAGGCTGCTTTATTGTCCCACCATGCCAGGTACTCGTCTATCTGGGTGCGGTTAATGGGGAAAAGTTTATCATACTGGGTGCATGTTTCTTCGCTAACAGCGGCAGTACCATCAATGGTAAGAGGTCCCGGCCAGTAGTCGTTACCCGCACCTACAGTAAAAGCGTCAGACTGACGATATCGTAATGCAGCAAGTTTCAACTGGTTGTTCACGTCAATACCACCAATCCACAGGGCAGCGGAGAACATGGAAGTTTTGCGCGAACCTTTGGGAACCTCATACTGGGCTACTTCAAAGTCCCACCACATATCACCACCGGTATTGATACGAGTTCTTACGTTGTTGATCTCGAGGTACTTAAATCCGGCGCCAGGCAAACAACCGGCAGCGGTAGCCTTCAATTCGGAGCCGCCGGATTTTTTGGTTGCGCCCTTATAGTTTTCTGAATATCCCGGCAGGGCCAGAACAAAACAGAGCAGCGTTGCAAGAGTAAAACGGGCAATATTTTTCATCTTCAGGTATTTTAATGTAAATCGTTTCTTTTCTGTTTTTTGTCTTATAGCTTTCTTCATCATCAGAAATTGAATATGATACCCAAACGGATCTGACGTGGTGAACTATAATTGAAAGGGCTATTGACCCTGATGCTGTAAAGGTCTCTGTATGCCTGAGGATCAAGCTGCGTATTGATGAGGTTTTGATATTCGGCTGCTGCCAGATATCCATCGTCATCTGCGTTACCCGTTGCGGCATATACACCCATGATGTTTTTGGAATCAAGGATGTTGAGTACCTGTACATATACATTCAGGTAAGATTCACGTTTACCTTCGCCCCATTTGATGTTGAAGTCCTTGTCAACCCTGCCATCAATTCTGAACTGCCAGGGAAGGCGTGAACCACTGACTGAACCTTTGATGATTCCGGATTGTCCGATGGGAACAATTTTACTTGACCGGGTGTAAGGTGTTCCTGAACCACCAAAGATGGTAAAGTTAACACCGGTATTTTTGAGCAGTTGGGTAGTTTTTACGACTTCTGCACCAGCGGCATCGGTTTTCGTGCGACGGATAACAGGTCCGTTATATTCTTTGCCCTCAGCAAAACGGTAGTCCAGCATGAGGTTAAGCGCATGACGGCGGTCGAAACTCAGCGGAAACAAGGTACGCAGGTTGGGCTGGCCGGTTTGGATCAATCCTTTTGCAAATTCAGGATCCGATCCGGTACCATTGGCAAACTGTAAGGTGTAACTTGCCCTTACCCTTGCATTGGAGGTACGGCGAAGGTCATAGGTAACCGTTAAACCTTTTACGGTTGAAAAGTCAATGTTGTTGTACGAGTAATAGGTTTTCGGATAGGCAGCTGTGTAGCGGTAAGCCTGGATTTGATCCCTGATCTCACGGTAGTAAGCCGATATTGTCATTGATGAAGAGTTGGTCAGCCTTTGCTGGAATCCCAATTCATAGTCGATGGTTTTCTCAGGTTTTAGGTTGGGATTGTTGATGGTTGGGCTACCCAGCGTTGGAAGGAAGAAATAATCCAGCGGGTTGACGGCCAACGCATAGGTTGGGCGTTGGGTAAGCACATCATAGTGTGCGAAGAAAAGGGCTTCGTCAGAAATCGGGAACGAGAATGAAATACGTGGCATCACTGAAATCTGAGGTTCGTAATCGCTAAAGGCCTCAGAGCTAACGGTAATGTTGTTTCTGTCTTTAAGGTATGGTGTAACACCGTTTCCGGCATCCAATGCGATGGAAGGATCAGTAACTACAAGTCCTTCGGCATTGTACCAGGTGTCTCCATTCCTATATCCCATAATGGCTGTGGGCTGGCTAACGTTGTCAACATAAACCACATAGTCATTGCCCATGTTTTGTGGGTGAGAACCCAGATCTTTTACTTCAGCAACTGAGAGTGCAGGATAGAGGGTGTATGGATCGGTCAGTACTTTCTGGTTGGCATCAAAACGGTCAACCCGCAGTCCTATGTTAAAAATAAGGTCATCAAAAGCAAATTTATCCTGAATATAACCAGCGATATAAACTGGCGCAAACGGGGCAATTTCGCGGGTTAAGTTTCCGTTTTCATCACGTTTGGTAAAGAAATCATCAAAACTTGGGGTGTCTTTCGATTTAATGCGTTGGCCAGTATAAGTATATCCACGGAATCCGGCAAGGGAAGCTCCATTGTTGAACAGTTCATCCGGAGTGAACATGTCAATGGATAAAGGATCGTTTAATGCAGCCGTTTTGAGTGTGCCATTTTCATCGTAATAATTCAGGGTCTGGGTATTGATATCGTAAGAATCGATGTCGATCCAATCGGTACCGTCAACTGGTAATCCTAATTTCTGGCGAAGGTTAATGTCAAAAATGCGCTGTGACTGGGCATCATATTTACGGTCATAATAAATGGTATCCATAAAAACGCCATCCAGATAAACGAGATTTGGATTGTTAACATCCAACTGGGCAATATGCGAGTTGGTTAAGCCGCGCATCAAATCCCATAGACCTGATGGATTATAGGAGTAATACCGGTCGGTACGCTGCTCGTAAATTGCCCCGAACTGGAGGGCATGGTTGCCAATGTCGGCAGACGCATTAAAGTTAATGGCGTATTGCTCGTTGTCAACTTTACGATACTCCGGAAGATTCCCACTTGAATTACTTCCAGGGCTTCCCCACAATCCATAAACGGATGGTGCACTCATTCCATTGAGCAAACCGCCACCCGAGATGATGTTGTTCAGGTTGTCGTGGTAGAATGATTCAGGATATAGTTCATAATATTGTCTGGTATAGTTGGCCGTAATCGGGTTAGAATTTCCCGGGGTGTATGCTACCAGTGTATCGCGGAATCCGTTATGAATAAAGGCCGTTTTTTGTGAAATGGAGTCATAGCTAAATTCATAGGACCTGATTTTTTGTGTTTCATACTTTCCAAGGTAACCATAGTTAAACAGGTTGTCCTTGTGATTAGGGTCCTGATAAGTTTGGTCATATTTGGTGAAGTCGGCCTGAAGGGTGTAAAAAATATTTTTGATAAGTGATTTGCTTTCTTTGTCAGCGGGGAAACGCTGCGTGAAACGGGCAAATACCCTCCAGGTATTGTCAATTACCTGATAGTTATTGTCATAATTAAACATTGATTGTCCTAAATTAAAATCCCGGCCATCGCTGTAGTTCACGCTTCCACCTAATGAAAGGTTGATGTTTGGCCCGGTTTTAATGTCAAGTTTACCTGACAGGTTTACATCAATACTATTGGTATTGAGTGTTGATTTCGAAAACTCAAGGTCTTCTTTCCGAATAAAGTTGGTATTATAATAGGTTCCAAAACCGGTTCCCGATAAACGGAGCGGGTTTAATTCTAATTGGCGGAGTACATCGTCCTTTACCTTATAAACGCCGGTTGCAGTAGGGCGGCTGTCTTTATTATAAACCATCTCACCAGCAATAAAGTAACCAAGTAATGAACTGGTTTTATCCTTGTTCCACAGCAGTGGTCCCTGCATGTTGAGGCCGGCCCTGTTGTATCCGTAAGCATCGAGGTATTGAGAGGTCTGTAACTCAAGTCCGGCGCCAAACTCGCGGCTTGGCCCTTTTGTGGTTACGTTTATGATACCTCCGGTAGCGTCACCATATTGTGCCGGAACCCCTGAAAGGATAACCGAAACCTGCTCAATGGCAGACTCGGGCAGTGATGATGAACCCCGCACCCTGATACCGTCAATATACATGACCGTTCCTTCCGAACGCTGTCCACGGACACTTCCGCGCTCACCATCAGCCGAGAAAACACCTCCCACGGTGGTTGCAATGGCATTGGCCGAGCGGTTTGGCATTTTAGCAATCTCTTCAGAGGTTACTGTAGCTCCAACCGAAGTTTTGTCCTTGTCGATAAGGGGAACCTTGTAGTCAATCACCTCAAAGGTTTCAATGTTGATCATTGTAGATTCCATGGGGATATCCCAAAAGGTAATCTGGTCAGATTTAATAATCACGCCCTTAATTAACACCGGTTTGTAGCCTACAAAAGTGGCTTTAATGTCATACTTACCAGGAGTAATGGGCTTGATCGTGTATTTTCCATCAAAGTCGGAGGATGAGCCGCCAGACTGAGTACCCCCCAGCTCCACGATGATATTTACAAAGGGAATGGGTTCCTTTGTGTCCTTATCGATCACTTTACCAGAGAGGGATCCCGACTGAGCAAATACCGACAGGCCTGCTGCCAGTAGTAACCCAAGAGTTAGCAGTAGATTTCTGATCATACCATTGAAATTTTATGTTTGATATTCTTAATGTGTTTCGTGATGTGTTGGGTGTGCCCTTAAAAGTGGGTAAAGGTAATAATTTATTGAAATACGCTCCAAATTTTTCAAAGCGTATTGAACAATTTTCTGAAAAGCCTATATGTAGCGGGGATTCAGTATCTCAGAATAAATAACCGCCTTGCGAAGATCAAATTCTTCTGAAATTTCTTCAAGGATAGGGACTTCATTATGTGTTGATTCGGCCATTACACGGTTGTCGTAATAACTCACTACGCCCCTCGATTCATACTGGTTCTCGAAATATGATGCGGAAACCTCGTCTTTAGTGGTTTCCAGGGATTGATATTCAGGTCTGTATGGTTCGTTTGCAGGAATTTCGGGGGTATAGGCACTGCCTGGGTTCAGATAGTCGTCAAATGGGCCGTTAGTGTTTTTTGTATAGGCTTGAGGAACGGGCTCAGGTAAGGGCTCGGGAATTTCTGGCTCAGGATCAAGGAGTTGTTCAAATATCGACCGGGGCCTTTGTTGCTCGGGAAGTGGGGATTGCTGGCTTTTGCGCTGCTCTTCCATCAATCGTTTCTTTTGCTGCTTTTGTTTATTGCTGTATAGCGAATAAACAACCCAGACTATACCTATTATTATATATAGAAAGTCATCCATAATTTCTCCTGTTTTTAAATCATCGGTAAAAGTATAAAAGTTTTTAGATTGGGAGCGAAAAATCCCAAAAATCTATGTTTTTGGCTCTTTCAAAAGGGGGTGACACTTGCTTTGATAGGACTGACTGAATATTTAAAAATTAAGGCTTCTTTATATTTTGATGTGTTGGGATCAAAATATGATTCTGCTAAATTTAGACAGGTTCCTTTGCGTATCGTATAAAATATTACTTTTACCCTTGCGTTATCTTTGAACAGTAATACCTCATTTTTAATGAATACTTCAATTTTTAGATCAATTAATCTTATTTTGATTTTTGTCTTGATTTTTCTCGCTTCCTGCGATAAGGAAGAGGAAAAATCAGAAATTCCTTACATTTATGTAAACTTTGTGCTTTATCCCAATACCCTCGATTTTATTCCTGAAGGCGGTTATGTATATGCGAGTGGAGGTTATAAAGGCCTGATTATATACCGGCCATTCAGCGATCAGTTTCTGGTATTTGAAAGGGCTTGTCCTTATGATCCGCTTGAAGATGACGCGGTGGTTGAGGTTGAAACTAATGGTGTGATTGCGGTGGATTCAGTTTGTGGCTCAAGGTTTTTGCTTACCGATGGTTCCCCGATTGAAGGACCTGCCAAGCGGACACTAAAACAATACCGGAGCAGATACGATGGATACTCGCTTCAGGTGAGTAATTGAAAGTGCCACAATTTCACCGAGTTATAAGTATGCAAGAATGGAATAGTGGAATGTTGGGCAGCAGGATCGCACATTCTCCGAAATATAAAGATCTTACACTGAAGCTATAAGGATGGAAGAATGGAAGGGTGGAATAATGGGTAGCAGGTCCACACATTCTCCAAAATATAAAAATCTTTCACCGAGCTCTGAGTATGGAAGAATTGAATAGTGGAATGTTGGGCAGCAGGGCCGCACATAGCCCCAAAAGCTAAACAGCCCCCCATTCTTCCATCATTCCATTTTTCCAGATAACTTCCTAACGCCCGCAGGGCATCCACGACCGCCTAGTACCTGTAATGCTCCGGCTTATAAGGACCTTCAACAGGAACCCCAATGTAAGCCGACTGTTCAGGGGTGAGTTTGGTTAGTTTTACGCCCAATTGCTCGAGGTGGAGCCTTGCGACTTCTTCGTCTAATTTTTTGGAAAGTCGGTAAACGCCGATTTCATAGTTGGTCTTCCACAAATCAATCTGTGCCAAAGTTTGGTTTGAGAATGAATTGCTCATTACAAAGGAAGGATGACCGGTTGCACAGCCCAGGTTTACAAGGCGGCCTTCTGCAAGCAGAAAAATCGCGTTTCCGGCAGGAAAAACATACTTGTCAACCTGTGGTTTTATGTTCATATGCTCAACATCTTTTGCTTCGCTCAGGGGCTCAACCTGTATTTCATTGTCAAAATGGCCGATGTTGCAAACAATGCTCTGATCTTTCATCTTGCGCATATAATCCAGGGTAATCACGTCGCGGTTTCCTGTGGCGGTAATATAAATATTGCCTTCCTTTAAAGCTTCCTGAATGGTAGAAACTTCAAAGCCTTCCATGGCAGCCTGTAGCGCACAAATGGGGTCGATTTCCGTTACAATTACCCGGGCGCCGTAGGAACGCATGGAGCGGGCGCAGCCTTTTCCAACATCGCCAAACCCTAAAACAACCACTACTTTACCGGCAATCATCACATCGGTGGCACGCTTTATACCATCGGCCAACGATTCCTGACATCCGTAAAGGTTGTCAAATTTAGACTTGGTAACTGAATCGTTTACGTTAATTGCGGGGAAAAGCAGTTCACCGGCTTCCATCATCTGGTACAACCTGTGTACACCCGTGGTGGTTTCTTCGGAAACCCCTTTAATTTCTTCTATAGTCCTGTGCCAGCGTTGGTTATCTTCCATAAATGCAGCGCTCAGCGTCTTAAGTATGGCCTTTTCTTCACCGTTTGAGCCTGCTGCTTCCAACAGGGATGGATTTTTTTCAGCCGCATAGCCTTTGTGAACCATTAAAGTAGCATCGCCACCATCGTCAACAATAAGGTTTGGGCCTTTGCCACCGGGGAAAGTAAGTGCCTGTAAGGTACACCACCAGTATTCATCAAGGGTTTCGCCTTTCCAGGCAAAAACGGGAATACCCGCGGCAGCAATGGCTGCAGCAGCATGATCCTGAGTAGAAAATATATTGCAACTGGCCCATCGCACATCGGCACCCAATTCAGCGAGGGTTTCGATAAGCACAGCCGTTTGAATGGTCATATGCAGTGAACCGGTGATGCGCACATCTTTAAGCGGTTTTTCATTGCTGTATCTGCGGCGGATAGACATCAGCCCGGGCATTTCTTTTTCTGCAATTTCAATTTCCTTGCGGCCAAAATCAGCAAGCGACAGATCTTTAACTTTAAAAGGAAGTATTTCAGTCATGGTTTCTTTCATGATTTTTTTATTTTTTTTAAGGGGCTGCAAAGGTAAACATTGTTTTGATGCCAACATGCTGATAACATGGTCTTTTTTGCATTTTTTAGATAACGCATTTCAGGATTAATACCCTACGATAATTAGATAATATATTGAAAATCAGTTTTATAATAGATGCAATATTCACTACATGAGAATTCGATTTTACATTCAATTTGCTCTTTTTTTCAAATGTATTCCCTTCATTTGATAATAATGGTGGGATCTTTGAATAAAAAATATCGCTGCTAATGTCGTGAAGAAGGATGGAATTCCTTATCATTGCAACTCCAAATCCCTATAGGTATATGCTTGTTTATGAAACCATTACTCAGCGAATGCAGGTCGGCAAAAAACAACTGGCTGTTCTTGTTGATCCCGATAAAACAGGGGATAAAGCCCTGGATTTAATTGTTTCCAATTCGATAGATTCGGGCGTGGATTATTTCTTTGTAGGTGGCAGCCTGTTGATTAATAATCAGTTGGATCAGGTTATTGCCATACTAAAAAAAGCCAGAGATATTCCGGTAGTGCTTTTCCCGGGCAATACTCTGCAAATGAGTTGGAAGGCTGATGCCATTTTGTTTTTATCACTTATTTCGGGGCGCAATGCTGAAATGTTGATTGGCCGGCATGTTATTTCAGCTCCTTACTTAAAATTAAGCCCGCTCCAGGTGATTCCAACCGGTTATATGCTTATCGAAAGTGGAAAGCCAACCGCCGTTTCCTACATGAGCAACTCCGATCCCATTCCTTCCGACAAGGACGACATTGCCATGTGTACCGCCATGGCAGGTGAAATGCTTGGTCTGAAGCTTATTTTTATGGATGCCGGAAGTGGTGCCATTAATCCGGTTTCCGAAACCATGATCAGTCATGTGAAACAAAGTATCGACATACCATTAATCGTAGGTGGCGGTATTCGAACCCCGGAACAAGCTTCGCGGACTGCCTCTTCTGGGGCCGATGTGTTGGTGATTGGAAATGCCGTTGAAAAAAATCCTTCCTTAATTGCTGAAATCGCCCATGCTATAAAATCATAAATATTTGCCCAACCTCAATAAACTTCAACAATGAATAGATTACTTGCACTTTTCGTGATCCTCTTTTCCGGGGTTCAATTTTCCTTTGCTCAAGATAAAATTTTGGTACCGGAAGAAATTATGTCAAACCGGCAACTTTATCCCACCGGATTGAGCAACCTTCAATGGCGGGGTTCATCAGATTATTTTACCTGGCAGGTCCCCGAAGGATTGTTGCAGGCAAGCATAAAAGGCAAAATATCCGACACTTTACTGAAAGTGTCCGTGCTAAACGAGGCCCTGGTTCATGCTGGCTTCGATGAATTAAAGCGCTTACCCTATGTGAACTGGACTTCAGAAAAGGCGCTTGAATTTACCCGGGGTGAGAACTGGTTTGCTTATGATGTTGAAGCTAAATCCATAAAAATTCTCAATTCAACCGATACTTTGGCAGAACATGCTGAAATGGCCCCCGAAACCAATTACATTGCCTACACCATCAAAAATAACCTGTATGTTTCAACCGGAACAGAGCAAATTGCCGTTACCAGCGATGAAAATACCGGAATTGTAAACGGACAAACCGTGCACCGCAACGAATTTGGCATTGAAAAGGGGATTTTCTGGTCGCCAAAAGGTAATTTACTGGCATTTTACCGCATGGATGAAACCATGGTTTCGGAATATCCATTGGTGGATATCACTGCCCGCGTTGCCGAAGTGAAAAATATCCGCTATCCAATGGCTGGAATGGCCAGCCACCATGTTACGCTGGGCGTTTATAATCCCACAACACGCGGCACGGTATTTATGAAAACCGGCCTGCCTGCCGAGCAATATCTTACGAATATTGCCTGGAGCCCCGATGAAAAGCTGATATATATTGCCGTGCTTAACCGCGATCAGAATCATATGATGCTAAATTGCTATGATGCTGAAACCGGTGCATTTATAAACACACTTTTTGAAGAAAAAAATGAACGCTATGTTGAGCCTCAGCATCCCATGGTTTTTGTGCCCGGAAATCCCGGTCAATTTATCTGGCAAAGCCAGCATGATGGATTTAATCACCTCTATTTATATGGTGTGGATGGTAAGTTAATTAAACAATTAACTTCCGGACAATGGATGGTTACTGAATTTCTTGGCTTTATTCCGGATGGCAGGGGATTGTTTTATACTTCGACGGAAGTTAGTCCTTTGGAAAATCAATTGTACCATCTTGATATTAAATCGGGTAAATCAACCCGGCTGACGATGGAAAAGGGAACGCATAACCCAATCGTACGTAAGGATGGAAAATATTTTATGGACCGCTTCACCAACCGTGAAGTTCCGGCCGAAATTTACCTTTCGGATGCAAAAGCAAAAAGAATTAAAACCTTGCATCAGTCACCCAATCCTTTAACGGATTATAAACCGGTGGAAACCACAATTTTTACCCTAAAAGCCGATGAAGGCACCGATCTTTACTGCCGCTTGATTAAGCCTGCCGATTTTGATGCTACCAGAAAGTATCCGGTTTTTATCTATGTTTACGGTGGGCCACATGCACAGCTTATCACTGAATCGTGGCTGGGTGGCGCCAATTTATTCCTTGATTATATGGCTCAACTCGGGTTTGTGGTTTTTACCCTGGACAATCGAGGCTCAGCCAACCGGGGTTTTGCTTTTGAAAGTATTATCCACCGCAATCTGGGAACCCTTGAAGTGGCAGACCAAATGAAAGGCGTTGAATATCTGAAAACCCTTCCTTTTGTTGATCCCGAAAGAATTGGTGTTGACGGATGGAGCTATGGCGGATTTATGGCCATTTCGCTCAAGCTAAAAAATCCGGAAGTCTTTAAGGTTGCTTCAGCCGGAGGCCCGGTGATTGACTGGAAGTATTATGAAGTGATGTATGGTGAACGATACATGGATAAGCCTGAGCAAAATCCCGAAGGTTACAGGGAAGCTTCACTGCTGAATCATGTGGACAAACTGGAAGGCAAGTTGCTTTTAATTCATGGGAACATGGACAACACGGTGGTTTGGCAGCACAGTCTTGATTTCCTCAAGACATGTATATCCAATAAAAAGCAGGTGGATTACTTTGTCTATCCCACCCATGAGCATAATGTGGGTGGTATCGACAGGGCGCACCTGTTCAGAAAACTGTCGGAATACTACCTTCAAAACCTTTAATAGAGGAACCTTGGGGTGATTTATCCACTATTACCGGAATGCCTTTAGGCAGGCTTTTGTGTCGAACCCGGAAGCTGAGCGGCATTTGTAATGCCGCTCAAATACCAATATT
>SWCC01005561.1_pt1 | contig 41262 bp, 39 predicted proteins | sample 4692971 | NCBI WGS metagenome assembly SWCC01 (sample SAMN10267277, study PRJNA491770) | bioreactor metagenome | isolation source: DHS bioreactor inoculated with subseafloor sediment | place: Japan: off Shimokita Peninsula | collected 2006-08 | reverse complement strand
AAGAAGGTCATGATCGACCCGGGCGCCGCGTCCTTATCCCCGTAGTAGAGGTGATAGGTGCCGGGATCGTCGAAGTTCACGGTGCGTTTGACCAGCCGCTGCCCGAGGGTGCGCACCCAGTAGTCGAGGTTGTCCTGCGGCGGGCCGGAGATCGCGGTGACGTGGTGCAGGCCGGAGATGGCTCGGGAAGTGCCTTGGGACATGGTGCTCTCCTTTCGATGCCAGCGGCGCGAAGCGCTTCCGGCGTATTGTGTCGGTCGGTTGGGAGCTTATGTAAGGCGATAGTTACCAAGTGAAAGTCGTTACCAAATGGAAACCACCCAGAAAAAGGCACCCGGCCCCGGGGACCGGGACGCAGTTGATATCCCCTGCGCGGCGGACACGCTGCTGCGCAAGCTCTGGGGACAATGGAAAACCCATGTGATCTACGTGTTAGGCGATCAGCGGGCCTGCCGCTTCGGTGTGTTGCGACGCCAGATCACCGGCATCTCTCCCAAGGTGCTGACCACCCGCCTGCGGGAGTTGGAAGCCGATGGGCTGGTTTGGCGCGAACAAGAGAATACCATTCCGCCCAAGGTGACCTATGGGCTGACTGAGACAGGCCTTGCCGTGCATGCGGTGCTGAAAAATATTGAAAAGATTGCAGTCTAATCACGCTGGAAAAAAAACGGAGGTAAACCGGATGAACCAGTATATCAAAACCCTTAGCTACGTGGGTCGCACCAACTTTTAAGTAGGAAGTTATTGGTGCTTTCGGCCCATACCAGACCTTCATGCAACTCGTGGCGAACGGCAGTAAAGAGCCCTTATCCACTGATGCTGCATGATGCATGAATGTCCACTTTTCAGGACATTACTGTTGTTGCTCCGCTCCATCCTATCTGCTTTTGTCGGCCCATGCTGAACGCTGCCATCCTCGCAACAGTCACGCTCGCTGGGGCGATATTGATTTGGCCCCGTGTTGCCAATTCTATTGTCTGGCGCGCGACAATAACGCCTTTGGCTTCGATTATCGGTAGCGGTTTTCTGGTTCTTGGGCCAATCCTTGATGTTAGTTACGGGGGGTATGCACCGCTGGTCATGGTTGGCCTGTGTATGGTGGCCTATCTATTTGGAAGCGCGATCCGGTTTAATATTGCCGACATTGAAACGAGACCTGCCGCATCACGATTGACCGACGGACTTGAAACCATGGCGTCCATCGTGCTTGCGTTCGCTTTCATTGTGTCTGTTGCCTACTACCTCAACCTGTTTGGTGCATTTGGAGTGAGCCTGACGGAGCTTGACGACCAGTTTCACGCGAAATTACTGACCACGGCGGTATTCACATTGATCCTCTTCACAGGATTGACCCGAGGCTTTTCAGCGCTTGAACGCATGGAGCAGGTTTCAGTGTGTCTGAAACTGATGATCATCGCGGGTCTTTTGCTCGGCCTCATGGTGCATTTTGGCGAGGCCACAGGCCGAGGTGCATTGCAGTTCGATGCGCCGCGGGTCACCGGATGGGCGAGCCTTACACTGATGGCGGGTTTGATCGTAACTGTTCAAGGTTTCGAAACGTCACGCTACCTTGGATCGACCTACGATGCGCGAATGCGTATCCAGTCGATGCAGTTGGCACAGTGGATATCTACAGTCATTTACTGCATCTACATTGTGCTTCTGACCTATGCGTTCGAAAGTGATCCTCTGTCTTTAGACGAGACGGCGATTATTGATTTGATGCAGATTGTCGCACCGATTTTGCCGCTATTGCTGGTTGTCGCTGCGCTCAGCGCCCAATTCAGCGCAGCAATTGCGGACACCAGCGGGTCGGGTGGCCTGATTACCGAGGTTTCCAAAGGTGCGATTAAGGAGCGTATGGCGTATGCGCTACTGGTTGGCATTGGGGTCTTGCTGACATGGACCGCAAATATCTTCGAGATAATCAGCTATGCCTCGCGGGCTTTTGCGCTTTATTACGCTATACAGGCCGGCATCGCGGCTATCCGTGCATGGCGAGGCAATCACCTTGCGAAAGCAACCCTCTTTGGCGGTGTGGCACTGTTAGGCGTTGCAATCGCGGTATTTGGAACACCGGTCGAGTAAAAGCGGACGCTCCACAAAGCGACATCAATGTCGCCTACGTCCGCAAAGCGGGCTTTTGAGCAGATCACAGCGAATGTCTGGTTTCCGCCCTCCTTCCCACAGACCTCGCAAATTCAGCATGAACCACGCGAGCGCGGCTAACGGCAACCTTATCCCCGCAGCTGACATCTGGGATGATAAAACCACCCTCACAGGTTTCTTTGACAGCATTAGCCCATCGAAATCTAAATTGCGTTCGGGAATACACTTGATCGTTCAACACATCTTGTATGAGCTCGATGCGGGTAGCCGTTCCTTTATTTAGTGGCGGCAAGGTCTCATACGGCGACCGCCGCAGTAGGGAGCGCACGACCATTTATAATGCCGATATCACTATTACCCGTCCGCTATTCCCTGGGAATAATGAGCGCTCTACCTCGCGAAACGTAGCGCTCGTGGGAGTCGTGGAGGCCTTGGTTGCGCGGCGCCCCTATCGCGCAACCAAGGTGATCTGTCGAAATCGAAATCCACTTCGCAATGCATAGTGAGAAGTGTAGGGGCACTTGGTAGGGCAGAGCGCATGCCCGGTGTAATTGCCCCCTCGGCCGATGTTGTGGCCTGACGACTACCCGAGAGGAGTTCCCTAAGCGTAGTATTTCCTGTGGGACGGCACAGAGAATGATAGCATTCGACGGCGCAACAGGAGATGATCAGACCGTAAGCTGTATAACCCATCAGCATGATAGTACTGATCGGCCGTGGCAGAAAGATGCGTTTGCGATTTTGATATTCTTTGGTACATTGCCACCAATATAGAACTGTAGGAGGCAATCGTGGAGCAATCCGTGAAACTTGCCGATGATATTATGGCCTTAGTCCGCCGCGAGGCAGAACTTCGGGGTCGTTCAATCAGTGATCAAATTTCACACTGGGTAAAAATTGGTAGAGCGTTTGAACGTTCCGACCAGCTTGGTCATAGCCGCACGACCCCAGCACTCGCAGGCGAAATCGGCGCGCTCTCACCGGAGGAAGAGGCTTGGGTTAAGGACTTTGTCGAGAAAATGGGACACCCAACGGAGTCCGAAATAGCGTTGCATGCTCGGCGCTCGTCGCTCGGAGGTGGCGTGGGACTGGATGAGGACGGCAATCTCGTCTGCGCCACACGGAATGCCCCCGCCCAAGACTAAACCTTGATGAACAGTGCGAGAAAATGCCCATACCTATTTTTACAATTTCGATTGTTCGGGTCACACGGTAGGCTTCAACCCACTATAGCGGGCTAAATTCCTCTGCACTTTTTTGGCTTTTTTCAGCGTCGCTGCGTCTGGTGCCAACTCCTCTGCCTGAGACAGCGCCCGCTAAAGCGTATCAATGCGCTGGTCCTGTTGCAGAAATCCCCCTAAATCTGCTGGATTTTCGCCAGGCGAAATCTCCTCACGCTCTTCTAAACTCAGCGCATCAGTGCGCCTAAATCGCTGACGCGGTCTAATGCCGCCGTGATACTGGAGATACGAGAAAACGGTAGCAGGAGGCTTGTCGATAACGCGAGCGATATTTGCCATCGGCGTTCCGCGTTCCCACTCGCGCCAAATCACTGATTTCTTTTGTTCGTCCATCGGCATCGGCTTAGTCATCAACACAGGCCTTGAATGCAGAGGTTTACACTGTGTTGCAGTGACTGCCTGAATCCATCACCGCTAATTTTTGGGGGGATTACCGATGCAAAACTTCCTTGTCATTGATTTATCCACATGCAGACGCTATGTCTGTAAGTGGATATAGGGGGCTCGATATGCAGATTGCCAATTTCTCAAACACTTCGGTTTCCCCCGACGCCGTGCAATTTCGTACCATCTCCCGAGAAGATCGCGAGCGGACAAGCGCGCCGGGCTTACGCGCCTTTCGGGAAATCGCTGATCGGTTCGAACTGAGCGAAGCGGATCGTATCGCCATCCTGGGTGATCCGGGCCGCTCCACCTATCATCAATGGATGAAGAAGGCGCGTGAACAGCAGCCGCTGACCCTGCCTCTTGATACGCTGTTACGGATTTCGGCTATACTTGGTATCTACAAGGCACTGACCATTCTGTTTGAAGATGAACGTCAGGCCCTGGTCTGGCTGAAAGGTCCTCATCAGGGCACCCTCTTCGCGGGCGCTTCGCCTATGGCCTATATGCTGGAAGGCGGGCACGACGGCCTCATGTCGGTGCGCCGGTATCTTGACGCCTGGCGCGGCGGCAATATGGGGCTTGGAGCACCGGAGGGCAGCTTTGAGGAGGTCACCGAAGACGATCTTGTCTTTGCATGAAGATTGAAGACTACGCGACATCTTCCGCACCTGCGGGCACTACACGCCTTATCCCCTCACGGTTTCCGCCGATCCCCACCTTTGACGCGGTCACCACCCCCGCCGACCTTGAGGCCGTCATGGAACTGGAAGGCTGGACAAACGATCGCCTCGTAAGCCCACGGCTCGCGCGTTTGCCCCGCGCGGAATGGGTGTATGGCGTCCCGAATGCCAGCGTCGTCATGGCGGCGTTTCTGCACGGATCGCCCGGCGGTCTGCGGTTTTCTGATGCGAGCCTCGGGGCGTGGTATGGCTCGACCCATCCCAACACCGCGCTGCTGGAAGTCGCCAATGGGCTGCGCAAGGAGATCGCGCTAAGCGCGTTGACGCAGAAATCCGAGACGTATCGCCAATATAAGGCGGACCTTGATGGAGACTATGTCGACATTTTCGGAGCACATCCGGAATATCATAATCCCGACGATACGAGTTACCCTGCAGCGCAGGCTTTCGGGCGACGGGTCCGGGATGAAGGCACGCGTGCCGGCATCCGATATGAAAGCGTGCGTCACCCCGGACATGAAAACTGGGTCTGCTTCCGCCCGCCCCTTATCCAGAATGTGACGCAGGCGCAGCACTTCAGAATCGAAGTACCCCGAACCGGTCGTGTGGTTGTGCGCCAGCTCTCCTAAACAAGGTCCACCCGTAGCGAATGTCGGGTGTCAGGAATTCCCTATTCGATAGGATGAGTTTTCGGTTACTAACCGGGGTATGAAGGAACTCCATGCCGCGATCCCCGATTCTGCCGCCGTCCTTGCTCTCGAACCAGAGGAGCTTGCGGCCAAACTTCTCTTCCTGATGCGTCAGCGGTTCGAGAAGCAGCCCGATCAACTTCAACCTACTGACTTTATCACCGAGGTGATGACGGAACCCACACCCGAGGATGGCAGTGAGGGCTATCCCCGAGATGATCGAGTCCAGATCGCCTACGCGTTGACCGAAGCCTTTTCCTGGCTGGAGGCGCAGGGCCTCCTCATTCCATGGCCTGGCGAATATCGTTCGGAAGGGCGTATGCTCAGTCGAAGGGCGCAAAGGATCGAGACGGAAGAGGATTTCCGGCAGTTCGAAATGGCACGGCACCTGAACCGGGACTTGCTTCACCCGACCATCGCCGAGGAGGTTTGGCTCTCTTTCGTCCGCGGGCGGTTCGCTGCTGCCGTTTTCGAGGCCATGCGCGCCGTGGAAATTGCCGTGCGTGAAGCTGCCGGTTTCCAGGGGGCGATCACGGCGTGCCGATGATCCGCCGGGCATTCCATAAGGACAACGGACCTCTGCGGGACCCGGAGCAGGAGGAGGCCGAGCGGGAGGCGCTCGCACATCTCTTCGCTGGCGCTGTTGGTTCCTACAAGAACCCGCACTCGCACCGAAACGTCGCCTTGGAGGATGCCCGCGAAGCGATCGAGATTGTCATGCTTGCCAGCCACCTGCTTCGTATCGTGGACGCACGGCGCCCGTAGTATACAGAAAGAAAGGGGCAGGTTGACTTAATGGGCCTGACATCAAGCGATCGCCGCATCCAGTAGCCCATCTATAGACCATATACCCTCTACAAACCTTGCCTGCTATGGACAAATTTGACCAGGGGGTAAGGTCTATCTAATCGCGTCCTACGCCGTTGTGTCTGATGCGAAATTTATTCTTCTTCAGTGGACACTACAGTCCATTGCGCCTATGGACTTTGGTGTCCACTGGTGTGGACGCATTTGGCCATATGCTAATCGCTCACGACCCTTATATTCAATAATATTATGCCTCATATCCCCAGCAGGAACAACTTATATGGAGGCAAAAAATGCCGGATAAAACTCAAAACAATGTAGCGACTGCGAACCGGAAGAAGACCCAAACCAGCGACGACCGGACCCTCGTGCGCAAATGGGGAAAGGCGACAATGGACCTTGGCTACACGGTAATCCCTTCTGCCCTGCTACGCGGACAGGCGCGTCTCGGCATTGGACCGAACGAGCTGGCGGTGCTCCTGCACCTCTTGGACCATTGGTGGCGGCCCGAAGACATGCCGTGGCCCTCGAAAAAGACTATTGCGGAACGGCTCGGGATCAGCACCAAAACTGTGCAGCGTGCCATGGTAACGCTCGAAACAGCTAACCTTCTCCAGCGCAAGGAAAGGTATCACAAAACCGGTGGGCGCACATCGAACGAATACGATCTCAGCCCTCTGGTCGAGCGACTGAAGCCTATCGTGGCAGACATGGAGCGGGCCGAACGAGAGAGCAAGGCAGCTAAACGGGCGGCGGAGCGCCCCGGGCTGAAAAAGCGAAAAACGGCATCACAAGGAGGGCATGAACATGGACAATGAAATCACCTACCGTCGCATCATGCTCGCAATCGCGATCATCGGCCTTGCGCTCAGCGCTGCCCAGATCTGGCTATGAGGTTCCACAATGACTGCATTCTCAACTTTCATTATTGAAGCGCTCGTTCAGGTGATCTCTGGTGGTTCAGGAACAAACAATACCGAACCGCCGATCGGTCTCTATCGTAGCGCCTCCGACATCCGCGGCTTCCTCATGGCATGCGGCATTGACCCCGCTCGAGGAGAGGGCTCTCGGCTGCCTGCCCTTCGAGATTGCCTTAACTGGGCTGCCCGCCAAGAGAACAGCGACGAACTGATCGGCCGGGTGATCGAAAAGGTCGCCGATCCCAGGAATCATGGACGAGAACCAGAAAAAACGCAGGCCGTGCTCGACCACCTAAATTTCCATCTCTCGCCCGATGACTTCGAGGTTGCACTTCTTGGAGGTAGAGCGGTCCTCCGCAAGCGCGGCTCGGGTGCCGCTGTCGTCGGTGCCATTGCTGACAAGACCGCAACGTTGGATTTTGGAACTGTAAGCCGCGATATTGACCGCGCTATCCGGAACGCGGAAGATGATCCCGAAGACGCCGTGACGGCCGCATGCGCGACACTGGAGGCCGTTTGCCGATCAATCCTCCTTGAGCTCGGTCTGAGCCTGCCGGCGAAGAAGGACATCTCTTCGCTCGTGCGTGCTGTTCAGGAGCCGCTTGACCTCTCACCTGGGCGCACGGACCTGCCAGACCTGATCGCCGGTGACATCCGTAAGATCCTGAGCGGCCTGACTACAACCGCCGAAGGGATCGGTGCGCTGCGCACCCATGGTGGCGATGCCCATGGGCGAGAGCGGGGCCATCGCCGAATCGATCCGCGGATCGCGCGTCTCGCAATCCACGGATCGAGCACTCTCGCGCTTTTCCTGATCGAAACGTGGGAACTGAAAATGCAGCGCACTTTACCTGCGACGACGGAAGCGGCTGAATGAGCCCTTCCTTGCGCCTACCGCACCGGCGCTGGTGGTCACGGGCGGCTCCGAGGCAGAGAAACCTGAGTGGGAGTTATTCTCCGGAAAGGTCAAATCCTCCTTTGTCCTCAATATTGCGGCCAACCATTTCAGTGGAGGAGGGACACCGATTTCCACATCCTCCGCAAAGCTGTCGTTCACCCCGCGTGCAGCGAACGACAGCTTCCCGCCCCTTCTGCAGATATGTGGCGCCTCTACTGGCCCCAAAGGCCTGGAAAAATCGACGCCTTAGCCTAAGTCGAACAATCTTTTCAGTTCGATATGATTGGAGCGCGTCGCACTCATAATAACGCCCAATCGCCCCCGAAGGTAGAGAACTCTCATTTCGAAAAACACATCATCAGCACTTCGTAGATGGGCCCTCGGGCAATACCTACGTCTGCATGTCACCTTGATCGACAGCCATTGCTCAAGAAGGCGAAACCACAACGTGATCAGCTTTGCTTCATATAATCAAACACTATGAGTATCTCTTTTCGCCTCATGGCCTGTAGGAAGGGCGTTGGAAAGCGGGGTGTTCTCCAGCCCAATAGGCCGTAACTTAAATTCTTTCTTTGCCTATCATCTTATTCTGGCGGAGCTGATGGGTTCACCCCTGCTGTACGCCAATTCTGGAATTGGTTCCCGTCGAGACAATCAACTAAAGGTTGCTTTCTCATCTCATCACAGGGAACCCGGTTGCGAAAACCACAAACTTGAATGACCCCAAATAGCCAGCGATGTATCAGGCAACCAATTCATATTCTTCTCTCGGCACTTACGCGATTGATATGAAGTAGAATGAAAAGGAAATCAGTCACCTGGAGGATTTTTCTTGCCACTAACGAACAAACCTACGAAATTGAAATTAAATGATAATTCAACTATCTTTGATATTTTTCGCCACTATACGGTGCCACTATCCTACTTCGCGGACCATGCCAACTTATCGCAGTAGTCTGGAGGCGGTTGGTTCTGCATTTCAGCACTGTAACCGTGATGATCTATGCCGCGAAGGCTCCCTGTCGCACTGAATAGTGCAAGCACCTGACGGGTACCGTCGCGCAGGTCAACATCGACCTGGACTCTGCCACGATGCACAGGGACGATCGCAAATTGGTGGGCTGACGCCGAAGTTGTGGTAAGTTCACCCCAGACATTCATGGAGGGTTACGTTCGCATACTGCCAATAAGTCTGCTCACGAGTGCCGGTCGTTTGATATTGAGGCAGTTGAGGACGCGGACAGCTGGCATCTCAACGCTTTGGTCGATGAAAAGCCGAAAAAAGTGTACCGGGGGACGTGAGCCATTAAGTCCAGCAAGACGCTTACCTATTATAAAATCGGTAAACTGCGTAGGATCAGCGCCGCCCTAATCAAGCAGACGTCATCTTTGGAATCACGCACGCCAATATGTCGAAGTGCCCGCCCGTAAGGTTATAGATTGCCGATAGCTGGCGTGAGGTATTGCGCCGAGGGACCCGCCGCCCCTTATTCTGAAAGCGCGTCTCGTCCGGCTCGGTCATACCAAACCCGCGCTGTGCATTCGGGTCCTGCGTCCCGCCAAACGCTGCGCAAAACAGGTGTTCAGCAAGGTCGCAGTTCGGGTTGCTGGCAGTACGGACGACGCCCCGAGACCGTAGCTCCTCACCTATTTAGAAGTGGATGGCGCAGGCACGCATGTCGCAGCTGCGACCTTACCCTCGTCGGTAATACCTACCACGAGCCGAAGACATAATGGAACTCTCCAGGATTTCCGACGCCATCTCCATCTTTGAAAATAGCGATTTTGACATCGGCGATTTTTAGGTCCTCAATGAGCTTGGTCATGAGATCGACTGAGCTTCCCCAGCTTTCTGGCAACACCAAAACGGTCTTGGAATGCTCCCGGGCGGCCAGCGCCGCCATTCCAAGCGTTTCAAGCAAGTATCGCTGGTGTCTTTTCTGACGATATGATTTCACTTCAATGGCAGCAATCGGCTTACCGTTCCGTAACACAGCAAAATCAACTGGTACTCTGGAGCTTCGGGTTCCTTCGGTAATACTGATGCCACTTCCAAGCTCCAAGACATCAGGGTTGTTATTCAGGAACGCCGCCACGGCGGCTTCAAAGGCCACCGCCTGTCTCACACGCTCATGGGCCAATATTCCGCGACCGCCTTTTTTCTCCCTAATACCTTTCAGAGCCTCTCGGATCTGTGTTCGAGAGAGTTCGCCGCCAAAAAATTTTGTGGCGAGGCTGGCAGCTAACTTATTGTCATAAAATGATATTTGAGAAAGCAGCAACACGCCGGTCATGGCAATACCGTCGTTTTCTGCTTCCAGTGCTTCCGGCGCATGCGTTTTCATCCAACTTACTGCTGCAAGAGGATTGCGAAGGCTCGATGCATCAACGCCGCGGAGGAGAGCTACAGCCGCGAGCAACTGGTTACCGTCGACGAAATTGTATGCCTCGGGTGTCTCCAAAGCCGACATCAGCGCTTTGGCAAACGACATCCAATTTGGATCTGAAGCAAAGGCTTCAAGCTTAGTGGGAGCGTTCATGGAAACATTATATCAAGAAATGACTCTCAAAACAGAGCAAAATAGTTTAGTACTACTAACGACTCAGGGGAACAGCAATGAGAGTTGACTTCAAATCAGCGCCGACGGCACGCAGAATTCAAAAGCGCGGGCAGCAAAAGAAAGCTCACTATACTACACCGGGCGCTACCGGGCGCTTGATGCAGCTTGAAAGCCGGTTGGAAGCAAGCGCTGCGATTGTTATGGGTCTTGATCCGAGGGTCGCGGATATTCGGTCTCAGCCGGTCTGTTTCGACTTGGCGACAGGACGCGCCTATCCGTCCAAAGAGCACCTTCGCTTAGCAGCCGCCGAAAACGGCAACCGCCCGGTCGAATACACACCAGATTTCAAAGCAAGCCTTCCCAAAGGCCCGGTCTTTATCGAAGTGAAGCATTCCGCCCTAATCGAAATGAACCCTAAGATTTTGGGCTATCCTGGTGTCTTGGCCCGCTACGGTCACCGCCTCATAATAATAGATGACTCATGCCTGCCGGAAACATTTGTCCGGAATATGCGGCTTTTGAACATCTCAAAGTCAGCAGTGCCAAAGGGTCCTGATACAGCAAAACTTCGCAAAGATACCGATACAGGCGCGAATATCACTGATCTGGTCAAAAAGGGGCATTCTCAACGGAACATCCTCGCAGCGCTGGCTCATGGTGAAGTAACCTGTGATGTACAGGACGAACGCATCTCCCAGCAGACAGTGATCCACAGTTCAAAAGGGTTGCCCAGGCACCTCATGGAGCTACCCCTTGGCCTACAATGACGTTTTAGCCGAGTTGGGCATCCGAAATGGCAGTTCCGAGAAGCTCGAATGCATTGCTGAAAGGGACCAATCTGTGGTCCTACGAAAGAGCTGCGGTGAATTATGCGAGGTTGGAAAAGAAGAATATCGTCGCCTCATCGCGGGTGGGCATGCCTCCCCCCTGAACATAGAACCAACCGCAGGCTTTATTCCGGATGAACATGCACGCGTCGCTCAAAGTATGAAACTTCATGCGATCCGGCGAGACGACGAGCTACGTCGCGCCGGGAACTCGGCCAGAAAGTCAGCCGAGATAATCGGTACTGAACTTCGTGAAAATCCACGGTTCATTCGATATGTTCCAGCGCAGTTCGGTCTCAGAACATTACAACACTGGAAGCAGTGTAAATCCAAGGACGGTAGGTCGGCGCTTCTACCGAAGACTCACCTTAAAGGGAATCGTGGAGAACGGTACGACGAACTGTACGAGGAAATCGCAATGGCGGCCCTCGAAGAAATCTATCTGAAAAACGATAGAATTTCTACAGGAAAACTCTCAGACTTGGTTGCATATCGCTATGAACAAGCTTGGTACGAAAAGCATAAGACCGACACCCAAAAGCAGCTCAACCCGCATGGTAAGCGCAGCCTTGAAGCGGTTCTCAGAAAACTGCGGGTTGATGACGTCATTTCCTACCGGCACGATTCTGAAACGGCAAAGAAGCTGAAATTGCAGGCTCAGTTCTTTCATAGAGTTCAGATGCCGTTCGATCTTGTTGAAGTGGACTGCACAACAGGAAACATCCATCTAATGGGAGTTGATCGAACCTGTATTGGCCGACCGACGTTCAGCATAGCAGTCGATGCGGTGACAGGTTTTCCCGTCGGCCTGCGCATCAGCCTTTCGGCACCGCGGGAAGAATTGACGGTCCAGACTATCAAAGATGTTATGACCGACCGCGGTGATGCCTTTTTCGAAAAGTATAACATTGAAAACCGCTTCGAGATGACCGGGGTGCCTCAAATAATTAGTTCTGACCAAGGCTCAGAAAACAGTGGTGGGCACCTTTCCAGGCTCATTGAGCAATCCGGTGCAGAATGGGGAAAGAACGCTCCAGGCTGCCCTGAGAAAAAGCCTTTCGTCGAAAGGTTCAATCGAGAACTGAGCGAGTATCTCCAAACACTTGCGGGCTCGACCCACACCAAAGAACTTCCCGACAAGGAACGAACTGAGAAAGGAATGCTGGAAGCATGCCTAACAATCGAACAGTTGGAAGCCCTCGTCATGAAATGGCTTTACGATGTGTATGCCAGAAAAGTCCGCCGCAGAATCCAGTCGCCGTTACGCGTCGCCGAATCCCCCATGCAAAGTTGGAAACGCCTACAAAGCCAAGCGGTCTTACCTCCAGTACCAGAAGATATCACAGAATGGTTCATGGTCGAAAAGACAGTTCGGAAGGTGTGGCACTATGGGATTGAAGTGGAAGGTGTGCTTTTTCACTCACCAGAGCTCGGCGAGCTGATCAAACATATCGGTGTCCGGCGATCGCTTGATGTCAGGTACGATCCCACCGATTGCCGCGAAATCGCGGTGATACATGAAAGCTTGGCTGTTCCGCTGATTGTACCTGCAAAATCCGATGATGTTGCCGCAGTCAGCTTTGCCGATGCAAAGCGCATGCGGACGGTAAGTCAAGAGACCAAGAAGGCAGACCTAAAAGCACGATCAACGGCAATGGAATTGGCTTTGGAGGCACAAACGCGAGCCGAAGAAATTGGGCGCGGGAAAGTTCAATCCTTGAAATCTGCACGTGCCAAAGAAGCCATGCGACGCAAACACCAGCAAATTTTGGACAATTCCAAAGTCCCGCCACGCAGCCAGACTTCCGCTGTCGAGAGAGCGAACCAACCTACTCCAAAGGCCCCAGTCAGACGCAGGTCCGAGCGTCCGACAATCGAGCAAATGGAGTAGATCATGTCGAAAGCCACACTTCCACTTTTTAGCCACCGCATCATTCATGATGCGCTCAGCACTACAGCTCAGACGGTTGAAGACCTTCTCGCTGCGAAGGACCCCAAAGCCGGATGTATTATACCCCTCTTGGGACCCACACGGGTCGGCAAATCAGCAGTCGTGGACCGACTGGTGGAAAGGTCCGGTAATGCTTGTGCGCTGTTTCCTATGAAGGAGGTTGTTCGTGCGAGCCTACCCGCCCAAGTAAGCGGCCGCGAGATCTATGCGGCTGGTTTGCAGGCCATGGGTTTCCGCACTCGGGAGGCGGACAAGACCAAGCTTTTGCGGGATCGGCTGTTTCGCGCAATCAAAGAGCGCGAAATGAAGGTCATCGTTTTCGACGAAGCCAATCACTTCATTGAACGCGGTGCTAATCTCTCGCCTCGTGCAGCGGCAGACCACCTCAAATATCTTGTCGACGAGACCGGCGTGAGTTTGATCCTGAGCGGTCTCCCGCGTTTCCAGCAAATCATCGACCAGAATGAACAGCTTCGCGATAGAGCGAACGGCACAGTTCTGTTCAAACCATACGATTGGCAGGACGAAGACGATCGTGACGGATTCGCAGGCGCGGTCGACGCTGCAATCGGAAGCCTTGAACACTCAGGGTTCTTTCTGGTGCCGGAGTTCGACGACATTGTGCGGCGCCTGTACGGAGCTTCCGGTGGTCGCGTGCCGATGATGCTGCGGTTGTTCAAGTCATGCGCTATAGCAGCACGTGACTCGAAACAATTGACGCTTGCCACTTTTGTGAAAGCGGCAAGCAATATGCAGCAATCCGGCATTCCTGTTTCCTCTTTCTTTTACGACGAAGAACCGGATGAAGTTGAGCTCCATCGCTCATTCGCGAGCGTCATGAGCGAGGCCGGCCTCGATTTCCCAATTCAATCTATCGCCGGTTTGGAGGCATCCTGGGCAGAGGGTGCGATGATATGAGCATTCTGGTTCAACCTGACCAATCCGAGAGCTTGGAAGGCTATCTGCGCCGCTTTGCTGAAGCGGAAATGTGGCCTGACGTATCTGACTTCCTCGGCTCCTTTGGTTTGCGCTACGGTCGACCGCTCATCGAGGACGCCCTGGAAGTAGAAGGGCTGCTCGAACTCCCGAAGGGTACTCTCGGAGATATTCTTCCTTCCGCAACACCGTCAATCCCAACCCGAAACTGGAGATTCGAACGCCACCATAGCGCACCCATATGTCCGGATTGCATCTCGGAAGGTAGGCCGCATCATCATTCATGGCGACACAGTTTTGTGACGGCCTGCTCTGAGCATAGTTTGAGGCTCGCCGATGAATGCCCGATGTGTGGTGAGAACTTCATGCCGGGACGCGGCGGGTACGATACCTGCCATTGCGGCTGTCCGCTCGACCGCTTGCCTCGGAACAAAGCGCTGGAAGCGGAGGTCGCTTTGTCAGCGCTAATCTCCGGCGACATGCACCCGTCTCGATCTATGCTGCCCCCTGCTTTGGCGTTTCGCACGCCGGAAGACATTGGGGAATTCGTATACTTTTTGGCAAGCGCCGAAGTCGAAACCGAGACCGGCAAACAGGGAAAGACGCCACTCCCTAAAAATTTGGCGGAGGCTACTCTCTTTCTCGAACCAGTATTCTCTACCTTTTGTGACTGGCCGACAAAGTTCGAGTGTGCAGTATCGGCACGGTTGTCAAACTCCGGTGCCCCAACCGCACCCATGCGGCTTGGTAAGTGGTACCAACGGCTGAACTCATTCGACGGTCAAGCATACACTGACTTTCATGCTACCCTCGGAAAGGTCGTCCAACGTGAGTTTGATGGTGCCTATGCAGGGGGAGCCGGCGCCCCTTCTGATATACGGAATTGGGTCAGTGCTGCAGAGGCAGCAAAAATTTTGCACATCCGTGCAGACCGTCTTGTGAATGCGGTGGCAAAACAACGCATCCCCGGGAAGAAATATGCATCCGGCTTCGGGCACCGACACACGATGATCCATCGCGATACCGTAGCTGAGATTGCGCAAGACAGGCAGCGTTTCATCGACAAAACTACAGCAAGGGAGGTCCTTGGTATATCGCGCAAACAATACGACCTTCTTGCTGAATCAGGGCTCATAGCACGGTTCATTCCTGAGACTTTGCCACCGTTGGTGGATGGCCAACACGATAGTGTTGCAATCAAACGGTTCGTCGACGATATCTCCTCGACTGCAGTTGAGGTTGATGGCGCAACCGTTTCCCTCAAAGAATTGAACCTTCGTTTCACCACAGATGCGGCTGCATTAAAGGAAGTATTTTGCCGTATCTCAGACGGCTGCCTTCGGCCCACAGTGGGCTCCACGGATGGATGCTTCGCTGGACTTCGGTTCTCCAGCAAAGAGATCGACGCAATCATCGCTGACGTGCGCCATGGGTCAGGTCTCACCATTCAACAGGTTGCCCAGCTGACAGGCTGGAAGGACCAATGTGTCGCGCAATGGTGCAAACAAGGCCTGATCCAGCACGAAAAGTTTCCCCATGCTGGCAAGGTCGGCCGGAGCATCAGCCACGAAGCCCTGTGCATTTTCCAGATGGAATATGTGCCTGTCTCAACACTTGCGGGCCAGCTTGGCACATCCGCCCGCCATCTCATGGTCAAACTGTCAGATATCGGCATTGAGACCATCGGAGCTTTTCAGGATGGCACAGCTTGGCGTGGTCACCTCCTCAAACTCTCCGACTTGGCTTCTGCGCTAAAGGCCGTGATATGACATTTGACTTCATGACATTTTCAAACTTGCCACAGTCGATCTTACGCCCCCTCAATATAGATGAAATCGCCGCGATTGTTGAAGGGGATCGCAAGGTTGTACTCCAGATGATCAAGGAGGGTGGTCTTCCCAAGTCTGTACTTTCCAGATCCAAGAAGGGTGTTATTGGTTCGCAGCAACTGCTCAAGCCAATCGCATGCCCGATTGTGCATTTTCAAATCACTACCGCACACCTTCTAAGCCCCCAGCCACGCCGGCGATTGGTGCGTGAGATTGGCGATGTAGCGAGAGGCTCCTCCAACCAAGGTGTTTTTGAAGAGGGCCCTTTACGAGTTGATCTGACCGGCTCGGTCACCAAGACGGTTTCAAAAATGGCTTCGTTGGCAAGCGCCGAGGCTGCAGTCAGATTCCATCCTGAGATCAGGGGAGGAATGCCGGTCATGCGGGGAACACGAATTGGCGTTTATGAATTGGCCGATCTTTGCACGTTCGAGACAGCTCATTATATTCTGGAAAAATATTCTGGAAAATTTTCCAAGCCTGACCGAAGAACACCTCGAACAGGCAAGTCTTTATGAAAAGGCCCACCCGCTAAATTAGAACAGGAGGTGAAGTTTTGATCTCCGCCAAGAGGCGATTAGCTGACGAGGTTAGTTGGGGCGACGTACTGCACAGCCGGTTAGCCGATGAGATGACGACAATGTTCGCGGAAGACCCGAAACGTTGGACTGGATTTGGCGCCTCATCGCTCGATCAATACAATCGAGACTTGGGATATGCTATTTCAAAGTGTGTTCAAGAAGCCGAAGCACGGTGAAGCTTCTCGATGCAGGACACGTTCGGATTGTATGGCTCCGGTATCGGGAATACCTATTTCATAAATGATCTTGGAAATTGATTATGTCACGATTCAACATTTTATCATTGAGCGGCGGCGGATTTCTTGGCCTCTATACGGTTAAGGTCTTGGCGATGCTCGAAGAGCTCTCCGACGACAAGCCAATCGCCCGATCCGCAGACTTACTTGCAGGGACGTCAGTCGGTGGGATCATCGCCCTGGGCTTGGCAGCTGAGGTTGAAGCAAGCAAAATCTACGCTGCATTCAAGGAGCGCGGATCACAGATTTTCCCAGATAGGCCCGAGCTGGGCGGGGTCTTTGGATCTGCCAGATATTTGATGAAATACGGGAAATCCGCCAAGTATTCGAGTGACGCACTCCGGGAAACGATTGAAGGTTTGCTGCCGGACAAAAACATGACCTTAGGGGACTTGTCTCATCGGGCCATCATCCCTGCCGTGAACCTTTCGACAGGGGCACCGCGGGTCTTCAAGACACCCCACAACAGTAACTTGACCTATGACGCTCGACTTCGCGTCGTGGACGTCGCTCTCGCAACTTCTGCGGCTCCGACATTTTTTCCTATGGCGGATATCGATGGCGCGATGCATGCAGATGGCGGTCTGTTCGCAAATGCGCCAGACATCCTGGCGATCCATGAGGCAGAGCATTTTCTGGGCATAGATCCTGCGTTGTTCCACATGCTAAGCATCGGAACGACCACCTCAAAGTTTTCATTCTCCCATCGGAATGGTAGCAACTTTGGCCTGATCCAATGGATGACCGGTCAGAGATTGATCAAGGCCATGATGGCCTCGCAACAGAAGTCCGTTGAGTTCATGGCACGACACAGACTGCAGGATCGCTACCTTCGTCTCGACGAGGAGCAATCACCCGAACAGAACGCAGACTTAGCGTTGGATATGGCGACACCACATGCAATCGGAACGCTGACGGCACTCGGAGAGCAGACCGGGAAAGAAGCCCGCGCTAACGGTGCGATCAGAGATTTTCTCAACCATGACGCCCGTGCGGCAGAGTTTTTCAAGGATTAGACATGGGCCATTGTAGTTCCCTCTTTCATAACCCGGCAGCTGACCAAGAATCCCTGAACAAGCGTATCTCGCCTTCAGATGAGCAGATGGAATCACAACAAGCGCGATGGAACGACCTGCGTGACTTTTTGGTCGAACGGCTTTCTGGCGAAACAAGTCTTTCAATGAGATCTTGGCTCCAGGGCTCCTATAAATTTCGAACTCAAGTCCGCCCGATGTTTTCGGGAGAGGAGTTCGACATTGACCTCGGTATCTATTTCAAATGGACGGGAAGTGCCGACGAGGGGGATTATGGCTCTGATGATTTGAAGCTGGCCTGCCAAGCCGCGCTTGAAGCTTACGAGGCAGAAACAGAACACGAAGTTCTGTCGGTCGAGCCACCGAAAAAGAACTGCAATCGAATACGCTTCAAGGGCGATTTCCACATCGATGTACCGGTCTATCATCTGGACGAGCCGCAAGACACGCGAACGCTCGCTTCAGAAGATGGCTGGGTAGATAGCGATCCGAAGGCCATTTACCTCTGGTTCCGGGACAGGTTTGCTGATGCTGATCGCGCTGTCGTTCGGAGATTGATCCGCTACCTGAAAGCATGGTCGATACTGCGATATCGCGACGAAGATGGCCGCCCGTCGTCAATCCTGCTGACCGTCCTTGCAGCAGACGCGTGCGCTTCCGCTAACGTCGATGCTTCATGGGCTGATGATGATGCACTTGAGGCTTGTCTGCAGGAAATCGTGACGCGACTCGAAGCCGACACAGAGGTGTTGAACCCTGTTGATACCGGAGAGAACCTGTCCCGCTTGTCGACGAGTGAAATGACTACCTTGGTCGAGCGTTTCCGAGACTCCCTGGCGACTGCACAACGAGCCAACGCCAAAGGAACCTCCCTTGCAGGTGCCTTTGTGTGGCAGGAACTTTTTGGCCATTTCTTCCCGCTTCCTGAAGATGAGGCCGTCGCGAAATCCGACAGTTCTTTGCCTGCGCTCTATCCTCAGCCGGACGTCATTGTCGACGTTACGGAGCCGAATGGTGCAAGAAGCCAAAGCACCAATAAGGTTGGCCCAGTCCCCAAGAGAGCCAAACTCCGGTTCACCGTACTGAACCTGGATAGTTTTCCAAGGGGCTCGAAAGTTCAATGGATGGTTCGAAACACTGGCGACGAAGCATCTCGGATTAACGACTTGGGCCACACATCACAAACCGGCCCGCTCGCCGAGGAGAGCACCGCCTACAACGGCCGACATTTCATGGATTGCATGGTCGTGCTTGATGGCAACTTGATTGCGATCCGCCGTATTCCGGTCTTTGTGAACAACTCGCAGTATTTGAAGAAGACGCGCGGTGGGCGCCCAGCTTGGACAGGTCTTCGCTAAATATGAGCCATCATCGGAAGCCGAGGAGATCCCGCATGTAGACCTTGCCCTTGGTGAGGCCGATTTCGTGGCAGGCGTTTGCCGTTCACTCTTTGGCTTTCCGGACTACGAACTCTCGGGAAGCATGAAGTTGAAATAGAAGCGAAAGATCGTCGCGACTTTCTCGATCATAGCGGGATCATAGTAGGCGTTGACATACCAGGACGTTTCGCCGGACGTCGGCTTCGAGCCCCAGTTGAATGCCTTCAACCATGTTTGGCTCTTAGTGCGATCAATGCTCTTGCACAGCTACAGACAATTTTTCGGATTTGTCTGTAGCTGCAATTGCGTGTCAAACTACTGCCAAAAATGGTTTCGTGCGGTACGGCCCGATCGATGTCGATTTTGCGATATGTTTAAGTATTGGACCCACTATACCGGTATAGTGGGTGGAATACCGTCACTATACCGACAGAAGCAAAGGCAGACAGCTACGCGCTTGACGCTACTTTTCGACTATAAGCAGTTCCGGCATCTCCACTTGGTATGCACGCAAAATTATGCGCTCAAACGGCGCAAAGATATGTGCTCAATTTCATGGCTAAGTCATTGATATATGGTGATCGACGCGCAAAGATACGCGCGCCCCTACAGCGTTTGTAGGGAAGCGGATAAGATTGCGTGGCGCGCATAAGTTTGCGCGTCGTGGATGATGCCTAAGAGGATAAAGTTAATTCAATCCAATGACTTATTTGATTAGCGAAAAGATAAAGAGCTTAGAGGTTTGCGCCAGACTTGCCACTTCCCCTTTCAAAGCCGAGTGAACATTCCAATTAGCTTTCAGTCACTCCATGGCCTTTGCCCATGACAGCGCAGACGTCGCGGCTCTGTCGCAAACTTTTGAGTATCCAGACCGTCAGCTGATGTTACTGAATACGTCGAGAGAAACAAGTGTGCGGGTTGAGCGGAATGGCAATTGATTTCAATGGCATGCACTATCCGAAATCGGTGATCTTGTTTGCTGTGTTTTTCTACGTCCGCTACGCTGTGTCCTACCGAGACCTTGAGGAAATCATGGCTGAGCGAGGCGTTACCGTTGATCACGCCACCTTAAACCGATGGGTGGTAAAATTCTCACCCTTGATTGCTGCGAACGCCCAAGCCCGGAAGCGGGCTACGGCAAATTCTTGGAGGATGGATGAAACTTACATCAAAGTCAGGGGCAAGTGGACCTATCTCTATCGCGCCGTAGACCGAGATGGCCAAACCCTTGATTTCATGCTGTCTGAACGCCGTGACCTCGCTGCAGCCCGCAGGTTTTTCAAGCAGGCCATTGCCGCAAATGGCGTACCGGATCGAGTGGTCATCGACAAAAGTGGCGCCAATCTGGCCGGCCTGATGGCAGTGAACGTGATCCTGAAACTCACCGGGACGGGGCACCTCGTCACGATCCGACAGGTCAAGTATCTTAACAACATTCTGGAGCAAGACCACCGTTTCATAAAGCGGATCATACGGCCAATGCTCGGGTTCAAAGGGTTCCACTCGGCGGCAGCAACGTTAGCTGGGATAGAAGCCGCTCATATGATCCGCAAAGACCAGCTGGGCCAAACCGGGGTTGCTCCATTCAAGCAATTTGCTGCGCTCGCTGCATAATTGTGTCCAGAAAAAACTGTTCCTCAGCTAAGCAAAAACTTTGCGACAGAACCAAGCTGGCCATTACGCGGCCCCGGGGCTGTCACGGCGGCAAAGACATTGTGCGCAATTCTATGGCAGGTAAACCGCCCTAGCAGTGGTTCTGAGAATTCGTGAAAGCTGCATTGTTGTTACGCGCAGCAATCTTACCGTCTGAGTTCCGCCGATCTTTTGGCCAGCTCGAACCCCATTCTGCGGATAAATGGGGTATCTAATCTGTGCATTTCGGCAACACTGCATAGCTTGACCCCTAGTTTAGACTAATAACCGCCCAATTTCGGACACATATCCAATTTATCTCTGAACAGATCGTTGATCCTGACGGAGTGTCGGAATGTATCTTTCAGTTGTTGTCCCTTGCATGAACGAGGAAGAATCGATCCCCGGTCTCGTGGTGCGACTGTCGCAAGCGATTAAGCCTTGGAAAGATCAGGCCGAGATCATCTTGGTCGATGATGGGTCAACGGATGCGACCTGGAAGGCGATTGAGGCCGCGAAACTGACCTGTCCCCAGCTTGTTGGTGTGAAACTATCGGCAAACAGGGGCCACCAGATCGCGTTGACCGCAGGGCTGGAAGCATCACAAGGCGACCGTATTTTTATGCTGGACGCCGATCTTCAAGATCCGCCAGAGCTGCTGACCGATATGATGTTCATGATGGATCGCGGTTTTGACGTTGTCTATGGCCGTCGCAGCGAACGCCGTGGCGAGACAATGTTCAAGAAAGCCACCGCGCATCTGTTCTATCGCTTTTTGAATGCAATGTCCGATGTGCCCATCCCTCAGGATACGGGTGATTTCCGTCTTGTGAATCGCCGGTCGCTGGATGCTGTTTTGGCGATGCCGGAAAAAGCGCGGTTTATCCGCGGAATGTTTGCATGGGCCGGTTTCAAGCAGGTCGGCATCGAATATATCCGTGCGCCGCGTGAACTGGGCGAAACCAAATACCCACTGCGCGCCATGATGCGGTTCGCAATTGATGCGATGACGGCGTTTTCAACTAAACCGCTTAAACTCGCGACACGGCTGTCGTTCATCAGCTTGTTGATGGCGGGGCTTATGGCCGTCTATGTGATCTATTCTCTTGTTGTGTATCAAACAGCCCCGGGCTGGGCGTCGGTCGTTCTGGCCGTCAGCTTTTTCTCGGGAGTGCAATTGCTGACCTTGGGGATATTGGGGGAATATATTGGCCGCCTGTATGTCGAAGCCAAGAACCGCCCGATGTATTTCGTGAGCGAAGATACCCGTGACGTTGCACAGCCCCCCCAGCGTTTGCGTGCCTAATGCAGGTGATGCGGCATAAACTGGTTCGCTTCTGCGTCGTCGGGGGCGGCACGGCTTTGGTTTATGTACTGTTATACTTGGGTTTTCTGGCAGCGGCGTTGCCGCAGGTGTTGGCCAACGGGTTTGCCTTTGTGATGGCGGTGATGCTGCAATACGCAGGTCAAGCCGCATTTACCTTTGGTCGCCAGTTGAACGACCTTGGCCAGATCCTGCGTTTTACGGTGATGGTCGTTTTGGGTTTCGTCAGCTCTGCGCTAATTACGTCGATCTTGCCCACGATGATCGGCTTGCCTGATTGGGCCGCTGCCGTCATTGTTGCGATATACTTGCCAGTTCAGAACTTTGTATTCATGACCTTGTGGGTCTTTGCACTGCCTTTTTCCAGAACGGAAATCACATCATGAGCCATATTTATAATGACACGTTTTTTGACTACATAAACCAAAGCGCGCGGGCCTCGGCCACGCCTTTGATTGCGCTGCTGTTTCCCAAGCTTCAGCCGCAAAGCGTCATTGATCTGGGCAGCGGTCGGGGTGTCTGGATGGATGAATGGCAGCGCGCTGGCGCAACCGATGTTTTGGCCGTCGATGGCGATTATGTGAACCGCGATCAACTGGCTGTCGCCCCCGAGGATTTTCTGGCCGCCGATCTGACGAAACCTGTGGAGACAGGTCGCCGTTTCGATCTGGCGCAAAGCCTAGAGGTAGGTGAGCATCTGCCAACCGAGGCGTCTGAAACCCTTGTGGATAGTCTGACAAATGCGTCCGACCGCGTGTTGTTTTCAGCAGCTGTAACCGGCCAAGGCGGCGAATTTCATGTGAATGAACAGCCGTTGTCGTTCTGGCAAGATTTGTTTGCCGCGCGCGGATATGTGGCATTTGATTGCGTGCGCCCAGACCTAAAGAACAATACGGATGTGGCACCGTGGTACCGCTATAACACGATCTTGTATGTGAACGCTGCCGGTCGTGATGGGCTGCCTCGGGATATTCTGGATACCGAAATCGCTGCCGGTCAGCCTGTCAGGAACACGGGTCATCTGGGCTGGCGCATGCGGTTGGCGCTGGTCAAACTGCTGCCGCGTCCTGCGGTGACCTTTATTGCGCAGGCGCGGGCATTGGTTCTGGCCATCCGCGCACGCCGGGCAAAGACAGTTGGCGCGGCGTAGGCAGTACCGCAGCGATGCCGACACCCCCAACAGCAAATAGCTTACGGCTCTGGCCCAAATTTGTGATGGCGTTCATTGCGGTGATGATCATGTCAGCGATGAACTTGGCCGACCCGATGATCCGCCATGATGATTACCCTGCGCTTTTCGCCGATGCGCCGATGTTCTGGAACAAGACGCTGCACGAAGGGCGCTGGCTGAATTATGTCTGGCACCTACGCCCGTTCGTCACCCCGCCTTGGGTGAACTTTGTCGTGTATCAAGGGCTGTGGGCGTTGTTCGTTGCATCCATCGCGGTGGTGGCAAGCGGGCGCAAAGGCACCGATGCGTTCACGGTGCTGATGGCGTTGATACTGATGGTATCACCATCCGCGATGTTGATTTCGGTGTGGTTCAACACGTTGATCCCCGGTCTTGCTGTGGTTGCCCTGTTCGGGCTGCTGGCCTGCAAGGTTTCAAGCCGCATGTTGCGTGTGCTTTTGCCGGGGTTCGTGATCGTCAGCTTTATGGCTTATACGACATATCCGCTGCTTTTGCTGGCCATCTGTATCACCAAGACCGAGGACCGTTCCCTGCGGGATCTGGCTGGGCTGCTGTTTTTGTTCTGCGCCAGCTTTATCGCGGCGGTTCTTACCGTTTATGCGCTGAACTGGCAGGTGCATGGCATCTTCGGTGTGCCCATGGCCGAGTGGCGCGAGGCGACATCGGCAAGCGGTATCTCGGGGATCGTGGAGAACCTGCCCAAGTTACGCGAATCGTTTCAGGTTATCTTTCACCGCAACGGGTTTGGCTTCTTGCCTTTGATCCTGTTTTTCCCTGCGCTCATGGCCGTGTCATTCGTGATACTTTTCAAGCGCGCACCCCTTGAGGCGTTGTATATCCTTGCCGGGTTGGCCGTTGGGATTGCGCTGGTGACAGTGCAGGTTCTAAAGATCGGCGTTATTGTGCCGCCGCGCGCCTTTATCTTTATGTGGGTATTTGCCGTGTTGGCGATTGTCCGGGCTGTTCAATTGCTTGGCGCGAAAAGCAGTTTGCCAAGCCGTCTGGGTCGGAATGCCATTATGCTGATCATTGGCGCCTATTTTATTCAAATCTTTCTGTTTTATGGTCAATTTCGGGCTTGGCAGTCCGACACCAAAGCGATTGCCCAGGATCTTGGGCCACTTGGCGGTGAGGTTTTCGTTTACGGCAATCCGATGCACATCGCGTCAGGCAAAAAGGCGAGCATTCAGTCACGCGAAGCATTTTCGCTGCGGTTAAGGCATCTTACGGATCGGAAAGTCGTCAACTGTGATTTGACACCTGCTGACTGTCCGGCACGTCCAGATTTGGGGGCAGCAGATCAAGGTGAAATTCACCTGCGGGCCACGGATGCGGGCCAGTTTGTGATTTTCACCCCGCTTGAGGAACCTCAATCAGATCGGGACTGACAGCTCTGACAGCAGGGGTGGGTTTGCGCCCGCGCGTGACACGGTTATTGCGGCCACTTCTGCACCCAAACGCAAAGCTGCCTGCGCATCATCGGCCGATAGGGACGCGATCCCTTGTTTCGTCAGGCATCCCATTTGCGACAGCTTGGCCAGCACCCCGGCGTTAAAGGTATCGCCGGCCCCAACGGTATCAACGACATCTACCTTGCGGGCGGCAGATTCGGTGCTTTGGCCGCTTGCAAGATATGCCTTCGCCCCGTCGCTGCCTTTGGTGACAATCACAAGTTTCGGCCCCTGAGCCAAGATTTCCGCCGCCTTGTCATCCAGCGTGGCGTCGCCATCGATGATCCAGTTCAGATCGTCATCAGATACTTTGAGGATGTCGCATACGGCGATCATTCTGGCCAAGCGTTCACGATACGCTGCGGGATCGGTAATGAATTGCGGGCGGATGTTGGGATCAATCATAATGACGCGACTGCCAGCCTGATCGACGGCTAGCGCGGCATAGAAATCGGCGGCGGGCATACCGATCAAACTGATGCCACCAAAGTAAAGCGCGCAGGCGGTGCTGGGGATAACCGGGAGATTGGTCATATCAAGGGAGCGGCCGGCCGTGTTTTCATCGTAGAAAGTGTAGGTCGCGTTTCCGCCGGATAGTTGGACAAAGGCCAATGTGGTGGGGCGATCCGAAAAAATCACATGCGACGTGTCAACATTGCTGGCGTGCAGCGCGTCTTGCAGTTGGGCCCCGAACATATCGGTCGACAGGCCCGAGAGAAATCCAACCTCTTGTTCGAGCCGCCCCAAGGCACGGGCGGTGTTGAATACTGCGCCACCGACATGGGGTGTGAACGCACCATCCCCTTCGATCATGTCGATCAATGCTTCTCCGCAACACAGTATCATACTGCCTCCAACCGCTGACTTTGGAGTTTGATAAGGGTGTGAGCGCTAACGGTCCAGAGAAAAGTTGGCTATCATCTTGGGTCAATGGTGCCGCCAGACATGCCGAAATAGCGGATTAGAGACGCATTTGACCAGTAGACCGACCGCTTTAGGTGGGTATGCTGATCGCTCTTTGTCAGATTTTCAAGAAAGGTTTCTGAGGGGAATCCGGCTCGCACTTAGTCTCTAAACCGCAGTTTAGTGTCTTATCTGAATGCAAATTATCGGATCAGCGGGTAAATATGCTGTCGCTATGTTCGGCCAGATAGATGCGAAGCCAGGGGGTGAATTTCTGGGGCTCTTCGCGGGTTTGACGTGCCAGTTCTTCAAGCTCGATCCAGGCGGTGTCCAGCACCTCTTCGGGGTTTGGCGTGACGCTGGTCAGCGCGATTGCATCGGCTGTGTAGATATCAACTAGTTCATGTTCTATCAGATCATTGCCGACATCCGCGCGATATTCGATCTGGTCACGGTGCATTAGGCGCAGCCCGGTGATGCCCAGTTCTTCGTCTAGGCGGCGGTTGGCACAGGCCAATGCGGGTTCATCCCAAAACGGGTGGGTGCAACAGGCGTTCGCCCATAGGCCGGGGGTATGGTATTTCGACAGCGCACGGCGTTGGATCAGGGTTTCACTGCCGCGCATCACGAAAACGGAGATGGCTTTGTGGCGCAACCCGCGTTGGTGCACCTCGAGCTTTTCAACTGGGGTCAATACACCGTTAACCCATGCCGGGATCATCGTGCGCATAGCGATGCCTGTATAATTTGGCGGGTTAGGTTTGCCAATTTTCTGATCCTAGATTCGGTGCCGGGCACGGGCCAAGGCATCTTGGGTATGTGATATATACGCCTGCATTTCTGGAATTTGTATACTTAACATCGGGCGCGCGCGAATTTGAACGCGCACGGTTCGCTGTTGCCCACGATCCAGACTGCTAGGATACCCCGCCCTGCGCGAGAGTTTGTTCGATCTGGCCGTCGGAGTAACCCAAATCGGCGAGAATCTGTCGCGTGTGTGTTTGCCCATCAGGCATTTCGGGGGACGTCGTTGCGATTGATGAGTAGCGCGGCGCAGGGGTTGGTTGGCGCACATCGCCAGCCGTCGTAAATGTTGCGCGGCTTTGGTTGTGGGGGTGGTTTGGTGCCTCGGTCAGGGACAATACGGGCGCATAGCATGCGTCCGAGCCAGACATTATTGCATCCCATTCATCGCGGGTTTTTTCTGCGATCACCTTGGTTAACTTATCGCGCATCTCGTCCCATTTGTTCGGGTCGGTTTGGGCTGCCATTGCAGGATCCTCAGCAAGGCCGGTCAGTTCCAGCATGCGTGCATAAAACTGCGGCTCAATCGGACCTAACGAGATGAATTTGCCGTCACGGGTTTCATAGACGTCATAGAAATGCGCCCCGGTGTCCAACATGTTGACGCCGCGTTCATCCTTCCACCAGCCTTGGCCGTGAAAGCTGTAGATCATCGACATGAGAAGGGCAGATCCATCGGTCATTGCGGCGTCGATCACGGTGCCGTCGCCGCCGCGTTGGACATGCAAAAGGGCAGAAACCATGCCAAAGGCTAGCATCATCGCACCGCCGCCGAAATCCCCCATCATGTTGATCGGCGGGGTCGGTTTTTCCCCTTTGCGACCAAAGGCATGCAATGCGCCGGATAGCGCGATATAGTTGATATCGTGGCCGGCCATCTGGGCATAAGGGCCGGTCTGGCCCCACCCCGTCATGCGGCCATAGACCAGCTTGGGGTTCAGCAGCAGCATTTCGTCTGGACCAAGGCCCAGCCTTTCCATCACGCCGGGGCGGAACCCTTCGATCAGGCCATCGGCGGTCGCGACCAGATCGCGCAGAACTGCCTTACCGCTGTCAGATTTCATATCAATGGCGATGCGTTTGCGGGATCGCAGCAGAATATCGGTGCGGGCGTCGCTTTCGGGGCCACCTTTGGTGCCGCCGGGGCGTTCTATTCGGATCACCTCGGCCCCGTGATCGGCAAGCATCATGCAGGCAAAGGGGCCGGGGCCCAGGCCTGCAAACTCAATAATCCGCAAACCGTCAAGAGGACCGGGCATGGGTTTGCTCCTATTCGAAATTGGCTTTGCGTTTTTGCAGGAATGCGGTGACGCCTTCGGCGAAATGCGAGTGCTTCCCGGCTGAGGCTTGGGCGTCTCGTTCCTCGGAAAGCTGGTCTTGGAAGGTGCCATCGCCCGCTTGCCAGAGCAGTTTCCGCATCAATCCAAGCGCGTGGGTCGGCCCGTTTGCAAGGCGGGCCGCGAATTCATGGGCGGTGGGCATCACGGCGTCATCCGCCACAACCTTGGTGACCATGCCCCAGTCAAAGGCCTGTTGCGCAGGGAGCTTTTCGCCAAGCAGGGCAAGTTCAGCGGCGCGCACACGCCCGACATTGCGCACCAGCATCCATGTGGCACCGCCATCAGGGACCAAGCCGATATGGCAAAACGCTTCGAGGAAGTAGCTGTTTTCGCCAGCGATGATGATGTCACCGGCCATGGCGATGGACGCGCCGATGCCTGCGGCGGGGCCGTTGATTGCGGTGATCAGGGGCACGTCCAGATTGCGGATTGCCATCATCAGTGGGTTATAAGCTTGTTCCAGCGCTGATCCGGCGTTGATATCGCCGGGTGTCGCGGTTGGGCTGGCCTGCAAGTTCGCGCCCGAACAAAACGCACGCGACGAGCCGGTCAAGATGATCGCCCGGCTGTTTTGTGCCGCGTTCTTTAGCGCGGCGGTCAGCGACACTGCCAGCTCTGGGGTCAACGCATTAAGGGTGGCGGGGTCGTTCAGCGCAATCGTTGTTACGCCGTCCAAGGTTTCGATCTTTAGGCCGTCTGTCATGTGTTCCTCCTGATTATGGGCAGCAAATCATTGATTGCGGGGATAGGCAAACGGGTGCTGAGCGTACGGTGGTTCTACGGCACGTTAACCGGTTTGGCGCAGCTTGGCCGCGATCTGATGCCCAACCCACGGAGCCCTCACATGTCTGATACTTCGCCAATCCTTTCGATGCCCTACATCCAACCCGCGCAAGCGCAAAAGCATGTGACCCATAACGAGGCGCTCAGGCTTTTGGATATGATCGTGCAACTGGCGGTGCTATCGGCGGACCTGTCCGTGCCGCCCAGCACTGCCGTTGAAGGGGACCGGTATCTGGTCGCCGCGAATGGCCAAGCTGATTGGGCCGGGCAAAGCGGCAATATCGCTGTATTCGTCGACGCCAACTGGCAGTTTATCGCGCCGCTTGCAGGGTGGAGCGCGCATGTGCGTGATATCAGTACCACTGTCGTATTTGACGGCACAGTGTGGGTGGGCCAAGTGCCCGAGTTGAACAATCTACCGGGGATTGGGATCGGAACCAACTTTGACAGCTATAACAAGCTGGCCGTGTCATCGGATGCCGTGCTGCTGAATCATGCGGGCGGTGGGCATCAACTAAAGATCAACAAATCCAGCCAAGGGGATACGGCAAGTCTGCTGTTCCAGACGGGGTATGGTGGGCGTGCCGAAATGGGTATCGCCGGAAGCGATGATTTCGCGCTGAAGGTCAGTGCTGATGGGTCAAACTGGGTCGAAGCACTGCGTGTTGATGCCCTGACCGGGCGTATTCAAACCGCTGTGGGCGGCTGGCGCGAGGTACTGACGGCACCGCGCAGCTATTTCGTTGATCAGTCGTTGGGGAATGACGGAAATGATGGTCTGAGCGTTGGCGCAGGCGCGTTTGCATCGATTGGCAAGGCGGTCGAGGCGGCGATGATGATCGACACAGGCGGCAATGACATCACACTAAAGCTGGCGCAGGGGACCTATAATCTGGTGCAACCGGTCAACGTCGATTTCGCCTTGGTCGGTGGCGGGCGTTTGGTTGTTGAGGGCGACCCCGGCGCACCCGATCTGGTCGTGATGGATGCGGTGGATCAGGTGTTTACCGTCGCGCAGGGAGAAGTCTTGTTGCGCGGGCTTAAGCTGCAAAATACCAGTAGTTCGACCGCTGCGGTTTCGGCGCGTGGGAACAGCCATCTGTTGCTGGATAGTGTTACCTTTGGCGAAGCGGGCGGGCATATCGAGGCACGGGGCGCGCGGCTGACGTTGGCAGGTGTCTGTCTGATCGATGGTGATGCGGGGTACCATCTGCATTTGTCCGACGGTGCGCAATTTGATGGCAATGGGCAGGTTGTAACGTTAACCGGCGCGCCTGATTTTGTAGATGCGTTTTGCGTTTGTACACATGCCAGTGTTGCGCGCTTTGCCGGGCAAAGTTTTGCGGGCAGCGCCACTGGAACACGGTACGATTTGTCAGCGAATGCTGTGATTGACAGCGGCGGTGTGGTCTTGCCGGGCCACGTTGCGGGATCGACGCAAACCGGGGGTGTCTATCTATAATCGGACCTGCCCGAATTGATAGAATTGGATAAGAACGCCACTAAGTTGCCACAGAGCTAATATCTGCGGTTAACGAATTTTGATCAATATCATCCCCGGTAAGCATCCGGGGAATGGTTCAAATGGCGTTCGAACACAAAGCAACATTGCCGGGCAGATCGGATTCCTTTCTGACCGGCGTCACCGACATGGTGGTCTTTGATACGCCTGCCGGGTCTATTCTGTATACTACTTCGCGCTTTGGCGGCGGCGATCTGCTGGCGTATCGCATCGGTGCGGACGGGGGGCTGACCCAGTTGGACAGCCGTGCCATCGCAGGCTCTGCGCAATCCGGGTCTGTCAATAAAATGACGCTTGTTGGCGACAGTCTGTACCTGACCGGCGTGCAGAACGCGGCGTTGACGAAAATCGACCTTGCAGCGGACGGCAAGTTTTCCGCCGTTTCTGCGGTAACAGGTGCAACATTGCCGCAGCAAATGCTGGGGGCCGAGGTCGCGATCGTTGGCGGGCAACCCTATTTATACGGAATAACAAGGGGTTCTGACGCGGTCGGGGTCTGGCGGATCAATGATAACGGGTCGGTCACCGAGATACAGAATGGCGGCGTAGGATCACAATCGCAGACCGCCCTGACCGGGATTAGCATTGCTGATGTCGGCGGCATGCCGCAGCTTTTGGTGGCCTCTGCCTCTGAAAATGCATTGATCAGAATGACGTTGGACAGCAGCGGGCGGCCGACCGAGGTTGCTCGTATCTCGGCCGAGGATGGTGTAGGCATTGCGGGCCCCAGTGTTGTCGCGTTCGTTGAGATTGGCGATCAGTCTTTTGGCGTGATGGGGTCCTCTGCCAGCGGTTCCCTTACCGTGGTGCGGTTGGGTGCTGACGGAACGATGCAGCTGACCGATCATTTGCTTGATACGTTGAACACGCGTTTTGATGACGTGACACATTTGGAAACGGTGGTTCACAATGACCGCGCCTATCTGGCTGCGGCGGGCGCGGATGATGGCGTTTCAATCTTAGAGCTTTCACCGGATGGGCGGCTTTTGCATCTAAGTACGATTGCCGATGCAGTGGATACGACAGTTGATGCCCCCTCCGCGCTTAGCTTTTCGGTCCAAAATGATGCGCTGCACCTTGTCACGGCATCCGGTGCAGAGTCGGGGTTAAGTGTATTTACCCTGGATATTTCGGGCCGGGCAACGCCCGTTTATGGCACGAGCGCCGCAGAATCCCTGAACGGTACAGCAGGCGATGATTTTCTGACGGGGAAGGCGGGAAACGACACACTATCTGGCGGTGTGGGCGATGATTTTCTGGTGGATGGTACCGGGTCCGACCTTTTGACAGGCGGTGCCGGCGCTGACCGATTTATCATGACTGCCGATGGGACCGCCGACACGATCAGCGATTTCGATACGGCGCAGGACACGCTTGATCTGTCGGGCTGGTCCCTTGTGCGCAGCATTCCACAATCAGCATTTCAGTCGACAAATACGGGCGCGGTCCTGACGCTTGGTGATGAAAGCCTGACCCTTAAAAGCGCGGATGGCAAGGCGATCACCTACGCCGACCTACTCCCCCAGATTACATTGGGAACGTCCTATATCCCGCAAAACATGGTGCTACCTGACGAGCCCGACAGCCCGGTTACCCCGGCAAATCCCGTCGCACTGAACCTGATGGGGACCGCAGCGAATGATCGGTTGGAGGGCGATAGCGCGTCGGACCTTATTCAGGGGCAGGCTGCGAATGACACCATATATGGCATGGGTGGCGATGATACGATCAGGGGTGATGCGGGGGATGATGACCTGTACGGGAATGGCGGCAGCGACGTGGTCGAGGGTGGATCGGGCGTTGATCAGATATGGGGCGGTATCGGTTGGGATACCTTGCGCGGCGACGATGGCGACGATTTCATCGGGGGGGGCGACGGATATGATGCCATCGGTGGGGGGAATGGCAATGATGTGATCACCGGGAATAATGGTGCCGATCGACTGTATGGCGATGCTGGCAATGACAAGCTGACCGGCGGGTTGAATTCGGATCATCTGTGGGGCGGCGGTGACGATGACACGCTGTCAGGCAGCGCAGGTTCCGATGAATTATATGGGGGAAGTGGAAAGGATAAGCTGTACGGCAACGCGGGTGCCGACAACTTGCTGGGCGAAAGCGGCAACGACCAGCTTGCGGGGGGGATCAACAACGATACCCTTGATGGCGGTGATGGTAATGATCGTTTGCAAGGCGATAACGGGTCAGACCGGCTTGATGGTGGGGCGGGAAATGACCTGCTGAAAGGTAACGCAGGCCATGATACTTTGGACGGTGGGTATGGCGACGATATCCTTTCTGGGGGGATTGGTGCCGACCAGTTTTCCTTTGGGTCTGGCCAGGATCAGATTGTCGATTTTCAGGACGACATTGATACGCTGGTTCTGGATGCAATGTTGTGGGGCGGTGGCGACCGCAGCCTGTCGCAACTCTCCGAATATGTCAGCTTGAATGACGACGGGTTCGTTTCTTTTGACTTTGGGAATGGCAACACTCTTGAGCTGCTGAATGTGACATCCGTCAATGTCTTGGACAACGATCTGGACATCATGTGATTGCTTAAGGGTTATCGGGATTTGCCGTTATCAAAGCTCCATAATGTCGCGGTGATAGCGGCGCAGGAAAACCAGCCCGAAGAACCCAAGCAGAATTGAAATCGCATAGACATAGGTCGGGTTTGCGTAGGTTGCGTGATAGCTATTGTAAAACCCGGCGCGCACGGTCCCGATAATATGGACAAGTGGATTATACCAAAGCCAGTTTTGATAGGGCTGCGGCACGGCTTCCAATGTGAAAATCACGCCGGAAATCAGCAGCAGCGGCCGGGTTAGAATGCTGTAAACGCGTTGCCAAATTGGGAACATGGACATCAGGAAGCAGTTGAAAGTCCCGATCCCCAGACCAAAACAAGCGGTCATCGCCAGCGCCGACATGATCGTTTCCCATTCAAGCGTGGTGCGGGTTTCAAAGCACAGAGCGATACCAGAAAATACGATAACGCTGACAAGGATTTGAGTGAGGAAATTCAGAATGAACCGTCCCGCGATCGCGTCGATGAATGTAACGCGGGGATAGGCAAGAAGTTGTTTTGAATAGTTAATAGCCTGCGCTGTTTTCGTACTAAGATCGTTGAACATCAAAAATGGCAGCAGACCGGTGGCATAAAACATCGCAAAGTTTGTGCCCAGCATCGGGTTACGGAACCCGATTGAAAAGATCGCTGACAAAAGTGCGACGCCAAGTGCCGGTTCCGCCAATGCCCACAGATAGCCACCGGGGGACCGCCCATAGCTTGTCGTCATTTCGCGCAGTATCAGGGCGCTGATTGTCCGCGCAGCCATGAAATGTTGCGGGCGGCTGATACGGCGCAATGGAGGGCTGGGGAACTTGGTGCTCATCCGGCAGATCTGTTCAAGGTAAGATCCGGTTGGAATTCCGGGGCCCATTTATCTGGAACCATCCCGCCAAACCGGTCATGAATGAACGCATATTGCGCGGAGAAAGCATCACAGAAACCCGCGCGAATGTCTGCAGGCATCGCCGCCACAGCGCCTGGGTTACTATGGTTTTCGGGGTCCGTCGCTATTGGTTCAATCTGCAGAAAACTGCACAGGCTGTTCATGCTGGCCGGGTTGAACATGTCTTCGTAGAATAGATATTTGATGCGCGCTGGGGGTATCGCCGCCTCTAGTTCGGTTATCGTACGGCGGTAATCTGCCCGTTCAATTTTGGCCAAACGACCGGTTTCGATCAACTGTTGCGCACGCGCGATGCACGCGCCTTGAAACGAGGTCGGAGACGGCGAGGCTGTTTTAACTGCCATTCTGATCTGCGACCACATCCGATCGATCGGGTCACGTAGGATAAAAATGAATTTGGCTGATCCAATCTGACCCATTTGCGTGAACATTTCACCGTCCAAAATCGCATAGGCCGGGGTGATATCACAGACAACGGGCTGATTTTTATAATGCTCAAGCAGGTATTGAAGATAGGCGGAATGATCGCCCGGCTCACCTGTGTAGATGTCCAAAAGGTCGGTAAGGTCGCGCAATTGCGCCAGATTTACTCGATTGTGTTTACCAAGCTGGGGGATCAGTCGCTTGGCCAGAATTTCGGTCGCCTGCACGCGCATGTCAAATACCTGCTGTGCTTTGCCAGCGATGACGTCGAAATAATGCAGTTCCTTGTTGCGGGAAAAATGCACCTGTTCGCTGCGCCGCAACGCATCATAAAGCCATGTCGTCCCGGCCTTTTGCGCGCCGATGCAAAAAACCATTGTTGCCGTTGATGGAAAGGCAGTGTTGGGCATGAAAGACACCTTGTCCAAAAGCATGAGGTCAGGGTTTCATGTTGTAGCTGTGCAGTTCTATCGCTTCGTTAATATCGTCAAAGTAAATCAGTTTACCATTCTCAAGGACGGCACCCGCGTCACACATCTCGCGGATTAAGCCCATGGAATGACTTACGAAAATTGACCCCGCGCGCGACATCCGGTCGGCAAAAACGCTTTTGCTTTTTCGTTTGAACGCGGCGTCGCCTACGGCAGTAATTTCGTCAATTAGATAGGTGTCAAAGGTCAGACCCATCGATACACCAAAGGCCAGACGGGATCGCATACCCGATGAATACGACCGGATCGGCGCGTGAAACTGTTGCCCAAGCTCGGTAAAATCAGCGACATAATCCATAAGCGCGTCACTATTCGCGCCATATATCCGCGCGACAAAACGGGTGTTTTGCGCGCCAGTCATATCGGGGTGAAATGACCCGGCAAACCCGACCGGAAACGAAACATTTCCATCGCTTAGCACCTCGCCAGAGGTCGGGTCGGCAGTGCCCGCAATGATACGTAACAGGGTCGATTTGCCCGCGCCGTTGCGCCCCAGCAAACCCACAGATACCCGGCTGGGAAAGGTCGCATTTATGCGATCCGCGACCACCTTTCGATTGCCGTTCAGATGATAGAATTTCGATAGGTTTTGCAGAAGGATCATCGCCTTTTTCTAGCGCCGATCCCTTAATGAATAGCCAACCATCACCAGAATTGCCCAGATCAGTAAACTAAACAGTGCGACAAGCGCCATGGTGAGCAACCGGTCAGGGTAAACCGATGTTTCTGCAAGGGTTGGCTTGATATGGGCCGCCAAATATCGGCTTTGGCGGCGCGATTCAGCAACCGCAACATCATATGAGACAAGGGCCGCGGCATAGGATTGTTCAGCGAATTCGCGATCAACCATAAGGCTTTCGAATTCGCCGACCAGATCGACCAACGCACTGTCAGCTGTACCGTTTCCGTTACCGATCCCTAACTTTGCGCGCTCCTGTTTCAGGCGTTGTTCGATCACACCCTGACGCCTTATGGCCTGTCTGACACGGGGGTCGGTCGGGGTACTGATCTGGCCCAACATATCAAGATCAATAAGCGTTTCCGCCAATTGCATCTCGAGTGAAGACAGCAACCCCGTCTGAATTTTAAGCGTCGATTCCGGTGACACCACTTGGTTAAGGTTCCGGAATTTGGTCATATCGGACCGGGCAATTTTGAGCCTTTGAACGGCGGTCTCAAGGTCCTCGCGGGCGAGGCGCGTGGCATCCTCTCGGGCGATATCGGACAATCGGTTGATCAGCCTGCTGCTCTCGTCATATATGAAACGCGCGATGTTTTGGGCGTCTTGCGGCGTAAATGCCTGCACCTCAAGCTCAATCAATCCGGTGCTGCTGTCATTATAGACGCTGACCATGCGCAACCAATAATCCGTTAAATCTTCAATCGACCCGGGGGGGTGATAGCTGAAAACGGGGTCGATGTCGGGGTCAGCCTTTGACCACAGTTGGCGTAAATCAAGCGCTTCATCGACAGTGCGCACCAAATCCTGACTTTGGATGAATTCGTATAAAATATCCTCGTCTGGTGAGCCCGATCCAGACAGCTCTGCCATACCGCCCAACAGCTCAATTGCTGAACTCGAATCCTCGGTACGGACCGAAAACCCCGCGACAGACACAAAGCGATCGGTCGCGCGTTCCCACAGGTACCATGCAGAAAGCAAGTTTGTGCCCAAGACGCAGATTACAAAGGTTAGAAAGATGATCCGGTGACGCGGCTTAATACGGGCGGCAGGCACCGGGGGGGTAACGATATTCGGTTTCTGAGGGACGGCAGGCAGATTTCCATGCGGTTTCACAATATCGAATTGCTGCCCTTTCGCGGCGATTGCGGCTTTTTTGACGCCGCGCTGCTCTTCTATGCGTGCCAAGGCTTCCTTGCGCTCGCGGACTTTCAAAGCTTTGCGAACATCATGGGGCAGATTTCGGGCGCGCTCGGCGACTTGGCTGCGAAGGGGGGGCGTGCGTGCCATTCGCTAGATCCGATCACCGATTATTAAGCGATCTGTGTTCTCTGGGGGCACAAAGTTTGTCGCTGTAAAGGGTTCTGGGTTTTGAGTTTGCCACATATTCACATCTTGCTGTGCACTAGAAACGGCGGGCCATATATTGAGGCGCAGCTGAAATCCATTCTTGCCCAAACCCATCAGGATTGGACCCTTTGGATCAGCGATGACGGGTCGACCGATCAAACGTTGCCCTGTGTGAACCGTTTTATTGCCGCACATTCTGATCGTGATATCCGGGTGGTGGCAGGGCCGGGCCAGGGGTGCGCGCAAAACTTTATGACGCTGCTGGCCCGCCCGGAATTGACCCGTGCGTGGATCGCATTTGCCGATCAGGATGATGTGTGGATGCCCCATAAACTGACGCGCGCGGTAGATATGATTTGGCGCGGGACCGGTGCCCAAATCTATGCCAGCCGCAGCATCTATACCGATGCCGCCCTGAACCCAATCGGCATGTCGCCAGATTACCAGCGCCCGTTCGAGTTTGGAAATGCGTTGGTGCAGAATGTTTTGCGGGGCAACACGCTGGTGATGCCACCGGACGTGACCGAATTTTTGGTCAGCACCTTGCCTTTTGCATTGAATGCGGGCGTCCCTTTCCACGATTGGTGGGTGTACCAGACTGTGACCGGTGCTGGGTTCGATGTCATTCACGACGCCAAGCCCGGGCTTTTTTACCGGCAACATGATAATAATTTGCTGGGGTCCAGCCGTACCCATGCTGGGCACCGCGCCGCCATTTTGTTGCGCCGTGTGTTTGCGGAGTGGATTGACCGGAATGTACGTGTCCTGTCTGATTTGTCGCCGGTCTTGACCCGTCAAAGTCGCCGGGTTTTGTTCGACTTTATCGATTGGCGGGCGCAACCGGCTTCGGACTGGCGGGTGGCCCCGCAGTCGATTGGCATTTACCGTCAAAGTCTGAGTGGCGATATTGCCTTGCGGGTTCTCGCACGGCTGGGAAAGCTGTGATGCACGGTTCATGACAGTACCCCCTGAATGCGAAGCTGCTGCATAAGCTCGACATCATTGGCGGAAAAATCCGCAAGCTTTTGTTTGTTTGCGTCGCTTTCCAACCGTTCGAGAAGTTGCGGCCATCGTTTGGTACCCAGAGATTTCGGCCCCGCATTCACCCGCTTTTCGACGACTGAAATCTGTTGGCCGGTAAGCTGGGCAATATCAACTTCAAGCGTCCCTAGGGATTCAATTGAATAGATGCGGTCAAGCTGTTCCGCGCCATTTTGGGCCAAATCGATCAGCTCGCTTGCCGGAATATCTGCGATCTGTGCGGCCCCACGAATTTTGCGTGTCGCGAAATATGAGCAATAGAAATTGTCATAGTGGTCACGAATAAATTGCTGCCAATGCGCGTCGCCCCCAAAGAAATAATCATCGACGGTTTGTTCCTTGATCTTCTTTAGCCCGATATTCGAAGGGTGATGCAGCGCCTCGGCATCCAAGGCTCGGGATTTTTGGTGCAGATAGAAATAGAACGAGGCAATCCTTTCCAATGGATCGCGCAGGATCGTAAAGGCAAAACGATCTGCGTTGAACTGACCCAGATTAGCCCAATCCAAATGTCCGGAGTACAGCGTGTAACCCGGCGGAAACTGCCCGTCGTCGGAGGCCTGCGTGTGAACCCTGACCGGTGATGTCTGATCTTCACCGATCACCCGAGAAAGCTCGGAATGGACGGTTTGGCCAGCGGTTTTTGGGATGTGAAGAAAGATGATTTTCTTCACGCGGGGATACCTTTTCTCAGATCGATTTTCTCCGGTTTGTAGGGGGCCGTACCGTCAAGCATCTGGTGAATACCTTTGCAAAATTCGGCGGGTTCTGAGGGGTCAAGATGGTCCATTTGCCAAGGGGCGAACTGCCACCATCGGCTGCGCAGCATGGGGGTGATCAGCGTGACCGGCAGCCGCATCTTTTTGATGCTTGCGGGGTTTCCTGCGACGACTGAAAATGCCGGAACATCGCGCGTTACAACAGCGTGGGCACCGATAATGGCACCGTCGCCGATCGAAACCCCAGCGGCAATATATGCGCCATGGCCGATCCAAACGTCATTCCCTATCTTGGTGATTTTCACCTTGGTTGGCGGGCCTTTGAAGGTGAATTTATAGTTGTGATAATGTTCAGCCGCATCAAACCCGTCGCCGAGATCAAACAGCTTGTCACCCAAATAAAAGGCGGGGCTGGTCGATGCCCAATGTGTCGGATGGTTTTGCCGTCCGATTTGAACACCCTCGCCGAATGAACAATATCGCCCGATGCGCGCAGCAAAACAGTATCCCGAAACCTGATAGGAGAATGCGCCCAATTCGAGGGAATGCTCGTACTGGGTCCACTTCAAGCTGGCCGGGATTTCCAAGATACTGTGCTCAGGCAGGCTCACATTGGGGCCGCCCCTGCTCAAGACCTCTATCCCTGCCGCTTGCAGCTTTTTGATTGGTACAGATATCTGGGCCATCAGGCTGCGCTTTCTATCGAATAGGGTGTTTTGTTGAAATGATCCCTCAGGTTCGCGCTTTGGCATTCACCTTTCGTGAATGGGATCGGACAACCGTTGCTGGCATCGCTGACGGCTTTGCCTTGGGCACCTAGGTTAAAGGCGTGAACCGGCAGGCCTGTGGCCAATGCTTCGTGCGTTGTAAAAGAGAACGTTTCCGGCCAGATTGACGGGATAAGCCAGTCAGTAATGCTGTAACGATCGCAAATATGTTGTAAGTTTTCAATGCGATAGCCGCCGTGTATCGGAATGGAGGACGGGATCGGATAGGTGGTGTCAAAATTTCCGATGATGGCGAGGCCGATATCATTTTGACCAAGAATCACCGCGAGATCATGGATAAGCCCCGCCCCTTTTTGCAGGCCAATATCACCGAGCACGCCGATAACCCGCCGATCCCCTGCAGGGCGCGGTTGGATAACGGGGACGTGTTGCAACAATTGATGCGGGTTGATTGAAATTTTGTCTGAGATCGCAGGATAGGCGGTTTTCAGAATTTCTGCGCTGCTGGACGAGAAAACAATAACGTCTTTTGCGTGGTCTAGCGGGGTGGCCCAGGCCGTTTGCCAGTCTTGCAGTGATATTTTCTGATCGGCTGATGGCACTAAAGGGTCCGGGGTGTGCTGAACTGTCGGGACTCCGTGGTAGATCCCGGCGTCATCCAGCAGGGTATAGGACGGCGATATGACAAAATAATCGTGCAGCAGAATTTCGATCGTGTGGCGGCCATTATTGCTGAGCTTGAATAGTGCATCGGGCAAAGATGCAGGATCATGGTCGCCAACGCCGCAGGAATAGACGATGCGGCGGCACGAGATCGGAGCCAACATTTGCAAAACATAATCAAGGCTATTTGTGTGACCGGCTATCGTGCCATTGGGGGTAACAAGTTCGATCTGCCAGCGTTGTTTACCGCCGACCCGCAGTATCACGGCCGACCGCCCTAGGGCGTGATGTTTGCTGGTGATCCGGTTGGAAAGATACGCATCTGCACCGCCGCCCATACTATGCGCAAGATAGATTGATACCGGATACGCATCCTGCGCCCCCAGCCAAGCAAGGCCAAGCGCCAGCCTCGTTGAGCGCAGCGGATCAGACTGAACAAAGCGTTGAACGTCGTTGTCAAAGTGTGGAAACCTTTGCCGGATTTTCATGTTGTTTTCCGCAATGAGCTTTTGCTTTTCCTTGCTCCCAAAGCTTTCACCGCCGCGGTGTTCAACAAACAGATTACCAGCACTTAGATGCTGGCCGCTCATTGCCTTAACCCGCTGACACCAATCAACCTCTTCCCCGTAGCCACGCCCGTATGCTGTGTCGAAACTTTGGTTTTTCGCCAGGTATGTGAAATTGATAGCCATGCAGAAACCCACGCCAGTGGGCGCTTCAATCAATCCGGCCGCTTGATTTAAGGACGCGGCTGTTCGATCAATTATGTCGCCTTGGCCACTGGTTAATTCTTGGGGCTGGCAGATCAAAGGGACCGAGAAAACCTCGGCGTTGTTGGACATGGGGGTGACCGTTGCAACGTTTTTGCGGAGCTTAAAGGGCGCAATCAGCCGGGACGCCCAACCCGCAGGAACCAACGCGTCAGAGTTCAGCAGTACCACGGGATCGGACCACAATAGCGCCTGTTCGAAAGCGCGGTTTACGCTGCGGATAAAGCCTAGGTTCTCTTTATTTTCCAGCAAGATAACCTGATCTGTGTTCGCGGCTTTCCATTGCCTCAGAAACGGAAGCACGCGGCTGTCCGTCGATGCATCCTCGACCAAGATCAGACGCCACGGTAAATCGGTATGGTCCTTAACGCGGACAAGCGCATCTTGAAGAAGGTCGAAAGCGTTGAAAACAGGCATTATAATCGTAATGCTGTCGTCTGGTTTGAACGGTGGCGGGCTGTCATCCTCGCGAAACAGCGCCGGGTCCAGCTTGAGCGATGTGGGGAGCGTCGTGAGGTGCAGCCCCTGTTTGATCCGCGCGCGGTATTTCGGATCACGGGTCGCAAGCCAGCCGATTGCCGAGGGTAGCTGACCCAGCATTGCCAGAATAAAGCTGAAGAGAACGCGCAGTTGGATCCATCGAATATGGTTCAACGGCAGCGGACGGCTAATCGTGGGTTGGGCAGGATCAGCACCGTGAAGTTCGATGCCAAAGCGGGCGATTTCCGCCAAACCCAAGGGGCCCAGCGGCACGGAAAAATCAAACCCCAAGTGGGCATCCAGCTTATACGCTTTGGCGACGTCATCCCGCAGAAGGTCGGGCCAAGCGCTGGCTGTGATCCCGTTCATGTGTAAAACGACCTCGGCTGGCTGGTTCCAACTGCGCGACCGAGGTCGTTT
>SWCC01018487.1_pt1 | contig 41303 bp, 35 predicted proteins | sample 4692971 | NCBI WGS metagenome assembly SWCC01 (sample SAMN10267277, study PRJNA491770) | bioreactor metagenome | isolation source: DHS bioreactor inoculated with subseafloor sediment | place: Japan: off Shimokita Peninsula | collected 2006-08 | reverse complement strand
GCCTGAGCATCTTGGCTATACGAAATAAAACATCCGCCTTTTGGCGGGGGGCTTATTTGTCTGAAGCCTCCCCCTCAGGGATCAGCGCAGCTATTCCTCTTTTTTTACCAGGCTCGCCTGAGCATATGGGGACTGGAAAACAAAAACATCCGCCAGGGGCGGATGTTTTACATCATAAAATCTTAATTTTTCTAAGTCCTACGCAGGTTTTTCAACCTTAGATTCAGTAAGTGGATTACCAGCTTCCGCTTGCGCCACCGCCGCCGAAACCACCACCGCCGAAGCCGCCAAATCCTCCTCCGCCGCCACTAAATCCACCGCCTGACGAGCCGCCCCAGCTACTACCGGACCTTCCACCACCTCCGCCGCCAAGCATGGAAAGTAATATCCAAAGCGGTAGATTTGAAGAACCAATGTTGCTGCGTCCGCCACCTTTGTTTTTACCCATAAGCACAATCACCAGGATAATAATTACCAAAGGGATGATAAACGACAAAGGACTGTCTTTTTTACTTTCGTATTGCTCGGCTTTATAGCGGCCCGACATCAGATCAAAGATGATATCGACGCCGGCGTTGATACCACCATAATAGTTATTTTCCTTAAAAAAGGGAATCATCTCATTGTTAACTATTCTTCGGGCCAGTGCATCCGGAATAAGCTCTTCCATACCATATCCTGTCGAAATAGCGGCTTGTCCCCGCTCGTTTCCTATTTTTGGTTTTATAAGAATGATTATCCCATTGTCGGTGGCACTTTGACCTACGCCCCATGCTGCACCAATGCGCTGTGCAAGGTCATCAATATCATAACCATTTAGGTCGGATAGGGTGATGACGACTATTTGCGTAGAGGTGGTGTCATTGTATAGGACCAATTTGCTTTCAAGACTATTGACCTGATCAGGGGTAAGCAGGTTGGCCAAATCATTTACCAGTTTGGGTGGACTTGGTTTAGGTGGAATTTGCGCCAGGGCTGTAATGTTCAGCGCCAGCGACAAAAGAAACAATAAAAGGATTCCGGAATGTGTTCTTCTTCTCATTCGTAAAGTATTTTAATCAGATCCGAATGAAATTTCATCAGACAATTCATTCACATCTTCAGCCTGGAAGGGGAAATGTTTTTTCAGTTGAATTCCTGCTTCAGCAATTCCCTCCACCAGGCCCTGAGCAAACCGGCCTTCCCTGAAATGGTTGATCATCAGCATTTTGGTGGATTCCCAAAATTCTTCAGGAACAGCAGCATTAATGCCTTCGTCACCAATTATTGCAAATGAGCGGGTTTGAATGGAAAGGTAGAATAAAACGCCATTGTGTTGGCCGGTTTGATCCATGCGCAATTTTTTAAAGATATAAGCCGCCCTTTCGAGGACATCACCTTTATGTTTATTTTCAATATGCACACGGATTTCCCCGGATGTATTCAGTTCAGCATCAAGTATGGCTTGCTTTATGTCATCCTTTTCTTCAATGCTGAAAAAATTCTTAGCTGTTTGTGGCATTTTAAGAGCGGATAAAAACTAAAATTGTACTTCGGGAGCTTTTTCAGCTCCTGCTTCGGATTGGAAGTAGGCTTTCTTTTCAAATCCAAACAAGCCTGCAATGATATTGTTTGGAAACCTTCTGATGGTTGTATTGTAGGCCTGGGCAGTTTCATTGAAAGCCCTGCGCTCAACGGTGATGCGGTTTTCCGTTCCTTCAAGTTGTGACTGCAAATCCATAAAGTTCTGGTTGGCTTTCAGGTCAGGATACTTTTCAACAACAACCATTAAGCGCGACAAAGCGGAACCTAATCCCTGCTGTGCCTGTTGGAATTGCTGAAGGTTTGCTTCGTTAAGATTACCAGCGTCGATGGTGGTGCTGGTGGCTTTGGCCCTTGCTTCTATAACAGCAGTGAGGGTGCTTTGCTCGAAGTCGGCATAACCTTTTACGGTATTTACCAGGTTGGGGATAAGATCGGCACGGCGCTGATAAACGTTTTCAACCTGCGACCAGGCTGCAGTTACACCTTCTTCAAGCGTTACAAGTTTATTGTACCTTCCGCTTAATGTCATCACGATCAATAAAATGATACCTATGACAACTACAATGGCAATCAGGGATTTCTTCATGTGTCTGGTTTTTGATTTGGTTATAAATTTATGACAAAAACTTTGTTTTGAGTTGATAAAAATACAAAAAACACCGGGTGTTTGCCGGTGTTCTTCGTCAATTATTCTTCAATCAGTTTAATACTTCGCTTAATGAAGCCGGTAAGGTCCTCGCCTTTAAGTAAATTCTGTGATAAACGGGCAAGGTCAAACAGTTGCTTTACCAATTGCTTGTTCTCATCGGCAGATTCAATGCTGTTTATCTTTGAAATGAGGGGATGATTGCTGTTTACCACCAGATTGTATGCATCCGGAAGGCTACCCATGTAAGACATTCCGCCCATGGCTGACATATCTTTCATACGGCGCATAAATTCCGGACGAGTAATTTGAAGCGGCAAATCGGTTTCGCTAAGGCTCTCAAAAACAATGGTATAATTGTCTTTACCAACAACTTCATCAAAAACAGGTTTTATTTTATTCTGTTCTTCTTCGGAAAGTTTGGAGGGTAGTGTGTCTTCTTTTTTGATCAGTTTGTCAACCACATCGGAATCAACCCTTACAAAGGCGCTGTTTTCAAATTTTTGTTCCAGTGTGTTGATAAAGTGGTTGTCAATTGGCCCATCCATAACCAATACACTGTATCCTCTGGCTGTGGCGGCTTCAATGTATGCGTGTTGTTCAACGATATCCGAAGTGTAAAGAAAGACAAGCTTTTTGTCCTTATCCGTTTGTAGCGCTTTGATGGATTCTTTGTATTCTTCAAAAGTCTGGTATTTGCCCGAAGTATCCTTCAGCAGGCAGAATTTCTCAGCCCGCTCATAAAATTTTGGCTCAGAGATGATCCCGTATTCAATGAAAATGCGGATGTCGTCCCATTTTTTCTCGAACTCTTCGCGGTTGTTTTTGAAAATATCTTCCAGTTTGTCAGCCACTTTCTTCATGATGTGGTTGGATATTTTCTTCACGTTGGCATCACTTTGCAAATAAGAGCGCGAAACGTTCAGCGGGATATCTGGTGAATCAAGTACACCATGCATAAGGGTGAGGAAGTCGGGAACAATGCCTTCCACCGAATCGGTAACGAAAACCTGGTTCGAGTAAAGCTGGATTTTTTCCTTTTGCACTTCAAAGTTGCGTTTCACCTTCGGGAAATACAAGATTCCGGTAAGGTTAAATGGATAATCCACATTGAGGTGAATGTTAAACAAAGGATCTTCAAAAAGCGAAGGATATAGTTCACGGTAGAATTCCTTGTAATTCTCATCGGTTAGTTCCGATGGTTTTTGCTTCCAGGCTGGGTTTACGTTGTTGATGATGCGGGGAGCTTCTTTTTCATCGTATTTGTCTTCCCCTTTTTCATCTTTCTCGCCTTCAACTTTCTCCCATTTCTTTTCGTTGCCGAAGCGAATGGGAACCGGTAGGAATTTACAGTATTTTTTTAGTAAATCAAGTATCCTTGATTCTTCCAGAAATTCAGTGGAATCATCTGCAATGTGGAGCACGATATCCGTTCCGCGAGCGCTTTTTTCGGTTTCAGTCAGGGTATATTCAGGGCTGCCATCACATTCCCAGCGAACAGCTTTGGAACCAGGTCCTTTTTTATAGGTTTTGGTGATAATTTCCACCTTTTTTGAAACCATGAAGGAAGAATAGAAACCCAATCCAAAATGCCCGATCAACTGAGCGGCATCCGCTTCACTTTTACCTTTATATTTTTTAACGAATTCTTCGGCACCCGAAAAAGCAATCTGGTTGATGTACTTATCCACTTCATCGGCAGTCATGCCTATTCCATTGTCACTTATAGTCAAGGTTTTGTTTTCCTTGTCTATGGCCACGTCAATGGTTAAATCACCCAATTCTTCTTTTACTTTGCCCATAGAAGCAAGGGCTTTTAACTTCTGGGTGGCATCCACGGCATTTGAAATCAACTCCCTGAGAAAGATTTCATGATCGGAGTACAAGAATTTTTTAATGATGGGAAAAATGTTTTCCGTTTGTACGTTGATTTTTCCTGTTTGCATGGTTATTATGATTTATATGATTTTAGATTTTTTATGCTGTTGGTCAAAGGTTGTGCCATTAAACGTATGGCTGACAAATTGTCTTATCCTTGGGAAATGAAGTTCCGGTAATGGGTAAAATAAAACTGCTTATCCGTGGTTGGATAAGCAGTCAGAATATGCGGGTTAGAACACCTGGAATTATTGGGTAGGACTATTCCTGTCCCGGAACTTCAATAATAAAGGACGTTCCTGTTTCTTTCTTGCTGGTAAAATAGATTTTTCCTTTCAGGTATTTTTCAGTGAGCATCTTCATGCTGTATGTGCCCAGACCCCTGTCGATGGATTTGGTAGAAAACGAACGGTTGAAAATTTGGAGTTGAATCTCCTCATCCATGTAGCTTGGATTGTTTACCCATATCATGGCACCTTTCTTTTGCAAAGGGATGATGCCAAAGGTGATTTTGCCGATTTCCCCTTCTGCTTCAAACGCATTCTTAATCATGTTTGTTATAACGCGCTTTATGAGTACTCTGTTGGCACTGAAATTAAAGTCTTCACTCCGGTTGTCCAGAATAAAATCAGAATCCCCAATCATGAATGAATTGAATTCGGTAGCCATTTCATTATATAGTTCAAGGGAATTGATTAAAACCGGTTTGCCAATTTGTTCAAAGTGATTTTCGTGGGTGATGAGCCTGTGGGTATTGATTTCGTCGATTAGTTTCGTGGCTGATTTCATCAACATGCCCAAAAACTGCTCTTTGCTGTCGTCAAACTCCCCTGAAATAAGGAGCTCAGTCATGCCGCTGACATTGTGAGCGGTGTTGAGGATATCGTGATAAAAGATGCGTTCCAGTAACAAGCGTTTTTTTTCATCTGAAATATCCTGAAGAGAAAACAAGATGAACTCCTGTTCTGCAATAATGATTATTTCAGATTTAACACCAAGGTTCAATGCGCCATATGCTGTATTTAAGGTACATTCAGCGCTGCCAGATCCATTGTTTATGCAGTCATTCAGCGCCTTGCGCCCCCCGCAAACCATGCAGGCATGTGAAGTGCCGCAGCCATCGGTGCCGAATTTAATATTATCGCAGCTCAAAATTTCCCCAGGCTTTAAGCCTATTAATTTTTTTACATCATCAACATTCATCAGGTCAAGCAGCGCATGATTGCCAAAAATAAGTTGTCTCTCCTGGTTGAGCAACATGGCGGCAATTGGGAGTGCATTTAGAATTGATACCGCAAGCGTATTTGAACTTACCAGCTCATATTCCTTAAACAGCAATTCCTTGTTTTTCCTTTTGAAAAGTGTTTGGGTATTTATTTGATCCATTTTTATAAGTCCCTTGTTTTCTGGTGTAAAATTAAATTAAAAAAATCGAAGTAATTGTTAATAAATGTAATTTAGAATGCGAAGTAACCATTCTACTGGCTATTTTACTGAAATTTAGATAGATTCTTATTAAGATATGTGACATATTGAATATATAGATTATAAATAGCAACACTTTTTGGCTATTTACAGTTCCGGTTCTTATTTATCCATGCCCAATACCCTATCAATATGGCTTCCGCTGCGTCGTGCGTGGGCGCATTTTGTGAAGGAGCCTTAGAAGAATCAATGACTTGCTGTGCCCGCTGAATGGCTGACTCTTTGGCAATGGCACCACTTCTGTATTCACGCTGAAATAGTATATCTTTTCTCCAAACAGATGCGTCAATTTGTTGTGCTGATATACCAAGTTTTAATGCAGCATTCAGCCATGCCCTAACAATTGGTCCTCCACCTTCAATCACCAAAAAGGATAGATATTCGATGGATTTTAATATTGGATAAACCGCTTTCTTCAACGACGAAAGTGATCCCATATTGTGGGAGCGGTACCAGATGAGCTTTCCTGATTCATTAAAAAGTGCCAGCCCGGTTCGTATTCCGGCATCAACGGCTAGAAGAAATTCCGGGTTTTTCGACATAGGTTTTATTTTAGGTAATCTCAGAACAAATGTAATAACAAAATGATGTTATCTGGTTGAGCTTTCAATGATGAGCTGTTTTTTATCATGAAAATTATTTTTTCCTGACCATTTTTTCCCCTTGTTTGGTTGAATTTCAGAATGAATTCTGAGTTTCTGTTTATTTTTAAAATCAATTTCTTGCAATATATTGATATATAATTAGTTGTATTCGATGTGAAAGAATAATATTCTTCGATTTTCATTGCCAATCATTAGAAAGTTTCTAATTTAGCCAAAGATTACAGCGCGATTCTAAAAACCACTTAAAATATACTTTTATGCTAGATCTCGATTGGACACATTTACCCTTCGGGTACGTCAAAACCGATTACAACGTACGTTGTTATTACAAAAACGGAAAATGGGGAGAACTTGAAGTTTCCTCATCAGAATTTATTCCCATGCATATGGCGGCTTCAGCCTTGCATTATGGACAGGAGGCTTTTGAAGGAATGAAAGCTTTTAGAGGTAAAGATGGTAAAATTCGTCTTTTCCGCTGGGAAGAAAATGCCAAGCGCCTGGAAAGCTCAGCCAATGGTATCCTGATGTCAGTTGTGCCGCATGAGCTATTTTTGGAAGCACTGAAAAAAGTAGTCAAATTAAATGAGAGGTTTATTCCTCCCTATGGAACGGGAGCATCGCTATATCTTCGCCCTTTGCTTATAGGGACCGGTGCCAGAGTTGGAGTTGCTCCTGCCGATGAGTATTTGTTTTTGATATTCGTAACCCCGGTTGGACCTTACTTTAAGGAAGGATTTAAGCCTGTAGCTTTGCAAATTGCCCGTGATCATGACCGTGCAGCTCCAAAAGGAACCGGACGCTACAAAGTTGGTGGCAATTATGCAGCCAGCCTTACCGCAGGTATGGATGCTCATGCAGCGGGTTATGCCGCAGCTCTTTTTCTCGATGCCAAAGAGAAAAAATATATTGATGAAGCCGGTCCTGCCAACTTTTTCGCGATTAAAGGAAATAAATACATTACACCACAGTCTGAAACCATTTTGCCTTCCATCACCAATATGAGTCTGATGGATCTGGCCCGTGATATGGGTATGGAGGTGGAAGTAAGACCTGTTCTTGTGGAGGAGCTTTCGGGCTTTGATGAAGCAGGCGCATGTGGTACAGCCGCTGTTATTTCACCAGTAGGTAAAATTGATGATCCGGATACCGGACATGTTTATACTTATTGTAAAGATGGCCAGGCAGGTCCTGTTTCAACAAAACTTTATAAGCGTTTGCAAGCCATTCAATATGGTGATGAGGCTGACAAATTTAACTGGACTTATGTAGTTGAATAAACACATTATGATTCATGAAAAAACTTCCCATTGCTGAGACGTGGGAAGTTTTTTTTATGCGGTAAAGTTTTTTATTTCAGGCAATTCCTTTTCCTGAAAGTATTTCAGACATTTCTTTTTGCATGTTTTGAGCTTCTTCCGCTGCTTTTTCGGCAAAATCTTCACCGTTTGAAGCAAAAATAATGCTTCGTGAAGCATTAACCAAAAGTCCACAATCCTGGTTCAGGCCAAATTCAGCAACTTCTTTCAGGCTTCCGCCCTGAGCTCCTACGCCGGGAACCAGTAAAAAATGGTCAGGTGCAATTTCGCGAACGCGGCCAAGCATTTCAGCACGGGTGGCTCCAACCACGTACATCAAATTCGAGGGGTTTCCCCACTCTTGAGAAGTTTTTAGTACATTTTCAAACAAAGGTTGGCCGGTTTCACTTTCAATCAATTGAAAATTGTTGGCGCCCTTGTTTGAGGTGAGTGCCAGCAAAATCACCCATTTGTTCTCAAATTTCAGGAATGGGCTTACCGAATCTTCACCCATGTATGGCGCAACCGTTACGGCATCAAAATTAAGACCAGATGACTGCTGATCAAAAAATGCGAGGGCATATTGGGTTGAGGTATTGCCAATATCGCCCCTTTTTGCATCGGCAATGGTGAAGCATTGGTCACTGAACTTTGAAAGATATTCCATCGTCCGGTGCAAGCTCAACATTCCTTTCATGCCCCGTGATTCGTAAAAAGCCAGGTTAGGTTTGTAGGCCACGGCATATTGCATGGTCGCGTCAATAATCTCACGGTTAAACTCAAAAACCGGATCATCCGTATTTTTTAGATGGGACGGGATTTTATCAAGGTCGCTGTCAAGCCCTACACAAAGGAAAGATTGCTTCTTTTTGATCAGTTGTATGAGTTGTTCCCGGTTCATTTTTGGAGGTTTTAGTAATTATGGAAAGTTAAGAGGGCAGGGTTCTGGAATGTTGGAGGGATGGCAGGTTGGACCCAATATTCCATTCTTCCAATATTCCATTAATTAACTGCTTCTTTTAGTCGCTCGGCATTTTCAGCCAGTTGAAGGGCATCAATCATAGATTGTATATCCCCATCCATAAAAGTGGATAAGTTGTAAACGGTTAGGTTGATGCGGTGGTCGGTAATGCGGCTTTGCGGGTAGTTATAGGTGCGTACTTTGGCTGAACGGTCGCCGGTTGAAACCATGGTTTTGCGTTTTTTTGAGATTTCATCAAGGTACTTTGCGTATTCTTGTTCAAAAAGGCGGGTGCGCAAAATGGTCATGGCCTTATCGAAGTTCTTCATCTGCGATTTCTGGTCCTGAATGGCAACGGTAATCCCAGAGGGAAGGTGTGTAAGTCGCACCGCTGAATAGGTAGTATTTACAGATTGACCGCCAGGTCCTGAAGAACAGTATAAATCTTTGCGGATATCGCTGGGCTTTAAATCGATGTCAAATTCATCGGCTTCAGGCAATACAACCACCGATGCGGCTGATGTGTGCACCCTTCCCTGGGTTTCAGTTTGTGGTACACGTTGTACGCGGTGCACACCTGATTCATATTTCATAAGACCATAAACATTATCCCCGGAAACATTCAGGATAATTTCCTTGTAACCACCCACCGTGCCATCAGTATGGTCAACCAACTCGATTTTCCAGCCTTTGTTTTCGCAAAATTTGGTGTACATTCTGTAAAGATCACCGGCAAAAATACTTGCTTCATCGCCACCGGTGCCGGCACGGATTTCAAGCACAGCATTTTTTCCGTCCTGTGGATCGGAAGGGATAAGCATCAGGCGAATCTCCTCTTCCATATTTTCGCGCCTTTCGGTCAAAGTAGTCAATTCCTCTTTGGCCATAGCCTTGAACTCCTCATCCTTCTCATTGTAAAGGATTTCTTTGGAAGCTTCGATGTTGGCAACAACCAATTGGTATTCTTTGTACGCGACAATGATGGGCTGTAATTCCTTGTAATCTTTACTGAGTTTTACAAATGCCTTCATATCGGCCATCAGGGCCGGGTTGTTCATTTGCTCTTCAATATCAATATAGCGGTGGTATATGGCTTCAAGTTTATCTAACATGGGTCTTTTTTTGTGGGTGCAAAGATAGGGAATTTCGGATTTCGGATTTCAGGTTTCGGATTGTAGATTGCAAAACCACGCAATGACCCGCAATGAAACGCAAAGGATTTTTGGATCAGAGATTGCGGAACCACACAAAGTTCGACCACCGTATTTATGGTCCGACCTATTAATCAAGAGTTCCAACCTCTTACCTCTTACCTCTTGCCTCTTAATTATTACCTCTTACTTCTATAAATACTCTAAAGGATTCTTATCCCCAATCGTAAGTTTCTTATTGTCAGATTTCTCGCATCTTCCAACTACTTTTGCCTCAATACCGAAGCTCTCCGAAATGGAGATCAACTCATTAGCAATTTCCTTTGGTACAAATAACTCCATCCGGTGGCCCATATTAAATACCTTGTACATTTCAGCCCAGGTAGTGCCGGATTGCTCCTGAATTACTCTGAATAAAGGCGGAATTTCAAACAGATTATCCTTAATAATATGCAGATTGTCAATAAAATGCAGCACTTTGGTTTGTGCACCACCCGAGCAATGTACCATGCCATGAATCTGTCCGCGATACTCGTCGAGCATTTGTTTGATAACCGGTGCAAAGGTGCGGGTAGGGGAGAGTACCAGCTTGCCCATATCCACGCCTTCTATTGGTGATGGATCGGTTAATTTGAGTTTCCCACTGTAAGCCAAATCTTTGGGTACGGAAGGATCAAAACTTTCCGGGTATTTATCAGCATAGATATTGGAGAAGACGTCATGTCTTGCCGAAGTCAGTCCATTGCTGCCCATGCCGCCATTGTATGATTTTTCGTAGTTAGCCTGTCCAAAGGAAGCGAGGCCTACAATTACATCCCCAGCCTGTATGTTATGGTTTGAGATTACCTCATTTTTTCGCATACGTGCGGTAACCGTTGAATCCACAATAATGGTGCGTACTAAGTCACCCACATCCGCAGTCTCACCACCGGTGGAGTGTATGCCAATGCCGTATGAGCGCATTTCTTCCAAAAATTCCTCTGTACCATTGATAATTTCAGAAATCACTTCACCTGGAATCAGGTTTTTGTTTCTGCCAATGGTGGAAGAAATCAGTATATTATTGGTCGCTCCCACGCAAAGCAGGTCGTCAGTATTCATCACAATGGCATCCTGGGCAATGCCTTTCCATACACTAAGATCGCCGGTTTCTTTCCAGTAAAGGTAAGCTAGTGACGATTTTGTGCCGGCCCCGTCTGCATGCATAATGTTGCACCAATCAGGATCTCCACCAAGAATATCCGGAATAATTTTGCAGAAGGCTTTTGGGAAAATTCCTTTATCAATATTTTTGATGGCCTGGTGCACATCTTCTTTTCCTGCTGAAACGCCCCGGCGGATGTACCTTGACTCCTGTGTCATAATGGTGGTTAGCTAAAAGAAATCCGGCTGCCCATAGCAGCCGGAAATTTGTTATTTAGTTAAATATCAGTTGTTTGTTTGCTTCGTCCAGTTTAAACCGCCCAAGGATGCTAATGGTGCTTTCGCCCATAATTGCCCCCTCCATCAACTTGTGCGAAACGCTGGCTTCGACGTTTGTTGCTGTTTTCGGGCCAACTTTTATTTCTTTAATGGTAAATACAGCTTTGTCGGCTATTGAACCTTCGGCAAGTATTACATTGGCATCTCCTATGAAGTCATTTTTGGTGATGGCACCGGAAGTCAGTAGCTTCTGTGCTTCTGCAAGTGAGAAGATTAAACCGCGGTCACTCCTGTCGAGCATGATTTTAATATTATGCCCGTTTACAATGGCAGGTATCATCACGATATTTCCCTTGTCCACTTCAATGGAAACAATATTATCTTCCGGATTTACCTTTATTTCAACTTTTTGTCCGATTTGCTGATTTTTAGGTTTTGGGACAAAGTCTTTGCTCAGCACCCTGAATTCTGTACGACGGTTGAGGGCATGAGCGGCTTCTTTTTCGGCAGTGGATGACAGAGAGTCTATAAATACTTCGGTGAGTACCGTTCCAATCTTAAAGAAGAAACCGTCTTTGGTAATATTTTTGGCTAAAATTCGGGGAACCCTTTCTCCATATCCTTTGGCAACCAAACGTTCAGGATCTATTCCTCTTTCAATCAGGTAATTTACAACCGATTCAGCCCTGCGTTGTGAAAGGATGTCATTGCGCTCATCGCTGTCACGGGTGTCTGTATGTGAAGCTAACTCAACCACTACGGTTTCATTTTCGAGGAGGGTTTTGATCAGTCCCTGCAATGAATCCTGGTATTGCGGTTTGAGGTCCCATTTGGCAAGGTCGTATAAAATGTCGGGCAGTACTACCGGTTTTTCCGGGATGGGTTCCAGTAAGAAATCAATTACAAAATCTTTGTTTTTCTCAAGACCAACGGTGGTTTCGCTGGCTTTTTTATTAAAATAGTTGTCCTTGATTACCGTTAACTCGTAAGTTGTATTGGTTTTAATCTGTGATTTGCTGAAGGAGTAAAATCCTTTGGGGTCGGTTTTTCCATCCACGGATGAACCATCGGAACCTACCAAACGAACGGTAGCCATAGGCACAAATTGCAGGGTTTGTTCGTCTTTTACTGTTCCTTGAAGGGTAAATACCAGAGGCGGATTGGCAAAGGCATAAATGTCATCGCCACCACGGCCACCTTTGCGGTTTGAAGTGAGAAAACCTTGTTCCTCGCCCGGTTGAAAGATAATGGAAAAATCATCGGCGTTAGAGTTGACAGGGACTTCCATGTTTATTGGCTTGATCCACTCGCCATTGCGTTTGATGGTCTTAAAAATATCAAGTCCCCCAAGGCCAGGATGACCATTTGATGCAAAATAGATGGTTGAGTCATTTTTAATGAAGGGAAAAACTTCATCCCCGGGGGTGTTGATGGTTTCACCTAGGTTCAGCGGCTTTTTAAATTTGTCACCTGCTGATTCACGGGTTGCAATCCACAGGTCTTTGCCACCTTGTCCGCCTTTGCGGTCGCTGGAAAATATAAGGGTAAGTTCGTCCTGGCTAATGGCCGGATGACCATTGGTAACGGTGCTGTCGTTGCCCAGGTCCAACACTTCAAGTTCACCCCAGCCTTTGCCGCTGCGTTTTACCATAATGATTTTGCAGTTGGTTGCCTCGTCTTCGGCATTACCACAGCGGGTGAAGTACATCGCATTAAACTTATCGTTGAAGGCTGGTGTGCCTTCATTGGAAGTCGTGTTAATTTTTTTCTCCGTATCGGCAAGGGTTGGTTCGCTCCACTCCCCTTTTCTGTCCTGCCGCGAAAGAAACAGGTCGCTAAAATTTTGATTGGTCCAGTCATCTACCCCTTTCCCGGTGCTTCCTTCACGTGTGGAGGTGAAAATCAGGGCATTATAGAATTTGTCGGCATATGTTGGCGCAAAATCGTCACTTTTGGAATTGAGCTTTTTTATGTTTTCAACCGAAAATTTTGTGGGATTTTCTATCCATTCAGCGGCCAGTTCACACGATTTTATGCCATTGGGGCCGCGTGGGTCGTCCGGGACATTTTCAACATATAGTTCATAGTATTCTTTAGCGTCCTCATACTTTTCATTCGCACGCAACATGTCGGCATAATGAAGATAGGTAACTGGATTGCGCCGTGCATAATCACTCTTAATAATCCTGCGGTAGGTGATTTCAGCCCTTTTCGTATTGTTCATCATCCGGTAACTTTCGGCCATCTGAAATGAAATCCTGTCCTTTTCGGGCCTGCTCTTGGTTTTGGAGTAAGCTTTTTTGTAGCGATTTACCGCCAGATTGTACTGGAAATTGTTGAAGGCTTCCTCTGCGGCCTGCAGCCTGCGGCTTTGTGCATCAGCAGAAAAAGGAGCAATAATCATCAACAGTGTTGTGAGAAACAATGCACTGTATATTTTGGAAGTTTTTGACATGTGAAGGATAATGGATGATGTCATTGTAATTCGCCTATTTGCCCGCTAAGTTAGGCATTTTTTAATTTGATGCTATTCAGGGAATTCAATTGAATGAATTGCCCCAATTATAACGGTGCTATTTCACAATAATTGCACCATTCCTGATTAAGTGTCCTGATTGTCTTTATCCTGAGGTTTCGTTTCAACAGTTTCGGCAGGTTTTATCACCGTTTTATCTTCAGATAGTTTAGGATCAGGATAAATACTGACGTCATCGGGAGCAAGGGTTGCAATGTCGGGAATGCTTTTTCGCAAAGCTTCTGCTTCGCGCCTCACACTTTCGCGGGCCGTGGATATTTCGCGGGTAATCACGTTCGTTTCATCCCTGAATTCTTTGGTAATATCGCTGGAAGCCTTTTTTAGCTCGTTCATTACACGGCCGATCTTTCGTGCCATTTCTGGCATTTTCTTAGGGCCAAAAATCAGGAAAATACCCAACAGTATGACCAGGAATTCACCGCCGCTTATATCAAGAAAAAGTAATGGGTTTGAAATCATCGGGCAATTGAAATTTTGGGTAAAGTTACAAAAAAACATTTGTAAAGATTGAGGCAAATGCTCAAAATAAAAAAGCCCGCTGTCGATTAAAACAGCAGGCTTTGCCTATAAGATTTCAAGATTTATTTTGTAGCTTTTTTAAGTTCTGCTTTTCTTTTTTTGCGCTTGTTGCTTAAGGTAATAAAGTCGAAAGCAAGAGGCGAGGCAATAAAGATGGAAGAGTATGTTCCAACGGCAATACCTATCAGAAGGGCGAATACAAAACCACGAATAACTTCACCACCGAAAATGAAGATGGCAATCAATACAACGAGGGTTGTTCCTGCAGTGTTGAAGGTACGTCCCAGTGTGCTGTTCATAGCATGGTTCATATTTTCTTCAATAGGCCGTTTTGGGTACAAACCAACGTATTCCCTGATACGGTCGAAGATAATAACGGTATCGTTGATGGAATATCCGATAATGGTAAGCAAGGCCGCGATAAATGCCTGGTCAACTTCAAGATTAAAGGGCAGTATTCCGGAGAATATCGAGTAAAGTGAAAGCGTGATAAGCGTATCATGCGCCAGGGAAATTACACCCCCCACACCATATTGCCATTTCTTGAATCGGATGGCGATATAGATAAAAATGATGACCAAGGCAAAGAACACTGCCATTAGAGCGCCCTGTTTGATGTCGTCGGCAATGGTTGGCCCAACTTTTTGTGAGCTTAGACGACCCAGAACTTTTGCATCATCATCGGAAGTAAAGTCTTTGAATGTCATTGAAGTAGTGTAAAACTGCTTAACGCCTTCAAATATTTTGGACTCAACAATTGAATCGGCACTTTGGGTATCCTCTTCAATCATGTACTTGGTGGTAATCTTCACCTGGTTTGAAGAGCCGAAGGTTTTAACCTCGGGTGCTTCGCCCATGGCATCGCTCAGTGCATTACGAACATCGTTGGTGTTTACTTCCTTATCGAAGCGCACAACATACGTTCTTCCTCCTGTAAAGTCAACACCGAAGTTGAGGCCTTTGGTTGAGAGTGCAATAACCCCAATTAAAATCAAGATGCCCGACGCAATGTACATCTTTTTACGCATGGCGATGAATCCAAAGTCCACCTTAGTGAAGGCGTAACGGGTATATGCATTATCGAAAGGTATGGTTTTGTTCTTCTTCAACAGGTTTTCAAAAATCATCCTTGAAATAAAGATGGCTGTAAAGAGGGAGGTGATAATACCGATAATTAGTGTGGTGGCAAAACCCTGAACAGGTCCTGAACCAAAAATGTACAGTACAATAGCGGTGAGCAATGTAGTAACGTTACCGTCGATGATGGCAGAGTATGCATTGTTATATCCATCGGTAATGGCCATTCGCAATCCTTTGCCTGCACGCAATTCTTCCCTGATACGCTCGTAAATAATTACGTTGGCATCCACGGCCATACCCAGTGTAAGTACAATACCCGCAATACCAGGCAAAGTAAGCACAGCACCTAATGAAGTAAGCACGCCGAAGATAAAGAAGATGTTGGTTACCAGTGCAAGGTCGGCAACCCAACCAGCCCTGTTGTAATAAAGTACCATATATATAAGTACCAGGAAGAAGGCAATGACAAACGAAGCCAGTCCTGCATTGATGGACTCACGTCCGAGTGATGGTCCAACCACTTCTTCCTGAACAATACGTGCAGGGGCAGGCAGTTTACCTGCTTTGAGGATGTTGGCTAAGTCCTGCGCTTCTTCAATGGAGAAGTTCCCTGAAATGGATGATCGTCCGTTGGGGATTTCTCCATTAACACGTGGAGCGGAATAAACATAATCGTCAAGCACAATGGCTATCTGATTTCCAATGTTGTCGCCAGTAAGCCTTTTCCAGGTTTTTGCACCTTCAGCGTTCATCAGCATGGTGATTTCAACCCTTCCGTTGGGATCGTAATCCTGGCGGGCATCAATAATGGCTTCACCGCCCAATGGCGCTTTGCCATCACGGCTGGTAATTTTGAGTGCTACAAGTTCGAGTACATCCGGACGATCTTTCTCTGGCTTAACTGTCCAATGAAGTTTCAAGTCTCTTGGAAATGACGCTTTGGTATGTTGCAACATGCTGTTGACACGCGCTGTATCCTTAATTGAGGCATAACCTACTGTTGCGCCCTGTCCGGGGAAATATTGTCCCTGTGCATTGGGGAAAAATGCAGGGTTTAGGTATGCATACAAGGGGTTTTCTTTTGCATACTTTTCAAAGGATTCATTTTGCTTGTCGATGTCAGTGGTATCGCTGATTTGGTCAAGCAACGCTGAACTTGAAGTGTCTGCAGCTTTTGCTGTTGTGGTATCGGTCTCGGCCTCTGCCATTTCTTCCGGTTGTTGAACAATGGAATCATTGGTCAGGCTATCTGCAATTACCTCGCCCTGAGTTTCTATTAAACGTTTGTTGGCTTCATTAAAATAAGGGACAAGGTCAGCAAACTGATAGGTTTCCCAGAATTCAAGCTGAGCAGTTCCCTGCAGAAGTTTCCTTACACGCTCCGGCTCTTTGATACCCGGCAGTTCAACCAGAATACGACCGGCAGTCTGTAATTGCTGGATGTTGGGTTGAGCCACACCAAACCTGTCGATACGGGTGCGGAGAATGTTAAAGGTGCGGTCAATGGCACCTTTGGTTTCCTTGCGGATGACGGTCAGTACTTCATCATTGGTTGAGTTGAAAGAAATTCTGTCTTTCAGGTCAACGGTGTTGAAAATTGCCGCCAGTTTGGCGTTAGGGTCAACTTCGGTGAAGGATTCACCAAAAAGTGTAACAAAATCCGCCTGGGAATTTTTTTGTTTTGCTAAGGCTTTGTCGATGGCCTGGGTAAACACAGGGTTAGTGCTATTGCCTGAAAGGGCCCTTACGATGTCAACCACCGAAACTTCAAGCGTTACGTTCATTCCGCCTTTAAGGTCAAGGCCAAGGTTCAGTTCACGCTCCTTAACTTCCTGATAGGTATATTTTCTGACCAGGATGTTATAGACAACTTGTCCTGACATTGAGTCAAGATAATATCTTTCCCTGGATTTGCTGATTGAATCGAGCAGTACCTGCTCCAGCATTGCATCGCCTTCTGCCAGTTCTTTTGCCTGACTAATTGCAGCTTCATTCCGTGAATACTCCACGGCTTTTTTCTCAACTCTTTTTGAAAAGAAAGTAAATGAAAGCTGAAAAAGGCACACAATTGCCAATGCAATCGCGAAGAATTTAATAGCACCTTTATTCTGCATGTTTGAGTAATTTAATTGTATTTAGACTGTTTTTTTGAGCCTGCAAATATAGGACTTCTTACCGAAATTACCAATCCTGTGTATTTGTTTTTTTTTGCCCGGCTCATTGGTATAATATGCAGATAAACAGCGAAATAGTGTTTAATGCAGCTATTTGTAATATAAAATTAATGGAGATAAATACTGCTTGACCGGCTTTTTTTATTCCTTATTACCAAGGCTTTTTATAATTTTACAAAATTGTTAAATCCAATATGATGCGTACTTTCCTGTCTGGCCTGTTGCTAATTTCCATTTGTTTTGCTCCATCTATACTAAATGCTCAGAATACTGAAGCTTTTGGTTTTGAGATTTGGAACGGCCCACAAGTAACAGTCAACGATACAATTCTTTCAAATGCATGGGCCGGAGGCTTAAACAATGTTCAGTTTGGCGTCATTGATTTTGATGCTGATGGCTATGATGATTTGCTGGTTTTTGACCGGCATGGCGACAGGCTGCTACCTTTTATTTATATGCCAGGAAATCAAGCTGTTCCTTATCGGTATGCGCCGGAATTCAGGCGCTATTTCCCGATTCTTAAGCATTGGTTTCAGTTGTTGGATTATGATAATGACGGGCGCCCGGACATTTTTACTTACACTCCGGGCGGCATTATGGTTTACAGAAATATTGGAAACGGTTTCCCGGAATTTGAAAAAGCTGTTGATCCCTATATTTTGTCGTTTCAGGGAACTATTTTTACCAATCTTTTGGTAACTTATGTTGATTATCCGGCCATTCAGGATATGGATGGTGATGGAGACCTGGATATTCTTACTTTCTGGGGACTGGGCTCTTATGTTGACCTGCATCAGAATATGTCCATGGAACTCTATGGAAATGCTGACTCTCTTGTCTTTCACAAGGTGGAAGGCTGTTGGGGCCGTTTCGCTGAAAATCCTGAATCGAATATAATTTATTTAGACACGTGCTATCAAAAATCTCTGGGAAATGATTTTCCCAAGCATACGGGTTCAACCTTCTGTCTGCTGGATATGAATGGAGATGGCGTGAATGATTTGATTCTGGGCGATGTGGATTACAGTGCGCCTGCTTTCCTCATCAATGGAGGTGATGATTTCAATGCCCTGATGACCGGTCAATTGTCGGCTTTCCCAGATTCTGCAGGCATTGACCTTTGGTCATTTCCATTGGTGCAGCAACTGCAAATTGGGGATGATACAAAAAAAACACTGGTCGTTTCTTCTTTCGATCCAAGTTTGGTAAAATCCCGTGGTGAGGGAAGTGTGTGGCTTTATGAAGATAATTCTGAAAATGAAGTCCCTGATTTTATACTAAAAACCCGTTCATTCCTTCAAAATACCATGATTGATGCAGGTAATGGTGCCTATCCGGTTTTTGTTGATATCAATCAGGATGGATTGCTGGATATCGTAATGGGCAATTATGGCAATATTGATACCTGTCTTTACAACATTAATCTCCAACTAAAATGCTCCTATATCGGGCGGTTGAAACTTTTTGTCAATTCGGGTGACGCGCAGAATCCTGCTTTTACCTTGATGGATGATGACTTTGCTGGCATTTCTCAATACGGCCTGCGGAGTGTGTTTCCTGCTTTTTCTGATTTGGATGGCGATGGTAAACCTGATATGGTGTTGGGTAACGAGGATGGGAATCTGTGGTTATTCAGGAACGTATCGACCTTCAATGGCTTGCCTGAATATGCCCCCCCCATCGGGAATTATCAATCTATTGATGTCGGAGCAAACAGCACACCCGTTTTCGTGCATTTTACTGATGATAGCATGGTTTCACTGGTTATTGGCGATGCCGACGGGAAACTGCACTTATACCAGAATAGCAGCACCCTTGAAAATCCTGTTTTTGAGCTTGTAAGTGATTCTTTTGGTGGTGTTGACGTTAATGATCCCCTGGTTTCCTATACCGGATATAGTGTCCCCTGCTTTTTTAAAGATGCCGGAGGGCAGTTCAACTTATTGGTAGGCTCCGAAACAGGATATCTGCACCATTACACGCAGATTTCATCAAATGAAGGTGCTCTTTTTAAACAGGAGAGCGGGCACTTTATGTACATCACCGAAGGTATCCGGACAGCGCCCGCCATAGCCGACCTCAATGCAGATGGCTTTATCGACCTGGCCATAGGAAATTATGCCGGCGGATTGACTTTGTTTAAGGGGAAAAGCCCCGGACCCTTTGGCATGGAGGAACATACGGGTTCAGTTCCGCAAATGATTATTTTTCCCAATCCTGCAAGAGATAAATTTCAGATCAGGTTCAATGTATCCGGTGAATGGAATATCCGGATTATAGATTCAAAAGGCAGGGTAGTAGAACAAATCCAGGCAAAAGCAGCATCAGAAGTAGCCTTTGATGCTGCAAATCTTACTCCGGGCTTATATTATGTTCTGGCTATAAACCAAAGACAACCCGGTGCAATAGTAAACGGCAAAATCCTGATTACTCGATAACTTTATTCTCAGCTACTTCTGAGGGTTCCTCAAGCGCATTGAGTTCAAGTACGCGTTCTTCAAATTTTAGGGTGGCTTTGCAATGGCGAAGCAAATCACAGCCCATCAGTCCGTCAATTTGTGGGTTTCCCATGCCCCTGAAAGCACGGTTAATGTGACCAAGGTCAACTGCCGTTGCTTTGTAATTTTTAATAATTACTGATCCGATTTCCAATGTTTCGATGGTAGCCTGATAGCTATAAACACTCGATGATCCCGGCGACAAATTTTTGCGGGCATTACGCTTGAGCTCGGTCTGATTTACGAACTTTTGCATATGATCGGTATCCAGAACGGTTAGTGCTGAGCTGGTGTCGATTAACATCAGACCCGGCTTGCCATTGATTGTTACTCTGGCCAGCAGGTTGTAGCCTCCGGTTGCAAAATTTAATTGAATCAGTTTTAATGATGTCATGTCGTTTGTTTTTTTTAATGATTAATAAAAAATGAGAAATGATCCCGGCAAATCTCAGAAATTAGGTTTAAGTGCATATTTATGATAGTATTCATCAATGATATTTACTGCTTCTTCCGCAGAATCTACCATGCTGAAAATGTCAAGATCTTTTGTACCGATGTTCAACTCGGTAAGCATTACATTGTTTATCCAGTCAATCAAACCCTTCCAATAATCGGTAGAAACCAGGATAATCGGGAATTTTACCGTTTTGTGGGTCTGTATTAGGGTAATGGCTTCAAACAATTCATCCATGGTGCCATATCCGCCAGGGAGTACAATGTAGCCCTGTGAATATTTCATGAACATTACCTTTCTCACAAAAAAGTAATCGAAGGTGATGAGTTTATCCGGATCAATAAATGGATTTGACCCTTGCTCAAAAGGAAGTTCAATGTTTAGTCCAACGGATTTTCCCCCACCGAAATGGGCGCCTTTATTGGCGGCTTCCATAATGCCCGGGCCTCCACCCGAAATAATCCCAAATCCCTTTTTGGTGAGCAGGTAGGCAATTTCTTCGGCAAGCTTGTAATATTTATGGCTGCTCTTGGTGCGGGCAGATCCAAAAATGGTTACACATGGGCCAATTCTCGCCAGTTTGTCATAACCATCAACCAACTCAGCCATGATTTTAAATACGGCCCACGAGTCACTGGTCATGATTTCATTCCAGTTTTTGGGGGTTATGGCTTCCCTTATTTTGTCTTCTTCGTTCAGGTCTTCAGCGCGCATAGTACAATTTGAAATGAATAAACCAGGTTTATTTTTGACAAAAGCTTAAATTAAGCGGCGGTAAATATAATAACATGTTCCTTTAATGACAAAATTAATTAATAAATTCATTAAGATGCCCGCTGATTATAAATTTAATTCCTCATTAATGTACTGTCCTGTTGCACTTTCGGTGTTTTTTGCGACTTCTTCAGGTGTTCCGGTGGCAACAATTAGCCCGCCTCTCATTCCACCAGCCGGGCCAAGGTCAATAATGTGGTCAGCCACTTTAATTACTTCCAGGTTGTGTTCAATCACCAATACCGTATTCCCCTTGTCAACCAGCCTGTTAAGTACACCTAATAACACATTTACATCTTCAAAGTGGAGGCCAGTGGTTGGTTCGTCCAGGATATACATGGTTTTCCCGGTGTCTTTTTTTGATAGTTCGGTGGCTAATTTAACGCGTTGGGCTTCCCCTCCTGACAGGGTGGTGGATTGCTGCCCGAGCGTTATATATCCAAGCCCCACTTCTTTCAGTGTCCTGATTTTTTGGATGATGGACGGGATGTTTTCGAAAAACTCAACGGCCTGATTGATGGTAAGGTTAAGTACGTCGTTGATGGATTTACCTTTGAACCTAACTTCCAGCGTTTCACGGTTGTAGCGCTTTCCTCCGCAGGTTTCGCAGGGGACATGCACATCGGGCAGGAAATTCATTTCGATGACCCTCACACCGGCGCCACGACAGGTTTCGCACCGGCCGCCTTTTACGTTGAAAGAAAAGCGCCCGGCCTGGTAGCCCCTGATTTTGGCTTCCGGCAAATTGGCATAAAGTTTTCGGATTTCATCAAAAACACCGGTATAAGTTGCTGGGTTTGAGCGTGGGGTTCGCCCGATGGGCGATTGGTCGATTTCAATTACTTTGTCAAGGTTTTCAAGCCCTTCAATTTTGTCATAATGCAACGGCTTTTTATCCGAGCGGTAAAAATGCTGGCTCAGGATAGGATAAAGCGTTTCATTGATAAGGGTGGATTTTCCACTTCCAGAAACGCCTGTTACACAAACGAAAACACCAAGTGGAAGGTTAAGGGTAACTTCTTTTAAGTTGTTGCCGCTGGCTCCGCTAAGATTTAACTGCTTGCCATTTCCAGGACGTCGAACTGTGGGCACTTTTATCTGTTTCTTTCCACTCAGGTAGCAGCAGGTAATGGATTGGCAGTTTAGCATATCGCCGGGAGTGCCGGTGGCAACAATCTTCCCGCCATGCCTGCCGGCCCCGGGCCCAATGTCAACCACAAAATCCGAGGCAAGGATCATGTCTTTGTCGTGTTCCACCACAATGACCGAGTTTCCTATATCCCTGAGATCCTGTAAGGCCTTAATTAACCGTTGATTGTCGCGCTGGTGCAGGCCAATGCTGGGCTCATCAAGGATGTAAAGTACACCAACCAGTTGAGAACCTATTTGTGTAGCCAAACGAATACGCTGGGCTTCACCACCCGACAAACTGCCTGTAGGACGGTTCAATGCAAGATAGTCAAGTCCGACGTTCAGTAAGAAGCTTATCCTGACCCTGATTTCACGCACAATTTCATGCGCAATCATTTTCTTTTTTGGATCGGCAAACAGATCTTCACCGCGGAACCACTCATCAAGCATGGTAAGGTCCATTTCGGCAAGCTCAGCAATGGTTTTACCGGCCACCCTAAAGTTGAGCGATTCCGTTTTTAACCTTGCCCCATTACATTCAGGACAGGTTTTTAGGTTCATGAAGTTGGTGGCCCATTTGCGTACACCTGCCGAATTGCTTTCAACAGCCTGATTGGTAATGTAATTGACCAATCCATCAAAGTTCAGCGAATAACTGGAGGTTACCCCCAGGTATTCGTTCTTTACCTTGAGTATTTCATCCGATCCGTAAAGTATGGCATTGATGGCCTTTTCAGGAATTTCTGAAATGGGTGTGGCAAGGGTAAATCCGTATTTTTCGCCTAATGCCTCTATCTGCCTGAAAATCCAGGTTGATTTGGCTTCACCAAGAGGTGCAATGCCGCCTTTTTTGATATTTATGGAAGGATCGGGGATGATTTTGCTGATGTCAATCTCTGTAATGGTGCCCAATCCGTTACAATGAGGGCAGGCACCATAAGGTGAATTGAAGGAAAAGGAGTTTGGTTCCGGTTCATCAAAGGCATTTCCTGTGGCAGGATCCATCAGCTTTTTGCTGAAATATTTTTCTTCGCCCGAGGGCAATTCAATAATCTGAATGGTATTTTTCCCTTGTTTTAGAGCTGTTTTTACCGATGCAACCAGGCGTTCGGAAGTTTTACCTTTTAGGCTGATTTTATCCACGACTAACTCTATATCGTGGGTTTTGTAGCGGTCTAATTGCAAACCGAAACCAATTTCACGTAAATCTCCGTCCACGCGTGCCCGAAGAAAGCCAAGCCTTCGCATTTGCTCAAACAGCTCGCGGTAATGGCCTTTTCGCCCTTTCACCAATGGGGCAAGGATTAAAATTTCCTTTTCGTTATATTGTTCCGCAATGGTATCAATAATCTGTTGTTCGCTGTATTTAACCAATAGTTTCCCGGTAACGGGCGAAATAGCATCAGCAGCCCTGGCATACAAGAGCCGGAGGAAGTCGTATATTTCGGTGATGGTGCCTACGGTGGATCGCGGATTGCGAGAAGTTGATTTTTGCTCGATGGCAATTACCGGGCTTAATCCATTGATTTCATCCACATCGGGGCGCTCAAGGTTGCCTATAAATTGTCGGGCATAGGCTGAAAAGGTTTCCATGTAGCGCCGCTGGCCTTCGGCGTAAATAGTGTCAAAAGCCAATGATGATTTTCCGCTGCCACTTAATCCGGTGATTACCACCAGTTTATTGCGCGGAATTTCTAAATCAATATTTTGAAGATTGTGCACCCGGGCACCATATATTTCAAGCTTTGGGCCATCCACACCGGCAATCTGGGTTTTAACGGGTACCTGAAGATATTCTTTATCGGTCATTTGGTTTATTCACTCATAGGTTGGCCATGCTTAGGCGTGGCACTGTCTTTCTGGTTAAAAATGGCATCAGGGTTTTTAATTCCCCCTAGAAGTTTGGAATAACTTAACCACTTTTTTTCAGGCAATTCTATTTCGTATGATTTCCCTGGAGTTACTTTTAATTGATCGGTCCGTAACCATGGATTGAACTCCTTCAATATACGGTAAGGAACATCGAATTTGTTTGCAAAATTAACCAGATTCGTAATACTCGTATCAACATTAATGATATTAACAGGAATTGGAGGGTATAAGTCCTTGTTTCTCAGGTAAAAACCATAGTCTGTTGGATTTTCATAGATTAATTTTAATGCCAGAATTCTGTAAATGTACCTTGAAGTTTCGGGGTTCAAATACATATCGTAATAATTATCAACCACTTGTTTATCTCCTTCGCGGCTGATGCGTCCCTGGCCAGCATTGTAGGATGCGGCTGCCTGCGTCCAGTTTCTGAACTTTTTATGGGCATCCTTCAGGTATTTGCAGGCTGCTTCTGTTGATTTGCTGTAATGATAACGTTCATCAACCTGTTCGGTAACTTCCAGCCCGAATTGTCGGCCGGTTTTGTCGAGAAATTGCCAAAAACCTGCCGCATTTGCTGGTGAAACAACATTCATTAGTCCACTTTCAATCAGTGCGAGGTATTTGAAATCGTCAGGAATGCCATTTTTTTTCAGGATTGGCTCAATCATGGGGAAATACCTGCCTGCCCGTTTGAGCATCAGTATGGTGTTGGAATGCCAGTAGGTATTTACCAATAACTCGCGGTCGAGACCTTCACGCACATAATACAAATCAAGAGGAACATTTTCACCGGCAAAATCAATGGCATCTGGCAAGGGCACAGCATAAAACCGGGTATCACTGGTAAATGCTTCCCGGTATTCTTTGTCTTTATCGGCTGATTTGCCCGTGAAGTGAAGAAACATGGCTGCAGTGGCAGCAATGGAAAGGATAATTATTGATCCGAAAATAGATTTTTTTATGGTCATGGTGAAAGGAGAACAGAAAATGTAATGGCAAAAGACTTTGCAATCAAATAACGATGAAAGATGCGTCTTGGTCTATGGAAATGAAATTTTATCTGCAACAATTCAATTTCTAACTGGCCTGCGATTTCTTTTCACATCAGAAAATTCGTTCCAATGAACTGAAAAATGTTGCAACGTTGTCCTTTTCCGACAAATTGGGCTGATTGATGCCCCAGTTTATGCCAAGTTCCGGATCGTTCCAGCGAATGCTGCCTTCTGAAAGTTTATTGTAAACATTGGTGCATTTGTAGGAGAAGATGGTGTTGTCTTCCAGAGTGAGAAAACCATGCGCAAAACCTTCCGGAATCCAGCACATCCATTTGTTTTCGGCAGTCAGTTTTACGGCAACCCATTTCCCGAAAGAGGGCGATGACTGCCTCAAATCAACAGCCACATCCAGCACCGCGCCCTGGATTACCCGCACCAGTTTGCCCTGTGCGAAGGGAGGTTTTTGAAAATGTAACCCACGCAGTACATTTTTCGCTGATTTGCTTTCGTTGTCCTGAACAAAATCTGCATAAATGCCAGCTTCACTGAGTTTTTGGCGGTTGTATGATTCAAAAAAATAGCCCCTTTCATCACTAAAAACCTGCGGTTTGAGAATGACTACATCGGGAATTTCGGTAGGAATAATCTCCATTCAGAAAAAATAAAATGCCTTCCGGTTTAAATTCCCGGAAGGCTATTGTAATATTATAAGTGAATAACTTCGTCGTAGGCAGCGGCCACGGCTTCCATTATGGCTTCCGACATGGTGGGGTGGGGGTGAACCGCTTTGATAATTTCCTCACCGGTAGTCTCCAGCTTTCGGGCAACCACCACTTCGGCTATCATTTCAGTTACATTGTCACCAATCAGGTGTGCACCCAGCCATTCACCATATTTGGCATCAAAAATCACTTTAACAAACCCGTCTTTCGATCCGGCTGCACTTGCTTTTCCTGATGCAGAGTAGGGGAATTTACCAACCTTGATCTCATAACCAGCTTCCTTCGCAGCTTTTTCGGTCATGCCGACAGAGGCAATTTCGGGATGAGTATAGGTGCAGCCCGGAATGTTGCCATAATCCAGTGGTTCAACGTGCTTGCCTGCTATCTTTTCAACACAGATAATCCCTTCGTGCGAAGCCACATGCGCCAGGGCAGGCCCATGAACGATGTCGCCAATGGCATAAACACCATCAACGTTGGTTTTGTAATAACCATCAACTTTTACCTTGCCTTTTTTGGTTTCAACCCCAACATCTTCAAGACCAAGTCCTTCCAGATTGGTGGCAATGCCAACGGCTGAAAGCACGATTTCTGCTTCAACCACTTCTTCGCCTTTTTTGCTTTTGATGGTTACCTTGCAAAAATCACCTTTGGTATCAACCGATAAAACCTCAGACGAAGTCATAACTTTCATGCCGGCTTTCTTGAAGCTGCGTTCCAATTGTTTTGAAACTTCCTCATCTTCGACCGGAACTACATTGGGCATAAATTCCACCAGGGTAACTTTTGTTCCCAAAGTATTGTAGAAATACGCGAACTCGGAACCAATTGCCCCCGAGCCTACCACCACCATACTTTCAGGTTTTTTGGGAAGTACCATGGCTTCACGGTAACCAATGATTTTTTTGCCATCCTGCTTCAGGTTGGGTAACTCGCGCGAACGGGCGCCGGTAGCCAGAATGATGTGGTTGGCTTTGTAATCGGTTTTTTTACCATCGGCATCGGCAACCTCAACGGTTTTATCTTTTTTAAGCTTACCTGTACCGGCGATGACCTCAATTTTGTTCTTTTTAAGCAGGAACTGAATGCCTTTACTCATGCCATCGGCCACACCACGGCTGCGCTTGACAATGGCTTCAAAATCAGGGCTTACCTCGCCCTGCAATGAAATTCCATAATCAGCAGCATGTTTGATGTAGTCAAAAACCTGTGCACTTTTAAGTAGCGCTTTGGTGGGAATACATCCCCAATTAAGGCAGATGCCGCCCAGTTCGGAACGTTCAACCACGGCTACTTTCATGCCCAATTGCGAAGCCCTTATGGCAGATACATAACCGCCTGGCCCAGAGCCGATTACAATTATATCGTAATTCATAGTGAATCAATTTAATGTTATGATTTGCAAAATTAAGCAATTTCACAGCTTCAACAAGCAGTAAAGGGATTTGTTTTCGGTTGAGGGAGGGTTTAGCTAAGTGTCGGGTATGTTATTTATGAGAACTCAGGAAGATGTTTTTATCTGATTTACCAAAAAATCCTGCTTCATTGGCGGGAAAGCATTTGAAACACATATATCCAGATTACTTGCAATTTGTTATTCAATGACATATTTTTGCTCAGTATTCAACATTATCATTTGTAAATAAAAATAAGCCTGATTCAAATATTACTTACCCTTAAATATCGGAAATTTATGAACTCAGAAGAACAGATCAATCCCAAAGAAAGTGTATATCAACCCAAAGATTTTACTGATGTGCCACTAATGGTTTATTCTGAGCGTTCTATTGGCATTGCTACTTTTATGGGCACTCCGGTTGCAGCCGGTTTTTTAATCCGCAGAAATTTTATCAACCTTGGGAATGAAACCTATGGCAAACATACCTTGTTTGTTTCCATTGCTTTTACAGTTATCTTCTTTATCCTTATGATCTCCATTCCGGAGCATATCATGGACAAAATTCCTAATGCTCTTTTCCCGGCGATTTATACATTAATAGTTTGGTTTGTGGTAAAACGGTATCAGGGCGAAGCTCTTGATAATCACAAGAAAGCAGGCGGGCGTTTTTATTCTGCCTGGAAAGCTGCCGGAGTGGGGTTGATTGCATCAGTTGTATTGGTAGCAATGGTTTTTGCCTATGTATATGTTTCTACTGCAGATTTCGATTCAGAGAAATACGATAGGAAAATAAGTGTTTTTTCGAAAAATGAGGAAGAAGCCCTGCAGTTGTATGATATTCCTGATGGTACTTCTCCAATTCGCATTCAGGAGTTTATTCGCTCAACCGGAATTCCGGCATGGGAAAGAAACCTGGTGATATTGGATAATTTAGATGCAATGGAAAATATTGACGCAACGCTGGTAAAACAGAATAGTCTGCTTCGCAAATACGCGCAGCATAGAATTGAGTTGTATAAAACTATTGACAGCTCATTCATAGTGGAATCAGATAAATATGAAATGAAGATGATTGAATTAAACGGAAAAATTAAATCCGTTCTGGAGGATCTGAATAAGTTGAAATAGGTTGCTTATCATCGTTCAGATATCGATGTCAAGTGCTTGCAATGATGTCATTTTTCTAAAAAATTTTTCTAAAAAACTGAAATGAGAATCAATCAAAATCTTAATGAAATCAAAGCTTGCAGAAGTAGCTTGATTAACAAAATCCCTGCGGGGAAAATCTTTCTTTTTTTATCCCTTTTCATGATTTTTCAACAAGATGGCCTTGCACAGGAATCATCGAAATATGTGATGTATCAAAACAGTTATTCAGCTTTTAATCCGGGTTATACCGGGCTTCAGAGCAAGTATTTTGCTTCATTATCTTCTAACTTTCCGGGTAGAGAAAGAAAGTACTTATTTAATGAGGAAACTCCTTTTTTTAATGCGGAAACGTTGATTTATGAACAAAAGCTGGAGAAGTTATCGAGTGGAATAGGAGTCAATATTTCATATGAAAATATTGATGATCTTTTTTGTGACCTGACTTTTGCAGTCAATTATGCATATCATCTTGAGCTGCATGGTTTTGGGACTATAGGCGCGGGCATTTCGGTAGGTCGTATTTTTAGAACTTATAAAGATTTGAATTATTATAATGAAAATAATTGGAATGATTTCAGAACATATGACACAACCGGGGGTAAAACTTATTTAAGCATTGGTTTGGCCTACAAATTACGGAATTTGAATTTTGGGGCTGCCATTGGTGAGATGTACCCAATGGCACCTGCGAAAAATCCTGACTTGTTTTTCAGGAAGCCGAATTATGCAGTAAATGTTAATGCTTCGTATGATGTAAAACTTTCGGGCAAACATACTTTAATCCCTTCAGTTTATGTTGCAGCTTTACCTGATGATATACTAAGAATTGATTATAAGTTGATGTTTGACTACAAAAAAAGAATATGGGGAGCAGCAACTTTTTCAGATTTAAGGCGATTTAGGGGCAAAGAAAGCTCATTATATTTTAGTGTTGGTACTGATATACAGGGAAAGTACAGAATTGGTTATACATTCAGCCGTAATGAAAGTTTATTTGGTTCGCCTAGTGAGTATCATGAGTTGGTGCTGGCAGTGATGCTGAAATGATGTGAAGAATGGTGGAAGTGATTCCTTTGCATGGCTTGCTTTTTGTATTTTAGCAGCGCAATAGCAGGTGTTCCAGCCTTACCTTATTAAAGCAGCAATCCCATGAAAACATTTCTTGCAGTCCTGATTCTGGTATTTTCAAATGCCCTGATCTCAGAAACATCCGCTCAAACCAAGATTTACAGCGGAAATTCAGAAAGTTATTCCGATTGCCTGTTTACCATTCAGGACAATAAAATCTATGAGAAGAATTCCACCAGTTATTCTGATTGCCTTTATACCCTGAAAGATCAAAAGGTTTATCAGGGCAATTCTACCAGTTATTCTGACTGTCTCTATACAATTTCAGGAAATAAGATTTATTCAGGAAACAGCACCAGCTATTCTGACTGCCTTTACACCCTTTCGGGTGACAAGATTTATAAAGCCAATTCAACGAGTTACAGTGACTGCCTGTTTACCCTTAAATCCGGTAAGGTATATCAGGGCAACTCAACAGGTTACAGCGATTGCCTGATAAGCATCAACGGACTTTTCAAATTAAGTGAGATTGCCTGGTTGATTGGACCGTATTAATAGGGACGAGTGTCGTTTGGGACGAGGGACGTGTCCACGCTTCTCACCTGATCATTTGAATTTCGCTCTTTCCCAGACTTTATCTTGCCATAGGCATTCAACCATGCACTCTTCGTGCTTCGCCGTTAGCAATTTGCCTTGTTGCCGCAGGTATTCCAGAATCGACAATCTGCAATCTGCAATCTGCAATCCACAATCTGCAATCTGCAATCGTAAGCTCTTCACCATCAAATCCCTAACTCCCTTTCAAACCCCGTTTCTAACGAAATAAACGTCTCCGTAAAGGTAATTTCAGGTATGGATTGGATTTGTTCAACGATGATTTTTTTGAGATGTTCATTGTTTCGGGTATAGAGCTTCAGCAGCAGGCTGTATTTGCCCGAGATGTGATGACATTCAACAATTTCGGGGATTTTTTTGATTTTGTTGAATACTTCCTCGTGTGTAGAGGTGGAGGTGAGGTTTACCTGTATGCCGATAAAAGCACAGGTGAAGTAGCCCATGCCTTTGGGATTTAGTCGCAAAGATGAACCGGCAATAACGCCGGCTTCCTCCATTTTGCCCACCCGCTGATGTATGGCTGCACCTGAAACCTTACATCGGCGGGCGATCTCAACAAAGGGCATACGCGCATCAACATTCAGAAAATTGATGATTTTTTTATCGAGACTATCAAGATGAAAGTTAGGATCCATGTTTTGTGGGATGAATATTAGAATAATTGGCAAAAATGACGAAAAAAGTAACATAATTTAAATAATATGTATGTTTATAGGAAAATATATCAATGATCGCACTTATTCACGTCATTAATGATACTTTTGATGCATAAAATATTGCTGACAAATCAAGCTTCAATTCACATAAAAATCAAAACAAAATGAAATTCGATCCCGCAAATCAGATTCAGGACCTTCGCCAGTTTGGCGAGCATGGCGACGTAAATCCATCCGTATGCGATTCTGCAACATTCACCTTTATGGAAGCCAAAACCATGGTGGATACTTTTCATGGTGAGGCTGAAGGCTGCTTCTTGTATTCACGCCACTGGAATCCCAGCAACAAATACTTAGCCGATGCACTTGCTGCAATGGAAGGCACTGAAGCAGGCTGGGTAACCGGCAGTGGGATGGCCGCAATTACGTCAACCATTCTTCACCTTGTTTCGTCCGGTGATCATATTGTGACAAGTGTTACTACCTATGGTGGAACGTTCGCCTTTTTGGCCAATTACATTAAGAAATTCAATATTGAAGTTTCTTTTGTTGACATTACCGATCTAAAAGCTGTTGAAGCAGCCATCAGACCAAATACCAAAGTGATCTATACCGAAGCCATGACGAATCCGCTTCTGCAGATTTCTGATATTCCGGCTTTGGCAGAAATGGCCAACAAAAACAACATCAAGCTGGTGGTTGACAATACATTTACACCTATGATCGTAAGCCCGGCCCGTTTGGGTGCGCATGTTGTAGTGTATAGCCTTACCAAATTTGTGAACGGTAAAAACGACTGCGTTGCCGGAGCCATCTGCGCAAGCAACGACTTTATCAACAGCCTGATTGATGTGAACACCGGTACAGCAATGCTGTTGGGCCCGGTTCTCGATCCCTTCCGTTCCTCATCTATCCTTAAAAACCTGCATACCCTGCACATTCGCATGAAGCAGCATAGTTTGAATGCTGCATATCTTGCCGAAAAATTCACGGCTGCCGGATTGCGTACCATCTATCCTGGTTTGCCCGGTCATCCAGGACACGATTTGTTCAAAAAGATAATGAACCCACAATTTGGTTTTGGTGGTATGATTGCTATTGACCTACATACTGCTGAAAAAGCCAGTGAATTAATGGAAGATATGGAAGCAAATGATGTTGGGTACCTCGCAGTTAGTTTGGGCTACTTCAAAACCTTATTTAGCAACTCAGGAAAAAGCACTTCAAGCGAAGTTCCCGAGGAAATACAACGCAAAATGGGATTGAGCGAAGGTTTGGTCCGCTACAGTGTTGGTCTGGATAACGACATAGAGCGCTCCTGGTTGAAAATAGAACAGAGCCTGAAGAAAACGGGTTATTTGAAATAGACTTTCTCGCCACTAAGGCACAAAGCGAGGCACTGAGGATCTCGAAGTGGCTCTAAGTTTCACTAAGATAGTAGGAGAATAAGTTAAGTGAAATTACAAATTCCGCTCAGCCCAGAGTTGGCTAAGCGGAATTTGCAATTCCGCTTTTAAGATTGTTGAATTTGCAATTCAATTCGCTGATTTACTGGTGTATATAGCCATTGACCTGTTGAGCTATCTAGATGATAGGAGCGGAATTGCAAATTCCGCTCAGCCCAGCGTTGATAACTGACCGACGGGAAATCAGCAAAGCCAATTCCACTTAAAGATTTGAAATATAAGAAGTTAAATTGAAATTTACACGTTAAACCTTATGTTCAAAATATCCCCATCCTGCACAACGTAGCTTTTTCCTTCCACAGCCAATTTTCCGGCGGTGCGGCAGGCATGTTCTGATTTGAGGGCAACAAAATCGGTGTATTTCATTACTTCGGCACGGATGAACCCGCGTTCCAGGTCGCTGTGGATAACGCCGGCAGCCTGTGGGGCAGTCATTCCTTTTTTAATGGTCCAGGCCCGGACTTCCATGGGGCCTGCGGTGAAGAAAGACATTAGGTTGAGGATGGCATAGGCCGATCGGACGAGCCTGTTAACTCCGGGTTCACTCAATCCGGCATCTTCAAGGAATACTTTTCTATCCTCACTGCTTTCCAACTCAGCAATTTCGGCTTCCAAAGCACCAGCAATCACAATGACTTCAGTGTTTTCGTGTTTTACGGATTCTTTTAGTTTCTGAACGTAATCATTTTCGGTAGTTGCTGATTTGTCATCCACATTGCAAACATAAATCACCGGTTTGTCGGTAAGTAGGTACATGTCGTCAATAAAGCGTCGATCTTGCTCGCTGATGTCCAGTGTGCGCACCGATTGAAAATTTTCCAGGTGGTCTTTAACACTGGTAAGTACATCAACGCCATGTTTGGCATCTTTATCCCCGGTTTTAACAGCTTTTTCGAGGCGCTGTATTTTTCGTTCTACCAGATCAAGGTCGCGGATTTGTAGCTCAAGGTCAACAATTTCGCGGTCGCGTACCGGATTTACCGAACCTTCCACATGGGGCAGGTTTTCATCGTCGAAGCAGCGTAAAACATGGATAATGGCATCTGTCTGCTGAATGTCGGCCAGGAATTTATTGCCCACGCCTTCGCCCTGACTGGCACCCTTTGCCAAGCCCGGAATATCCATAATTTCAACCGTAACCGGTACAATCCTGGCGGAATGGATGAGCTGGTCAATATCATAAAGACGGTCATCCGGCACATTTACCTGTCCCAGATTTGATTTGTTGGTGCTGTAGGCAAAATTGGAAGTCTGCCCTTTTGTATTTGATATACAGTTAAAAATGGTGGTTTTACCTATGTTGGTAAGTCCGACAATGCCGCATTTTAATGCCATAAGTTGAAAAATCTAATGGGTTTTGAGGGTGCAAAGATAGGGGTTTAGTTTGTTTGTGAGATAGCTGAAAGTTAGTTAGGTGGAATGTTATCTTGATGTGCTGGCCGAGTATTTATTATTCGCACCATTTGGGGACGCCATTTTATTCTTGTATACGATGCCCGTGGATTCCTACTTCACTGCACTCATGATTATAATTCGGCTTCTTCGGATACGCACCTAAATGAAAATTGCATAAAAACAGGTTACTTAGCTTTAATAGCTGTTTATTCCTTAGAAAATGAAGTAAAAATAAATTGTAAGGACATTTGAAAACTTACTATATTAGCAACGGAGTCCGGCGATGAATAAAGCATTTAAGATGCTATATATAAGTCGGATATATGCTTAATATTGCGTATAGCAAACCGTTGGCAACAAGTGTAAAAAGCCAGCCGATAGACAGACTCGATAGTGATAAATTGAAATAATAAAGGATTTAGCTTTTTGACAGGACAGTGCAAATTTGATGTAACCGGAACGAAGTGGAGCTCGGCTGAGCCAAATTTATTTATTTATTTTTCATGCGCAAAAAGAAGAAGAAATCCCCTCTCACATTGCACACATTGGTAATGCCCTACGAGCTAACGCTGAATCCAAAGCTTTGCCAAAGAGTGCAACCGACCAAAGGGAGCTCCCGAATACCTTTGAAAATAATATATAGGTTATTAATATTGCCGACACACTCATTCTATAATTCGGCAGTATTTTTATTTTGCTGCCAATTTATAGTTTTTCTTATTATATTTGCATTTAAACTTTTTAAGCTATCGCAACAGATAAATTAAATATTGACCAACTTAAAGATTATTTCAAAGACAAGAAAAGCTTTGAAACATCGGATATTGTGGAGTTCTATTTGCAATGGGAGCCGGAAGTTAAAACGACTACAATAAATTGGAGAGTTTATAATTTGGTTCAATCTGGTGTATTAAATAGGATTGGAAGAGGGAAATTTGCAATTGGTGAAAATAAAATTTTTAAACCAGAATTAACTTCTAAAATAAAATCAATCCACAATAAGCTAAAAAAATCATTCCCGTATTTGAGGATGAGCATTTGGAATACTTCTTCCTTAAATGAATTTATGATTCATCAACCGGGGAGATTCTACATACTTATTGAGGTGGATAAAGAAGCTGCACCATCAGTTTTCTTCTATTTAAAAGAGCATAAATTCTCTGTATTTATTGAGCCAACCAAGGATTTATTTGAAAAATACTTACCTGATGAGAAAGAAACCTTTATTGTAAAACCTTTGGTTTCAGAAGCTCCGTTACAAACAATTAACAGGATTAATTCGCCTACCATTGAAAAAATTCTTGTTGACATTTTTTGTGATGATATAATATTTGCAGCTCAACAAGGTTCTGAAATGAGAACTATTTTTCAGGAAGCTCTTAAAAAATATACGGTAAATGAAAGCCGTATGATGCGTTATGCAGACAGAAGAAGGAAAAAGGAAAGTTTTCGTGAATATTTTAGTGCAATTTCAAATTTACGGCAGCAAACTTAAATTGCTGCCAAATTATAGAATATGATAGACAGAGAAAAACTTACAATTGACTGGATAAATAAGGTTTCGAAAGAAAATCGGAATGCCGACAAGATACTTGTAGAAAAGGTAATTCGAGCCCTTCTGTTATTGGAAGGATTGGTGAAACAAAAACTATCTTTTGTATTTAAAGGTGGCACTGCGCTAATGCTTCATTTAAAATCGACGAAAAGGTTATCAATAGATATTGATGTTATTATTCCTGTGAAACCTGAAAATCTGGATAAAATACTTGATAATGTTGCATCAGAGCAAGGCTTTTTAAGAAAAGAAATGCAGCAACGAAAAGTAAATACTAAGATTGATAAAGCGCACTATAATTTTTTTTACACTCCATTGCATAAAACGGCCAAAGACGAAGAATATGTTTTGCTTGATATAGTTTTTGAAGAAATACAATATAAAAATACACTTCAATTAAAAATTCAATCGTCTTTTTTGCCGGAAAAGCAAGCACCTTTGACTGTTGAATCTCCGTGTTTAGAAGATATTACTGGGGATAAACTAACGGCGTTTGCTCCCAACACCACAGGAATTCCATACTATAAAGGTCTAGATAGTATGAGTATGGAGATTATTAAACAGTTGTATGATATTGGAAACCTCGTAGATAATGTGTCGGATATAGAAACAATTAAAATTACTTTTTTAAAGTTTGCTAAAACGGAACTTGACTACAAGGAAGTGAATACATTATCAGAGAAAGATGTTTTGGAAGATATTTATCAAACATCTTTGTGTATTGTAACCAGAGGTGCCGATGGGAAAGGCGACTTTGACCAATTACAACGAGGAATTCAGCGTGTTTCAAGATTTATTTTCTCCGAAAACTATCATATAGAGAAGGCAATTACACATGCTTCAAGAGCGGCTTATATTGCAACTTTAATAAAACATGACGCTAAAACTATTGAAAAATATGGCGACCCATTACAAATGAGAGATTGGGTTATAGCTGAACCAATGAACACAAAACTAAACCGATTGAAAAAGTCTAATCCTGAAGCTTTTTTCTATTGGCATAAAATTTACGAATTAGAAACAAAATAAAATTAATGGGACGTTTAGTTAGGCGGAATGTTATCTTGATGTGCCGGCTGAGTATTTATTTTTCGCCACTTTCGGGGACGCCATTATACTCTTATATACGATGCCAGTGGATTCCTACTTCACTACATTCAAGATTATTATAATTTGGCCTCTTCGGGCATGCATCTAAATGAACACAACATAAAAATAGGTTACTTAGCTTTAATAGCTGTTTATTCCGCCGAAAATGAAGTAAAATAGATTGTTAGGACATTTGAAAACTTACTATATTAGCAACGGATTCCGGCGATGAATAAAGCATTTAAGATGCTATATATAAGTCGGATATATACGTAATATTGCGTATAGTACTTCGTTAGCGTTCATGCTGAAAAACGCAATAAAACTATAAGTCATGGGAATATTTGACTTCTTCGAATCGAAAAAAAATGACGAATCTGAATTTGATTCTAGATCAGAAGTCTTCAACTATTATGAAGATTTAAAAAGAGAAACAGATAAGCTTAGAAAAGAAAATGCAGCATGGGAAAAAGAGTTCAATCATATTATTAAACTTAGAGAAGAAGCAACTGCTTTAGAAAAATTGGGAAAGCATTTAGAAGCGTTAAAAATTTTCCAAGATTCAATTGTTTATGGTGAAAACTCTGAAAGATTAAATATTTCCAATTATGCTCATGACATTGAACGAGTAATAATTCTGTTAGGAAAAACAAAGCAGGACGAAACACAAAAAGTATTTTTAGAAAACGCAATCAAAAATTATCCCGATTTTCCTGATGTTGATAAATGGAAAATTCGATTATCAAAAATAACTTCTATAAATTCCTTGGAAAGTGATGTTGAAATCACTCCCGCTGATATTTTTGTACCTACACCGAGTAATCCTACATTAGGTGAAAAATATCAGAAATTCAAAGACTCATTGACTGAATTCAATTTCTATCATGATATGCCAAATGGAATGGAAACCTTTGAATATTTAAGTATTTACAAACCTGTTCCATTTGAAAAATCAAAAAAAATGCGTGAATTTAGAGGGATTTTTCAATCAATTCTTAGTGAAGCCCAAATTGCGGAGAATCAAAATAATTATAAAAAAGCAATTGAACTTTATTTAAAGCTAATAGCTGAAGATTATAACGAAAAGGAACCATTTGAAAGACTAATAATTATCTACAATAAATTAAAATGGAAAGAACAAACTATTGAAATAATTGAAAAAGCTATTGAGCTTTTTGAAAAGTTGAAAGAAATTCAAAGGGATAAGATAATTTCAATAGCTAAGAAATATGGAGTGGAAAATAAAGCTTTAGAATATATAAATACTGACAAAAAAATTCAATATTTTGGAGGAGTGTTTGATTTATACAACCCTTATCCAATAATTGATAAATGGAAACAAAAATTAGAAAAAATAAAATAAAGCACGAAACGCTAACAAACGCTATTGCAATGCGGGTATGTGTGTTCGTTGATACATTGGAAATCTTTACTTACATTTGTGTTGGCTGACAGTTGAGCAACAATTTAATCCCGCACTTGCCATAGCTTCAACCGATAGCTGCCATTTTTGGGCGACACTGCAAGTTTCAACTTGACAAGTATGAATAATGATTATAGAAAACAATCCTGCGACAAAGCAACAACATGATGATTGGCGATTTAGAATCAGAGCAGAGTTTTCCGAAACTGACTTTTCTCTTAATTCGGACTACTTGTGTTTGATTCATTACCTTGACAAAGCACCGCAGAAATTTTATTCAAAAGAAGCATTCAAACAGTATCTCACATTTTTAGAGAACGTAAAACTTACAGACCCTAAATTACTTGCCGACATTCTTATTGACGCTGAACCGCTTTTAAGTATTTCAAATAGGATTTTGAAAGAGGTAAATGACAAACCTATTCATGACACCTTTTTGCCTAAAGAACACAACGCTTTAATAAACTTCATTGATAAAGAGATTCATTACAATCTGTTGAAAGTATATGAAACTCCTTTCTTCCACCTATCAAAAGTTGTAGCAAAATATCACTGGATTAAAGCAAAAAAAGCGACTGACGGCTTAGACCTTTATAGTACTCCCTATTCTTTAGACCAATAATTAAGTTTCTTTAGGTTAATATCATTATTTGGCCCTGTTAATATCGGGAAATAACCCGATAGGGTTATTCTCGATATTAACAGTTAACAACTTACCGCTTTTTTCTTTTTTGTTACTTTTTTCTTTGTTCATAACCTCACGCAACTTGTTTATAAAGGGTGACAGGTAAAGCGCTCTTAATGCCCTGATGTGGTTTTTGAGTATTATAGTAGTTAATGAACTGCTTCAATCCCATGAACAGATTTGTTCCGTTTTCTTCAGGGTTCAGATAGACGTAGTCTTGTTTTAAAGTGCGCCAGAAACGCTCAATAAAGATATTATCAGTAGCCCTGCCTTTTCCATCCATACTTGCTTTTATCTCTTCTTTAGCAACAAACTCTGTCCATAATGCACATGTGAATTGAGATCCTTGGTCTGAGTTTATGATTTCAGGCTTCCCATAGCGCGTTATTGCTTTTCCCAAGACACTGAGTGAGTTCTCTGCATTAAGGCTGTTAAATACATCCCATCCGACAATATAACGGCTATAATGGTCAATAATGGCTACCAGGTACATGAAACCGCTTCGCATCGCAATGTAGGTAATGTCAATTCCCCAGACCTGATTCGGCCTTGTGATTTCCAATCCCCTGAGCAAATAGGGCTTAATGTACTTCGCATGACCCAGCTTACTGAGATTCCTTTTGGGATAAATGGCCTCAATACCCATCAAGCGGAGTAGGCGGCGAACCCTTTTTTGATTGACTACAAAACCAGCCAAAAATAAAAAGTCCCGCATTTGTATTACTCCGTGGGTAGGATGTTCAAGATTATGCTCGTCCATCAGCCGCATAAGCTCCAGGTTCTCAGATGACTCACCTACTGGTTTATAATAAACCGTACTTCGGTTTAAGCCGATTAACTCACATTGATATCGGATGCTTATCATCTCATCTTTAGCGATATAGCTTTGTAACTCTTTCATAGTCCGGCCCTTTTTGAAATTTTTTTTAGCCAATCCCGTTCCATTTCAAGCTTTCCGATCTTAGCAAAAAGCCGCTCACGTTCAGCCTCAAAATCATTTTCTGGAGGTGGGGATGTTTCGAAAATCTCTGCAGATCGATCCAGAAATTCCTGTTTCCATCTTTTTATCATATTAGAATGCACCTGATAACGGATCGAAAGTTCCGACAGGGTTTCGCGCTCTTTCAGCGCTTCAACAGCTACCTCAGCTTTGAAGGCGGCTGTAAAACTTCTTCTGCTTTTTGTTTTCATTTTCCAAGGTTAAAATTACAACTTTTGTTTAACTTAACCTGTGGTCTAAATTTTGGGGAGTATTATACTTTACAATTCAGTTGAGCAACTTAAGAAAGTTGGCTTTGGCTTCGTTGACAAGTTTTACCTTCATGATATAAGGAATGGAATTGCACACGGCAAGGTTATTTTTACTGACATGGACATTAGCTACATTGACAAGAAAGGCGGTAAAGCAAAAATACCAACCCAACAAATTATTGACACATTAGACGGCACATTAGATATTGCAAACGGCTTTTGTCTTGCTTTCAAAGTTTTTTCCTTGACTAATTCGGACTTCTTTGAAACCTACGGCATACAAATTCCTCAATCAATTTTGTTAGAGGAGTTGCAAGCAAAAGCTAACGGACCAGCATGGACAATTACCAATTGCCTTGAGAGTTTTGCTATGCACGACAAGAAACAACTAATGATTTATGTAAAAAATGACAATTGGGATTATAGCAAAGTCCATTGGTATTCTTTTACGACAGCAATGTGGGCAGAGGCACTAACTAAATCTTACGATCGGATTTTTTTCTCTCTGCATTCCACACACAACCAACTATCACCGACCGGGTGGGCTGCTTTTGATGCAATAAAGTTGAAGCATCTAAGAGAAATTGACGAAAAGCAATTTGAGGCATTTAAAGGTGTTCTCGAAAATGATTATGTGTTCTTCATTCCAAAAATTAAGTTCCCGAGATTTATTTATAAAATCGGGACATACAGAAGTATCATTAAAATTACATTCCCTTTAGGTTGGAAAAAATATGTTAACACATATTTTCCCAACCCCTTTTTTATCAGAGAAACACAAATCCATTCAAAGAAATATTTTACTGTTGTTCAAGACCCGAGTGTAATTATTAAACCTAACTTTCAAGCAGATATCGAAGGACTGATTAGAAAAAATAAAAAGCGAATAATGAACCTTGCAATTAGACACTCACGAAGACAGTGCACTAAATTCTCTTTGATAAGGTATTTACCAGTAAAGTATGCACGAGTTTTTATTTACGACACAAACAAACGAGTTCGTAACCTTCGTAACTCTGGACTAATTTCTGACTTGGTTGCAACAATCGAAATAAATACGACAAAGCGTATAAAGACAATTGACATATTTGGTGGGACACCAGAACAAATCGGGAAGTATAGAATTGTATGGAACAAGAGGTGGCTTGATAAGAAACAAACATTAGTGCAAACTCTAAACGACTTAGCTTCGGATGAAAATTAAACAGCAGCTAATAAGTAGGAATATGAGCGGTCTGCAATGCCTGTCCCGTCTTTTCGGGAACCCAGCGATTATTCCTGGTTGAACTATATCCTCGGGCTATGCACTTAACGACAGTTTTTGATAGGACTCAGAAGTAAATGGGGCTAATGGAGTATAATGTGTATCTGTTTTTTATGGATCATATTTTGCCCTGAATGATCAAGAAGCATTGTTTATCAAACGGTTTTAGCCTTTTTTGCTAACGAATAGACATAATTTTCCCAATCCGCTCAAAAAGGCGGCTTTTCAACAGGACATTAAGAAATTGCAAGGGAGTGAATCAACCAGCCAGGTGAGCGTATCCGGGGAAATACTTTTACTACAACCATCTTACCTTTTTTGCACACAGGGCAAATGCAGGGGTTTATTCCAGTAAGTCTTTCAAGCCGTTGCAAGTTTGTTTCAGGCGGCTGTTGTCGTTTTATTACATCATCAATGTCAGGCTTTGCTTCAGGCACAAACTGCAAAGCGAGGTTTTGCTTCGTAGTGTGATTGTAAACTCCAAACCTGCGGATTTTAACAAACTGTCTGGGAAGTATATGCATGGTGAAGCGGCGCAGAAACTCAACACCATCAAGTGTTACCGG